>Ga0334883_1000512_pt1 | contig 68406 bp, 49 predicted proteins | sample GraSluR1_MG_6_FD_207230 | JGI IMG/M metagenome (GOLD analysis project Ga0334883, IMG submission 207230) | Sludge microbial communities from methane-producing bioreactor in Wageningen University, Netherlands - Granular Sludge_09_05-R1 | ecosystem: Engineered > Bioreactor > Anaerobic >... | reverse complement strand
CGGCGGCACCCGCGACATAATGGCCATCGGCAGGAAGGCTCAGGAAAAGAACCTCAAGATCGGCTGCGGCCTGATGTGCCGCCATTCGGCCTCGCGTCAGGCCCTGATCGACAAAATCCGTCAAGGCGCCATCGGCGAGCCGCTCACAATCCGAGCTTGCCGCATGGACCCCGGTGCCAGACTCGGCCCCTTCAAAGGCGGCGAAAGCGAAGTTCTCTGGCAGTTGCGCCGACCGTATTTCTTTCTCTGGACCTCCTCAGCATGGTTCATCGAGATGATGATCCACCAGGTCGATGAGTGCTGCTGGATAAAGGGCGCCTGGCCCGTTGCCGCACATGGCCTCGGCGGAAGAGAGCCCGACAGCAGCGACTGCAGCCAGAACCTCCACACCTACTCCATCGAGTACATCTTCGCCGACGGCGGCAGGGCCATCGTCAACAGCCGATCCATGCAGAAATGTCACGACGAATTCACAACTTTCGTCCACGGTACGAAATGCGCTGCGCAGTTCTCAGGCAACGTACACGCCCCCACCGTCCACATCTTCAACGATCAGCGGTGCGAACGGAACAATATCGCCTGGTCTCCGCCCCGCGAACGCCTCAGCCCTTATGTCGCCGAATGGGATGCACTCCTGGGAGCCATCCGCAACGATGCCCGGCACAATGAGACCGAGCGCGCCGCATACGCCAATCTCGCCTCCATCATGGGTCGCGCCGCAACACATTCCCAGCGCATCATCACCTGGGACGAAATGCTCGCCTCCGACTTCAGGTTCTGTGCCGACGTCGCAGCCCTTACTGCCGACACCCCGGCCCCGGTCCGAGCCGACGCCAACGGCCGATACCCCGTCCCAACCCCAGGCACATGGAAGGAGATCTGAAGCGCCAAATGGACAGCAGTTCTAGTAACCGCACAAAGACCCGGGCATATCTCGACATCGAGACCACCGGCCTCAGCCGTACGCTCAGCGAGATCACTGTCGTCGGCATAGCCGTCGAGCAGGACGGCCTGATCCGCGTTGAACGCCAGGTCGAGAACATCACCGAACAGTGGATACTCGACACGCTCCGAGGCGTCGACGAACTCTACACCTACAACGGCAGCCGCTTCGACCTGCCATTCATCAAGGCCACCCTCAAACTCGACCTCAAGCAAAGCCTCAAGCACACTGACCTCATGTACGCCTGCTGGAAACAGGACCTAAAAGGAGGCCTCAAAGCCGTCGAAAAGAAAATAGGCATCCGGCGAAAATTGCCGAACGTAGATGGCTACATGGCCGTCATCCTCTGGTGGCAGTACAAATACAACTCCGACCACAACGCCCTCAAAACCCTCCTCGACTACAACGAAGAAGACGTCGTCAACCTCCACACACTAAGAGAAAAACTCGGCATCCAATGAAATCTCAAGCACCCGTATGAAAGAAACAATTGTCCCCCGGCCAAGCCTTCCGGAAGAAGCCTCAACCTGTATATCCGCGTTTACCACAAGATTGAATTCGCTGTCAGAAAGAGGTATAATGTTTACGCAGTGACATTTGACTGGTTAGAGGGTCGCCTATGCCGACGATATTTCGTTACAGGGGGTACCGCTTTTTCTTCTTCTCCAACGAAGGCGATCCTGCCGAACCGCTGCACGTGCATGTGCGCAAGGGCGAGAAGGTTGCCAAGTTCTGGGTTGAGCCCGAAGCGATGGTGGCAGGCTCTTATGGAATGACATCATCTGAGTTACACACGTTGACCGGGATTGTGGCAGAGAATGCAGAGTTAATCAGGAGAGCTTGGAATGAACACTTTGATCAGTGATCCTGTCGCTACGAAGGTCAGGTTCGATGCTGACAACATGTGGGTGGATTTTGCCGATGGCCGGACTTTGGGCGTACCGCTTGCATACTTCCCGCGGCTGCTGACTGCCACGCCTGAACAGCGAGACAGGCATGTCATCAGTGGAGGTGGGACAGGCCTGCACTGGGAGGACCTTGATGAAGATATCTGCGTCAAATCCTTGTTGCTTGGCGTCGGCGACAGGACAAGCCGCAAGCGATAGCACGTTCGATACGAAAAAGGGCGGCAGGGTGTGAGATACCCCGCCGCCCGTACCCTTGACGAGGGCTTACAACTAATATCGTCCTAACTCGCCGGTGACGAGGCAAACTCCATCCCCGGCTTGCTGAACATCACGTGATTGTGATACGTCGCATACTCCGTAACGATCGCGCCCGTCTTGCCCGCCCGCTGAAAATGCCACGACTCCGGATCCTCCAGCGTATAAAGTTGTCCGCTCTTGGCCGTCCGCTTGGCAACGTACTTCGACTTGAACCAGTCCTGCCCGAATCCCCACGGCCGCTCGCTCGCCGGCATATTGCTGATCAGTGTCTCGTCGCCTGCGCCCTTGTGCTCACCGAAGAACTGCACCTCGCCGTAGCGCACCTGCCAGGCCTCCATCTTCGGCCCGTAACCTTCGTCGCCGCCGATGTGCCGATGTTCCGGCAGCACCTGCCCCGGCAGAAGATAAATCTCATGCCCTAAGTACCCGTAGTTCTTGTCCGCGAACGCCCCCTTATAGGCCTTTGCCCCGTTCTCGCCGTACTTGCCCTTGGCGTTGATCCAGAAGATTCCGCCCATGCCCAACTTGCCGTAGTCCCGCTGCATGAAATCGCATACCCAGAACTCGTCCGTCCGCAGCACATCCGGGATCGGATAGTTGTAATACTGCATCATCTCGAAGTAAGCCGCCTTGGCCTTCTCCGCATCGAACGACCCGTCCGCCTTGTAATAATCCCCGCTCCCATTGGTAAGAAACGATGCCTTTGCCATCTTGCGACTTTCCTCTCGACAGCCCGCTCCGATCGCCAAACCGGCGGCGACGCCCGCGGCCGTACCCATCATTTGTCTTCGGTTCATGCTCACAACAATCTCCTTCACTGGTCCGTCCCGCCGACGTTCCATCCCGGCCGACGGGCTCACTCATTTCTTCCGCTCACTCATAAGCGTCTTGTACATATCGAACGCCTTATCCGGCTTCTCATTCTTGTGCACCACCGCCCCCACCGCCTGAATCATCGCCGCAGGATCGTCCGCACAGAAAATATTCCTACCCATGTCCACCCCCATCGCGCCCTGGTCGATCGCGTTCCGCGCCATCTTCAGCGCGTCAATCTCGGGTATCTTCTTGCCGCCAGCGATAACCACCGGTATCGGGCAGCCCGCCACAACCTCCTCAAACCCCGGCTCGCAATAATACGTCTTCACGAAATGCGCCCCTAACTCCGCGATCACCCGCGTCGCAAGACCAAGGTAACGGCTGTCGCGAACAAGTTCCTTGCCAACCGCCGTAACCCCCAACGTCGGCATCCCGTACCGGTTCCCCTCATTAATCAGATAACTCAGATTGGCCAGAGTCTCCTTCTCGAACTCCGCCCCGATGCAAACCTGACATGTAATCGCCGACGCATTCAGCCGCACCGCATCCTCAACAACAACCCCGATCACCTCATTACTCAACTCCTTCAGCACCGTCGCACCCGTGCTCGACCGCATCACAAACGGCTTGCTGCACGTCGGATCAACGCAAGTCTGAATCGCCCCGCGCGTGCACATCAGACAATCCGCATAAGGCAGCAGCGGCGGAATCGCCAGATCCATCCGCTCCAATCCGCTCGTCGGCCCCATGATGTACCCATGGTCGAACGCCAGCATCACCGTCTTGCCGCTGACCGGGTTGAATATCCGCGACAGCCGGTTTTTCATCCCCCAGCCCAGATGCCCCGCACCCTTCAAAAAGAACCCCGGCGTCTCAACCGGAATCCCGATCCCGAAATCCTTCGTGTCTTTGCCCTTATCCGCGTCCGGCATCAATGCACTCCTTCACAGAAACCCTTGAATATCAATGATACACTCGTCGCCCCCGCATCGGCATTCCCGATGCTCTTTTCGCCGATGTTCTTCGCACGACCAAAAGTCGCCTTCATACCCTTCGTCGCCTCGGCCCCCTTCGCCGCCGCCTCCGCCGCCTTCTCCAGCGCCTCGGCAACCGAAGCACCCCCGTCCGCCGCCGCCCGCGCAGCCTCAACCGCGGGCACCAGCGCATCCATCATCGTCTTGTCCCCCGGCTTCGCCTGCGTCAGCCCCCGCACCGCCTCCAGCCCCGCCTCCAACATCCCCGCCAGAGTCCCCGCATCGATCACATCCGACGCCGCCTCGCTCATCCCGCCAAAAAACGTCCCAAACAGCGGCCCCGTCGCACCCCCGTCAACGCCCATCACTGCCCAGCCGACATCGCTCAGCAGCCCCTTGACGTCCCCACCAGCACTCTCCGCAGCCGTCTTCTCCAGTATGTTCATCCCCCGCACCATCGTAGTACCATGATCCCCGTCTCCACCGAACGAATCCAGCCGCGAAAGCAGCTCCACGTTCGCGCGAATCAAGCCCGCCGCCGCCCCGAGCATCCCCACAACCTCTGTCCTGCAAATACTATCCGACATCGTCTCGCCCAAAAATAACCATACCATGCCCCCGGCCGACCCAACATACTACACGCCCCCAGCCCCAATTGCAACCCCCGTTTGAGCGCAAACCTGTCGTAAACCCTGACGAAAAGACGACCTCCGCTCCCGTAGAAAAGGCCGGAAAGCAACCCCGCCTGCTCTGACGAACCAGACTGCCAGAGCCGCAGACCGGCAAAAGCTAAATCGCACCCCGGCGCCGAAGCAGCCCAAACAAGCCAAACCCAACCGCCCCAAGACAAAAAGCCCCGCCAGCCGGAACAGCATGAACCGGCGGATTAATCACATCCTCCGGCGACAAACCAACGCGATACTGAAACGTGATCACTGCCTCTTGCCCAACACCCAACGAGCCAATGTCCCAGGCAATCGCAATCGTCGAATCCCAGGGATAGTTTGGCAGAAAATCTCCCGCAGCCAGCAAATCATAAGGATTTGTCTGCCACGTGACCACCGAAGCGTTGTGCGCATAGGCCGAGTCTGTGTAAATCCCTATCGTTGGACCTGACGAAAGACCGGCTTTCGCTATCACAAGGTCCTCGGAAATGACTTCATTGTATGTGGTGGTGGACGGCGGGTAGTTCTGATCGGGATCAAGATAACGTGCGTAGACCACATTCCCTAACGCAGCACTCGAGATATTTCTTAGCGTCACCTCAAAATCGATGATCGGCGAGTCCGCCGAAAAGGACATGACCTGCTCAAAAGCAATCTTGGGCCACGGCGTACCGTCTTCCAACTCAATCTCGTCGGTCCCGGTTGTTACAGCCCGCAACACTGTGCCCGACCCGGAAGCTGTAGTCGTCGCAGTTATATCAACGTTGTGTTCATACCCCCCGTAATAACCGCGCCCATCTACTCCTATTGAATACCCCTCAAACGAATACAGGGGACTTACGAAGTCGACCCCAAAGGCAGTCAAGCCAACCAGATCACCTCCCGCGTCGGTTGCAATGAGTCCACCCGAGTCATCTACGCCTACCGTCAGAACACCCCCCCTCAGCACGGTAGGCTCCGCCCCGGCCTGCCGCCCAAAGCAAACCACCATCCCCAAAACCCCACACACCGCAAGGCAGCTCCATTTGCCCACCGTTCGTCCTCCTGACAATTCAGCAGTTAGCCCCCCAAATTCCCAGACCAGTTCCTTGTTGAATCCGCCGCGAGCCAACAAAGTTCAGCCGCAACGCCCCCCAGAACATCCCCCATAGTAACCGCACCCCGGCACAGTTGCAAGCACCTGCGTCCGATAAACCGTTTTTCTCGCGCTCATGACAGAACTGCGGCGGCAGGGGGGTATCTCACTCCCGCTGCCGCCGCACTGGTGACGCTGAGCAATACGAAATCTATCTACTCGCCTCCGCATAACGCCGCGAAACCTCGCGCCAGTCCACAACTTCCCAGAAAGCATCGATATAGCTGCCCCGCAAATTCTGATACTTCAGATAGTAAGCGTGCTCCCAGACATCCAACCCCAAAATCGGCGTCCCGCGCTTCTCGACAACATCCATAAGAGGATTATCCTGGTTCGGCGTCGAACTCACAAAAAGCGACCCGTCCTCCGCCACGACCAGCCAGGCCCAGCCGCTGCCGAAACGCGTCGCCGCAGCCTGCTTGAACACCTCCTGAAACTTCTCAAACGACCCGAACGTCGCGTCGATCTGCCTGCCCAGGCGCCCCATCGGCGCCCCGCCCCCCTCCGGCGACATCACCTTCCAGAACAGCGTATGGTTATAGTGTCCGCCCGCATTATTCCGCACCGCGTCCGGCCACTTGCTGACCTCAGCCAGTATCGCCTCAAACTGCTTGCCCGCAAGCGCCGTCCCATCGACCGCCTTCAACAGATTGTTGAAGTAACCCCTATGGTGCCGGCTGTAGTGTATCTCCATCGTCTTGGCATCAATGTGCGGTTCAAGGGCGTCATAAGCATACGGCAACGCCTCAAACCGCAAAGCCGGCTCGCCATCCGCCGCTATGGATATCCCCGAAAAAACCGCCGCAGCAACCAATACTGTCACAACCTTCATTTCAACCTCCAATCAGGGCCCTCGTCTTGCTACCCGATCCGGAATGAGTGGGCCTCAATCTTCTCCCTCGGGACCGAACATTTCTCAACAAAGCAGACAAACCAGCTCAACCGCTCCGCCTGCTGTTGACTCGTTATACGTCCTGTATGCAAAAACAGTGCTCGCCGCACCCCGCATGCTGTGACATTTTTCGGCACATTAGTGATTTGCCCCTATACCCCCTGAGGATCAACCCCCAGGGCTGGCGCATTCTCTGCGGTTCAGCATCCCGAACCCACCCCACAGGGACCTTGGAGAGCAAAACCGTTTGGGCAGAGGCCGAAATTTGGAGCATCTTTTCGCCGGGGGGGAAATTTTGGCCTCTGGGGGCCCCGAACGGTTTTGCTCGCCCGTCCAATGCCGATCACAAGCCATGAATCTCTTTGCGAGTCACAATCTTTATGCCGTTGGCCAGGAGAATATCCTGTGCCTGCGCCGTATCCTCGAATCGAAACACCAGCAGGGCGTTGTTACTGTACTTCTCGCCGAATCCGTACATGTACTCGATATTCACGTCGTTATCGGAAAGCACCTCCAGCACGTTAGCAAGCCCCCCCGGCCTGTCCGAAACCTCCACCACCGTAACATCGGTAATATTCGCCGCAAACCCGTTCTCTTTCAACACCTTGATCGCCGTCTCCGGCCTGTCCACTATCGTCCGCAGCACCCCGAAACTCTCGGTCTCGGCGATCGTCAGTGCCCGAATGTTAACGTCGTTCCTGCCCCAGAGCGCACATACCTCCGCCAGACGCCCCTTGCGATTCTCCAGGAATACCGAAATCTGCGTAATCTTCATGAGCTGCCGCCTCACAATGTCCTTTTGTCAATTAGCCGTTTCGACTTGCCGATGCTTCTTTCGATCGTCTTCGGCTCGACCAGCGTAACCTTGACGCCGATGGAAAGAACCGAATCAATCTGGCTCTTGATCTTTGTCTGCAGTTCCCTGAGAACCTTCACCTCGTCCGAAAAAATGCTCTCCTCAACCTCCACCAGCACCTCTACCTCGTCCAGTCCGTGGGACTTCCGGTCCACCACGATCTGGTAACTGTTCCCCACCCCCTCAATCCCGAAAAGCACATGCTCGATCTGAGAAGGGAACACGTTGATGCCCTTCACCACGATCATGTCGTCAGTCCTGCCCTTGATCTTGCTCAGACGCGGGCTCGTCCTGCCGCAGCGGCACGCCGAATTGTTGATGCTCACGATGTCCCGCGTTCTGTATCTGATCAGCGGTATCGCCTGCTTCGTCAGCGTCGTTATCACAAGCTCGCCGTCCTCGCCCTCCGCAACCGGCTCATTCGTAACGGGGTCAATAAGCTCGCAGAAAAACACATCCGAGAAAACATGCAGACCGTCCTTGTACCTGCACTCCTGCGATACCCCCGGCCCAATGATCTCCGAAAGCCCGTAAATATCCGTAGCAAGCAGGTTCAGCTCCCTTTCGATATCCACGCGTATCGACTCGCTCCACGGCTCCGCGCCGAATATCCCGATCTCCCAACTGCTCTGCCGCGGATCGAGCCCCATCTCTCTGGCCTCCTCCGCTATATACAGCGCGTAGCTTGGCGTACACGAGATGATCCGAGGCTGAAGATCCTGCATGATCTTCAATTGCCGTTTCGTCTGGCCCGCCGATATCGGGATCACCGTAAGCCCCATCGCCAACGCGCCGTAATGAAGACCCAGACCGCCAGTGAAAAAACCGTACCCGTAAGCGTTCTGTATTCTGTCACCGGGCTCCGCCCCCGCGCAGCACAGCGCACGCGCAACAACGTCCGACCACAGCGCTATGTCGTCCTTCGTATAACCCACCAGCGTCGGGTTCCCCGTCGTGCCGCTGGATACATGAATCGCCGAAACATGCCTGGTGTCCACCGAAAAAAGACCGAACGGATAGTTGTCCCGCATGTCCTCCTTCGTGGTGAAAGGGAGCTTCACGATATCGTCTATAGTCCTCACGTCCCCCGGACAGACGCCAGCGTCATCGAACTTCTGCCTGTACACCGGGCAGTTCTTGTACACGTAAGACGCAATCCTCGAAAGCCGTTCGGACTGAATGTTCTTCAGGTCCTCCAGCTCCATGCATTCGAATTCTTCATTCCATATCATGCTTCAATGACCTGCCGGCAACAAAAACCCTGTAATTCTCTTCACGTATGCGGCTCTCAAAAACCGCCTCCAGCGCCTTCTCCCAGCTTCCCTGCGAAATCTCCAGATGCGCCGACAGTACCCCCACCAGAAACGTGTTCAATTGCCGCCTGTCCCTCAGCGCATCCGCCGCCTGCTTCAGATAAACGGTCAAATCGACCCCCTCACGCCGCAGAAAACGTCTCAGCCGCTCATGTTCGTCTTCGTGAAAACACACCAGGTAATCTGCGCCTCCCGCCCCGACCAGAGGCGAGTAAACCGCATCCCCGAATCGAACGTGCGACTCGACCGATCCGCCCCTCTGCGCCATCCCGTGCACCTCCGATTTCTTCACGTGATGACCCTCGCAGAGAGCCGCCGTTGCGCATATCTCCGACGCCTTCAATATGCCCTGCCCGCCGATGCCCCCGAACACGATGTTGCACACGTTAGACTTCATTCTTCAGCGCTCCAAAAGGACAAACAGCGACGCAAAGACCGCACCCCACGCAAACAGCGGCGTCGATCCCCGCCAGGCCCTCCTCCGTCTTCATCACGCCGGGACAGTCTATTTCGAGGCAAAGCCCGCACTGCCGGCACAACTGGCTCTCATAAACCGTCGCCGCCTTACGGCTCCTGTCGATCATCTTGCACGGGCTCCGGGCGATAATCACCGAAAGGCACGCCTGTCCGACCCGCTTCTTGACGAGCTGCTCGAATGCCTTCACATCCGTGTGGTCTATGACGTCGACGTTCTCCACGCCGCAGCTCCGGCACAGCGCCTCCAGGTCCAGCTTCTTCGTCTCCTCGTTGCGAATCGTAAGCCCCGTCGCCGGGTTCTGCTGCCCGCCCGTCATCGCGGTTATCGAATTGTCCAGTATGATCACAACGCCTTGAGCCTTGTTGTAAACGGCATTGATAAGACCCGTAACGCCCGAGTGAACAAACGTCGAATCGCCTAATACGCCGACGATCCTCTCCTCCGGCCTCGCCCGCTTCAGACCTTCCGTCAGCGTAACCCCCGTCCCCATGCACACGCATGTATGCAGACTCGACAACGGCGGCAAAGACGCCAGAGAATAGCACCCGATGTCGCCCGCCACAAAAACCCCAAGCTTCTTGAGTGCCGAAAATGCGAACCGGTGCGGGCACCCCGCGCAAAGCAGCGGCTTGCGGCCCATCGCCTCGACCTGCTGCTTCTTTCTCCCTTCCACAATATCCCCGACAAACTCCGTGCCGAGCTCGCCCACCCGAAACGAAGCGTCCTTCGCCGTAATCTCCAAACCAAGCGACTTGAGATGATCCTCAATAAACGGGTCCAGCTCTTCCACCACCACGAGCTTCTTCACCCGACCGGCAAAGTCCATAATCTTCTCGTCGCAGAACGGATAAGCCATCCCCATCTTCAGAACCGAAGCATCCGGATAGCATTCTTTCACGTAGTTGTACGATACCCCCGCCGTAACAAACCCCATATCCTCGCTGCCCGCCTCCTCGCGGTTAAGCCCGCTCCGCTCCGCAAACGCCGCAAGCCGCGACATCCGCTCCTCGACTGCCTTATGACGCCCCCGAGCATTCTTTGGAATCATCACATATTTCGCCACGTCCCTCTTGAACGCCCTCCGCTCCACCTCCGCACGTGCGCCGACTTCCACGTCCTCCTTGGTATGCGAAACACGAGTCGTCATCCGCACCAGCACTGGCGTGTCGAACTCCTCGCTGAGATCAAAAGCCTCCTTCACGTACTGTCGAGCCTCAGCCGGACCCGAAGGCTCCAGGATCGGAACCTTGCCGAATATCCCGACCCACCGCGTATCCTGCTCGTTCTGCGACGAATGCATCTGCGGATCGTCGCACACCACCACCACAAACCCGCCGGAGATGCCTGTGTAGGACGACGTCATTAGCGGATCCATCGCCACGTTCAGCCCGACGTGCTTGCACGCAAACAGACTCCGCTTGCCACCCATAGCCGCCCCGAGGGCAACCTCGTAAGCCACCTTTTCGTTAACCGACCACTGAGCATCCACTTCCATGAAACGCGCAAGGTTTTCAAGTATTTCAGTGGATGGAGTGCCGGGATACGCGCACGCTGTGCCGACCCCGGCCTCCCAAGCGCCCTGCGCCGCAGCCTCGTTCCCGGACATAAGTACTCTACCCGATCTTTTATCAGTATTCATAGTCCCGACAGTATAGCAAAAAACCCGCCTTGTTCAATCCCCACATTGTCATTGCCCGCAAGCACCCGTGAGAATCCCCGTCAATAAATAAAAATCCACACAAAACACTGCGCAGATATTTGACAAACACAAAACTTATGCTATAATATAATGCAGGCGCAGCCCGTGTAGGCCGCGCCCTGAATGAGTGAGAAAGTGAGGTTTGCAGAAATGACTGCCAAAAGGAGAACAGAATCGCCTGCAGCCAGCCCTCTGTCCCTGTGCCGCAAGGGCCGGTTGTTCAAAACAAAGCCAATTTCAAACGCCTCGCCATAACGCTAAAGGCTTTGCGGGCAAAGGGTTGCATGAATTAGCCGCCGCCCGCCGGCCAGAAAACAAAGCCAATCAAAGCCAATCCCCGCACGATCCGAATATCATTTCTTCTTGAAGAGTTCTCCGAGTCTATCAAAGAGAACTTTCTCGATTGTCTCCTCTACTGTCGGCTGGGGCTTTTGTTCCTGCGGCGCCTCGACGGCAGGTTCGGCCTTCGGTACCTCGCGATGCACAGGCATTTTGAGCGTCCACGCATGGGAGCACGGCATGAGGTCGGGCGTTATGTTGGACAGGTCGATGATGACGTTTGCCCCGTCAATGCGGTATGGAATGGCGGCATTCACGCCGAGCATTGTTACACCTGCGTTGGGTTTGAGCGCTATGTTCTTGAGTATGAGCTGTCGTCCGGGCCAGCTCGGCAGGATGGCGTAGAGGGTGTCAGACTTGAAGGTGAAGAAGGCTTCGATGACCGCCTTGCCGTCGGCTTGCTTGCCAACGTTGTTCAGGACGTTATAGGCGACCATATGCTGGCCGAACTCCTGCGTGGGGCGTTTGCCTTCGGTCCACTGACAGTTCTCGCTCCAGGTGCGGCTGCCGTAGATTGCTTCCCCGTTAACGTTCAGCCATTCGCCTATTTCGCTAAGGCGGGACTGCATGATGACGGGGATTCGGCCGTCGGAGGTCGGGCCGATGTTGAGCAGCAGGTTGCCGCCGCGGCTGACGAGGTCCACCAGCATGAGGACAAGTTCTCGCGTGGTCTTGTAGTTGTCTATTGGTTCGTTTCGGTTGTAGCCGAAAGAATGGCCTATACCCCTGCACTCCTCCCATGGATGGTCGCCCGTCTGCAGGCCCGCGCCGTATTCCGTGGTGTAATAACCGCCGTGCTTGTGGCGAATGCCCTTGCCCCAGCGGTCATTGATGACGACGTCGTCCTTGCAGGGCGACTCGTTGAAGAGCCATGCAAGGAATTCGGTCGCCCGCCATTCGGCGTCGGTCATATCCCATTCGCCGTCGCTGAAAATGATCGAGGGTTTGTAGCGGGTCACCACGTCCTTGAATTGGGGCAGCATGTGTTCGTCGACGAATCGTTTGCGGTCGATTCTCCAGAGGGGGTTGAACCATTCGTAGAGGGAGTAGTAGAAGCCCATCTTGAGGCCCTTGTCGCGGACTGCGGCCGTGAGGTCGCCGAGAAGGTCGCGGTTGGGGCCCGTGTCGACACTGTTCCAGAGTCTTCCCCATGTTTTGTTGGCGTCTTTGCTGGGCCAGAGACAGAAGCCGTCGTGGTGCTTTGACGTTAGCACGACGTATTTTGCTCCCGATCGGCGGAAGACGTCGGCCCATTCGGCGGGGTCAAACATTTCACATGTGAATAGAGGCGCAAAGGCGTGGTATTGGAATTCGGGGCCGTAGTTGGAACGATGGAACCTGCCCCATTCGTCGTCTTTGAGACTGCCGTCGGCGTTGAAGGTGCGCTGCCAGTACCATTCGGAGTAGGCGTCCCTCTTGCCCCATGCCGGCACGGAGTAGATGCCCCAGTGGATGAAGATGCCGAACTTGGCGTCCAGGAACCATTCGGGTGTGGGGCGAGCGTCCAGCGACTTCCAGTCCGCCTGATACGGTCCCGCGGCCAGTGCGCTGCATGTACAGATCAGCACAGAAAAGATTAGCACGAAACGATGTGAAGGCGTTCTCAGGCTTTTCATTCTTGCTCTCCTTTTGCAGATCATATTGCCTCGATTGTTGAGGGCGGTTTTGTGGCTATGTTGTATGTCACGCTGACGACGCCGGGTACGTCGCGGACGATGTCGTCGGCGAGTTTGCGGAGTGTGTCGAAAGGCAGGTTGGTTGGTGTTGCCGTGCGTGCGTCGACGCTGTCCCAGCAGCGAATCTCAATCTGGAGGCCGAAGTCACGCTGGCCCTGCCGCATGCCCGTGACGCGGTCTTCGTGGAGGATCGCCATGTACTGAAAGGCGCGTACATCCTTGAGGATGCGTTCGACGACAATTGTAGCCTTGCGGACGGTCTCGACCCGTTCGGGCGTGCATTCGCCGATGACGCGGGCCGCCAGTGCAGGCCCTGGGAACGGGATGCGTTCAAAGAGTTCTGCGGGCAGCCCGAGGGCTTCGCCCACTTTGCGCACACCGTCCTTGCGGAGTTGGATTAGGGGTTCGACGATCTGGTAGCCGAATGCCTGCTCTGGGTCGATGCCGAGTTGGGCGAAGACGTTGTGCTGACGCTTTATGCCGGCGACGGTTTCGTCGATGTCGGTCAGTATGGTGCCCTGGAGGAGGCAGCGGGCCTTGCTCTCTTTGACGATACGGCCGAAGACGGTTCGATAGAAGGTCTGCGTAACGGCCTCGCGCTTGGCTTCCGGGTCGGTCAGGCCTTTGAGCGCAGCGAAGAACTCGCTGCGAGCGTCGACGATTTGAACGGGCACTCCGAGCTCGGCGAAGAGCTCGGCAACGCGTTGAGGTTCGTCCTGACGCATGAGGCCTGTGTCGACGAAGACCGTCTTTAGCTGCTTTCCGAGAGCGCGATGGCCGAGTATGGTGACCACGGAGGAGTCGACGCCGCCGGAGAGGGCGTTGATGGCGATTGTGTCTTTGGCGGCGTCCCTGATTCGGCGGACCTGGTCATTGATGAACTCTTCGGTGTTGAGTTGCTGAAGGGTGATCTCCGAGGGCATTAACACTCTCCTTAAGAATCTGTCAGATAGGCCGGCTTCGTGCCGGTCGCAAGCTTACGGCTCACTGGGTGAACTGTATTCCAGGGCCAGTGTAACTGCGGCGGCAGGGGGTGTCAATTGTTTTGAGCAGCTTCACAAGGTGTCTTGGATGGTCGGTACAGCCCCGAAATAACTGCATTCTCAATACTGATAACAGCAGTCGGTCTTCTTCCCGAAATTGAGAAAAGGGGCGGCGGCAGGCGGCATCGGCAAATTTTTATGTTCCTATAAGTGCTTTTCTTGCAAAGTCTTAGAGATTTGTTCCCGGCGGGACAAGCAGGGTGCGGCGTGAAGGCATATTGATTGCATGTACAGTGACGGGCGGGAGTCCCTTAGATTACGGCTATCTAAGCCCGCGAAAGATCAACAGCAGTGTTTGGAGGCAGCACAGATGAAAAAGGCGTTCTTGATGTTAGCGGTACTTGCGGTGGCGGCACCGGCTATTGCGTTCCACAGCATAGAGACCAGTTCGACTTATGACTGCGATTCGTGTCACATTCCGCACAAGGCTCAGCAATTGACAGACATGCCTTTGTGGAGCGGGAGGATGACCAGCCAGGTGAGCTGGACGAACTACTCGAGCGCGACGATGGACGCCACGCCCGGCGATCCGGAGGGTCCGACGCTGCTTTGTCTTTCGTGTCATGACGCGACGGACGGCAGCAGCCACCTGATCAATACGGTGGGCGGGGACCTGAGCGGTTCTCACCCGATTGAGTTTTCGTATGCATTGGCGGCGTCGCAGGATCCCGAACTGTACCCCGAGACGAGCCCCAGCAACGTGGTCAACGGGCGGGGAACCATCGCCGAGGACCTTACGAGTGCGACGAAGGGTTACGTCAACTGCCAGAGCTGCCACGATATTCACCTTCAGGGGCTGCACGGACAGAATTTGCAGTGGGAAAACGATGCGGTTCCGCAGTACGACGGAGAAGGCAACCCGATACTGGATGACCAGGGCAATCAGGTTACGGCGCCCGGTTCGGGTGAGTTCACGCTGAGTATTCCGCATTTGGTGAACATTCCGGGCATCCAGTGGGGGCTAACATACAGCGCTCGCAGAGCGGGCCTAAACTACCTTGAGCAGAGCTACGAACTGAACTACGGCGCTCTTTGCAAGACTTGCCATATCAAATGACAGGCGAATTGTCTGGATTTCTGTTCTGTGTACTACCCTACCCGGCCTGAGGAGAAGACACCCAGGCCGGGTTTTCATTCAGGGGGAATGTCGAAGAAGCGGCGTTCGTGTCAGACTTTTTGACTTAACCGGATTGAATACTTGTATTCCCACGGTTATACTGTGTCTTTAGATCCGCGGCGGTTTTCAAGATTCATTAAGTGTTTGTTAGCTGATGACTTAGTGCAAGAAAAGAGTTGCCGCAGCAACAGTGAATATTGTCGTTTTAATTGCCGGCACCGAGTGGGCGAAGGTCCCGAATCATCAGGAGTGTCAATATGCACAACAAACAAGTTATGTTAGTTTTGGCTGTATTTGCGGCGGCGAGTTTGTTTGTAAATGGCGGGTGCCAGAAATCGGCGGCAAAGGAGCTTGATTTTGAACCCGTTTTTTATCCGCCGCCACCTGCGACGCCGCGACTTCAGTTTCTTACGTCCTTTTCGGGGGCGGAGAATTTCCATATTGAGAAGGCCAGTTTTCTCGAGACGTTCGTCTTGGGCGAATCAGACGCACCGGCGGACACGCTGGCCAAGCCTTACGGGGTGGCGATCCACGGCGGCAAAATATACGTTTGCGATGTGGGGCAGGGTAATATCAAGGTCATGGACATTGTCAACAACCGTTTCTCGGTGTTTGGCTCCGGGAGGTCTTTGCAGCGGCCGGTGAGCATCTTCATCGAGCGGGACGGCACGAAATACGTGGCGGACGCGCTGACAGGAGTCGTGTCGGTGTGGAGCGCCGAGGACAAGCTGGCGGCGTACCTTGGACGGGACCTGGAAATGCGGCCTATCGACGTGGCGGTGCGCCAGGGCGAGTTGTATATAACCGACGGTAACAGCAACCAGGTCCTGGTTCTGGACAAGCGGAGCGGGCAGCTTTTGAGGCGAATCGGCAGGGGAGTTGCAGATGGGCAGAGGCCGGGAGAGGATGACCTTGCCATGATTACGGATTTGGCGGTGGACGAGGGTGGAGACGTTTACGTGGGGGACAAGCTCAAGGGCAGCGTCACACGTTTCAACCGCGACGGCAGACATGTCTTCTCTTACGGGCAGCCCGGCGGAAGCAGTCCGGCGAGCCTTGTGCGATCAAAGGGGATCGCCGTGGATAGAGAGGGCAGGGTGTGGGTGGCTGACGCGGGACCGGCGTGTGCGGTGAAGGTATTTCGGGCGGACGGTCGTCTGCTGATGTACTTCGGAACGTTGGGCACCGAGCCGGGGCAGATGTATCTGCCGGCGGACGTGGTAATCGATTATGACAACGTGGCTGTGTTCGAGAAGTACGCAGTCAAGGGCGCCAAGCTTGATTTCATTGTACTGGTTACAAACCAGTTCGGCAGCCGGAAGGTGAGCGTCTATGGCTTTGGTACATTCCCGGAGGTTTTTCTGCCGTCCGGAGGCGCCGAAGGCGATTCGGCAGGACCAGACGCGGCTAACGGCTGACAGGCCATTTTGGGCGAGGCTGATGGAGAAGAACGAGAGAGTTGCTGGCAGCAGCCGCCGAGCGCATGTGATCGACGGGGCGGCAGGTATCATGGTCAGACTGGCGGTTGTGTCGGGGATGTTGGCTATTGCGCTGGGGATCGGATGCAGCGACGTGGAGCGCCGGCGCGTTCTGACGTTCTTCTTCGAGGGCGTTCCGCCGATCGAGGGAGGCGTTCACCGGTCGGTGGTCGTCGTGAACACCGGCGAATTGCCGGCGGGGGGGGCAACGGGACGCCCCGATACGCCTGCGGCGGCGCAGCGGCGGGGCAGCAGACACGCACCAGCGCGGGATTGCATTAAGTGCCACGCATCGAGCTTTCAACAGTACCAGCGCGAACTGATCGCGGCAGTCCCAGAGTTATGCTACATGTGCCACGCGAACTTCGCAACTCCCGGGGCGCGTCTGCACGGCCCGGTTGCAGTAGGTGAGTGCGTTATATGTCACAATCCGCACCAGAGCGGCTACGTGCACCTGCAGGCGGCGCCACAACCGGACCTCTGCTACCGGTGTCACGTGGCGGAGGATATGGCGACGATACCGGGACATACCAGGATGGAGGATACTATTTGTACGGACTGTCATGATCCTCATGCCGGCGAAAGGGAGAAGCTCCTGAAGTACGCCGTGAGTCCGGATCCGAACACCTTTGATTAAGCCGACTGAACCTATTGTATAATCAAGACACACCAGAGAAATGTGTCAATGGATTGAATTTACTCAAGATATTGCTCGTCGCGGCGGCGTGCGCGGTGATACTGCTGCATGGAGGGTGCGCAGTTCGGGTGCGCGGGCGGGAACGTCCGCTGGTGCAAGGACGCGGCATTCACGGCGAGCTGCGGCTTTCGACGCGGCAGCACAGCGAGGAGCTGAAGTCGCCGACAGGAACTCGTGAGAACAAGAGCTCAATCACGCAGGAAGAATTGTACGTACATACGGAAGGCGACGTGTTCGACCCGAAGCTTATGACTTACGCGGCGGGGGTCGGCATGGGTCTGGTGCAGCAGCGCTACTCTACGGACAGGGACAGCGACAGCTCGTCAGGCAACATGAACAGCTATAGGCTGATAACAAATTTCCTGTCGGGCAAGCCGTATCCTTTCAGCGTGAGCCTGAGCAAGGAAGAGTCATATCTGCCGCGTCGATTCCGCAGCCCGCTGCACATGGAGAACACGTCGAGCGGCGTTCTTGCGCGTTGGCAGAACTCGGACTGGCCGATGACCTTATCATGGACGGACAACGAGATTAGGCAGACGGCGGACCTGGACGACAGCGGTTTTTTGTTCGGCAGGCGTTCGAAGCGGTTTGCATACTCGGTATCGCACGACTTCAGCGATAGATCTCACCTTGACTTTCGCTTCGACATGGACGACGTCGTTCAGACAGGGGCGGGCCATACCCGCAAGATCGACAGCAAAAGCTACAGGCTGAACCATGATTACAACTTCGGTCCGGGCGACCGGCACAGTCTGAAGTCGCATGTATCGCTGGTGGACAGGCAGAGCGATATCGATACGCGGACGCTGGAGTGGCAGGAGAGTCTGCTGCTGCGGCATACGGACCGCTTCAGCACGTTTTACAGCGCGCATTATTCGGAGAGCACGTTCGAGTCGATCAAGAGCCGGACGATCGGTGGCGTGGGCGGCTTTACGCATAGGCTGTACGACAACTTTACGACGCGGCTGAGCCTGTTTGCGAACAAGACGGAGTTCGGCAGGAGCAGCGAATCGATCAGCCGGGGCGGGGACCTGCGCTTCAACTATTACCGGCACAATCCGTGGGGGCTGCTGACGGCGGAGTACTCTTTCAGGATGGCGAATAGGGAAAGCACGGGGGATACGGGGACTGATATTGTGATCGACGAATCGCATACGTTCACGGATCCGTTTCCGATTGTGCTGGAGAAGCGAGACGTGCTGATCGACACGATTGTGGTGAAGAATACGGACGGCACGGAGATATACACCGAAGGGGATGATTACACTGTTCGGCGGGTAGGCGATCGCGTAGAGCTCGAGATAACGACATTGGGGGTGGACCTGCCAAATATAAGCGATGGGCAGGAGTTGTACGTAGATTATCTGTATGCGGTTGAGAGTTCCGTAACGGAGGATTTGCTGGAGCATTACTTCAGGGTCGAGCAGCAGTTCAACAACGGATTCTCGGTTTACTACGCTCACCAGAATCGCCAGACGGAGATAGACTTTTCGCGAGAGGCGGCGTTCAATCCGGATGAGGACTACCGTTCCGATACCTTCGGTGCGGCTTACAGATTGCGGAACATAACGCTGACGGCGGAGCACCGGGAGATCGAATCGACACATAACAGTTCGGAAAGCGACCGGATCACGGCGAGCGGGCACTGGTCGCTGTCGCCGACGACGTCGATTCACGGGCAGTTGGCCCAGGCGTGGATCGATTCGACTGGAGATCGCGATCGCCAGACGAGCCTCTTCACCGCGAGGGCAGGCGTCAAGAACCGGCTGACGCGGCATTTGACGCTTACGGCAGATGCGGAGCTTCGGCGAGAGAATTCGAGCGACATAGGACGCACGGACGGGTTGCGTTTCGACGCGGGTCTGGAGTATCATCAGCGGGACCTTAGCATTCGCGGAGGGTGGGGGTATTATGTGCTGGACAGGAGAAATACTGAGACAACCAATTCGATGTTTTTTGTTAAGCTGGTCAGGCGGTTTTAGCGGGATGGATATATGCGAATGAAGGTTAACAAATTGCGCAGGTACGTTACGGCGGCGAGTTGGCTGGCAGCCGTTCTCGTACTGAGTTTGTGGGGCGGATGCGGGCGCGGGCGGCAGGAACTGTTTACGGACGGGGGCAAGCCTATAGTGTGGCCTGAGCCGCCGGAGCAGGCGAGGATCAGGTACGTGGGGCAGATGACGGGTGAGGAGGACCTCAAGCGAGAGGTCAGCGGGGTGGAGGCGCTGGGGCGACTGATCTTCGGGCGCAAGGAGGTGGGGGTGCTCAGGGGTCCGAGAGCCGTTGCGCTCGACGAAAACGAAAGGCTCTTCGTTACAGATGGTTCGGCGGCGGTGGTTCACGTCATGGATTTGAGGACACGGGAATACGTGCAGTTCTCGCGGGCGGGCAACCAGCCGCTGCAGTCGCCGGTAGGGGTTGCCGCCGCCGGTGCGAGCGTGTATGTGTCGGACAGCGTGCTGGGGAGGGTGTTTGTGTTTGACAAGGCCGGCAAGTACCGCTTCGCATTCGGTGAGGAGATTCTGCAGCGGCCGTCGGGGGTGGCGTACTGCAGGAAAGAGCAGAGATTATACGTTGTGGATACGAAGAAAAACGTGGTCGAGATGTTCGATCTGCGGGGTGGGCACGCGGGCAGCATCGGTGACAAGAGCCCGAAAGGTCTGCGGTTTCCGACGTTCGTGTGGGTGGACGGACAGGGCCGCGTCTATGTCAGCGATACGCTGAATTACTGTGTCCAGGTTTTCGAGGCCGACGGCAGGTTCGTGCGAAGCATAGGGGAGCATGGCAATCGGCCGGGGCATTTTGCGCACCCGTGCGGCATCGCCGTGGACAGTTTCGGCAACATTTATGTGACTGACAAGCAGTTCGAGAACGTTCAGATATTCAACAGCGAAGGGCAGATACTGATGGCGCTGGGCGGCGAGGGACATGGGCCGGGTGAGTTCTGGCTGCCGATGGGGCTGTTCATAGACGGACGCAACCGGATCTTTGCGGCGGACTCATTCAACAAGAGGGTACAGATCTTCCAATTCATGGAGGTCCAGGGACAATGACAGCGAAGACGATTGCGGCGGTTATCATGCTTGCGGCGTACTGCTTGTGCGGGGCGATGGCCAACGGCTCCGGAGTGTCCGGGACGGCGCACGATTTCTCGCCGGGTGGCGACGGGAGCATGGCATGTCAATTCTGCCATACGCCGCACAAGGCTATTCCAGGGACGCCGCTCTGGAATCACAAGCTTTCTGAGCGGACATACCAGATATACTGGAGCACCTCGCTTGACGCGGAGGTGGGGCAGCCGACAGGATCGAGCAAGCTGTGCCTGAGCTGTCATGACGGTACGGTGGCGCTGGACGCGACGGTAAACGGCAGGCCTGGGTCTGCGTTCATGCCGCCGGGTCGCGCGAACCTGGGTACGGACCTTTCGGACGATCACCCGGTGAGCTTTGTTTATTCGGCGGAGTTGGCGGCAAAAGACCCGCAGATTCGCCACCCGGATTCATTGCCGAATGAATTTCGGCTGGACGAGTTTGGGGAGATGCAGTGCGTTACGTGTCATGATCCTCACAATGATACGTTCGGACATTTTCTGGTGGCGCCGAACGCGGGCTCGCGGCTTTGCATTACTTGCCATAACCTGGACGGATGGGCGGGCAGTGTACACGCAACGTCGACGGCTGCGGTGGGGCAGGCACAGAATCCGTACCTGACTCAGACTGGGTATCTTACGGTCGCCGACAACGGGTGTCTGTCGTGCCATCGGCCACACTCGGCGGGAGGGGCGCAGCGGCTGCTTCACTTCGCCGAAGAGGAGAAGAATTGCCTTAGCTGTCATAACGGGCTGGTGGCGCAGAAAAACATGGAAAATGAATTCGACCGGACCAGCGGGCACTTCGTCAAGAACTACCAGGGCGTTCACGACATTATGGAGCCGCCCGGGACCACGGAGGAACACGTCGAATGCATTGATTGCCACAACCCGCACATTGTGAAGGCGACTGTTGGGCAGGTGCAGGCGCCGTTAATACGCGAGGCAATGCGAGGTGTCAGCGGCGTAACCAGCGAGGGAAGCATCATCGACAGGGCAATTTACGAATACGAGGTCTGCTTCAAGTGTCATGGCAACAATCCGGTACAGGTAATTGGGACGACTTCACGGCAGATCACGCAGACCAGCACGCTACTGGAATTCGAGAGGGGCAATCCTTCGTATCATCCGGTTGTCGCGCGTGGGGCCAACCCGAACGTTCCGAGCCTTGTTGCGGGGATGGACGAGAGTACGATGATCTACTGCACGGACTGCCACGGTTCGGACTCATCATCGGCGGCGAACGGGCCTCACGGATCACGTTTTCCATTTTTGCTGGCGTATCAGTACGAGACTGACGACTATACGCAGGAGAGCCCCTATGCATACGAGTTGTGCTATCGGTGCCACGATCGCGAAAGCATCCTGAACAACGACAGTTTCAGCGAGCATAAGAGACATATCGAGGACCAGAAGGCACCGTGTTCGGTGTGCCACGATCCGCACGGAATCAGTCTGACGCAGGGCAACCCGGTGAACAACAGCAACCTGATGAACTTCGACGCCGGGGTCGTTCTTGCGGACCCGGATACGGGGCGTTTGGAGTTCGAGGACATGGGCAGCTTTCGCGGACAGTGTTATCTGGAGTGCCACGGTGTGAAACATTCGCCCAGGACGTACCGGCGGCAGGGTTACTAACCGCTCGTGCAATCTGTCGGCTCATTATGGGCATTCTTGTTTGTGGCGGATTCCGCAATAGACAGAAGAACCGTTGGTCCGGGTACGGGCCGCTGGACCACATCTGGCACGGGCATTCTCCTCGACCAGAGCCAACTGATGAAAAGAGTGGTGAAGAAGTTCTGGACAAATACGTCGAAATGGCGCAATCTATGGGCAACGGCGGCATGTCATCGCCCTGTCACGTGAGCCTTTCGAGTCTGTCACAGACGGAGGCCGAACAGAGCCTCATCAATCGCACATGGCTGCAATGGCGATATCGGACGGCTGACTCGCCATTGTAGACGTGCCCAGTGGTAAACTTGTTGACGTGTAACTGCAGAGATGCTCCTGAACAAGTTCTATTCAGACAACTGCTTGAAAGCCTATCGAAACGGATAATGCAGCCTCGGTGCAACCGTAACTATGAGGAAGTAATTCATGAAACTGGATCCGACCGTGATGGCGGACTGGCAGATTGCCGAGGCCGCCGAAGAGAATATGAAGTCACTTGACCACTTGGCGTGTGAACTCGGTTTGGCGAACAGCGAAATGCTGCCCGTCGGCACAAAACTGGCCAAACTCGATTACCTCAGGATTCTGGAGCGCGTCAAGGATAATGCGCAGGGCAAGTACGTAGACGTCACCGCCATTACGCCCACGCCTCTCGGAGAAGGCAAGACCACGACGGCTATCGGGCTGGTGCAGGGTCTGGGAAAGATAGGCAAGCGCGTAGTAGGCGCCATCCGCCAGCCGAGCAGCGGTCCCACGTTCAATATCAAGGGTTCAGCGGCTGGTGGTGGTCTGGCTCAGTGCATTCCGCTTACGCCACTGTCGTTTGGCCTTTCCGGGGACATTGACTGCATTGCCAACGCCCACAATCTTGCAATGGTGGCGCTTACCGCTCGGATGCAGCACGAACGCAACTATGACGACGCACGGCTGGCAAGAAGCAGCCTCACACGCCTCAATATCGACCCTGATCGCGTTCAAATGCGATGGGCTATGGATTTCTGCGCGCAGGCGCTGCGCAATATCACCATCGGCAAGGGCGGCAGGATGGACGGTTATGAGATGGAATCGGGTTTTCAGATCACCGTCTCGAGCGAAGTGATGGCCATACTCGCAGTTGCCAAAGACCTGAAGGACTTCCGGCAGCGAATGGCCAGAATCGTGGTTGCTCACGACAAGAAAGGCAATGAGATTACCACCGCCGACCTTGAGGTGGATGGGGCCATGACTGCCTGGATGCTCAACGCCCTGAATCCCAATTTAATGCAGACTATCGAGGGCCAGCCGATTCTCGTTCACGCGGGTCCCTTCGCCAACATCGCGATCGGACAGAGTTCCATAATCGCCGACCTGGTGGGCACACGCTTGAGTGACTACCTTGTTACCGAGAGCGGATTCGGGGCAGACGTAGGCTTCGAGAAGTTTTGGAATCTCAAGTGCCGCATGTCGGGCCTCGTACCGCATGCTGTTGTGATCGTCGCTACCATTCGGGCCCTGAAGATGCACGGCGGGGGACCGGCGGTAAAGCCCGGTATGCCGCTAAGCAAGGAATATGCAAAAGAAGATCTCGGCCTTCTTGAGACAGGCTGCGAAAATCTGATTGCGCACATTGAGACAGTGAAAAAGTCCGGCGTGCGCCCCATTGTCTGTGTCAACAGCTTCTACACGGATACAAAGGCGGAAATAGAACTTGTTCGCAGGATTGCCGAACAGAACGGTGCGCTGGCCGCCTTGTCGAAGCACTGGCTCAAGGGCGGCGAAGGGGCGGTCGAGCTGGCAGAGGCAGTGGTGGCGGCATGCGAGGAGAAGAATAACTTCCGCTTCCTGTACGAGCTTGACACGCCCCTGCGTAAACGTATCGAACTCATAGCCAAGGAGGTGTACGGCGCCGACGGCGTTACATACACGGAGGAGGCGCTTGCCAAGGCCAAGGTGATCGAGGCGGATCCGGCGGCAAAGGAGTTGGGGACTTGCATGGTCAAGACACACTTGAGCCTCTCACACGATCCGGACCTGAAAAATCGACCTGCGGGCTGGCAATTGCCTATCCGTGACATTATGATCTACCGAGGGGCGGGTTTCGTTGTTCCTGTCGCCGGCGATATCAAGCTGATGCCCGGCACAGCTTCCGATCCGGCCTTCCGGCGGATCGACGTTGACGTTGACACAGGCAAAGTTCATGGCCTGTTCTAATCGAACAAATCGAGGACGGAACGAGAATTGATCTTATATAATGGTCGAAAACACTAAAATCGGTTCGGTCCTGGTGGTCGGCGGGGGCATTGCAGGCATCCATGCATCCCTCGATCTGGCGGATTCAGGTTTCAAGGTTTACCTTGTCGAATGGAGCACGGCAATCGGCGGGCGCATGGCGCAGTTGGACAAGACATTTCCCACCAACGATTGTGCCATGTGTACAATTAGTCCGCGGCTTGTTGCCGCCGGCACTCACCGAAACATCGAAATCATCACCAATGCGGAGGTTTCGCAGCTTACCGGACAGGCCGGAAGCTTTCGTGCGACGGTAACGCAGCGGCCGAATTTCGTCGACTTGGAAAAGTGCACCGGGTGCGGTGTTTGTGCTGAAAACTGCCCAGTGCCGGTCAAGGATGAGTACAACCAACTTTTGGGGGATCGGCGAGCTATTTTTAAGAAATATCCGCAAGCTGTGCCCAACAAATTCGCGATGACTCGCCAAGGGTGGGCGCCCTGCTACGACGCCTGTCCCATTCATGGCAATCCGAGCGGATACGTCGCTCTAACCGCCGCCGGGCGTTTTCAGGAGGCCTATGAATCCGCTGTCGCGAATAATCCCTTTCCGGGCATCTGCGGCCGGATATGCGAACACCCGTGTGAGCAGGCCTGCAATCGGGGGAATCTCGACGATCCGATCGCGATCGCTTATGTGAAGCGCTTCCTGGCGGACTGGTACGAAAAGCACGGCGAGAAGCCGACTCCTGAGCAGAAGCAGTCATCTATCGTGGAGAACGGTCGCAAGGTCGCAGTCATCGGCTCCGGGCCGGCAGGTCTGGCGGCGGCACTGGACCTGCGCAAGGCGGGCTATGCCGTAACTGTCTTCGAAAAGCATGGCGTCCTGGGCGGTATGATGCGGATAGGCATTCCGGAATACCGTTTACCAACCGAGGTTATCGACCGGGACATTCAAAGCATCCTTGATTATGGTGTCGATGTGAAGCTCCACAGCCACGTTCGACACCAGGAAGATATTCAGGCCATCATTGACGAGGGCTTCGATGCTGTGTTCCTTTCGGTCGGTTCGCACAAGAGCGCTCGCCTCGGCCTGCCCGGCGAGGACTTGAAAGAGGTTTCGCACGGAATCGATTTTCTTCGGGAGGTGCGACTTGGCACGAAGACCTCGGTTAAGGAAAGCGTAATCGTCATCGGGGGCGGCAATGTTGCTATGGATTGTGCGCGTACTTCGCTCCGCCTCGGCGCCAAGCGGGTGCGCGTGGTCTGTCTCGAGTCCCACGACAAGATGCCTGCATATCCGTGGGAGATCCAGTGGGCACAGGAAGAGGGTGTCGAGGTGCTGGCTTCCAAGGCAACGAAACGCATTACGGGAGAAGCAGGGACCTTCACCGGGCTGGAAATACTGGATGTCCGACGAATGGCCTTTGTGGACGGTCGTCTTGAATTGGAAACAATCCATGGCACCGAACAGATCATCACCGCCGATGAATTGATTGTTTCAATAGGTCAGAGGCCGGAACTCGGGCTCTTTGCCGAGGGCGGCAGGATCGAACTCACCCCGCGCGGCACCGTCGACGTTAATCCTAACACAGGGATGACCTCCTGGCAGGGTGTTTTTGTCGGCGGAGACGTAGTCCGGGGCGCGGCCAGCGTCGTTCAGGCGGCTGCCGACGGGCAATTCGCAGCCAAAGCAATAGATGCATGGCTGCGCGGCGTCGAATTGCCGTCCGAAGACAAACAGCCGGTTGTCGAGATATCGAAAGACGAACTCAAACAGCGAAAAGAGAAAATCTTGCGGCGCGTGCAAATGCCGACAATCTCGCTTGATCGACGCCGCAGATTTGAAGAAGTGGACCTGGGCTTCGCCGAAGAGATGGCAGTCGCTGAAGCGGATCGCTGTCTGTATTGCGCGATCTGCTCGTCCTGCGGTCTGTGCGAAAAGCTCTGCGAAGCCGACGCCATTGTCTACGACGACAAGCCCAAAGAACTAACGCTTGATGTGGGAGCGCTGATCCTGGCGCCGGGCTTCGATCTTTATGACGCGGCGAAGAAAGGCGAGTATGGTTACCGTCGTTTCCCCAACGTCATTAGCGCCCTTGACTGCGAACGCCTGCTGAGTGCATCCGGCCCTACGCTGGGACATCTCCGAAGACCCTCCGACGGCGTCGAGCCTCGCAGGATCGCCTTCATTCAGTGCGTCGGCTCTCGCGACACCGAGAACCCCTGGTGTTCAAGCGTCTGCTGCATGTATGCAACGAAGCAGGCCATTGTCATCGCCGAGCATTCGCGGGACGTTAACATTAAGATCTTCGTGATGGATGTCCGGGCTTTTGGCAAGGGATTCGACGAATACTACGAGCGAGCCAGGGCCAAATACGGCGTCACGTATATTCACACACGACCGTCGGCGGTCCGACAGGATTTCAAGAACCATAATCTTAGCATCGAATACAGCGAGGACGGAAAGACATGGCTCGAAGAGCAATTCGACATGGTCATCCTGTCCTCCGGCCTTTGCCCTTCGGATGGTACAGGCCGCCTTGCCCAAACATGCGGCATAGACCTGAATGCCTACAAGTTCGCGCGCTCCCGTGACTACGAGCCGGCGAGATCGTCGCGCGACGGTGTTTATCTGGCGGGTGCATTTGAAAGCCCCAAGGACATACCCGAAAGTGTTACGCAGGCCAGCGCCGCAGCGGCTGCGGCAATGGAACTCCTGGCCGAGGCCCGCGGCACTCAGGTTGCCGACAAGCACTACCCGGACCAGCGTAACGTGTTAGGTATGGACCCCCGCATCGGCGTCTTCATCTGTCATTGCGGCTCAAATATCGGCAGTGTTATTGACTGCGTGAAGCTCGCCGGGCAGGCGGCAGATCTTCCAAACGTTGTTTTTGCTGCGGACCTGCTGTATACCTGTTCCCCGGATGGCTTGCAGGCAATAAAGGACAACATAGAGAAACACGATATCAACCGGGTTGTCGTGGCCTCTTGCACGCCTCGGACGCACGAGCCGCTCTTCCAGGACACTGTCCGCGAAGTCGGGCTCAATCCCTATCTCTTCGAAATGGCCAACATCCGCGATCAGTGCACCTGGGTGCACACGCGTCTGGGTGATCTTACTGAACAGAAGGCTTTCGATCTTGTCAAAATGGCCGTCGGACGCGCGGCCACTGTCGAGCCCCTTGAAACAAAGAAGTACGTCCCCAATAGAACCGCCGTGGTTGTGGGCGGTGGTGTCGGCGGCATGGCCGCGGCCCTGTCGATAGCCAATCAGGGTTACGGGGTTCACCTGATCGAGAAGACGGACCAGCTTGGAGGAAATGCCCGCAAAATTCACAAGATGCTGGATGAAGCTGATCCACAGGAAATGCTCGCAAATTTTGTACGGCAGGTCCGCCAGCACGAGAATATCGACGTTCATTTGCGTGCGACACTCAAGGAGTGCAAGGGATTCATCGGCGACTTCAAGTCTGTGGTGCAGATTGATGGCGCAGATCCGCAGACGCTGGAGATCGAACACGGTGCGGCGATTATCGCCACCGGCGCCGGTGAATCCAAGCCGATCGAGTATCTTTACGGCGATAATGACCGCGTCATGACGCAGCTCGAACTCGAAGACCGCCTGCATAGCGATCCGGATTTCGCCAAGAGGCTGCGCGAGGTCGTGATGATTCAGTGTGTGGGCTCGCGCGAACCGGACCGCATGATCTGCAGCCGCGTATGCTGCACCGTTGCCGTCCGGAACGCCACGGCAATCAAACGCGCCAATCCCGATGCGACGGTTGCCGTGCTCTACCGGGACATTCGAACTTATGGCTTCCGAGAGGACTGCTACAATGAGGCGAGACGCGCAGGCGTGTTGTTCTTCAGATATGATGTGGACGGCAAACCATCTGTGAGTGACGATACGGCCGGTCGGCTCAGTGTTAAGGTCCGCGATCTCAATTCGGGTATCACGATCGCTTTTGATCCTGATGCCCTGATACTCAGCGCCGCAATGGTGCCGCAGCCTGATAATGAGACAGTGGGTACGGCGTTTAAGGTGCCGGTCACGCTGGAGGGCTTCTTTCTTGAAGCTCACATGAAGCTGCGGCCGGTTGACTTCGCCTCCGACGGCCTGTTTCTCTGTGGGACCTGCCACGCGCCGAAGTTCATCGACGAGACAATCGCCCAGGCTCAGGCCGCTGCCGCAAGGGCCGTCTCAATTCTGTCGCGCAAGATGCTGGAAATCAGCGGCATAGTCAGCGTGGTCAACCCGGACCTGTGCGCCGCCTGCCTTACATGCGTGCGAACATGCCCGTATGATGTGCCGCGGATAAACGCTGACGGTGCAGCCGTTATTGAGGCCGCAATGTGTCATGGGTGCGGCATATGTGCATCCGAATGCCCTGCAAAGGCCATCTGTCTGATGCATTACAAGGACGCCCAGGTTATCGCCAAGACTGAGGCGCTGTTTGACCGGAGTAGCAAATTAATAACAAATGACTGATTTTGAACCGAAGATTGTTGCGTTCTGCTGTAACTACTGTGCGTTTGCCGCGGCGGACCTTGCCGGCGCAATGCGACTGCAGTATCCGCCGAACGTCCGAATCGTCCGCCTGCCCTGTACCGGCAAGGTTGACGCACTCCATCTGCTCAGGGCATTCGAGGACGGCGCCGATGGGGTATTTGTGGCAGGATGCATGGAGGGCGAGTGCCATTTCATCCAGGGCAACCTGCGGGCGAGAAAACGGGTGGATTATGTGAAGCGCCTGCTTATTGAAATCGGCGTCGAGCCGGAAAGGGTGGAGATGTTCAATCTGTCGTCTGCGATGGGCGGCCGATTCGCCGAGATTTGCGAAGAGATGACATCGCGAATTAAACAGTTTGGTCCCAACCCGGTGGAGCGGCAAAAGGGAGATGCCGGCAAATGAAGATAATCGGCGAAAGCAGCATACCGCTCGATCCGAATCTCGCCGAGGAGATTCGCCGCCGCTGCGGGCAGAATGTGTCTTTGTGCTATCAATGCCGCAAGTGTGCGGCCGGCTGCCCGAACCGTTCCTTCATGGACAGTACCCCCACCGAGCTTATGCGGCATATCCAGTTGGGAATGGCCGACGAGGCCATGAAGGGCAATGCTATCTGGTACTGCCTGTCCTGTCACACCTGCTCTGCCAGATGTCCGCAGGATATCGACATTCCACAGGTTGTGGACGCGCTGCGGATTATTGTCCAAGAGAAAAAGGTCAAGACGGATGCGGGCTCTGTAACGCTTGTAAACCGCCTCTGGATGGCGATGCTGCGTCTGGGCAGGATGTACGAGATGGGGCTTGCAAGCCTTACGAATCTCCTGACCGGTCGGCCTTTCAAGGACGCCGGCCTTGCCGCCAGAATGATCAGGAAAGGCAAGATCAAGCTGCTGCCGACGATCCGCAAACCGCTCGAGATCAATCGCATGTTCAAACGTGCGAGGAAACTGAAGAAATGAAAATAGCGTACTTTCCAGGCTGTTCGCTCCACTCCATGGCCGCTGAATTCGACGTCTCGACACGCCGCGTCTGCCAGTCGCTCGACGTGCAGCTCTGTGAGGTCAAGGACTGGACCTGCTGCGGCAGTTCGCCCGCTCATGGTTGTGACGAACTGATGTCTCTGGCGCTGCCTGCCCGCATTCTGGCGCTTACGACCGAGACCGAGAACCTGCGGGAAGTGTGCGCGCCGTGTGCATCGTGCTATTCCCGCCTGAAATTCGCCCAGGAGCGCCTAACCGATCCGCGGTGGCGTGCCGACATCGAAACAGTCGTAGGTCGTCCATGTCCCCCCGATGTCGGCATCTTCAACATGATCGAACTTGTTATTGGCAAAGTCGGTCTCGATAATGTTGCCTCGCACGTTGTCAGGCCGCTTGCCGGGATAAAGGTGGCCTGTTATTACGGCTGTCTTCTGACGCGGCCGCCCAAAGTCATCGGCAGCACGAACTTTGAAAACCCGACCGACATGGATGCGATCATGGAAACCTTGGGCGCACAGGTCCTCGACTGGAACCACAAGACGTCCTGCTGCGGGGCAAGCTTCGCGCTCACAAAGACCGAAGTGGTTCTGAACCTTACGCGGAAGATACTCGCCGACGCCAGGAATGTCGGAGCAGAAGCCATTGCGGTTGCCTGCCCGCTCTGTCACGCCAATCTCGACGGTCGACAGGAGCAGATCAATGCCGCATTCGGTACCGACTTTCACGTTCCTGTCTTCTATTTCACTCAGCTCATGGGCCTGGCCTTTGGCATCCCGCCAAAAGAACTCGCCGTCGGCAAACACCTTACCGATGTGGGCGACTTCCTTAAAGAAAGGGCATTATTATGATAGTGGCCGACAGAAAACCGCTGGACGAGATCCTTGGCTCAATAGAGCCTTACCAGAAGATCGCTTTGATGGGTTGCGGCGGATGTGTGACGATATGCTTCTCCGGTGGGACCAAAGCCGTCGAGCTGCTCGCCTCGCAGATACGCATGGCCCGGCAGATGGCCGGCAACCCCATCGAAATCATCGAATGCACGCCGGAGCGCCAGTGTGAGTTTGAGTTCATCGATACGTTCAAAGACCAGCTATCTTCGGTCGGTGCAGTGCTCTCAATTGCCTGCGGCGTTGGCGTGCAGACAATGAACGAACACTTTGCGGATGCCATCACCATCCCCGGTCTCAACACGAAGTTCATGGGTTATCCCGTGGAGCACGCCCTCTGGCAGGAACGATGTGCCGGCTGCGGTGATTGCGTACTGCACTGGACCGGGGGGCTTTGCCCCGTTGCCCGCTGCGCCAAGCGCCTCTTCAACGGCCCCTGCGGCGGTTCGAGCGGCGGCCGCTGCGAGGTCGACAAGGAAGTCGATTGTGTCTGGCAGCTTATACACGACAGGCTCGAAAAGTTCGACAAGCTTGAGAATCTCGAGATTGTCAGGCCCGCCAAAGACTGGCGACCAAGCACCAATGCCGGACAGCGGAAAGTCAAATTCGAAGAGGCCATGCTATGAAATCAGGAAGCCGTCTGGAGAGGGTCCTGTCAGCAGGACATTTTGCCGTCACTGCGGAACTCGGCCCGCCTCAAAGCGCCGACGCCGAGAATATCCGAAAGAAGGCGCAGCATTGCCTCGGCAAAGTCGACGGCGCCAACGTAACCGACAACCAGACTGCAATCGTGCGCATGTCCAGCATAGCCGCCGGCGCCATTGCCCTGTCCTGCGGCGTAGAACCTGTCGTCCAGATGGTCTGCCGCGACCGCAACCGCATAGCCATGCAAAGCGATATCCTGGGTGCGGCGGCTCTCGGCATCAAGAATATCCTGTGCCTTTCAGGCGATCATCAGAGGTTTGGCAACCATCCGCAGGCGGCGGGAGTCTATGATCTTGATTCCATGCAGTTGATAGACATGGTCCGCCGGATGCGCGACGATAAGACTTTTCTTTGCGGCGATCCCATCAAGACCTGTGAACCTCGCTTATTCATCGGCGCAGCCGCCAACCCTTTTGCCGATCCGCTGAGCTTTCGTGTAACGCGCCTGGCCAAAAAAATTGCCGCCGGCGCCGATTTCATCCAGACGCAGTGCATTTTCGATGTCGACCGGTTCGAACACTATATGAGAATGGTCGTCGATCGCGGCCTCCACGAAAAAGTCTACATAATGGCCGGTCTCACACCCGTCCGATCCGAACGTGCATTGCAATACATGAAGGACGAAGTGCCCGGCATGTTTGTGCCGGATGCGCTGATTGCCCGCATGGCCGCTGTCGAGGTAAAGGAAGCCAAGAAGGAAGAAGGTATCAAAATCTGCCTGGAGATGATCGAACGGATCAAGAACATCGAGGGCGTCCGCGGCATTCATCTGATGCCAATCGGCTGGGAGAGCATCACGCCGGTCATTCTCGAACGTGCCGGCCTGCTGCCTCGGCCCGAAGTACCGGCGTCAGCGTAAATTCGCCCCGCCTGTGCCGCCGCTTACTTTTTGGCTGACTGCACCGTAGCTTTCGTTGCACCCGTTGATATGCCGCCGTCAACCAGCAGAGTCTGACCCGTTATATAGGCGCTGGCATCCGACGCCAGAAAGACCACGGCGCCATCCAGGTCATGCGGCTGACCAGGCCGCTTCAGCGGAATCCGGTCGCAAAGGTACTCCAGCCAATCCGCATTCTCATACAGAACCGCGTTCTGTGCTGTCTTGAACCATCCGGGCGCAAGGCAGTTAACCGTTACACCGTACCTTCCCCAGTCGTCAGCAAGGCTCATGGTCAGTTGCTTGACACCGCCGCGGCTGGCGCAATACGGTCCCAGGCCCGCGTAACCCGCAACACAAGTCACCGATCCTATGTTGATGATCCGACCATACTGACGCTCGATCATATGCCGCCCGATCGCCTGCGCCACAAAGAACGTCCCGCGCAGGTTCGTGTCCAAAATCAGGTTCCAGTCATCCCAAGTCACATCCGCCGCGGGCTTCCGCACGTTGCATCCGGCGTTGTTCACCAGTATGTCTATCTTCCCGAATTCAGCATGAGCATCCGCCGCCATCTGCTGAATACTGTCGTAATCCCGCACATCCAACTCCAGAGGCAGCGCCCGCCGCCCCAGCCGTTCAATCTCTTTGCCAAATGCGTCGAGAGATTGCAGCGTTCGAGATGTCATCACGATATCCGCCCCGGCCCTGGCCAGCGCCCGCGCCATGTATTGGCCCAGCCCCCGGCTCGTCCCTGTCACCACCGCAACCCTGCCGGTCAGGTCAAATGCCTCCGTACTCATCCGCCTTGCTCCTTTCCCGCCACCGATTCGACGTGCGGCATTAGTATCACCTTCATCAGGTTCTCACGCCTGTGATACAGCCGCTCAAACCATTGCGCTCCATCCGCAAGCGCCGCCTCAGCACTGATCAGCCGGCGTACATCAACGGTCCCCCGCGCCATCAGATCAAGACACGATGGATACTCGCCGCAGGACGCGCAACTGCCTTTCAATGTGATCTCACGCGTGACCACCGCCTGCAAGGCAAGCGGTACGCTCGGCGCCAGGTTGCCGATCAAAGTCGCCGTCCCGCCTTTGCGCAGCGAACGCACGGCAGTCTCCACTGTCTCCGCAATACCGACAGCCTCAAACGCCGAGTCTGCTCCTCGCCCGCCTGTAAGCCGCCGCACCTCTTCTGCCGCGCATCCATCCTCCGCAACAATCGCAACATCCGCCCCTGATTCACGCGCCATTTTCAGCCGGTCCCGATCCACGTCTATCGCAAAGATCGTTTTGCAACCGGCCGCCCTCAGTAACTGAACCACAAGCACCCCAATCATGCCGACCCCAACCACCACCGCTGTATCACCCAATCGCACCGCAGAGCGGTTGACGGCATGTAGCGCGATCGAGACCGGCTCCACCATCGCCGCATGGCTGAAAGATACATTGTCCGGCAGTCGATACAATATGCGCTGCGGCGCAGCTATATACTCGGCAAACGCCCCGTCCCGTCGATACTCCTGGCATGACACCCCCAGGACACGCCGGTCATCGCACAGGTTGATTTGGCCGGCACGACAGTAGCCGCACCGCCCGCAATAAACCGTCGAATCGCACGTAACCCGATCGCCTGCCGCCCATCCGCTCACTGCCGCGCCGGTCTCCACGATAACGCCTGCCGCCTCATGTCCCATGATCACCGGCGGCCGCCGCCGTCCCGTGCTGCCGTCCATACCGTGAACATCGCTGCCGCAAACCCCGCACGCATGCACCGCTATAATCACCTCGTCCGCCTCCGCGGCGGGACGTGGTACATCAACATACTCGAATTGCTTATACGCCGTTAGCACCAGCGCCTTCATCATACTCGCCATACAATCTCCTCGAATTGCCTATATCCTGCGGCAACCCGCCGCAACAGTTCATAAATACAGTGGACGGACGGAAAGTCAAGCGATGAATAGACTTGCCTGCTCTGAATTGCAGTCTCAATTCGAGTCTGACAGAGGATGGAACGCCCGTGTTCGCCGTTTAGACGGCCGCCGCAGAGCCCGTGAGAGAGTCGCGCAAAACCCCGACCGGCCGCAAACACCGACTGCGAAAGAAGGATAGCGCTGCCTTGGCCACCATTACCGACTCGACAAAGCCACGTTTGTATGCTTCTGCTGCCGGCCTGTGTCACGACTACGGAGTGTTTGCCATACCGCTATTGAGCCATCCCGCGGCCATGATAGAAAGGTCCCGCAGGTCGACTGCGCAGTCGCCGTTAACATCTCCCCGAAGATCCAGCCCGCCGGCATTGTAACATTGAGCCTGACACAGACGAATGGAATCAATGTAAACGCTGTCAATATCTTCGCCGCTCTGACCCGAAGGCGTACCGTCGCCGATCCTAAGGACAATCTTGTTGACGGCCGCAAGGTTTACACCCGCATCGGCAAATGTCTTAAGATCAACGTACCACTCGCCCCACTTATCCGTCTGCACGACATAGCCGGGGTTGGTTGCCGAGCCTGCATTTTGCGCCGAGTCGACGATCTCTAACGAAACGGGCTGAGACGCGTTGTCCCGACGCCCGCGGAAAGCCACCATAACCGCCGCCATGTTGTCCGCTGTCCAGTCCTGCACCGGAAGGACGCGCGCCACCTGACAATAGTACGGCGTCTGCTGATTGCGACAATCAATACGCATTGATCTGGCGCCATCATGTAGCTGTTCAGTCTCCACATAGTTCAGTCCGTTCGGGTCGGGTGTGTTTTCCCCTGGCAGGTTAGGATCCCACGCCAGACGAAGCGCCTTGTCGTCTTGGTAAGATTCAAAATCGTCAATGGTGATGAACGGTACAGTGGTGAAGCTCGAGACAAAGCCCTCGACAGTGCCGGAAGGGCCGATCTCGTCGACGCGCCACTGGTAAGTCGTACCGGTCCGCAGTGGGCCGGGCGAGTAACTCCTGGCGGAGGCATCGAGGTACAGCGGCTGCATATCTCCCTTCGGCCCAAACCAAAGGACATGAGAAGTGGCGAAGGCCGCCTCCACCCATGTCAACGTGGGATTAAGGTTCACATCGACTTCGCCGTCCTCGGGAAGCAAGGCGACCGCCGCCGGACCGTCGCTGATCGACGAAATGTTGTCAAAGGTAACGTTGAACCCGGCCGGCGCGGCGCGTTCGTTCTGAGCGAAGACGCCGCTGACACCGGACAGAAGAGGAGCATCCCGAACACCGGCATCCTCCCAGTAATCATTGCCGGCGGTATCGACCAGCGTGCGTATACGCGCAACAAGCGGCCCGCCCTGGTACTCGTAAAGCGCCCCCGTAACATACGTCGGGTTGCCGCCAAGCACGTCAAGCTGCGCATAATAACTCCGGCGATGAAGGTAGCCGGGTACCATCGCCTCATAGTCGCCGCCCACGCGCATGATGTTCTGAATCTGCACGACTTTTTCCACGTCGATGCTCAAATTGGCGGGACCATCCTCCCAGTTGATATGCATGATGTACGCGTCGGCGATAACGCCGCCCGCCTGCGGGTGGAGAAAATAGCTGGCCCTTGCTCCGAAACCCTGATAGTTCGAGGCCGCGTCGCCGCTGACGTTGACCAGCGCACCGATACGCACGTCCGCAAAGGACTCATTTACGAAACCCACGCCGAATGCGGCGCCCTTCTGAGCGACCGATTTGGATTCCGTCAGGGCGATGTAATGATTGCCGTCGGCGCCCTGCTGGCGCGTCGCGGCAAACGTGCTGCTCTGACCATAGGTCAGCGGTTCGACGGATTGCCAGTCCCAGATGAGATCCGACGGGCTGTTCTCGAACGTCTCCAGCCAGTTTGCTCCGGCCGCCGATACGATCAGACATACCGCCACTATTGAGAAAACCCTCCAATGTGCCATTTCTCTACTCCTCCAACATGTCTGCGAGCGAACTGTTCAGCTTCCCGATAAATCACCGATGCGGCTGCAATCTCGAGGTTGTTAACCATCCGCGTCATGTTGCACCTACAGCCTAAGGACCAGACCATCTAATTGTCAAGTAAAAAAAATGCCCGCCGGACTTGCAGCCCAAGGGTTGCCCCGCCCGCAATCGGCGGTTGCATGGGACCCGACTATATGGTAAAGTCGGATAATCGGTCGTTGCAGGGAGGTATTGACGATGCAGGACATAGCTGAACTCATCGGATCAGCCGCAAAATCTTACGAACATGGGGATTATTCCCGAGTGATAGAGGTCTGCGAAAGCCTGCTGAGCGGCCATAGCCGGGACTGGCGTCTTCTTCATCTCCTGGGCAAGGCCGCATATCAGTTGCAGCGGTACTCACAAGCCGAGCACCACTTGCGACGCGCAATCCAGCGTGCCCGGACTGAGGCATCCCTCTACAACACCCTCGGCGTAGTGCTCGAAGCCCAGGGGCGATCTGACGAGGCCGCCGCCGCATACACGCATGCAGTCGAGCTTAACCCCGGCTTTGCCGAGGCATGGCTGAACATCGCAATTGTGCACACATTGAAACGCGATTGGCAAGCGGCGGGGGAGGCGTCCACTCAAGCCCTGGCGCTAAGGCCCCAATGGGCGAGGGCATGTTGTGTAGCCGGATACATTCACCAGAACACCGGCGCCCTCGACGAGGCCCTGGCCAGCTTTATGCGCGCGATTGAAATCGATCCCGCCTGCGTCGAAGCCGGAAATCATCTGGCAGCCTTACAGAATAAACGAGGGGATTTTGCTGTAGCGGCTGTGCATCTCAGAAAGGTGGTCGAGCTCGCCCCAGGTCACGCAGAAGGCTGGAATAATCTGGGCATAAGCAACAACGGCCTTGGCCGCTTCGAGGAAGCTGCTGCGTGTTTCAGGCGAGCCGTAGAGTTGGAAGACAACTTTGCACAGGCGCATTACAACCTTGGCAATGCCCTGCGCGAGATCGGCGACTGCCGGGCGGCAATCACCTCCTATGAGCAAGCGATCAGCCTGATGCCGGATTTCGCCTGGGCACATTGGAACCTCTCACATGCGCTTCTCGCTTCCGGCCGCTTCCAGGAGGGCTGGCGCGAATATGCATGGCGGCATGACAAGCGGCTCGGTATTGTAACCTACCCGCGCCAACTGAACCTCCCGCGATGGGATGGACGGCGATTTGACGGCAAAAGACTCCTCGTGCATTACGAGCAGGGACTCGGCGACAACATCCAGTTCGTGCGATACCTCCCCATGGTAAAGGATTGCGGCGGCGATGTCATACTTGAGGCGCCGTCGGAACTGTACGAGTTGTTTCGGGATTGCCAGGGGATTGACGAATTGATTGCCGCTGGACAGCAGCCGCCCGCCGGGCACTTCGACTGGGTTGCGTCTCCGCTTGACTTTCCGCAATTATTCGGAACGCATATTGGGACGATCCCCGCGAGGGTGCCGTACGTGTTTGCGGATGTCGACAAGTCGCGCGCCTGGTGGTCAAGACTGCGGGGAGAAGCCTTGAGGATCGGCATAGTCTGGGCGGGTTCGCCTGCCCACGGACGCGATGCTGAACGTTCGTGTTCGGTTGAGTTGTTCGTGCCCCTCAGCGAGTTGGAGGGCGTGCAGGTGTACAGCCTGCAAAAGGGTCCCGCCGCAGCACAGTTGGCGCGATTCGATGCGGCAACGCCCATAGTCGACCTTGCCGACGAATTGATGGACCTTTCTGATCTCGCAGCCGTCATGATCAATCTCGACCTCGTGATCACCGTCGACACCGCCGCGGCGCACCTGGCCGGCGCCATGGCAAAGCCTGTGTGGGTTGTCCTGCCCTTTATCGCGGACTGGCGCTGGCTGACGGACCGCGACGACAGCCTGTGGTACCCGTCCATGCGCCTCTTCCGCCAGAAGCAGCGGGGGGATTGGGCTGAAGTTTTTCGCCGGGTACAAGCTGAACTGCAGAAGGTAGTCGGGCAGGCGGTTGAATGCCGAACGGATTATCGTTAACTGTCAGGCATAGGAATGCAATCAGGGAGTTGGGTATGAGCAGAGGTGTGGTGAACGGCCTTGTGGCGGCGGTGACTGGCTTGCTATTGGTTTTCGGCGGCGCAAAGGCCGCTGTATTCGAGATTGAACCGGGGGTGTATGGGCAGGATGAGGAATTTGAACGGGTGGCCAATGCGCTTAAGGCCGGGGATGAACTGGTTTTGCGGGACGGGGTTTATTCTCAGACGGGGCGGCGGGCGGTGACGGTGAAGGGGACGGCGGAGGCGCCGATTGTGATCCGTGCGGCGGCGGGGGCCCGGGCGGTATTGACTCGGCCGGCGGAGGATATGGACCGGCATAATAATATTGAGTTCGTGGATTGTTCGTACATGGAGGTGCGGGGGATCGTGTTTGCCGGGGGCAGTTGCGGGGTGCGGTTCATCCGGGGCGACCACGTGACGATCGAGGATTGCGAGCTCCGCGGGACGGGCAACAATGCGTTGACGATGAACAGCGGCTCGTGCGATGCATTCATTATCCGCCGCAACCACATCCACCACACAGGCCTGAGCACCCGCCGCCCGACGGAAGGCGAAGGCATGTACATCGGCTCGCATGACGGCAGGTACATAACAACAAACACACTTATAGAAGGCAACTGGATCCATCACACCAGGAGCACCAGCGGCGGCGGCAACGATGGCATCGAGATCAAGTTCGGCTCGTGGGGCAATATCGTCCGCGACAACGTCATCCACGACACAACCATCGGCACGCAGTATCCAGGTATCTTCGTCTACGGCGGGGGCAAGGGCGTCAATGTCGTGGAAGGCAACCTGATCATGCGCGCGGGGGAAGGTATACAGGTCGTTTCCGACGCGGTGATTCGCAATAACATAATAGTCGACTGTACGGTAACCGGCATTACCGCCGCACCGCACGCCGCGGTGCCCCATGTGCGAAACGTCCGGATCGTCAACAACACTATACTCAACCATCCTCGCGGCGTACGAATCCGCTGGAGCGGAGCGAAGGCGATGGTGTTTGCAAATAATGCGATCTACTGCGACAGCCGCACGGCAATCGATGCGGCGGGTCTCGATACAGCCGCGGTCAGCAGCAACATTGTTTCCGGCAGGCTTATTGGCGCCGGTCTGGACGGCCGCCGCTTCCTGGCTGGCGGTACCCTGGAAAAAGCATTCTGGTCGGCGGTCGATCTCCGTCCGCGTGCCGGCTCAAGCCTCGCGGGGCGTGCTGATACCGCATATGCCCCTGAATACGACTTCGAGGGCAACCGCAGGGGCGAACCTTTCGACATTGGCGCCTTGCTCATGAGCCCGCCAACAGCACAGCGTCCATTGCTGCAGGAAGGGTTCAAGACATCAATCCCGGTTGAGTTACGGAGGAAAGTGCAATGAGAAGAAGACTGATGTGTTCAGTTGTGGTCCTTTTTTCAATACCCGCTTTTGCGATGGCCGCCGACCGGACGGTGCGGAACAGCGACGAGTTGCGCGCGGCTGTCAGAACAGCGCAACCGGGCGATCAGATCCTGCTGCTGCCCGCTAAATACAGCGGCGGGTTGCATATCGCGGCGCTTTCCGGTACGAAGGAGCGGCCAATTGTGATCAAGGGCGCCGATGCGACGCAACGGCCCGTGTTCACGGGAGGCGGTGGGCAGGCGATACATCTGGCCGACTGCAATTGGGTGACGCTGGCTGACCTGGTGGTGAAGGGTTACGCCGCCAACGGGATCAATATCGATGACGGGGGCACTTTCGATACGCCTTCGGTGGGAATCATCGTGGACAACGTGACCGTTCTCGAGACAGGTCCGCGCGGAAATCACGATGCCCTGAAGATGTCCGGCGTCGACCGGTTCATCGTGCGCAACTGTCGCTTCGAAGCCTGGGGCGGTTCGGCGATCGACATGGTGGGCTGCCATGACGGCCTGGTAACCGGATGTGTATTCATAGGTCGTGAAGGTTTTGAGCAGTCCAATGCGGTGCAGATGAAGGGCGGCAGCCGCGGCGTGCTTGTTGAGCGATCCCTGTTCAAGGACGTGGGCCATCGTGCCATCAACTGCGGGGGCAGTACGGGGCTGGCCTTCTTCCGGCCGCGCGTTGGTGACTGCGAAGCAAAGGACATCACGATCGCCGGCAATCGCTTCATCGGCGGCATAGCCCCTGTCGCATGGGTAACCAGCGACGGCGGGCACGTTCACCACAATACGATCATACTGCCCGAAAAATGGGTGGCGAGAATACTGCAGGAGACGGCTGATAAGCGTTTTCGAGCTTGCAGCGGCGGCGTCTTCGAAGATAACGTCATCGTATACGACTCGCGTGTATCCGTCTTCGTTAATGTCGGCCCGGGCACCGCCCCCGAGACATTCACCTTTCGCCGAAATGTCTGGTGTCCGCTGGAGCACAATCGCAATCCCAACCTTCCCACCGTCGAAGAGGCAGGTATCTATGGCGTCGCGATAACGCGCAGCCAGATTGACTTAAAGACAGGCGATTTGCTCAGCGATGATTCTCGCTTCATCGCGGCGGGCGCCGCCGCATATCGCAAACGCCGCTGAACATGTGCAGCACGCGTCTGTCGATACTTAGTTCTTGCTGAAGTTGCTGTTGTCGAAAAGCCTCATGCCGAACGGCTCGTCCTTTTTGGGCGGCGGTTTCTGGCTCTGCTTCTGTTTCTGTTTCGCGCGAGGCTCGGTTGGTCTTGGACGTTTGTCGCCGGCCGTGTGTTTTGGGCCGACTGCGGGCGCCGTTTTGCTTTCTTCAGACGCCGGCTCTTTCATCGACAATGCGATCCGCTTCCGTTCAATGTCGACTTCCAGCACGGTAACCATAACTTTCTGCTGAACCTTCACCACGTCGGCAGGGTCCTTGACATAGCGGCTGGCCAACTGGCTGATGTGCACAAGGCCGTCCTGGTGGACGCCAATATCCACGAATGCGCCGAACTTGGTGATATTGGTTACGATGCCCGGCAGCTTCATCCCAACCGAGAGCTTTTCGATGGAATCGATTCCGTCGGCAAACTGAAAGACTTCGAACTTCTCGCGAGGATCGCGTCCCGGCTTGGCAAGCTCGGCAAGAATGTCGTTGAGAGTGGGCAGTCCGACATCATCGCCAACGTACTTCTTAAGATCGATCTTCCTGCGTCGGGCGTCATCCTTAATGAGGTCGCCAACACTGCACGCCAGGTCGGCGGCCATCCGATCGACAAGCCCATACCGCTCAGGGTGCACCGCGCTGGCGTCCAGAGGATTCGCCGCACCCCGAATCCTCAAAAATCCAGCCGCCTGCTCGAACGCCTTTGCGCCCAATCGCTGCACGCCGAGGAGTTCCTGTCGCGACCTGAAGGGACCATTAGTATTGCGATGCTCGACAATGTTGCGCGCCAACTGCGGACCCAGACCCGACACGTAAGTGAGCAGTTGCTTGCTTGCCGTATTGACCTCAACACCGACCGAGTTGACGCAACTGACAACCACGTCGTCGAGGCCCTGCTTGAGCAGAGTCTGATCCACGTCGTGCTGGTACTGACCCACTCCAATTGACTTGGGATCGATCTTCACAAGCTCCGCCAGCGGATCCATGAGCCGCCGCCCGATGCTCACGGCGCCGCGCACCGTGAGATCATGGTCCGGGAACTCCTCCCTCGCGGCGTCCGAGGCCGAGTAGATCGAAGCGCCGCTTTCGTTCACCATCACTATGGCAATCGAAGACGGCAGACCCAACGTCCGCAGAAACGCCTCGGTCTCTCGACCCGCCGTGCCGTTGCCGACGGCGATGGCCTCGATCTCGAATCGCTGGCACAGGGCGGCAACCTTGATTCCGTCGGATTGTGCCTGTCGCTCGCCCTGGTGCGGATATATGACATCAGTGAACAGCAGTTTGCCCTGGCGGTCCAGACAGACAAGTTTACAGCCCGTGCGGAAGCCGGGATCAACAGCCATCACGTTCTTCTCGCCAAGCGGCGAAGCAAGCAGTAGTTGCCGCAGGTTCTCGGCAAACACCCTCACCGCCTCCTCGTCCGCGGCCTGCTTCGTGCCTAACCGCACCTCCGTCTCCATCGACGGCGAAAGCAGACGTTTATAACCGTCGGCGCACGCGGCCTCAGCCAGCCTGCCGGCCGATGAGTCGTTCTTCACGAACATCCGCCGCAGGATATCCATCGCCTTCTCCTCCGGGGCAGTAACCCGCAGCAGCAGAAAGCCCTCCTTCTCGCCTCGCCGCATCGCCAGCACGCGGTGCGATGGCGCAGTACGCACGGGCTCGGTCCAGTCATAGTAATCCTTGAACTTGACCCCCGCGGCTTCCTTACCGGTTATAACTTTGCTGACAAAAGCCCCCTCGTCAAGATACAATCTGCGGATCGCGTTGCGTGCGTCGATGTTCTCGTTGACCCATTCAGCGATAATATCACACGCTCCCGCAAGCGCATCGGCGGTCGATTCGACGCCTTTTTCCACATCGACGAACGCCAGCGCCTCCTTATCGGGATCGGTTTGCCGATCCTGTGCAAATATCAGTTCCGCCAACGGCTCCAGCCCCTTTTCCCTGGCGACGGTCGCGCGCGTCCGCCGCTTCGGACGGAACGGCAGGTAAATGTCTTCCAACTCAGTCATCGACTGTGCTGCGCCGAGTCTCTCCCTCAACTCATCCGTGAGCAGATTCCGCTCTTCCAGCGACTTGAGAATCGCCTCACGCCGGGCGTCCAGATCCGCCAGTTGTGTAAGCCGGTCGCGAATCCTCGTAACCACAACCTCGTCAAGCAGACCCGTAGCCTCCTTGCGGTACCGCGAAATAAACGGCACTGTAGCCCCGTCCGCCAGCAGGGCGGCCGTAGCACCGACCTGTCCCGGCCGAATCGACAACTCCGCCGCAATCGTTTCAATATATGCATTATTCACGTTGTTAATCATTATTTGTCTTCCTGACCTTTGCATGGTACGAGTACACCTGCATAGATTAACCATCCGCGAGTTATTGTCAACCGCGTGTTTGGATGCCCAAAAATGCAATCGTGCTTGATTTTGCAGCTAAAGGTCTTTATAATATGATTTTTGCAGCAGGCATTATTTGGAGGCAAGACCATGGACATGCAGAAACTGACGCGGCATTCCCTGTACACTGCGGTGGTGGTGATGTGTGGGACAATGGTGTGGGCCAGCGACGACGATGCGGTGAGATTCTCCGGGCGGGTGATTGACGAAACCGGCAGAGGGATCGGCGGAGCCTTTGTATTCTTCTATGAGTACGGGCTTGACAAAACGGGCGTGGGCTATGACCGGCGTTTAATAAGGCGGATAAATGCCGACGCCGACGGGACTTTCGAATTCACCGCGCCGCGCTCGGACGGGTCCGACCGCCTCAAGGGTGTCATTCTCGCTGTGCAGGCCGGGTTGTCGATGGGTTGGGATGAGTGGAACCTCAAAGAGAATGTAGCGACGGCGATCACATTGGGGAGGCATGGCAGGCTTGCAGGCCAAATCGTCGACGGTAAAGGCAAGGGCATAGCGGGTGCGGTGGTCAGAGCATTCCTGATCAAGGGCGTGCAAGGGACCCAGGCGGACGCGGGCAAGACAACAGTGTTTGACTGGTTGACTGTACAAACCGATGCTGCAGGTGCGTTTGAATTCACAAATGTGCCTGTGGACGCCAGGGCGGAGTTCCTGGTGGAGGCCCCCGGATACGCCAGGCTCCTGACCGGCGAACCTTCACGGATTACGGGGCAGTACCAGGCGGGTCGGCACGACATACAAATAGCCATGACGGTTGGGGGCAGCATCACCGGGCGCGTGGTGGACAAAGAAAGCCAACAGCCGATAAGCGGCGTTCGTGTGCAGGTGTGCGAAATGCGGGGGTATTCGCCCGAGCCGCTCATTGCAGTCTCAAACCACGATGGTACGTTTCGCTTCTCAGGCCTTGCAGGTGGCTTATATCTTGTCGACCTTGCGCCTGAAGATCGGCACGATCGGACAAGGGTCGCTTCCCCCAGGGCTCATCTTGTCACCGGCCAGACCACCGGAGAAGTGGTGCTGGAAGTTGTTGCGCCCCGATTCGTCGAGGTGAACGTCGCCGACAGGCAAACGGGCAATGCGATCAAAGATGCGACTGTCTTCTTCTGCGTGGCGCAGCAGAATCCCGAGACACAGGGACATATCCGTTCGCTGACCGATCAGGTCGGCAGTACTGACGAATCAGGTTGCGTGCAGTTCCCAGTGGCTCCGGGCAAGTACCTCATGGCCAGTGTCAACGCTCCGGGCTATGATACGCTGTATACAGACAAGACAGTTATTGTGGACGATGAACCGACCCGGCGAATCGAGGTCTTTCTGAGCAGGCTGCCGGAATTCATCGTAACCGCCAGGAATGCCGCAGGATTGCCGTTGGGAGGAGTCGACATTGTAATGCTGCCCGATGGTGTCGCAGGCCGCACCGATGCTGAAGGACGTTGCAAACTGAGCTTCGACGCGCAAGACAGTACAAGACGTATACTGTGGGCCGGCGATTCTGCACGTGGACTGGTAGCCATCCAGGAATTGCCGGTTCGTCCGACCGACACCGATTTGATCCTGCGCCCCGGCGTCAAACTCGCCGGAACGGTTTTTGATCACAATGGCGAGTCCGAAGTGCCCGGTGCTCGGATTGGCGTCAATCTCCTTATGGGGAATAATCGCATGTTTCTGCCGGCTAAGTGCAGAGCGGACGCTGATGGCAGATATGTAACTGATGTTCTGCCTGCCGGACACAGGTATGATATCCGTGCATGGTCGATGATGTCAAGCAGCGGAAGTGTGCGCATCGATATCCCGGCGGGGGCGACCGGACAGATTGCGGCGCCGCCGATCAAGACAGGTGTTGTTACTGTTACTGGAAGGGTAACCGATGAGTATGGAGAACCCGTTGCCGGAGCAGCCGTGGAGATATTCGATGCTCTTGACGTGTCACAGTTTCCGTGCAGAATTGCCCATGCAGGCTATGGAACAACGCAGGCAAACGGTACGTATTCCATTGAGCGGCTGACTCGGGCTGACGGGGTTGTGCTCGCTTTTATTGTCGCAGGAGCCGACGGGCACAGCGCCAATGTGATCGAATGTTTTCCGGGGCAGGAGCAAGTTCCTGATATCTCGATTCGACGCAGCCCGGGCTTCCTTATCGGGCGGATCACTGAGCCCGATGGCGCCCCGGTCGCTGGCGCGCACGTGCACGCACTTATATCTTCCTGGAAGGGTGATGCCAAAGAGCTTGCCGATGCCGTTGCCGCGACCGATTGGTTCACCTGCGTTGCTGATCAAACGGGCCTGTTTCAGTTTGGGGGCATTCCAAACGATGCCGCCGCCGAATTCGCCGTGATCGCCGACGGCTATCCACACACGTTCACCTGGCGTCCGGGCAAACGCTTCGAGCCCAAACGCTTCAGGTCGGGTCAGGACGATATAAGCATTGTCTTGCGTAAGGTGGCGGGCCTTGCCGGGTGCGTTATCGACAGCGCCAGCGGCATACCTGTGGCCGGCGTTGCAGTCTACATGACCAAAAAGCAGGGTGCCGGCGCCCATCCCGTTGTGGCATGGCACTTCCTTCGCGGCACTGTACTGGTTTCGACCGCACCCGATGAGAACCGCATGGTTGTCTCCGATCAGGACGGTCGTTTCTCGGCCGAGGGGCTTGCACCCGGCGACTATTCGGTCTTTCTCGATCCGTTCGGCAACCCGGAGAGAGAGTGGGTGTCCGCAAAACAGACGGTTTCGCTGGAACCCGATGCCCGGGCCCAGGTTACGCTGTCAGCGTCAAAAGCTGCCCATGTCTGTATTTCTCTTAAAGATGAAACCGGCCGCCCCGTCCCTTCTGCAAACGTTCAACTGGAGGCTCTCCAAAGCGCAGGCGATGAGACGGCAGGTCGCGCCGCGCAAAGCCTTATTCGCGCAGATGCCGCCGGCCGCGAGCAGCTCATCAGTACAACTTCAAGCGGCCTGCTTAGGCTGCACACTGATGCCGATGGTCGGGCCCTTTTCAATGTCCCCCCGGGCGAATACAGGGTCGCCGGCGCAGCGGCAGCGGATTATGTCCTTGCCGATGACGGCGGAACGGTTTTTGTTGGCGCCGGACAACGCGCCGATGCGACAGTTCGCATGAGACGTGAGGAGGGCATGCGCGGAATCTGCGTCGATGAAGAGGGCAGGCCCGTGCCGGGTGCCCAAATCCGGTGTTTGGGGCTGCCGGATGTGGCGGCCGCAAGCGATGCGGAAGGCTGTTTCGCACTCGTAATAGACCGCGCCCAAGGCGTTGGCCGCACCCGGCTGAACATCTCCGCCGTTCACTTCGAACGAAACATCGGCGCGATGCAGCGGGTAGATCGAGGCACGAAGAACATTGGCAATCTCATGCTGAAGCCTGTAAGGACCGTGCGTGGCGCAGTTGTGGACGAGAATGGCTCGCCCATGCCTTCAGCCTCGATTACCATTGAGGCCGCCGAACAGGTTTTAACTTATGATACGCCCTATCTGGATGCACGTCCCGTGCTTTTCCAGAAACTTCAGACCGATGCCGCAGGCCGTTTCAAATCCTCCTTGCTGCCGGACTGGCGTCTTTACATTGTCACCGCCTCCTTCGACGGTTACGGCAAGTACGAAAAACTGGTCCAAAGGGCGACACTCGCCGGCTCGTTGGCTTTAGGTAGCAGCCCGAGGGTCTTAGGGAACACATATCAGTGGTCTGAGGGCGCAGACTCAATCGACTTGCAGACATTTATTCTTACAAAGCGAGGTCTGTCCATTTCGGGCGCCGTATATGACTTCATGGGCTACCCCGTGCCCAATTTTCGCGTCGCGGTAACCGGCAGCCAGCAGATGCCGGTGGAGGATGTCCTGACATCACAAGATGGCCGATTCACTTTTGCCGACCTTTCCGAGGGTGATGTCACACTAACTGCAGGCGGAGATATGTACGCAGAATCTGCCATAATCAAAGCTGGTCAGCAGGCTGTCTCCATTGTCTTAGGCGACAAATGGGCGGATACCTCCCGGCCCTGGCTGCCTGATCCGGCGTTCCAGGGAGCAACTGTTGTGGTAACGGTCGTAGATACTGCGACCGGCCAACGCCCGAAACTCAAGGACCCGAAAGTGTATGTGGAACAGGAGAAAGGAAACAGGTTCAGCCTGCCGGTCGGACCTGATGGCCGATGCCGTTTCTGTCTTACGCCCGGGCTGCACACCATCAAGGCCGGAGCCTATCCCGTGTATGACTACGTCGGCGGCAAGATTGAGGTAAAGCAGGGAGAGCCTGTGGAATTGCTGCTCGAATTGACTTCAAGGCCCAAGGCCAGCGGTGTGGTTGTGGATGCCGACGGCCTGCCGGTGGTGGGAGCCAAAGTTCAGATCATGCCCTACGGAGAGGAAAGTGAGACAATCGCCGATGGTTCCTTTTCCGCAGATTGGCAGCGCGTTGGAGACGTTAAGCATTTCGTCAGTGTAACCCAAGAGAAACGCCATATATGCGGTGCGGCCCTGCTCGCTCCCGACGGCCAGGCCGGCAAGATAGTCCTCCTGCCTCCTGCCGTCCTCAAGGTGAACGTTCGAGACAGCAAGGGACAGCCTGTTAGCGCCAACATCGCCGCCATCCTGAAGGGACCCGGAACTGTCAAGTTTATCTACTCGTCAAACAGACCGCTTTCGGGGGAAATTACAATCGACAATGTCATGCCGCCTCTTGAAGGTTACAAGATCGCGTTGGAAGCGCGCGCATTCACCATTGCAACCGTCGACATCATGCCCGGCGACATAGATTACGGCCAGGTCAAAGAGATTCAGGTCGTCATGGATAGATTGCCCCGAAGGTGATGCGGTTGGGGAAAAAGCTTTCCAAACCGCCGCTTTTCTGGCAGAATATGCGGGCGGAATTCGTCATTATTATGGAACGGAAGATCGGAGCCCCTGATTGGACGTTTTCAGTGAAGAACAACTGGTTGTTCGGTGCAGAACGGGCGACAGAGCGGCATACGGCGAACTGGTCAAGCTCAGCGTCCGAGAGGTCTTCGCGATCTGTCTCAGCGCGGTGGGCAACGCCGCCGATGCCGAAGACCTCGCCCAGGAAGCACTCGTAAAGGGTTTTCAGGAGATTGGCCGACTCCGAAAAGGCGAGAGCTTTGCACCCTGGATGCGACGGATCGCGAGGAATCTCGCCGTGGATTTCCTGAGACGACGCCACGTCGCTCAAAACGCCGTAGAGACGCTCGTTCGCGACCAGCAGCTCCCTCGGCGGCAGGACGATCACGTGGAACTGGAGCGGGCGCTGCAGCGCCTTGATGAAAAGTACCGCCAGGCGATTGTGCTGTACTACTTCGATGGCGAGCGAACCGAAGCCGTTGCGGAGAAACTCGAAATCAGCCCGGCAACCGTGCTTACCCGTTTAAGCCGGGCCAGACAGCAGTTGCGTCAGATACTTGCAGAACATGGAGATACCGATGACTGAGCCCTGTGGCGACATGTTGGAGCAGATCACTGACCTGGTGCAGGGAGCATTGCCCCCCGGCAGAATCGATACCGTCAGAGGACACCTCGATACCTGCCCGGCATGCCGTGCCTGGTATGAAGTGATCATTGCCGACGGCCGCCGCATGAACGCCTATGTTGCATCGCATGACGAAACAGTCGCGCGAATTGAAGCAAACGTGATGGAAACAATCAACCGCCAAGCCAATGAAGAACGCATTTGTAGCAGGAGACTAAAAATGGGTAGTGATTTCTTGAAAGTGACCCTGGCAGCCGCCGTAATACTCATCGCAGCCATAATCGGCAGGGGGTATTACATCATGCAGGACAGGCAAGCGCACGTCCAGGTAGCCGTATCTGATCCTGAACCGGATACGCCCGCGTCCGCGGCGCTGCCCGGTCCGGTCGCCGTGGGCACGCCCGGCCTCCCCCCGACGCCGGCGCCGCCCGTTGCCGAGCTGATCGCTCCCGACGATCCCACGGACGCTCCTCAGACCGCCGATGAAGCTCTCATCGCCGCCGCTGTCGCCCAGGAACCGTCTGCCGCCGCACCCCCGGGGATGGCCGCACTGCCTCTTAAGCTCCCCAAGCCGATGTTTGTGGGGACGCCGACCAATATCTCGGTGCCCAATCTGCAGAAGCCCCTCGGAAAGCCCCGTCCACCGTTCTATGCCCCGGCAGGTTGTGTCAATCTCGCCGCCGGCAAGCCTGTCTCAAGCTCCGACGACATGCCAATCATCGGCGAACTCGACATGATCACCGACGGTGACAAAGAAGCCGCCGACGGCAGTTACGTCGAACTCGGACCGTTCCTCCAGCACGTCACAGTCGACCTTGAGGAACAATGCGAGATATTTGCCGTCCTTGTCTGGCACTACCACAAGCAGGCCAGAGTCTACTTTGATGTGATCGTGCAGATCGCCGACGATGCCGACTTCATCACGAACGTCAAAACGATCTTCAACAATGACATCGACAACTCAGCCGGCCTCGGCATCGGCAAAGACATGCATTACGTTGAGACCAACGAAGGCAAGCTCATAGACGCCAAGGGCACAATGGGGCGGTTCGTTCGGTTCTACAGCAGCGGCAGCAACGCCAACGACCTCAACAACTACATCGAAGTGGAAGTCTGGGGTCGCCCTGCAAGTAAGGCCGCTGACGCCCCAAAAACCGAAAAGCCCGCCGAGCAGCCCGTACAACAGGAGCCGCCAAAAGCCGGCGGACTCGCGCCTCTGCCCCTGAAGCTGCCCAAGCCCATGTTTGTCGGCACACCCACCAACATCTCGGTTCCTAACCTCCAAAAACCGCTCGGCAAGCCCAGGCCCGCCTTCTATGCCCCTGCCGGAGCCGTCAATCTCGCCGCCGGCAAGCCTGTCTCAAGCACCGATGACATGCCCATCATCGGCGAACTCGACATGATCACCGACGGCGACAAAGAGGCCGCCGACGGCAGTTACGTCGAACTCGGACCGTTTCTGCAGCATGTGACGATCGACCTCGAACAGCAGGCCGAGATTTACGCCGTACTGGTATGGCACTACCACAAGCAGGCCAGAGTCTACTTCGACGTCATCGTCCAGACCGCCGATGACGCCGATTTTATCACCAACGTCCAGACACTTTTCAACAATGACATCGACAACTCAGCCGGCCTCGGCATCGGCAAAGACATGCATTACGTCGAGACCAACGAAGGCAAGCTCATCGACGCCAAGGCCGTAAAAGGGCGATACGTGCGGTTCTACAGCAACGGCAGCAACGCCAACGACCTCAACAACTACATCGAAGTCGAGGTCTGGGGCAAGCCTATCAAGCAGTAGCATGCAGTCAATCGGGTGTGCGGCACGTCCGCACACCCCTCTACTCCAGGGGCGCCGACTCCGTTCCATGGTCCGTTCATTCACATAAGTGAACACCTCCCAAGACTGAAAGGAGATCAACCATGGAAACTCCGCGCAAATCAATACCCGCTTGCATACCTGTCATTCTTGGCCTTATCCTGGTTTCATCCGCACCGCATGCTGCAAACGTTAACATGATGGACAGCTCAGGTGTCCAATGCCAAAGAATGGTCAATATCCCCATCAGATTTCCAATGCCCTTCACAGGTTGGTACGGCGACCATGGCGGCGTGCCAAATCTTGAAATTAATCGCCATGGCGCAAGGCAGTTTGTGCAAGGGCCCATAGGCGTAATGAATGTTGCCTTGGCCAGGAAAGTGTCAAGCAGCGCGCCTGAACCCCTTCGAGGTGAACTCTCGATGATAACCGACGGTGACAAGGAAGCATACGAAGACGCGTATGTGGAACTGCCGCTTTTCGGCCAGCATATCACCATCGATTTGAAGGAGGAATGCGAAATCTATGCAATTGCTGTATGGCGATACTACAAGGACTGGCGGGTCTATTACGATGTGGTTGTCCGGATTGCCGACGATCCTGAGTTCACGAAAAACGTCCGAACGCTCTTTAACAATGACACCGATAACTCCGCGGGATTGGGCCCAGGCGCCGACAAGCATTATGTAGAGAGCCACCAAGGCAGCCTCATTGATGCCCGAGGCCAGCGTGCTCGCTATGTTCAATTGTACAGTAACGGCAACACTGCTAACGACCTCAATCACTATGCGGAAGTCGAAGTCTGGGGCCGGCCTGTTGCAGACGAGCCAGTCAACCGGGCGCACATCATGAAGTTACTTAATGATCTTACGCTCGAAGTTCCATGGTCGCCTGTGCCGCGGGAACTTGTGAACCAGGAGGCACGTCGGGAATTCGAAGGAAGAAACCGCGGTGCGGCGGCAAAAATCGACGCAATCAAGGATCGGGCGATGGGCGAGTTGGCCGGCATGCACGATGGATTTGTCGATGTACTGGTCCAAGAGCTTGGCAGCAGGAGCGATGCCAGTCGGCTGGCCAATGAGGTCGTGCCGGTGTTGCGGAGGATCGGCACTCAGAAAGCGCGCGCAGTGCTTCTGGATCTGGCTCTTGGCAAATACGTCAAACATGGCCCAACAAGTTATGCTGCCGAGCAATATCTCGCGACCAGCAGGGACGAATCCGAAGCACGACTTTTACTGAAGTCCAACAGTCCGAACATCGTTCGTTCCGCTCTGCTCAGGATGAAAACCCTCGACGCTGATCTCATGCAGCAATTGCGTGCGATCCTGCAGAGCCAGGACCATAGTTTGAGAATAGCCGCCGCTGATTGCCTCGCCAGATTGGCCGGTCCGGCTGATGTCACGGCAGCCTTGCAGGAAATCATCCGATCGATAGAGACTGTCGGCGAGATCGCTGCCGCAGACTCGAAAGACATGTTTGCCAAACTGGGTTCGGTGGCCGATAATGCCGCCGAAAGCATGGCTGCCGTCATCAGCAGGCTCGCCGCAGACGACGAGGAACTCCTATCGCTTGTCCCGAATCTCTCGGGACGGCCAAAGTGGTGTGTCGTGCTCGCCCTTGCCCAAAGAGGCTCCGAGGCTGTCCGGTCCGAACTGGCAGCCATTGCGAGCGACTACTCGCCCGGCTCGAATCTCAGATGGGCCGCCTTCAATATCTTCTGCAGCACGGCCACCGAGGAGGACAAGGAGTTTCTCGTTACGGTTGCGCGAACGGATGCATTTAGAGTGTACCTGTACAGAGACCATGGGAATCGTCTCAACTATTTAGAGGAACTGGCCGACCGGCAGGTCGAATATCACAAACGCGCCGGACCTGCGCCTACGGTTGATTTGACCAAAGGCATCTATCCGTTTCGCGTGCTTGCGAAGCATACGGTGCAGCGATTGGATCGGGCCAAGACGCCTGTTTTGGCGGAGGGACTTCTTCCCCTGCCGGTCAAGATTCCGCCGCCGATGTTTATCGGCTGGCCCAATCAGTTCATGCCGCTTTTGACCGAAGAGATTCCAAGGCAAATGCCGCAATTGCTCGCGCCCGCCGGGACAATGAATCTCGCCCTTGCCGCGATCGTAACCGCCAGCGATGCCATGCCGATCATCGGCGATCTGCCGCAGGTCGTGGACGGGAACAAAACGTCAGGCGACGGCAATTACATTGAGTTCGGGCCGGGTCCGCAGTGGATTGTCCTCGATCTGCAGCGACCGTGCGACATCTACTGGATCGGCATCTGGCACTACCACAAACATTTATATCGCGTGTATTTTGACGTCGTCGTGCAGGTCGCCGGCGATTCTGACTTCGCCGACTGCGTGACCTTGTTCAACAACGATCACGATGGGTCCGGCGAGTTCGGCGCAGGCATCGATTTATTGTATCCGGAGACGAACATGGGCAAGTGGATCGAGGGCGGAGGCGTACAGGGTCGCTATGTCCGGCTGTATTCCAACGGCAATACATCGCATGATTTGAATAACTATTGTGAGGTTGAGGTCTGGGGCAGGCCTTCTCATTGATTATTGCTGATGGATTATTGATGCTCTCCGAAAGCCAGCGGAGCTTGTACTGGTGGAGTGGTTCAGGTAAACTGAAGGCCTGTGGGAACATAAATTTCACTGGCTGCCGGAGGTGTTCTATGGAACGTAGTATTGTTTTATCTGCTATCGCCGCATTGATCATTATGCCCGGGCTGATTTGTACGGGCGCCCAGGGTGAGGGCGATGGGATTCGCCTGATTGTGCGGGCCGATGACATCGGGTCGTCGCATGCCGCCAATGTGGCCTGCATCAAGAGCTTTCGCGAGGGCGTCGCCCGGTCCGTGGAGGTGATGGTCCCGTGCCCGTGGTTCAATGAGGCCGTCGAGATGCTCAACGCAAACCCCGGCTATGACGTCGGCGTCCACCTGACGCTCACCAGCGAATGGACCAATGTCAAATGGCGGCCGCTGACGCACTGTCCGAGCCTCGTCGACGAGCAGGGCAACTTCTACCCCATGGTCTGGCCAAACGCCAACATAGGCCCCAAGTGCAGCATCCGCGAGGCCGACCCGAAGATCGATGAGGTCGAACGCGAATTGCGGGCGCAGATCGAACTGGCCGTCAAGAAGATCAAGAACGTGACGCACCTGTCCTCGCACATGGGCTTCGGCGGCGCCCGGCCGGACATCGCCGCCGTGGTGGACAAGCTCGCCACCGAGTACAAGTTGCCGGCTCGCCTCGAAGGAGCCCAAGGGGCACGGATGGAAAAGAGCGAGACATCCCAGCAGAAGGTCGCCGCCTTCGTGAAGATGCTCGAAACGCTTCAGCCCGGCCTCTGGATCTTCGTCGAGCACCCGGGCCTCGACGTCCCCGAGATGCAGGCCATCGGCCACAAAGGCTACGAGGACGTCGCCACGGACCGGCAGGGCGTAACCGACATGTTCACCAGCCCCAAGGCGATGGAGGTAATCAAACGCCGGGGCATCCAGCTCATCAGTTACGGTGACATCCTCAAGACCCAACCGAACCGGTAGATCACCGGCCGCCGTCCAGCCGCCGCAGAATGGCTGTCAGCTTCTCTATATAATACAAATCCGCCCGGCACCACGGCTGGTCGAGCTTTTTCCCAAGGTACTGCGGATCGGCCTCCAGACCGTCCGCCAGCGCCATAAACACTCCCCGCGCCAGATGCGGCGGTGACACATAGTTCTCCCCCCCGATCATCCGCTCGCCCCACGCCTGATACCAAACCGGCAACTGCCGATCCAGCCCCTTCACATGATACGCAAACTTCTCCACGGCATGACGAGCAACGAACCCCGCCACCTCCGGCGTCAGGTCCACATACCGCGGTATCTTCGCATTATGAGCGTAGTTGCCCTGCCCGTTGTCAGTAAAGCGTATCAGCCGCGAGTCCGCCCGCTCGTGGTGAACGCGTTCGGCCAGCATCAACTTCAACCGCTCGCGAGCCGCCGCAATGCGGTCTATCCGACCAGCCTCATGCATAATGCGAATATAGGCGACCATACCGGCGATCTGCCCATTCAGCCGCTGTGCGGCGTCGTTGCGATTGTCGTTGTGATCAAAGCTGAAAGGCTTGTTCAGGAAATCGTCGGCGATTGTTCCGACCCGATCCGCTCCCGCCAACACCGCCGGCCACAAATCGCCATAGTGCCCGCAGGCCCAAAGCCCGTAAAGGTCCTGCACCCCCGGAGTGTGTCTCGGCGGTCTCTGCGCATAATTGCGCATGCCGGGACCGCGATCGTGAATCTCCCGCTGCCTGGCCCCCGCATACAGGTGCACGGGGCTCTCTAACGGCGCACCGGCGTTAACCAGCGAACGCAGATACTCTGCTGCGATATTCCTCACGTCCGACGACAAGTGCGGCAGCCCAAGCGCCACGATCTGCATCGTCTCGGCCGTCCGCGTGAAATACGCCTCTTCACGCACAATCCCCAATTCCGCGATAAACGGTGCAAACGGGCCATCATTAATGAGTTCGCTGACCCCCGCATCGAGCCGCCGGCGCACTTCGTCCGCCAATCGCCCTTTGGCCTGCACAACCTGCGCCGTCGGATACGTGTTGATGAGCACGTCAACATCATCGTCCGAAACAACCAGCCGAGTCAGTCTTTCGTCAAATCGCTGTGCCGCACTGGTCATGTTGCCCCCAACGATCAGATCGAGCTGGTTCTTCATCATCGGCGGGGGGGTCGTGCCGCCTGTAGCCGTCCTCGCCGCGTCCGGCCCGGCAATGCACACCACCTGCGAGCCCACCACCCAGAACATCCGCCGCGCCGCGATCGCCACAATCGACCTGTCCGGCCCGTGCCACTCGTTAGGCATGCCCGTCAGCCAGCCTTCCTCGGCGAGCTTCTTCGCCCCCTCGAACATACCCTTCACAGCCGCCGGCCCGAAGATCCCTCCATAAGTATCCCGTGCCGAATAGATCTCCACCGTCCGCATGGTATCCAGATCAAGCCCCTTCAGCTCTCCCTGATGCGTGCAGATAACTATGTTGCCCATCATCGAAAGCGACTGCGTCTCGTCGCCGATCATCGCAAAATTATGCCAGTCGCTGTGCGCAGTCTCCGGCCAGGAAAAGCCGATCAGCCCACTCTGCCGCTCAAGCTCCCCAAGCGCCGAATACCGCCGAATGCCCCGAAGGTAGCTCGTCATCGCCGTACGATAAAACGTATACAGCTTGCCGGTCCGAGGATTGAACGTCGGCGGTGTCGCCGGATTGTGCAGCCCGCACGTATACAAAACCTGCGCAATCCACGGCCGCTCCCCGTCATCCAGCGACATCGCAAAGAACGTCTCGTAATCGGGATTCGCCCCGAGGTACTCGATCACCGCCGCTTTCTCGGCCGCGCGCCGACGAGGCGTTTCCTTGACGATGTAGTCGCCCCACTGATCCAGAAGAACCTTGTCTTCCGAGCCAAGCGGGATCTTCTGCTGCGTCTGCTTGAGCATCTCGCCGTTGAGCCCCATCGCGGTATGAAAGCCGTCCGCTGGGTTTGTCCGCACGATCACCAGCCCCTTCCATATAGTCGGCCCGTGATCGCGCAGCGAAAGACCCGCCAGCTTCCTCGATTTCCAAATCAGCCGCCCATCAGGATCCAGGCAATAGACGTGCATGTCCTCCGACCCAAACACGATCCGCTGCATATCCGGCGAAAACGACGCCGGCTTCAATATCGTGTACCCCGTCTCGAAAGTCCACGCAAGCCTGCCGGTCTCCGCGTCCACCGCGTAAAACATGCCCGCCCGATCGCCGATGTAAACCTTCTTGCCGTCACACGCCGGCGACGTCCAAAGCCCCGCCCCCGTGCCGAACTTCCAAACAAGGCGCCCGTCCGACGCATTCACGCAGTAAAGACCGCCCGCATTGAATCCCTCATCTGCCCCGAAATAAAGCTTGCCGTCATGGTAGCACGGCGAATGCCCTATCGGCCCGCCCGCCGTATACTTCCACAAAGTCCTGCCGTCAACTATGTCGAGCGCATACAGATTCCCCATGAACGTCGGCACAAAGCATTTGCCCTCCGCCACGATAGCCTCCACCCGCGACGCGATCATCTCCCCGTGAAAATCGCGAAACCACTTCCGCTCGAACGGACCCTTCAGCACCTCGTCAGTATGCCCGCTCCGTTGATAATCATTATGCAGCGTCGGCCACATGTCCGAGCCGCTGGCACCTGAACATGGCAATGCGACCATACAAGCAAGAATAACGAATGCCGCCAGTCCTTTCATGACCACTCCACCTCTTTTAAAACACCCTCTTTTTCTTCAAGATTGAATATCCGCCGAGCGTTGCCGTGCATGATCATATCCGCCTTTTCCATCGCGTCCTCCGCCGTCATCCATCCCTCCTCGACAAGCTCCGCAAGCGCCAGCGTAATCCCTCGCCGTGCGATCACCGCGTGTCCCAAGACAGGCTCCACCGGTATATAATCGCCCCCGAAAGCAAGCACCTTGTTGGCCGGCGCGGTAACGAGATACTTCTTCAAGAAATCCTTCGCCGCCACCGGATTAATGATCCACGACCAGCACATGTCAACATACGCGTTGGCCCACTGCTTCGCCACAGCAATCAGCTCCTCGTAATATGGATAGCAGATATGCATGAAAACAAACCTCGCCCGCGGCGCATTGCGGCAAAGCTCACACGCCGACCCGGCGTTATGCAGCAGCCGCCCCAGCGGCATTGAGTTCTGCCCCGCGTAATAGCCCGTATGCAGCTTGACCGGCAGCCCGTGCTCCGTCGCCTTGTCCACCGCATACCAGAACAAATGGTCCTGCAAGGCCTTGGACTCTTCCCCGCTGAGCCGCTCATTTGACAGCCGCCGCTTAAAAACCTCGTCGACCCTTTCCGGCCCCACGCGCGCATAATCGATATCCCGGCTGTACGCGTTCTGACTCTTCACCGCCACAGCGTATCTGCCATACTTCTCGAACCACCAGTCGATAACGCGGTGCCAGTCCGCAAGCCCTTCCACCTTGATGCCCGCCGGACCTGCATACGCTCCGATGTTCGGCCCCGCGAACATGCCGACTATGCTGATATCCTGCATTAAGAGCCTCGGCTGTGCCGTCTCCATAAAAGGCGGCCCTTCCAGCGAATTGACGTGGCACGACTCGATCCCCGCCAGCTTGCGCAGGATATGCTCGTAAAACCCGGGACTGCGAACCCTTTCATACCCCTCCTGAATCCGCTTGATCGTCTCACGCCGGATGTCATCCACTTCGTAAAGCCCCCGGCACGCGATCCGAACTGCCTGCCCGTACCCCGTATCCTTCACCGCCGCCCAGTAAGGCTCGATCAGCTTGAACTTGTCAGCAGGCTGAACCTCCGGGCTGAAAAATCGACCATGCTCCCTCTGCGTCATGCCCGCCGTAATCAAATCCGAATCCAGATAGTGGCTCAAAAGCAGTGACCAGTCGTCGCTGCGAACCCGCGGATGAGCATTCCCCCCGAATCTTCCCTTCTCCTCGATCAGGTGCTCGTGCGTATCGATCAGCGGCGTCGCATTCACCTTCTCCGCAATAGCCGCACGAATCTCCGACGCACCCGCCTTTGCATGCCGTCCGTTAGCCGCCTCCGCCGCATTGGCCAGATCAGTATGCAAAAGACCCATCGCCCCAACCGCCCCCATACCCTTAAGCGTCGACCTCCGGCTTATTGCCTTCTTGCTCGCCATCTGCAATCTCCTCACACAGAAGTAGTTGTCCCCGCTGTAACTTCTGGCCGATGCCGCCTGTAAAACGTCGCCCTAGCAGACCAGGCTATATATCCAATCCCTCAAACCGCACGGTCCGCGTATCCCGCTCAATGCCCGTCGGCACAGTGAGCGGCCCGTAGAGTTCAGGCCTCCGCGACCTCCGCCACCGCACCCCCGTGCAGTTCTCCCGCAGCGCCGCCTTTAGCGCCGCCACGACCATGTCGTCCCCCGCCTTCCACGTCTCCGCAAGCGTCCGCCCGTAACAGTCCAGGATCATCGCGTTGCCCGTTCGAATCTCATTATCGTCCGAGCCCACCCCGTTCGAGAAAACCAGGAACATCCCGTTATCATGCGCCCGCGCCGGCAGCCACGTTCTGAGCCACTCGCGACCCTTGGGCCCCTTGATCTCCGCCTCAATCGCCGCCGGGTCCGCCTTCCGGTTATGCCACAAAGCCGGATCGATCAAACCCATGCAGAAGGGGCTCGGCGATTTGCACCCGCCCGTCTGGTGCGGCGCAAGCAAGACCTCCGCCCCCTTAAGCGCGGTAATCCGCACGTTCTCACCGATGTTGTTGTCATAGCAGATCAGCACCCCGACCTTGCACCCGTGCGGCGTATCGAAGACCGTGTACTCGTCGCCGCTGCTCAAATGCTCGCTGATAAAGCAGTGTATCTTGCGGTGCTTGGCGAATCGCCCGTCCGGCATCGCCGCCACATAAGTATTGTACATCTTCCCATCGCCGGTGCGCTCCACGAGACCTGCTCCGACTGTCATCCCGTGCGCCCGCGCAAGCTCCATAAGCCGCACCGACGAAGCACCGTCCGGAACAGGCTCGGCAAGTTCCAGCAGCTCGTCCCTGCTCCGTCGCCGCAGGTGCCAGTACCCCGTAATGCAGCACTCCGGAAACACGATCAGTTGAACAGCCCGCTCCGCCGCCAGACCGACAAAAGCCTCGATCTTCCTGAAGTTGGCCTCCTTGTCACCGTTCGAATGCTCGAATTGAACCGCCGCTGCACGGATATCTTTCATGTCCGCTCCTTCATGCCGGCGCTGCCGGGTATTCCCATCCGATCAAGCCATCCACGGCCGTTGCCGCTCACGCGCCTGCCCCACGATCTGATCCGCAATCCGAACGTCCTCCGCGATCTGCCAGTCGAACATCCCCACGCACGCAAAATCCGCACCGTTTTGGAACGCGTACTTGAACCCGTCCCGAGGATGAATCGCCCCAGCCGCCAGAACCTTGTACGCGATCCACGGCTTCTTCACTTCCTTGAAGAACTCAATCGTCTCCTCCGGCGTCCTTTCCCAGAAGTTGTCGGTGCCGTAGCTTTCGATCACAGGCTTGGTCTGCTCCGGCCGGCGCCGCGACCAGTACTCGTTGCTGTGCAGCGTCTTGAAATGAAAGTCGATCGGAATATCCGCTGTCTCGACCGCTATCGGAACATGGATCGAATGCCCCGCAACCCCGGCCGGCACATTCTGCTTCTTCACGTATCGCACGAACTTGTCGATCAAATCAATGCGATTGTCAAACGTCCAGCGGTCGCCCATATTCCCCACAAGATAAATCGCCGCGGCGCCGTTCTCCATCGCCTCGTCGACTGTCTTCTCGATAGTGTCCGCCTGCGGACCCGTCTGCGCCAGCCAAACCATCTTACCCCCGCGCTCCTTCTTGTATCGGGCAAAAAGCTCCACCGCCTTCGGGTCCCCGGAGTAGATCGTGCACGCGTTGATCCCGTTGCGCTCGCAGACCTCCCATGTATCCATGATCTTCTCGTCGGTAAAATAATGCTTTAGCAGCGGCGAAACGTAAATCAAATCCCGACTGTGAGCATAACCGCTGATCAAATTCCCCCCGCAGATCAGCCGGCTAAGCTCCAGATCACCGATCTTGCCCATGCTCATCTTGCCCGCCGCTTTCTTCACGCCGCCCGCCGACGCCCCCGTATTCGCCAAAAGCGCCTGCTCTTCGAAACTCAGCGCCAGCGATGCCGCCCCGATCGCCGCCGACTTCTTCATAAAACCACGCCTGTCAATACTCTGTGACATATTCTGCTCCTTAAGCAGTAAAGATCGATTCCCCTTACTCTTGAATGCCTCTCACGCCCGCCACGGGCGAGTCCGGTTCTTGTGCCTCGCGACGATCTCTCTGGCCGCCGCCTGATCCTCCTTGACCTGGAAGTCAAACATGCCCACACATGCGAAATCCGCCCCGTTCTTGAACGCATAATCAAACCCGCTCGCCGGCCGAATCGCCCCGGCAGCCAACACCTTGTACGCGATCCACGGCGTCTTCACTTCCTTCATAAACTCAATGGTCTGCTCGGGTGTCCGGCACCAGTAATTATCAGCCGGGTTAAGGCTCACTTCGCGCTGCTGATCCCCCGGCATCGCCGACCAGTAGTTCTGATGATGCAGCGTCTTCATGTGAAAGTCCACCCGAATCCCCGCCGTCTCCACCGCAATCGGCACGTCGACCGAATGCCCCGCGACGCCCACCAGCACCCCTTTGCCCTTGCCCCACGTAACGATCTTCTCAATCAGGTCCAGCCGGTGCTCCCGAACCCACCGGTCCCCGACCTCCCCCTGCAGGAACACACCCACCGCCCCGTTGTCTATTGCCTTCTGCATCGTGTCCGTCATGCCCTTGCCCGCCGGCTGACACTGCGCGATCCACTGCATCCGCCCGCGTCCCTCATCCCGATACCGGTTCAGCAGCCGAACCGTCGGATCCTTCCCCCCGCTGTATGGACAGTCGCACGTGGAAATCATCGTGTTGATCCCCGCCGACTCGCAAAGCCGCCACGTCTCCATGATCTTCTCATCCGTGAAATACTGCCTCAGCAGCTCCGACACATAGATAAGATCGCGCGCATGCGCATACCCGTTCAGCAGATTCCCCCCGCAGATAAGCCGACTGATCTCCACGCCCCCGATCCTGCCCATAGGCCCGCTCTCAGCCGGCCCCGTCGGCGCCGCAACGCCCCCGCCCGCCAGCAAAGCCCTCTCCTCCAGGCTCATTCCCAGCACCGCCGCTGTGCCCGCCGCCGCACCTGCCTTAAACAACTTCCGCCGATCTAAATACCCGCACATCCTCGAATGCTCCCTTTTGTAATGCCGGCAAAACGCTAACCAACAATACATTTTACCCGGCTTTTCGCCCAATTTCAAACTTTTCGCCACAATATCTGCCAACCAACCAAGCGAACGCCCTAAGGTAACCAAAGACCTTGTATGTCCTCCAGGCTTTCGCACTGAGCAGAATTTGCTCCGCCCGTCGGCTTGCAAGTCCCTGAGATTGAAGATCGCGGCGGTCCCGACCCTTTTTTTTGCGGCAATCTCTTCCGCTTTCTGTTATAATAAGTGTGCGCAGTAATTCATATGCGAGGCGGGTAAGTGCGACTACTGACTTATGCAATATTGTCGGGGCTGACCGCGGTCTTGCTTGCGCCGCCGACGGCCTTCGCACAGGCCTGCCCGGATGCCGATATCAACGGCGATTGTCGCGTAGACGCGGCCGATCTGTCTGTGTTGGCCCGAGAATGGCTTAATCCCGCGAACATGTCCGACTTCGCGACCCTCGCCCGCGACTGGCGCAACGCCGCCGGACCTGTCATCATCACCGAATTCATGGCGTCAAACGGGAGCACCGAACCTCTCCGGCCCGGAGACTTGCTGGATGAAGACGGCGATGCCTCCGACTGGATCGAGCTGCACAACATGGCCTCCATCCCCGTCGACCTGTCCGGCTGGCATCTGACTGACAACGCCCTTAAGCCCGCCCAATGGACCTTTGCCCCGGCCAATATCATACCAGCCGGTGGATTTCTCATCGTATTCGCATCCGGCAAGAACAGATCAGGCGCCGCAGGCCGGCCTCATACGAATTTCAAGCTGAATGCGGATGGCGAGTATGTCGCCCTGATAAAGCCCGACGGCAAGACCGTCGCCTGCGAATTCAGGATGTACGAGTTTGAGCCCGGCCGATTCGGCTTCCCCCCGCAGCGGCGCGATGTCTCGTACGGTATATACCAGAACCAGCACCGGTATTTTGCATCGCCCACGCCTGGTGCGCCCAACATAGACGCATTCGAGGGAATCGTCGACGACATCAGCTTCAGCGTAGGCCGAGGCTTCTACGATGCCCCTTTTCACGGTGCCATCTCCTGCGCAACCCCACAAGCGATTATCCGCTACACAACCGATGGCGCCGCGCCGACACCGACAAACGGCGAAATCTACACTCAGCCTCTGTACATCGACTCGACGACGGTGCTGCGCGCAATCGCGCACCGCCCCGGCTGGATGCCCTCAGACATCTGCACAACCACATGGATACTCAATGCCTCAACCGCGCAAAGATCGCTGCCAGCCATCTCACTTGTCGGCGATGAACAAGGCGCCTTTTACATGCCGGACGGCATCTGCGCCATCCGCGGAGGTGTTTATACAGGAAACTATGTATCGTGGGTCCCCCTGTATCCCGGCGACTACAACAATCCCATGGGCCACGGCCTCGACTTCGAACGCCCTGTATCCGTCGAACTGATTCACCCGGCCGATAACTCCGGCTTTCAGGCAGATTGCGGAATCAGAATCAGCGGCAGCACATATTCGCGGTCGCGATTCACTCTCGATTCCAAGTTCAGCTTCCGCCTCTACTTCCGCAAAGACTACGACCAGTCATGGCTGGAATATCCGATCATACCGTCGGCCCCGGTCGACCGATTCAAACGCGTCGTGCTCCGGGCCGGCCAGGCCGACAAAGTTAACCCCTTCATCAAGGACGAACTGGGACGCCGCCTGCAAAAGGACATGAGCGGCAAAGCCTGTACCGGAACATTCGCCAACCTCTTCATCAACGGCCGCCATCAGGGCTACTACAATCCCTGCGAGCGAATAGATGAACACATGATGCAGACCCGGTGGCAAAGCCATCTCCCCTGGGATGTCGTCGCTAACTGGCGCCCCGAGGACGACAACTACGAATGGAAGCCCGGCGATCCGGTCGATCGGCCATACAGAGTCGACGCTCGCAGCGGCGACATGCAGTCCTTCACCGATCTGCTCGATTTCGCTCTCATGCATGATCTGACTCTTATGCCGTATTACGAAGAGATCTCCCGCCGAATGGATATCCCGTGGTTCGTCGATTATCTCATCCTCGAAGGCTACTGCCACCATGACGACTGGCCCCACAACAACTGGGCCGCCGCCCGCCAGCGATCCGAAGGACCCTTGGGCCTCTGGCGGTTCTACGTCTGGGACATAGAGCACAGCTTCAAGACGACAACCCTCGATAGCCCGTTTAAGGCCCCCACGGGCAGCGGCAATATCCAGCCCATCATAATCCTCTACGAACAACTCCTCAACAACACCGAGTTCAAAATCATCTTCGCCGATCGTGTCCAAAAACACCTTTTCAACGGCGGTGCATTGACACACCAAAACATAATTGCCCGCTTCGAAGAACTCCGTGCCGAGATGTCCGGCGTCCTGCCCAACATGAACACCTTCATCCGCGACACGTGGGCGCATCAACGACCCATACGAGTGCTGCAGTCGCTCACGGAAAAAAGGCTCTTCACCTTCGAAGGCCCCCGGTTCCTTGTAAATGGAAGCCCCCGGCAGGGAGGCGACCTCGCCTATGGCGATATACTCACTTTGCAGAATCCGCACCCATTCGGCACAATGTACTACACGCGTGATGGCAGCGATCCGCGAGCGCCCGCCGCCTCGCAAACAACTCCCGTAACCTTCATCTCTGAAGATGCCCCAAAGAACATCTCGTTTCCCATGCACGGCGAAGACTCCGGCGACGGATTCGCTCTCCGCCAGTGGTACGACGACATCAGTGGCACAACCATCGCCTCGCTTACCTCACATCCCGACTACCCCGACAATCCGTCGGGCGCCGAACTGATGAGTTCCTTCGAGGCCCCGACCAATTGGAACGATTACTATGGAACGCGAATGCGCGCATGGCTCACCCCACCGCAGACACAGACCTACACGTTCTGGATCGCCAGCGACGACCAGGGCGAGCTTTGGCTCAGCGCCGACGACGACCCTGACAACGCCGCGCTGATCGCCAATGTCCCCGGCTGGACAAAGTCACGCGAGTGGGACAAATACGATTCACAAGAGTCCGCACCGATTGAACTCACCGCCGGAACCTGCTACTACATCGAAGCACTCCAGAAGGACGGCTCCGGTGGCGACAACCTCGCCGTTGCCTGGCAATCGCCCGGTCTCACGCGACGGATCATAGATGGCCCGCACCTGTCATGGCCGATGCATGATTGGACGCAACCGGATTTCGACGACGGCACGTGGATCAAGGGCGCCGGCGCCGTTGGATACCAAACCGACCCCGACGCCCCTGTAAGTTATGCACCGCTTATCGGCATCGACGTCTTGCACGAAATGATCGGCAGTTCATGTCTTATACGGGTCCCATTCACAGCCAAGCCGGCCGAACTGGCCCGACTGGTCCTCAGGATGCGATATGACGATGCTTTCGTCGCCTGGCTAAATGGTGTGCAGGTCGCCCGCGGTAGTTTCACCGGCTTGCCGCGATGGGACTCTTCGGCTGACGCCCCTCGCGACGACAGCCAGGCCGCACAATGGCAGGATTTCGACATAACCCCCCACAGAACACTTCTCCGCGAAGGCTTCAACGTTCTCGCTGTTCAAGGAATTAATCATTCAGACGACCTTCACGACTTCCTCGTTTCAATCGAATTGGTCGGCGACGAGATCGTCCCCGGAAATGACTTCAGCCCTGCCGCCGTTGAGTACACCGACCCGATTCTACTTACCGAAACCACCCACATTCGAGCACGCACACTCGAGCAATCCACCTGGAGCGGGCTCAACGAGGCGGTGTTCAGCATACCCTGAGCGCCGGCCGCATACCGTTTGACAGAGCCCGCAAACATGCGTAAAATGACCAAGAGTATTATCAGGCGGAAATGCATAACGTAGCGACCGGAGGAAATCTCATGAACGCAAAACGTACTCTATTCTCGTCGGGTTGTATGGTGTGGGCTCTCTGTACCGTCGCCGCCGGGCAGGCCAATTGGACGCTGCTTTCCGGACCCGATGCCGGGCTCATCGGCGTCAACGCCGGCAGCCAGCAAACCGCCTGCCTCGTCCTGGACATCGACAAGGACGGCATCACCGACATAGTAGTCACCGAGCGCACAAGAACCCCTTCGGTAGTCTGGTACAAGTACGCCGGTGATCGCCGATGGCAGAGATTCGTCATCGATGACACACAGCTCAATATTGAAGCCGGCGGCGATTTCTACGACATTGACGGCGACGGCGATCTCGACATTGTCTTCTGCGGCGACTCCCGAAACGACGGCGTCTGGTGGTGGGAGAATCCCTATCCCGATTACAAACCCAACGTCCCATGGAAACGCCGCCTCATCAAATCCGGCGACAACGCCCGCTATCAGCATGACAGCCGCTTCGCAGACTTCACCGGCGACGGACGCATACAACTGGCATGGTGGAGCCAGACTGCCAAAAAGCTCTTCCTTGCCGCCATACCCCGCGATCCGCGCCAAGCCGAAAGGTGGGACTATGAAGTGATCTTCTCATATCAGACCGGCCCCGGACACGAAGGCATGGATGTAGCCGACATCAATCTTGACGGCAAGCCCGACATAGTCGGCGCCGGCTACTGGTTCGAGCACACCGGCGGCTCAACCTTCAACCCGCACCTCATCGCTGACAGGCCCAACACCCGCATCAAGGCCGCACAGATCATCGAAGGAGGACGCCCCGAAGTGGTCATCAGCCCCGGAGACTCCAGCGGCCCATTGGAATGGTACCACTGGAAAGAAGATCGATGGATCCGGCACACCCTCATGGAACACGTCATACACGGCCACTCGCTCGAAGTCGCCGACATTAATCGCGATGGTCATATCGACATCTTCGTCGCCGAAATGGGCAGCCCCGGCGCAGGCGCAAACGCCCGAACAATGATTTTCTGGGGCGATGGAAAGGGCGGCTTCGCAAAACAAACCGTCGCCGTAGGTCTGGCTAACCATGAGTCACGCCTCGCCGACGTAAACGGCGACGGCAAGATCGATATTGTCGGTAAGCCCTATAACTATAGGGCCCCGGTCCTGCACATCTGGTTGCAGGAATAGTTGCCGCGGGTGCCGAAAATAATTTTTTCGCAAAAAACTTTTTTTCAGTTTGACAGTATACCGAAGTAAGACTATATTAGTCTTAGATGGCGGGCGACGTTTAACGCCCCCAATTACAGGAACCTGAAAGATGAATATTCTACGGCAAAATTCGGATTACGCACTGCGGGCGATGGTTAACCTCGCTGAGCGATACGACGGACAGGTCGTTTCCGTACGCCAGCTAAGCCAGGAAGAGGATATCGCATATCCCTTTACCGCCAAGATCCTGCAAAAACTGGCCGCCGCAAATCTGGTAACCAGCACTATGGGCCCGCACGGCGGCTTCGCGCTGGCTCGTCGCCCCGACCAGATCAGCCTGCTTGACGTTGTCGCCGCCGTCCAGGGCAATGTCGCCGTCAATACCTGTTTCATGCCAGGTCACACCTGCCCGAGACGCCCGAACTGCCCAATCAGCCGCAAAATTGCCGGCCTGCAGGAACAGATCGAAAGCTATCTACAAAACACGACATTGGCCGACGTCATTAACGGCGAAGACGCCCCCCGGCGAAAGGAAAGCCATGAGCAGAGATGAACGAAATACCGTCCTCCAAGCCTGCCTTGGCATGCCCCAACGGCTCGCTGAGTTGATCGACTACGCTCCCGATGCAATCGTAAGCAAAACGATTATTGACAAGCCCGCCGGCACGATTACACTCTTCGCCTTCGATGCCCGCCAGCGCCTCAGCGAGCACTCCGCCCCTTACGACGCCGTCGTTCAGGTAGTCGACGGCCAAGGCGTCATCACAATCGACGGAAACGAACATGTAGTAGAAGCCGGCCAACTGATTATCATGCCGGCCAACATTCCCCACGCCGTGGACGCGCGCCAACGGTTCAAAATGCTGCTGACAATGATTCGCCAGAAAAATAATGATCAAACTCTCTGATAGGTGCAATGCAATGATGAATGTCTTAAAAGATATCCCGTACCAGGCCGAACGAATGGGTCGCCGCGAAGTGGCAAATACTGATCAGGTCCTGATCATGCAAATCGCTCTTCGACCGGGCCAGTCGGTGCCCCCGCATAAGGCAAATGCTGCCATCGTGCATTTGCTGGTGCTCAGCGGCGGCCTGACTGTGGATTTGGATGCCAAGGTGTATGCGATGGCCGCCGGCGATCTGCTGCCTGTGACCGGCGGCGTATCCATGAAGATATCCAATGCTGTCGAGGCGGACACCACTTTTCTCGTAATTAAAGCGCCGAATCCCGCAATGTACAAACTGAAAGACTAAAAACAGGAAACGCTAATCGAAAGGATCGACCAAATGTTTTGTTATCAATGTGAACAAACGGTAGGGGGGACGGGTTGTACGAGAATCGGTGTCTGCGGCAAGGACGCCGAAACCGCAGACTTGCAGGACCTGCTGGTCCACGCCGCCAAAGGCATCTCGATGTACGCCCATCGCGCACGCCTCTTGGGCGCAGCCGACCGCGACATCGACCTCTTCATCGTTGAAGCCCTCTTCACAACCGTAACCAACGTCAACTTCGACCCTGCCCGTCTTGACACGCTGCTGCACAAGGCAGGCGATGTGATCGTACAGGCAAAGGCCCTCTATAAAAAGGCCGCCGCTCAGGCCGGCCGCCCCGCCGAGGAATTGGATGGACCTGCCGCCTGCGCACCAGCCGCCGACCATGCCGCCCTCGTCGACCAGGCACGTCGCGTCGGCATCAAGCAGCGCCTCGACGCCCTCGGTTCGGACATCGCCGGCCTCCAGGAGCTTATCCTCTACGGCCTGAAAGGCATGGCCGCATACGCCGATCACGCCGCGATACTCGGTCAGGAAGATAGCGACGTCTATGCCTTCTTCCACGAAGCACTTGATTTCCTCACTACCGACGACGCCGAAGACCTCGGCAAGCTTGTGCCAATGGCCCTCAAGGTCGGCGAAGTAAACCTCCGCGTCATGGAACTCCTCGACGCCGCAAACACCGGCTCTTATGG
>Ga0334883_1000508_pt1 | contig 68739 bp, 74 predicted proteins | sample GraSluR1_MG_6_FD_207230 | JGI IMG/M metagenome (GOLD analysis project Ga0334883, IMG submission 207230) | Sludge microbial communities from methane-producing bioreactor in Wageningen University, Netherlands - Granular Sludge_09_05-R1 | ecosystem: Engineered > Bioreactor > Anaerobic >... | reverse complement strand
GCCATTGATCGTATTTGGCAAGTGCAGCACTGTCTCCGCTTTGCTCAATGGCTTCCCGCATTTGTATTCCTGCTTGCAGTATCATGCCTTTGGTGGCGAGTTCTATGTTGTAGGCATCGCCGGCTACTGCAGGATTTTCAGGAGCATAATCGAGAAAGAAGCTTTTGTAATTGTTGAAATTTTCAGATAAGGTTTTAATAAATTTCTCTTTTTCGCTTTCAGCCAGAAAGCTAAATGCCTGATTGATGTTGTAAATATTGTTTTGGATTGCTTCTCTGTATATCGGCAGGGCTTTGTTGTATTGACCTATTTTTTGATGCAAAAGAGCAAGGTTATTTAAACTAATTCCATATTCCGAATGTTGTTTTCCAAGTGCGTTTTCTGTATTTTCAAGAGCTTCCAAATATACTGGCAATGCTTCTGCGTAATGACCCATACTTTCATACATGCCAGCAAGGTTATTTAAAATAACTCCATAGGATGAATGCGCTTTGCCCAAAGCCTTTTCAGTATTTTCCAATGCCTCGAGGCTCAAAGCCAGGGCTTTGTCGTATTGCCCCATACTTTTATACAAACTTGCAAGATTATTTAAACTAACTCCATAATATGAATGATCTTTACCCAAAGCCTTTTCAGTATTTTCCAATGCCTCAAGGTACAGTGGCAGGGCTTTGTCGTATTGGTTCATACTTTTATACAAGCTTGCAAGGTTATTTAAACTACTTCCATATTCCGAATGTTTTTTCCCAAGTGCTTTTTCGATAATTTCTATAGCTTCCAAATAAAGTGGTAAGGCTTTGTCGTATTGCCCCAATCGTTTATATGTTATTGCTATATGACCCAGAAGATTTCCATATTCCCTGTGTTCAACTCCTAGGTATTTAGTATAGTTGTCTTTCAACTCAAAATATATTGGTAAAGCTTTGTCAAATTGTCCCATTGTACTATACAACACTGCAATGCTAAATAGTATCTGGCTACTATTGATATGTTCTTTCCCTAGTAATATTTCGACTATTTCAAAAGCTTCTAAAAATAGTGGCAATGCCATTTCATACTGACCTATATGCTGATATGCATTTCCAAGATTGTGAGTATAGATTACAAAATCTAAATGTTTTTTACCATATAAACTTTCTGCTTTTTCACGTAATTCAAGGTAAATATGAAACGCATTATGATATTGATTTAACCTTGCATACAATTGCGCTAGAGTGTTTAAATACTTTAAATAGTACTGATTGTCACTCCCTAAAACTGTATATGCAATTTCACGGTTGAAAAGACATAATTGCAATGCTTTGTCATATTGACCTATTGTAGTATAAAGTACTGTGAGATTGTTTACAACACTCAAATAATTTATATTTATTTTTCCAACATTCTTTTCGTAATTAACTAAGGTCTCTTCAAAAATTTGTACTGCTTTATCGTATTGTCCAGTGCTAGTGTATAAATATCCCAACCAAGTACAAATCTCTCGATATTTTTCATGATCATCACCTTGCTTCCTTTGCCTAATGTTTAATTCCCTATCAGCAAATACTATTGCATCAAAGTATTTTCCTGAATAACCCAAAACACTTACAAGTCCATTAAGCATATCCGCATATAAAGTATCCATTTCGCCAAACTCTTCTTTTACCAATTCAGCGGCTTGCTGGGCGTAAATCAATGCTGTGTCGAAACTCTGTTTTTCGAGATATACATTTCTTAAGCTGTCTGATTCTTGCCAGGTTTGGGCGGAGACATTCGATAGTAGAATGATACAAGCTGATAGTGATAGCAGTTTTTTCATAATTAAGTGGTTGTTGTGCGTTAATTATGATGTAAAAATAGGAAAAAAAAGCGCGTGTAAAAACATGCCCCATTAGGTGATGGTCATAAAGCTTTTTGCACCCAATCTTCTTGCTGCATTACCAAGGGCAGCTGTTAGCAAGTTTTTTGTTTGTTTTTTACTTTTCCTTTTCTCTTGGTGCGGTAATCGACATCAGCTTACTGAGGCCATTTGTAAGTAACTTTTCGATGCGCTCTCCGCCGGCTTCTTTCCCCATTTTCTCGGTTTTGTCGGCTCCGTGTCCGTATATCTCTTCTAGTATGTTTTCGTATTTGGCATAAATCACATTTCTTTTTAGCTTAAGTGTTGGCGATAACTCCCCGCTTGCGGGGGTCCATTCTTCGTGAACAAGACGGAAACGCTTGATTTTCTCGTGTTCACCCAGTGTTTTATTCACCAAATCGATTTCGTGCTGTATTTTCTGTATTACCTGTGCTTGGCGTATCAGCTCGGGGTTGTCGCGGTAATGAATCTTGTGCTTGGTAGCCCAGAAGTGTAAATAGTTGAAATTGGGCGATATAAGCGCACTGACAAATTTTTCGTTTTCGCCCACAATCATAATCTGCTCAATCAAACTCGAAGCCTTAAACATGTTTTCGATAACTTGCGGTGCCACATATTTACCACTCGAAGTTTTGAAAATCTCTTTTTTACGATCGGTAATTTTCAGAAAACGCCCTTCGATCCAGGTGCCTATGTCGCCGGTGTGGAACCATCCTTCTTCGTCAAAAACCTTGGCGGTTTCTTCGGGGTTTTTGTAATATCCTTTCATCACATTGGGCCCTTTGGCAAGAATTTCACCGTCTTCTGCAATTTTTATTTCTACGCCCTCGAGAACCGGTCCAACGGTGCCAAGTCGTTTGTGTTTAAAGTCGGGCCAGTTCACCGATAACACCGGCGATGTTTCGCTAAGTCCATAACCCTCGCAAATGGGCAATCCGGCGGCATGAAAAAGCTTGTTGAGGCGTTCTTGTAGTGATGAACCTCCCGACACCACCGTAATAATATTTCCGCCAAAAGCAGCCTGCCATTTGCTAAAAATGAGCTTTCGCGCTATCTTCAGTTTAAAGTTATAAATAGCCGAATTGTTGCCGTTAATGCTGTATTTTACTCCCAGTCTTACAGCCCAAAAAAACAAGGCTCTTTTTATTCCACTAAGGTCTTTGCCAATAGCTATTATTCTATCGTAGAATTTCTCAAGTAAACGAGGAACCGAGTTGAAAATATGAGGTTGAATCTCTTTCAGGTTATTTACAATAGTACCCATGTTTTCGGCATAGTAAATTCTGATTCCTTTTATTTGGAAGGCATAGTTCACCATACGTTCGTAAACGTGGCACAAAGGAAGAAAGCTGAGTGCCTTCTGCCCGAAATCTACAGGGATAATAGGTACTGCACCTTTGGCGTTCGACAAAATGTTTTCGTGCGAAAGCATTACTCCCTTGGGGTTTCCGGTAGTGCCCGATGTGTAAATAATGGTATGTAAATCGTCGGGCGAAATTTCAGATTTTCGTATTTCGAGTTGCTGCAGCAAATTTTCATCGTCTTCTTTGGCCAATTGAATCAGTTGCACCCAGTTTTCGGCATCCTCCACTTCGTTAAAAGTGTATATGGCCTCAATAGTTTCGATGCTTTCGATGATGCCAATAAGTTTCCGAAACAATTGCTTATCAGAAATTATCACAATGCGTGCATCAGAATGCCTGATGATATATTCGGTTTCCTTCGGACTTATAGTTGGATAAATAGGCACATGAACCATTCCTGCCAGCGATATACCCATGTCGGCTATATTCCAGTGGGGCATATTCTGCGATATGGTAGCCACTTTGTCGCCCTTTTGCAAGCCTTTTGCCATAAGTCCACAGGCAAACAAGTGCGAATAGTTGTAATACTCGCTTGCCGAAAAATTAATCCAGTTGTCTTTGTGCTTGTACGAAAAGGCATCATCGGCCGAATGATATTTTGACTTGTAAAGTTCAAGGATGTCGAAAATTCGCAGTAGTTCCATGATATACAATTAAGGTTTACGTGTAAGCTTAATATTTTCTGTATTTTTTGTCGGCTTTTTCGAAGGGACACGAGCCACATTTAGGAGGGTGTTTTATTATTGTGCTTAACCAATAGCGATAGCCCACGGTAAACGTAAAGCTTTTGTATTGGTGCCCAAACATTCCCGATAAGGTTAAGTCGCTGTTGTCGTTTATAAAAAAACCATACTCAAGTTCAACAAGGGGGCATATGCGATATTCCCAGCTTCCGTTTTCGGTAAACCCCGACTCGGCAACATAGCCGGGTATGGTTTTCCATTGATCTCTACCCAAAATACTGCCTCCCACCACAATGTACACCGAATTGCGCCAGCTTTGCAAGAGTTTATATTTCAGTGCCAAATTAAGGCATATCGCCGGTTTTGAGGCTGCATCGCTATAAAAGCCGGGCATGAATCGCCACGAAAAAGTATCGGAATATATCAGGGTTTCTATCGAAACCATAAAAAAGGGTTCTGTTACAAACCATGCTTCTGCATCGATGCGATTTTCGAATAGGTGGCGGTTAGGCGTTTCAAACGGATGAATTCCAATGATGCCAAACTTTGGATGTATCATGGTTTGAGCCGATAAAAAATGAGTGACGGTTTGCAAAGCTGCCAGCACCATTATGAGTTTTACTATTTTCATACATCGTGTTTGTACCATGCAAATATAACGGAAAATGCCAACATTAAGTGCATTGTTGCATGGTTTTTATCGTTGGTCTTTCCATTTAGTTCTGTGCTGGTAAATACGGCGATATAGCAATTCTTTATGCAGAGAACGCAATTCTTTGCCAATGGCCTCTTTGTTTTCGGGTTTGTACCATAAAAAGTATTTCTGCTGTGCCTTTTTTTCTTCTACGCTGCGTGCAACATACAGTTTTTCTCCCGAATACGGATCAATACCTGTGTAGTACATCACTGTTGATAGTGTGGTTGGAGTGGGAGTGAAGTCCTGAACCTGCTCAAGCATAAAACCCTGTTCGGCAGTAATGGCTGCCAGTTCTGCCATATCAGAAATGCTGCAGCCGGGGTGCGACGAAATAAAATAGGGAATCAATTGTTGTTTCTTTGTAACTGAAAGATTTATGGTATCGAACAATTCTTTTAGTGCTTCAAAATACCGGTACGAAGGTTTGCGCATCAGTCGTAATACCCTGTCGGAAGTATGTTCGGGAGCCACCTTAAAACGGCCCGAAACATGGTTTCTGATAACATTGCTCAAGTAGCTTGCATTGATACGGTCGATACTCTTGTTTCCGGTTTTATGCATAATTAAATCGTATCGTATTCCACTTCCAATGCTCAGTTTTTTAATGCCTTTTAGCGAAGTAACACTTGCGTAGAGCCTGTTTAAAGCCTCGTGCGATGTGTTGAGGTTACTGCATATTTTCGGAAAAATGCATGAGGGTTTTAAACATTTTCTGCAAATTTCATTATTCAAGCCTTTCATCTCGTACATATTGGCCGAGGGTCCTCCCAAATCGGTAATATGGCCGGTGAATGCATCGCTGTTTGTTATGGTTTCAACTTCTCTTATAATCGATTGCGGCGAACGACTGCTGATAAACTTACCCTGATGTGCCGAGATGGTGCAAAAGCTACAACCTCCAAAACATCCGCGATGAATTGTGAGGCTATGCTTAATCATTTCGTAGGCCGGAATGGGTGGTTTATTTCGATAACGTGGATGCGGAAGCCGACAGTAGGGCAGTGCGTAAACAGCATCAAGTTCTTCGGTGCTTATGGGTTCCGCGGCAGGATTGGCTACTACATATTCGTTGTTAAAAGGCTGCGCGATAGTTTTCGCACTATAGCGGTTCGACTCAGTTTCAATTTGCACAAAGTTGCGGGCATATTTTAGTTTGTCGTTGAGACAGGCATCGTGCGATGACAAGATTACGACATCTTTCACTGTGTCGATATTGCAACTGCGATACACCAATTGAGGAATATTGGTAAGGGGCAATTGGTGCTGTATGCTCTTTGCCAATTCAACAATCGACTTTTCGGCCATTCCATAAATCAAATAATCGGCTTGCGACGAAACCAGCACCGAAGGCATAAGGCTATTACTCCAGTAGTCGTAGTGTGTAAAACGTCGCATCGATGCTTCGATTCCGCCCAATACAACAGGAACATCGGGGTACAAACTTTTTAGTATTCTGCTATAAACTGTTACTGCATAATCGGGGCGAGCTCCGGCTTTGTTGCCGGGAGTATATGCATCGTCTGATCGCAGTCGCTTGTTGGCTGTGTAATGATTCACCATGCTATCGAGGTTACCCGATGTTACACCGAAAAACAGGCGTGGTTGTCCTAGTTTTTTGAAGTCGCGAAGGTCATCCTGCCAGTTGGGTTGAGGAACAATGGCCACTCTGAATCCATTGTTTTCGAGTACACGGGCAACAATAGCTATTCCGAAAGCCGGATGATCGACATAAGCATCACCTGTAAACAGTATCACGTCGATGTAGTCCCAACCCAGTCTGTCGATTTCTTTTTTTGTGGTGGGTAAAAATCCGTAATTCGGCAAGCTGTGGTTCATTGCTTACCAGTTGCTATAGCCAAAAGGGTTGTAATAGGGGTTTGCAAAACGATGTGCATCTCCAAAAACACCACCCGTAGAATAGTATAAATCGGCACCCGGATAACCGGAGTTTAATTGAAAATCGGCATGTAAAAAGCTGTCGTTGCCCAGGCGAAGGCTTACACCTACATTGCCCGATCGAAACTGATTATAGCCCTGATTTCCTACCTCGGCAATGCCGCCTGCCCGAATCATCAACCTGTCGTTTACCTGATATTCGCCGCGGGCATACAGGTAGTAACTGGCTTTGCGCTGCGACTCACTCATAACTTCGCCTTGCCGCGATTGCCCGGTTAAACTGTAAGTTACCATGGTGCCGGCAACAAGCCGAAATTCGGGATTGAAGGTATATGCCACTTCGGGAGCTATGTAATTGGTAAATAAAGAGTTCCCGTAAAAACTCGAAAAACTGCTGCCCATGTTAAGGCTTGTTGATAATTTGTTTCCTGAAAATGGCGGCTGAACAAAAGCTGGCTCTGTTATATTGAGTTCTGTTTGCCCCGATGGAGCAAGGTAGTAATCTTCCTGAGCCGTTAGCAAAGCCGGTAAGCTCAGCACGTAGAAGCAAAATGTAATAATGAATGCTTTCATCGTATTGTGTTGCTTTTCTGAACGCAAAAATACATTATATTATTGTAACAGGCAAACAGTCAATTTGTTTGATAAGGTATTTCTGATTATTTACATTGCTTAGAACGCATCCTGTCGTCGATTACCTCGCTTAAAAAACTTGTGATATCGATGCCGGCCGTTCTTAACTGTTTGGGAATGATGCTTTCGCGACTCATGCCGGGCACTGAATTGATTTCGAGGAAGTAGGGAATGTTATTGCTAATAATAAAATCGACCCTTACTATTCCATGGCAATGTAATGCGTCGTACACTTCTGATGTGTAGTGCTGTACTTGTTGGGTGAGTTCCTCCGAAATGCGGGCAGGTGTAATTTCCTGAGTCTTTTTCGAAAAATATTTTGCATGATAATCGAAAAATTCGTTGGGAGATACTATTTCGGTAACCGGCAGCACATATGATGCCGTTTTGCTTTTAAAAACTCCGCACGAAACTTCGGTACCCGAAATAAATGCCTCAACAATTACTTCGTTGTCTTCTTTAAAAGCTTTTTCGAGGGCAGTCACTAGGTCTTCACTCTTTTTCACCTTACTCACCCCAAAACTGCTACCCGAGGTGTTGGGTTTTACAAACAGCGGCAAGCCCAACTGTTCAGTAATTTGCTCTACATGTATATTGTCGCCCTCTCTAACCAGTATCGATTTTGCCATGTGAATATCGAAGTGTTGCAGGTACATTTTACACATGTGTTTGTCGAATGTGAGTGCCGAAACCAGCGTGCTACACGATGAGTAGGGAATGTTCAGGCAGTCGAGATAACCCTGCAACATGCCGTTTTCGCCGGGCGTGCCATGTATGGCAATCCATGCAAAACGAAATCTGATGCGCCGGTTTTTTCTTTGGAACGAGAATGTGTTTTTGTCGATAGGGTATTTTTCACCATCAACTATAGCCATCCATCGGGTTCCTTTTACATCGACAATAACCGGTGTAAAACGGCTTTTATCGATGCTTTCGAGAATCTGTTGAGCAGTTTTCAGGCTAATCTTGCGCTCCGAGGAGTTTCCTCCGGCCATAATGGCAATGGTTGTCATAGCAGTAGTGCTTTATGCTTTTTTTCTAATTTTAATTTTTTGTCCCACTTTCAACGACGATGGGTTCGAAATATTGTTCAGTTTAAGTATGTCGTCGACGCTTACTCCGTTGAATTTATTGGCAATCGACCATGGATTGTCGCCTTGCTGCACGGTGTAGTATTCGTAGTTGGGGTCAATTTTTTCGGGGCTTGTTACCGGGCTTGTTGATGCCGATGAAGATGTGGCTCCTGCATTGCTCATTTTTTGCTTGTCGACAAAACTCATGCTGTCGATATTTCTGTATCGCGAAGCAACTCCAATCGGTTTGTAGATGGTGATTTTCTGACCAATTTGCAAATTGTTGCTGTATATGCCATTCCAGCTTTTTATATCGCTGATGCTAACCGAATACCAGCTGGATATATAGCCCAGTACATCGCCCGATTTTACGGTGTAAATCAGTTTTTCGGTATTGGCCGGTTGAGGAGCAGGAGTATAGGTGTCAACATAATAGTCGTCGGCTTTAAACACTACGGGATTGGTCTCATACATCAGCGAATCTTTCCTGTAAATTGAGTCTTCGAGAGCCACAAACACACCTATTAATTCAGTTCTTAAACGCAATGGATAGTTACGGGTTTTAGCAGGAATAAAGTCTTTGCGATATTGGGGGTTTAGCAAACGCAATTCTTCTTTACCAATGTTCAGCACCGATGCAATCTTATCAAAATGTAATTCGTCGCGTATCATCACAGTGTCAACGTGCATGGGAATCTCAGATAGACAAGGTACAAAATTATGCTCGTGATAGTAATTAAATATGTAGTTCATGGCAATAAAGGCAGGTACATAGTTTCGGGTTTCGTGTGGTAAATATTTCGATACTTCCCAATAATTTGTTTTTCCGCCCGAACGTCTGATTGCGTTATTCATGGTTCCCGGACCGCAATTATACGATGCAATAGCCAAATGCCAGTCGCCGTAGATATCGTAGAGATCTTTCAGGTAGCGTGCAGCCGCTATGCTTTCCATATATGGGTCGCGTCTTTCGTCAACATACGAGTTTATTTCGAGATTGTACTTACGGGCAGTGCCCAGCATAAACTGCCAAATGCCTGTAGCACCGGCACGCGACACGGCATTGGGGTTCAGTGCCGACTCAATTATAGTCAAATATTTTAATTCCAATGGAAGTTGATAGGTATCGAGTATTTCTTCGAACATTGGGAAGTAATACTGAGCTTTGCCCAGCAAATCGGGGATAAACCACTTGCCTTTAGAGATGTATTTTGTCAGATACAATTGTACGGCCGGGTTGTAATCTAATGGAACCGGCGACGAAAGCTGGGCCAGTCGATAACGGTAAATGCTATCGGGCACATCGGTAATAATTTCGCTGCGATTGGTTAAGCAAGCCTGATAAGCACTATCGGTTGAGTAGGTACGATACCAGTCGATGAGCAGGCTGTCGAGTTGATCTACAAAACCTCCGTATTCAGAAGAAATACTGAGGCTGTCAGTTTTTTGAGCCGAAACGGGCACAATATGTAATAAAAATGTAAGTGTTAATAACAGCAATAGTCTCATATCATCGCAAATTAATGGTAAGAGTAATTCCTGTGGTCAGAAACTGAGAGTTTTGCAGCACCATCACAGTGGGTTGTAAGCTCATACTCAAGTCGTCGGAAACATCAAAATCGAAAAGATTGGCATCAACATTGGCATCAATTATCTGCAAGGTATAAAATACAATAACTCCGAGTATGCTGAGGTCGCGGTACCGCCTGAACCTATCCATTTCGTTGAGCAAGCCCTGGGCCGACATACTGGATGAAAACTCATCGGGTAAACCGTTCTGCCGATTGATATAGGCATTTTTATAGCGGTTAAATTGAGACTGGTTACTGTATGTCATATAACCAAAACCACCCAGCCCGGCATACACTATAGGTACTTTCCATATCTTGCGGTTATAGATTTGCCCAAGCCCCGGTAGTACGGCTGAATATATGCTTGCTTTACGCGGTGAATGCAAAGGTTCCGATGTTGCAATACTGTTATCTGAATCAGTATCGGGGTTGGTTTGCGCAAATACAGTTGCAGTTATTGCACAAAACGCGATAAGCCATATTAGTATTCTTAATATCAAGTGTTCAGTTTGTCGATTATCGAAATTATTCTTTCGAGATCGTTGTCGCTGGTAAAAGGAATTATTATTTTTCCTTTTCCGGTGGCATAGCGTTTAAACTCTACATCGGCAGCAAAATGCTGCGACAGATGTTTTTTAAGTGTATTGTATTCGGCAGCTGTTATGAAACGCTTTGTTTTAGGTGCCTCGGTTTGTGTATCACCTTCTTCGTTAATCTGTCTTACAATTTCCTCCACTTTCCGAACCGAGAAATCGTATTTTAAGATTTGCTCATAAATCATCAGCCGGGTGTCTTCGTCTTTTAAGTTTATCAATGCACGGGCGTGCCCCATGCTTATTTGTTGCTGACGAATGGCCAACTGAATAGCCGGTGGTAGCTTCAATAGGCGCACATAGTTGGCAATGGTCGAACGTTTTTTGCCAACGCGGTCGCTGAGTTCTTCCTGAGTTAGCGAGCATTCCTCCATGAGGCGCTGGTAAGAGATAGCTATTTCGATGGCATCGAGGTCTTCGCGCTGAATGTTTTCGACCAATGCCATTTCGAGCATATTCTCGTCGTTTATTTTTCGGATGTATGCCGGTATCTTCGTAAGACCGGCCATTTTTGCAGCCCTTAGCCTGCGTTCACCCGAAATCAGCTGATATTTGCCGTTGTCGCTTTCCCTCACCGTGATGGGTTGTATAACACCCAACTTGGCAATTGACACAGATAGCTCTACTAACGATTCTTCGTTGAATATTTCGCGGGGTTGAAACGGGTTGGCACTAATTAGCTTAATGTCGATATCGAAAGATGTGTAGGGGCGTTTTGCATTTTCGATGGAGTTTTCGTCGAGCAGAGCACCCAGCCCTCTTCCTAATGCATTCTTTTTGGCCATCATATTATTCGGTTGTTACACGCTGGTTTATCTCAGCATTTTTGTTGTGTTTCTGAAGTATTTCACGCGCAAGCTCAAGGTAGTTCTCAGCCCCTTTCGAACTGACGTCGTAATCAATTATTGTTTGCCCAAAACTGGGAGCTTCACCCAGCTTCACATTTCGATAAATAACGGTTTCAAATACCATTTCCTGAAAATGTTTTTGTACCTCTTCGTATATTTGATGCGATAGACGGAGTCGTGTGTCGAACATGGTAATCAGAAAACCCTCAATATCGAGCCTTTCGTTGAGATGATCTTGCACTATGCGAATGGTATTCAGTAGTTTTCCCAATCCTTCGAGAGCAAAATACTCGCATTGCACCGGAATTATTACCGAATCGGATGCAGTGAGCGCATTTACAACTATCAATCCCAGCGAAGGAGAACAATCGATAATAATATAGTCGTACTTGTCTTTTACTTTGTCGAGCATAAACTGCATTACCCTTTCGCGGTTGGGTATTTCTATCATTTCTATTTCGGCACCAACCAGATCGATTGTGCTGGGAAGCAAATCAAGCTGAGGTGATTCTGTTGTCAGAATTACATTGCCGGGATCTTCCTCTTTAATCAGGCTTTCGTATAGTCCGATTTTTATGTTTTTTACATCGAATCCCAAACCCGATGTTGCATTTGCCTGAGGGTCGGCGTCAACCAAAAGTATTTTTTTCTCGAGAACGGCCAGCCCTGCCGCCAAATTAATGGCAGTGGTTGTTTTTCCTACTCCTCCTTTTTGGTTGGCTATGGCAATAATTTTACCCATGTGCTATTGTTTTAATTTTCAAAAATACAGTTTTCGACGTGATGCCTAATGCTATTCTGCTGTTTTTTTTTAACAAGATTGTTGATATCCGACTTATAACTTACAGAATCAGTTCCCCCATACCCTGCCTTATAATTACCGGTTCATCGCCGGTGCAGTCAACAACGGTAGAGGGCACATTGTTGCCATAGCCACCGTCGATTACCAAATCGACCAAATTTTGATAGTCTTCGTAAATCAGTTCCGGATCGGTGGTGTACTCTATAATTTCATCGTCGGCTTTAAGCGAGGTTGTCATTATCGGGCTCCCTGTCATTCTCACTATCTCTCTTATAATGTTGTTGTCGGGGATGCGTACCCCTACTGTTTTTTTGTTGGTTTTCAAAATGCGTTGCACATTGCTGTTGGCCTCAAGTATAAAAGTGAATGGACCGGGTAGATTTCGCTTTAATAGCTTAAATATTTGGTTATCGAGCGGTCGCGTAAAATCGGTAATATGCCTGATATCGTAACAGATAAACGAAAACTGGGTTTTGTCGTGTTTCTCGCCTTTAATTTTTACGACCCTTTCTACTGCTTTGGGTTTGGTTATATCGCAACCTATACCATAAACCGTATCGGTGGGATATATAATTACACCTCCATTCTCAAGTACATCCGCTGCCTTTCTCAACAAACGTTCCGACGGATTTACAGGATGTATTCCTAAATATAACGCCATTTCCTAATCGTTCATTTTTTTATAATCGTCTAAAAACTTTTGCAAGCCAATATCGGTAAGGGGATGATTGAGTAAACCCAATATGGCGCTTAGCGGGCACGTAGCTACGTCGGCTCCATACTCAATGCATCTGATAATGTGCATAGTATGACGTATGGAAGCAGCCAGTACCTGTGTTTCGAATTCATAGTAATTGTACATATCAACAATTTGCCGTATCAGTTCCATGCCATCGGTTGAATTGTCGTCGAGCCTGCCAACAAATGGCGAAACATAAGTGGCTCCGGCTTTGGCTGCCAGCAGAGCCTGACCCTGATTGAAAACCAGAGTGCAGTTAGTCCTGATACCATGATCGGTGAAGTATTTAATGGCCTTAATCCCGTCTTTAATTACGGGCACCTTAACTACTATTTGCGGATGAAGCGCAGCCAACTCTTTCCCTTCGCGAACCATGCCGGCAAAATCGGTGCTTATTACTTCGGCACTTACATCCCCGTCAACAATATTGCAAATGTCAACGTAATGTTTCAAAATGTTTTCGTGCCCTTTTATCCCTTCTTTTGCCATGAGCGAAGGATTTGTTGTAACTCCGTCGAGAATGCCCAGTGCCTGTGCCTCCCGTATTTGTTCTAGATTGGCTGTGTCGATAAAGAATTTCATATTACTGCATTTTTAAAACGCGAAATTAATGAAAAATCGGTTTGCTTCAATACCTTATTATGAACAATGTGCATCAAAGAGAAAATATTTCGGTTCATAGTATCGTTACTAAGATTGAGTATGGGTGTATTCTCAACATTACGGTGTTGATAAAAACAAATCTTGATTTTGTGTTATGATAGCATAAGTTTATAATTTCGTTTCGGATTAAATTTCAGAATTATGATATTACTTCAGGTAGCCGATACAATGGTAAATACCGCTCAGGGAGCAGAAGTCGCATCCGAGTCGACAATGTCGTTTCTCGAAATGGCCAGCAAAGGTGGCTGGATTATGATTGTGCTTGCAGTGTTGTCGGTAATTGCCATTTATATTTTTATCGATAGGTTCATGGCTATAAAAAAAGCATCGAAAGAACAAACTTCGTTTATGGAAAATATTAAAAGTTTCATCCATAGCGGAAAAGTAGAACAAGCTTTAGATGCATGTAAGATGAATCAGGGTCCGTTATCGAGAATGATTGAAAAAGGTATTCGCCGCATAGGCAGACCCCTCAACGATATTAATGCTGCCGTTGAGAATGTGGGTAAGCAAGAAATTGCCAAGCTCGAAAAAGGATTACCGGTGCTGGCCTCTATTGCCGGTGGTGCCCCTATGATTGGGTTTCTCGGAACCGTAATGGGTATGATTAAAGCATTTTACGATATGGCCAACGCCGGTAACAATATTGATGTTACTTTGCTTTCGAATGGTATTTATGTGGCAATGGTTACCACTGTGGGTGGTCTTGTAGTGGGTATTGTAGCCTATTTTGCCTATAATATTTTGGTGGCCCGCATCGATAGTCTGGTGGCGCATCTCGAAACCAGAACCACCGAATTTATGGATATTTTAAACGAACCGGTTAATTAGAGCAACACTATGGCATTGCAAACCAGAAATAAAGTTAGTGCAGCCTTCAGCATGTCGTCGATGACCGATATTGTGTTCTTGTTGCTTATATTCTTTATGGTAACATCAACACTGATTGCTCCTAATGCACTGAAACTGTTGTTGCCGCAAAGCAACAATCAAACTTCGGCCAAGCAAAGTGCAACAGTTTCAATCGACGATTTAAACAATGGCGATTTTACTTTTGCCGTTAACGGACAATTGTGCGCTTTTCAGGAAGTGGAACGTCGGCTGAAAACCTCACTCGCCGATGTTGAAGAGCCGTTTGTTGCTTTGTATGTAGATAAAACCGTTCCCATGGAGCAAGTAGTTAAGGTAATGAATATTGCCAAAGACAACAACTATAAACTGATATTGGCCACTTCGCCGAAATAATGAATAATGGATTTTTTTAAAAAACATAAAGAAGGCATAGTAGTAACAGTAATGTATCACATTTTTGTGATTTTATTGCTGTTGTTCTTCACTACACCATTGCCTCTTCCGCAGGAAGAGGGAATATTGCTTGACTTTGGGGGTGCCGGAAGCGGTACTACTGCTCCTGGGCCTTCCGCGCCCGCCACTTCAGACGCACAACACAATGCCTCCTCACAACACAACACTCCTGTATCGGGCAATCTGACTCAGAATACAGAGACTGCACCGGCCCTACCCTCAAGCAACAACGCCACCACCAACCAGCCTAGCCAAGAAGATATTCGCAGGCAGGAACAAACCAACCGCATCAACAACCTGATGAATTTTGGAAATACCGGTGGCTCCACCGGCGACGGACAAGGCACCGGAAGCGGTGCTCCCGGAACAGGTGGCGATGGTTCAACACCCGGCACCGGTGGCGGACCGGGCGGCGTTAGCGGTGGTATCGGAAATCGTGGGGTAGTTTCTAAAGTAGAGCCGCAACAACGACCCGATATGTTTGGTGCTGTTGTTCTCGCTTTCTTTGTCGACGAGAAGGGTAACGTATTAAATATTTCAGTGGTGTCATCTAACTGTGCTGCATGCACCGAGTTGGCAAAAGCTGCCCTCAGGCAGTGGAAATACGAACCCAAACCGGGTGCCCAATTGCAGAAAGGTCAGGTAACCTTTAAATTCGAGCAGCAATAAAAAAAGCACACCGAAGTGTGCTTCGTTAATAATCAAAACTCTTTTAATATTCGTCTTCGTTAAAGAAGAAATCGTCTTTGCTGGGGTAGTCGGGCCAAATGTCTTCGATACTATCATACGACTCACCTTCGTCTTCTATCTCCTGAAGATTTTCGATAACTTCGAGAGGGGCTCCCGAACGAATGGCATAGTCGATGAGCTCGTCTTTTGTTGCCGGCCAAGGTGCGTCTTCCAGCTTCGATGCTAATTCAAGTGTCCAATACATTCCACTAAAGGTATTAATTAAACAATATTGCAGCTCTTTTTCAGGCCACAAATAAATAAAAAAAAATCAATTACAAATCATTCTTCCAAATAATTTCATCAACATCTTGTTTAAAACTGCAATATCGTGCCAGGGTAAACAAATAATCGGAAAGACGATTGACAAAAATGAGAATATTTTTGTCGATATGGGTGTTTTCAGCCAGACTTAAGATTCGCCTTTCGGCGCGACGGCACACCGTGCGCGACACGTGACAGTAGGCGGCGAACTGTGAACCGCCCGGGATGATAAAATTACTGAGCTCGGGTAATTCACCATTCAACTTGTCGATGCAACTTTCTATAAAAGCACTTTGCTCTTCGGTTATAGGAGAAATGTAAGCAATTTCGCCAATGGCGTTTTCTCTGTCGGTGGCCAAATGGGCACAAATGGTGAACAGACTGCGCTGAATATATATCAGGTCTTGGTTTACACTATAGTTATTCGGACACGAGCGAATCAGCCCAATCCAACTGTTCAACTCGTCAACAGTGCCATAGGCTTCGAGCCTGATGTCGGTCTTTTTAACACGATGTCCTCCTATTAATCCCGTGGTGCCGTCGTCGCCTGTTTTGGTGTATATTTTCATACGATGGTTAAGATATGTATTTGTTTGAATTAATAATATGTAGCAATAAATAATTGTGATTTCACATTATTTTCAAAGAACAAATGTATCATAGTTTTGTTGCAATCATCGCAATGCTGTTATTTTTTTTCGATACAATTTCAGGATTCTGGTGAATATGCAATAATATAGTTTTAATCTTTGATGCATCTAACATTATATCCATCAGTTTTATTGATTGGAAAAAGCACAACATAAGTGTCTTCTGAAGGGATTCCAAGAAAATAAGCACTAGGCTGCTCGGGAGGCGATGTTGCAGCATCGGTCGATGACCAGAAAACAGCATGTACTCCCAAAGCGCCAAAGCCTGTCGGACACGAATATTGCCCACCGCCCCGAGCTGTAAAACCCGATGTATTTGTAGCGCCTATGTTGGGTTCGTTCCAGTGAACGGTTCCAGTTTCTTTCAGTGCTCCTCCTGCAAGCGTTGTTCCACCAAGGTCATTAACAAGATTGTTAAATTCTGTTTGCGATGGAGCATGCCATCCGTTTGGGCATAGCTTGCCTGTTTCTACTGCATACCATGTGTAATATACTCCATAATCGGCATAAGTAACCGGGTCGTTTTCGTACCACGAACACGATCCTTGCGTGTATGTTTCACAATCGGCAACATCTGCCATATTGGTTATTGGGGCATTATCGTTGTAGGTAGTGGCTTTTAAATTTTCGGCCATCCAACACCTCGATACTATTTGTACAGTTGAGTACACATTCCCGTCTCTTGGGTCGGTAAAAGAACTACCGCAAGAAAAAGGGCAAGCAGCGGTGCTTGCATTTAATACCAAAACATCACTTGCTCCACACTCATTATACGCCCAAACCCATAAAGAATAGGATGTTTCACAGTTTAAACTTTCTTGTGTGTATGATGTGCTTGTGCCATTATCTGTAGCTGTTGCGAAGTCGTTTACAGTATTGTATTTATAGCCATCTGCTCCAGTAGAAGTGTTCCATCCCCACTGTATTTGATTATGGTCAGGAATATGAGAGCCTTGGGTGGGTTGCTCCGGGTATGGGCAATCTTTAATGCAACGAACCGAAAAGCCAGCAGCACGGTCGTTATTGCTAATTAAAACATCTATTATTCCAATGTATAGAAAGAGGGAGTATGTTCCACCATCTACTGCACCAGTCCAATAAAAACCGTTTGAATCAACATTTTCGAGAAAGCCATTTCCACCGAAGCGATTTCCCGCTTTTGGCAGTTTCAGAGGTGAGCCAAAGGCCCCATCTGCGTTTTGTGGGCTCCAAGTTGCCCGTTCTGCATTAAACTCTACTTCGGTAGGTATTCGAAAGCCCTGTGGGCAGGGGTTGTTTACTCCATTCACACCCTGCCATAAACTGTTGTTCTGTGGGTCACGCCAATCGTAAGGAAAGTCAGTTGCTACTATAAAATCACCATGTCCGGGATCATCTATGCTTGATAAAGTATTCGTAATTTCTGAAGTTCGAGTTTGATGTCCATCAATGCCTCTGCCCCATTGGAATAAATCACCGTATGCAGCAGCATCTGTGCTGCTTGTTGCAACCTGCAAAGCACCAAGGTTTCGGTCTAACCAGCATCTGCCATTGCTTTCTACAATGCCATAGCTTACTTCTGTGCCATTGTAAATAAATGTTACACTGTCACCACATTGAGATTGATGAACATAGTGGCTTCCCTGAAATGCAGGAAATATAACCTGACTACTTGAATAGTTACGGCCTATAACACACCAAATAGCGAAAAACAGTATGTAATATCTCATATTGATAAATTTTAGCTGTCTTTTTTCTATACAATCATATTTGCGTTTTTCAAGAGAACAACTGTTCAAATAATTCAAAAGCATTAATATATTTTACATTAAGTACGGTTGCAAAAAATGTTGGTTATGTTTTAGGTTAGTAACTATAAACAACAACAAAAGAATACATGCAATATACGTGTTTTTTGCAAAAGAAAAAAAACAACACTCATTTGATGATGATAATTTGAAAATCGATAGCTAAGTGATACGTGTCGGTTTCTCAGAAAAACTATTGAGAATAAATATTTACGTTGATAGCATCCGATTCTATGAATCCATCGCGCAGTCTTACAATTCTTCGTGCATGAAGTGCAATGTCTTCTTCGTGAGTTACCAGCACAATGGTATTGCCATTCTTGTGAATCAGTCGCAGTAATTCCATAATTTCTTCCGATGTTTTGGTGTCGAGATTTCCGGTAGGTTCGTCGGCAAGAATTATAGAAGGCTTATTCACCAGTGCCCGGGCAACGGCAACACGCTGGCGCTGACCTCCCGATAACTCGTTGGGCTTGTGATGCATACGATCAGAGAGTCCTACACTCAACAGTACATCTTCGGCTATTGCCTTGCGGGTTTTTGATGGTACACCTGCGTAAATTAATGGAAGCATTACATTGTCCAATGCAGAATAGCGGGGTAATAAGTTAAAAGTCTGAAAAACAAATCCTATCTCTTTGTTTCGTATTGCTGCCAACTGGTTGTCGGTCATCTCGCTAACATTGGTTCCGTTCAACACGTAAGAGCCCGAAGTTAGACTGTCGAGACACCCGATTATGTTCATCAGGGTAGATTTTCCCGAACCCGAGGGCCCCATGATAGCAGTGAATTCGTTGCGCCTGATTTCCAGATTTACTTGCCGTAAAGCATGAACAGTATGTATGCCAACATAATAGTCTTTAACGGCATTTTCAAGTTCTATCACAATATCCTGTGGCATGGGCTATGTTGTTATGCAACGAAAGTAATGTAAAATACTGAAAGTTGACTGTCGATTTAGAAATCTTTAACAATAAACATAATAAACCGGGTGGTGAAAAATCTAATTTTTATGTTTGCACACCTGCATGCACAGTCAATTTTTATTTTCGCAACACAATATATTGTTGTTTGAATCCAAAACCCGCGAACACATACCCGCGCTTGCGTGTTCTCAGGTAACATGCTGTGCCGTTCGTAACCAGGTCAGTCCAAAACCGAAACATATCTGCCGACCATGTTATATCGTCGAATACCAGAATGTGTTTTTCGTTGAGCAAACCGTTGTGTAACTGCTTCACATAGCTCAGTGTATTACCCCCGTTATGGTCGCCGTCGATGTAAACCAAATCGAATTTGGTGCCTACCCGTTTGCTTTCTTCTATTGCACAATCGAATACCGTATTATATGTTTTTATGTTCTGAAGTTTCAGGTTTTCGAATACTTCATGGGCTAGTTGCAGGGTAGCAGGGCAGGCTTCAATACTGTGAACCGACGAAGAAGGCATTGCCGTTGCGAGATAGGCCGTTGAAATACCCAGCGAAGTTCCCAGTTCGAGTATCTGACTGCATTGTGCCCAACTACAAAGACGGAACAATCGCTGGCATTCGATGGTTGACGACAAACTTACACTGGCAATGCGGGCCACATTGCGCATGGTGCTTTTGAATACCCGTGATCCGGCTCCCATATCGGTAACAATAATTGTTTGCTTACTGTTCAACAGGCGGTTCCGCTCCGATTCTATTGCCAAAAACCCTGACTCGTTTTGGGTGTCGGCAAACACTTCGGCTAGCATATTACGCAACGAATTGTCGCCAATACTTGCGAAACCGCGAGAACGCCACAGATATGAGAAATCGATAAACACAGTTCATAGAACAATTATTCCGAAAGTAAGTAAAATTTCGGAAGATTGCGAAAAAATTCGTAACATTGAATTTGATTTTTGTTCATGGATAAGGTATTGGAATCGAACATACAGTTTTTGCCGGGTGTTGGTCCCAAGAAGGCAGAATTGCTGCGTAGCGAAATCGGTGTAGAGCGCTTTACCGATATGCTATATTATTTTCCCTACCGCTACATCGACCGATCGAAGTTTTACACCATCTCGCAAATTACCGAAGACCTTCCGTATATTCAGATAAAAGGGCGATTCGGTAAATTCATATTGTCGGGGACCCGGGGTCGACAACGCTTAAGTGCCATCTTTTCTGACGAAACGGGCAGTATCGAAATACTGTGGTTTAAAGGTTTGAAATGGATAGCAGAGGCTTATTCGGCACCTGTTGAATATGTGTTGTTCGGCAAGCCTGTTAGGTATGGTTCGCGACTAAACATTGTGCATCCCGAGATTGAAGTGCTGGGGCATTGGCAGCAACGTCTCACCAAAGACCTAACGCCCATGTACAACACCAGCGAGAAAATGAAGAATAGCGGCGTTAACAGCCGTGCTTTGCAACGTATTATCGAAACTCTGTGGAAACAATCATACAGGTCGGTTTACGAAACTCTCCCTTCGTATATTGTGCAGAAATATCAATTGATGCCACTTGCTGAAGCTATTGGTGAGATGCATTTTCCTACTTCGGTTGAAACCCTTAATAAAGCACAATATCGCTTTAAGTTTGAGGAGTTGTTTTATATTCAGCTGAAGATTCTAAGGATGAAGCAGATGCGCAACGAGCGTTCACAAGGTTATGTATTTTCGAAGATGAACGATAAGCTGGTTAAGGAATGTTTCTTTAAGAATATCCCGTTCCGGCTTACCCGCGCACAAACACAGGTGCTGCAAGAGATAAGAAAGTTTTTGGAAAGTGGCCGGCAAATGAATGTGTTGTTGCAGGGCGATGTGGGTAGTGGTAAAACCTTGGTGGCATTGCTTAGCATGCTGATAGCCGTTGATAACGGATTTCAGACTTGTATCATGGTACCTACCGAGATTTTGGCACAACAGCATTACGCTTCTTTTAAAAAGTATCTCGATGGCCTCGATGTGAACTTTGCCTTGCTTACAGGCAGCACCAAAAAAGCTGAACGCAAGCTGATATATGAACAGGTAAGCAATGGTGAACTTAAGATTTTGGTGGGGACTCATGCTTTAATAGAAGATACCGTGGTTTTTCACAATCTTGGTCTCGTGGTTATCGACGAGCAACATCGTTTTGGGGTGGCACAACGTGCAGCCCTGTGGGAGAAGAACGAAAAACCTCCACATATACTGATAATGACAGCAACACCTATCCCAAGAACGCTTGCCATGACCCTGTATGGCGATTTGGATGTGTGTGTTATCGATGAAATGCCGCCGGGACGTAAACCAATTATTACACGGCATGCCACCGACGCCGACCGCCTCAAGGTGTTTGGATGGATGAGGAAACTAATCGATGCAGGAAAACAAATTTATGTGGTGTATCCATTAATAGAAGAATCGGAAAAACTCGATTATAAGACCCTTGAAGACGGAATCGAAGGTATAACCAGAGCATTCCCTCCTCCGCATTACGGCGTAGCTGTGGTGCACGGTCGCATGAAACCGGCCGACAAAGAGTTCTCGATGCAGTGGTTTGCTTCGGGGGAGGCCAATATATTGATTGCTACCACTGTTATTGAAGTAGGTGTCGACGTGCCTAATGCATGTATGATTGTGGTAGAGAGTGCCGAGCGTTTTGGCCTGTCGCAATTGCATCAGCTTAGGGGAAGGGTAGGTAGGGGCAGCGATCAATCGTATTGTATTTTGATGACCGGCAATAAGATTTCGGAAAATGCCATCAGGCGTATCGAAGCCATGGTTGAAACAAACGATGGATTTGCCTTAGCCGAAGCCGATATGCGGCTCAGAGGACCCGGCGACATCGAAGGAACAAGGCAAAGTGGCTTCGAACTGAACCTCAGGGTGGCCAATCTGGCCAAAGATGGTCAAATACTGCTGTATGTAAGGCAAATAGCCGAGGCAATTCTATCAGATGATGCCGGTTTGCAAAAAGACGAAAACCTTATATTGATTCAACAATTGAAAAGGTTAAATCCAATGTCAACCGAATGGAGAAAAATCAGTTGAAAAGTGTTAGGTTTTTGCTTTCAATAGCCAGTATTTAACACTTCGGTACAAGCAATTTAGTAATAGAAAAACCCCAAACAAAAACATGAGTACGGCAAAACCCATAACGATTGCTTCGGTAGTTTCGCTGGGAATCATACGCATAAGTTCACGTCCCAAACTCATGTCGTTCGACGATTGCTTCGGTTCGGGGGCTGTGTAGGCTACATAGAACAAAAATATGCCTAAGGCAACGAAAAAACTCCCCAAACCTCCAAATAGCTTGAACATTTCCCAGTCGTACTTGGGTTGTACCGTTTTCTTTTTTTTCATAATTTGCAAAAAAAAGCTGCTTCAACAAGCAGCTTTTTCATTCAGTTTATTTTGTAACAACAACTCGATGCTTACTATAGCTGAATTCAGTTTCAACACTGATAATATATACTCCCGAGGGCATGTTTTCTGTACTGATAGCGCAAGAGTGTGATTGTGGGTTATGAATGTTTACAACCTGACCAAGGCTATTGTACACGGTTATGCTGTTGATGTTTTCGCTTCCTGCTATATTTAGTATTTCTCTTGCAGGGTTGGGGTAAATTCTGAGATTTTGATTTTCTGAATTATCAAGGCCTACATTAATGTCGATACAGAAACTTACCGATTTACTTTGCTGATAGGTATCGCCGAGTGCATCTATATATACTTCATCGGTTTCGAGATTGGTAATGTTGATATTTCCGGGAGGAATACCCCACCACCAGGTTCCGCTCATCCCGTCGCCATACGAGTCGTAAATCGTAAAAGTATAGCAACCATTGGCAAGACACCAGTCGAATTCGTAGGTTTGCACCGCATCAGAGTAAGGGCCTCCCGAATACACCACATCTGAACTGGCATCTTCGGTGAGCGCCCAGGTAACTTCGCTGCCGTAGTTGTCGGTGAGCAGTGTAAAGCGCACCAGTTGCCCGGGTGAATTGATGCGGAAGCTCTTTGAAGCTGTGTTGTCGCTATCATTCATGTCGGTGCCGCCATTGGGCGAATTGATATAGAAATTCATTGTGTAGGTGCCGGATATGAACCACCAGTTGGGGAATGTTATTTCGGCATATTCGTTTTGTGCAACATTACCCTCCCATGTGAACTCGTACGATGTAGAGTTTACTGTGAAACCACAAACAAGGCTGGTAAGTGGAGTTGCATCGAGGTTCCTGATTCTGATAACAGGTTCAAACATCACCTGATTGCAATACAGGTCGATGGGAGCCAATACCTCAACAAGACTTACATTGCCCGAATATACCAATACGTTTCGGCTGGCTTGGTTGTTCGATGGGAATTGATCTTGTTCTCCATTGGGATTATCGGTAGTGGCGGCAAAAACATATTGTCCTACGTTAAGACTTATTTCGGGAAATACCACTGTAGCTGTTTCAAGAAATCCGATATTTCCTTCCCATGTAATCAATACAGGTGTATTTTCGTCAATTTGGTAGGAAACGCTGGCAGAAGTAAGAGCTAACTGGCCCAGATTCATTATTTGCACCTCCGGTTGAAACGTAGCATCTGCTACATTCATAATGTTTGCCGGCAAAACAATTGTTTTTAGCATTACATCGTAATCGTTGTCGTTAGGAATAACCTGAAGTGTTCCAATATAAGGCTGACGAAATTGTTTTGTAACAACTATGTCGGCATTGGCTACTGTAGCAAAAGATTCAAACTGCAATAATGCTTCTCCGTTGCTGTCGGCAAGTTGGGCATCAAGCAAAACGCCTTCGTTGCTAATAGCTACATAAGCTCCGGGTTCGGTGGTAACCATTAATTGGTCTACGCCAATGGGCAGCGAAGGAGTATATTCAACATTCATTGCCGGAGGAATACCCACATAGGGCATGAGAGACGGATCGCCCATTACATGATAAATTTCCCAGTAATATTTTGCCTGATTGGCACTACCTTGCATTACTGCCATATTTCCAATATAGGTCATCTGATATGCGGTTACATACGGATCTTCCATGTTCTCGTGAAACAAATGGTCGTAGGCTGCTGTCGATGTGTTGGCATAGGTTGGATTGGCTGTAACGGTTGATGTTACACCCACACTCCAATAGAAATCTTCGTTCCAGAGGGTATTGTTTGAACCACCAATGTGCACAACGGCGCCTTTTTTGTCGGCTCGTAGCAGTGCTTCGCCAAAACACTCAGCTTCGTTGAATTTGTTCGATAGGCAGCAATTACCAATGCTAAAGAAATATTCATCCTGATTTTGCAGTCCGGGTATTTGTGTAGTTGTAAACGAAGGTCCGCCCCAGCCATTCGAGCCACAATGGGCAGTGTAGTTCACAAAACCAACGCCCTGACTCAGATTGGCAATAATAGCACTGGCCGAACTACCCGAAGCCGGATATAAATATACGTACGGGGTTGAAGCTCCGTGGTCCTCGTTAAAGTAGTATTGGTGGGCATAGTTTATTTGTCCGTTGGCATGTGTTGGTCCGTAGTTGCTGTCTTCGCCGGCCACAAGCACAACTTCCGATAAGAAATCCGGATTCGGAAAGCTGTATTGTTCATACATCAGTGTTTTTTCAATCTGAGGCAATAATTGAGCTACGCTTGTAGCCGAAAAACGGCCAAAATACATTTCGGGGATATAGTCGCCTCCGCCATCAAATTCCACAGTGTACATATCGGTAACATGCTGACTTACTGTGGTCACCGGAATTTGGGCAACATCACCTACAAACAGCACATAAGTAGGTGCCGGATTGTTGGGCGTGCCATTGTCGTACAGGTTTTTCAGAAATGCTTTAATGCCTGCAACTGTATTTCCTACCTCAGGATTATTGGTATAGGCTTCTATAACATAAAAACCTTTTTTCGTTTTCCATTCAATGAAATCCTGCAATGCGTCCTGAAACATGGGGTCGGAAACAATAACATAAGTAATGGGATATTGCGACAAGGCATCTTTTGTTGCCGGTGCCCGATAATTCCATACTCTATTGTAGGCCGTTTCGAAAGCCGGTGAATAGTATTTTTCTTTTTGATTGGAGTATTCGTTAAATTCGGCATCATCAAAATGAATTTCAACAACCAGATTGTTCTTTACCGTAAGTGTATTTGAGGCTGCATCGTAGCTGAAGGGTTGAATTATCAGTTTTGCAATGTTCATCCCGCGCATTTTGCTTTGCATTTCAATTTGAATCAACTCGGGCTCGTACGAACTACTCCCATTGTAAAAATTAATGTCTTTAAAAAATTCTACATCGGCAGGGTTCTCGTTTTTGAAAAGTGAAGGCTGGGTAGGAATAAGTGGCATTATTAAACCAAGCTCGTCTAAATGAATTACTTGTTCTTCGTACGACACTACCTGAGTACGAATTCTGGCTCCTGTCGGGATTTCAATCAAACGGTTTATCGAGGGTAATTCAGGTTTGCCTATATCGGCAGTTGGCGTATATCCGTCAATAACCATTCGGGTGTATGAGCCATTTGTTGTTTTTGCTTCTTTAAACTCAATGGTGCTGATAAAGTTACTAAAGACAAACATTTGATCGGTGTTGGTAACCAGATTGAGCCCTTGACCATTAACCGACAGCTTGGCGCTTTGTTGCGCAAAAGCGTTAATAACAAAAGCAGTAATAAGAATTGCGAAAAATGCTTTTTTCATTGTGTTTTTAATTAATTGTTCGTGTGTAAAAATATGACAAATTGTGAATGGATTTAATCGCTATTGTAATTATTATACATAAAGAAATATTGTATACATAACAGCCGTTATCAAGCAATTGTTTATCCAAAAAAGTCTTTAAAGAAGCCTCCTTTCTTTTTTCCGTTGCTTCTGTTAGAATCATTCAATGGTATGTCGGCGTTTTCGGGTATCAGCCATTCTCTTATTTGCAGCCAGCCTGGAAATCCTCCTACATTTCTGTCGTCGATAAAAATATCGGCATGAATTTTCCTGCTCATGTATTTGTTGAATTCTTCGTTGGGAGAGCTTTGGTTCACTGCATAAAACATAATACCGTTATTCAGGCAATACTCTACTGCATCATTCAGATATTCGCCATCGCGAAATGTCCATAAAATAAGCTTGTGCCCGGCTTCCTGAAGTTCGCGAAGCACCACAAATGCATGCGGAACCTCCTGACCTATAGCCGGATATTTATGCTCTACAATGGTTCCATCAAAGTCAACGGCAATTATTAATCGACGGTTACGCTTATTGTTCATGGTTGTTGATTCTCTTTATACATAACCACTTTCGAGTTTGAACTTTCGCTCATGGGCGACATAATGAGTTTCGTGGCATTCAACTCGAGTATGCGGCTTTGTTCTTCGGTGTCGCGTCCGTCGATCTTAACATTTATCATGGTGCCATCGCGGCTGATGTTCCATGTTCCTTTCGTTAATTTGCCCATACTCATTTTTGTGTAGCTGAAGTCGCTAGAAAACACAAAGTAGGTGCTGTCTTTTAGTATTTTAAACTTTTCCTGATACAAAGCTGCATAATCGCCCATATCGAAATCTTCTTTTATTACAATTGTGTCCATTTTCCACGTTCCCACCATGTACTTTTCGTTTTGCAAACACAAATTACTTTTGTTTTTGTTTTGCGAAAACGAAATAATGGTTGTAAATATAAAAAAAATCAACAAAAATAAATTTTTCATATTAATCAAGTTTTAAGATATTATTATCAATGTGAATATTTTTCATTATACCGGTTATTCTCGCTTCATCGGTATGTGTTATGAAAATTTGACCGAATTGCTGCCCCGAAACTATATGTATTATTTGTTCCACCCTGTTATTATCAAGTTTATCGAAGATATCATCCAGTAGCAAAATTGGTTCCAAACCGGTCTTATTTTTGATAAAATCATACTGGGCAAATTTCAAGGCGGCCAAATATGATTTTTGTTGCCCTTGCGAACCCGTGTTTTTCAACATATAATCGTTCAAGCCAAAAACAAGATCGTCTTTGTGAATTCCTGTAGTTGTATATTGCAAAGCCATGTCGCGTTTCATCGATTTACGAAGCAGGTCGATAGGGTTGTGTTCCCAAAGCTGACTTCGATATTGTAGTGAAACCCGTTCACTTGATGTGGATATTTGGTTAAAGTATTGCTGAAAGTTTTGTTCGAAAGCGGCAATAAAATCGCGACGAATCGAAAAAATGGCTGTTGACTTGGCAGCGAGTATTTCATCCCAGACATCAAAACTGTCTTTGTCGAAGCTGGTGTTGGTTGCCAGGTCTTTCAATAGTTTATTGCGTTGTTCGAGCGCGCGGTTATAGGTAATAATGTTGTTCAGGTAGTTGGAGTCGAATTGTGAAATGCTCATGTCGATAAAACGCCTGCGCACATCGCTTCCGGCAAAAATGAGATTTGAATCAGACGGAAGAGAATACACCAGCGGTATTACGCCAATATGATCGGCCATTTTTGAATATTCTTTACCATTGCGCTTAAATACTTTTTTTTGTCCTGATTTAAGAGCACAATAAACAAGTTCGCTGGTTCTGTTGCGCACATATTCGCCTTGCACCAGAAACATATCGCAGCCGTGTGTAATGTTCAGTTTGTCGGAAGTGCTAATAAAACTTTTCGAAAACGACAAATAGTGAATGGCATCAAGAATATTGGTTTTTCCTACGCCATTATTTCCGGTAAACCAGTTAATGCGCGGAGATGCTTCGTATTCGAGCGATTCGAAATTTCTGAAATTTATCAACGATAACCGCTTCAGGAACATAAAATCCAATTTTGCGTAAAAATAGCAAAATTTCGGTGTAGTCGAAATTGCTTTATTTGAGCAGATGGATTTACGCACAATAAATTTTACTATAATGTTTTAAATATTACACGAAATAATTTACTTTTGCGGTCTCGAAGAATTAAGAATAATAACAATGGCTAAAAAGAAAAAAAGTTTTAAGCAGTCGGAAGATAGCATGGGTGCCGTTCAAAACGCACTCGGCAAAACCGAGCAGTTCATTGAGAACAACCAAAAAACTATTATGTATGTTTTATTGGGTATCGTTGTGCTGATAGGAGGTATTATCGGATATAAAAATCTTATAATGGAACCCCGTGAGCGTGAAGCTGCAGGCATGGCATTTGTTGCAGAGTATTATTTCGAAATCGATTCATTTGCCCTGGCTCTCGAAGGAGATAACGTTAACATGGGGTTTCTCGATATTATCGACGATTATGGTCGCACCGATATGGGTAATCTGGCTCGCTATTATGCGGGTGTTTGCTATATGCGCCTCGGTGAATTTGAAACAGCCATTGAATACCTCGAAGATTTTAAAGCTAAAGATAAGATGCTGAAACCTTTGTCTATAGGCTTAATTGGTGATGCCTATGCAGAGCTGGGCAAGATGGAGGACGCTGTAAAATACTACGAAAAGGCAGCAAAAGCAGCTTCTAACGAATTTCTTTCGCCCATTTATTTGATGCGTGCCGGTTTGGCTTACGAAAATCTAGGCAAATTCAATGAAGCTCTCAATGTGTATAATCGCATTGAAAAGGAATACTACGGCACCAACGAGCAACGTAATATTGAGAAATACATTACCAGAGCAAAAATACTTGCAGGAGAATAAAAATTGAGGCAATGCCTCTTTTTTTTTGTATATTTACGCAAAACTGTAAGCCATGTCGAGTGTATTCAATAACCTATCTTTTATAAATAGCGAAAATGTTCCTTCGGGGCAGTGGGCTCGTGTGGGAATAGTGGTTTCGGAATGGAACAAAGATGTTACTTATAAATTGCTTGAAGGAGCCGTTGAAACCCTTATTCAGCAGCAAGTGTCTGACGATGCTGTTAAAATTGTTTATGTGCCCGGTAGTTACGAGTTGCCTTTGGCAGCACAGTGGCTCATCGAAGGATATGCCTGCGATGCAGTAATCTGTTTGGGTTGTGTTATTCAGGGAGAAACCCGGCATTTCGATTTTATCTGCGAAAGCGTGGCAAGAGGTATAATGGACTTGAACCTGAAGCATAACATACCGGTAATATTTGGAGTGTTAACCACCAACACACAGCAGCAAGCTCTCGATCGCGCCGGCGGAATATATGGTAACAAAGGTGTTGAGGCTGCTTATGCTGCCCTAAAAATGATGGGTCTGAAAAACAAATGCAATCTGTAATTAGAATTTTATTACTATTGATGTTGTTGCTGCCACTGACCCAGTCACAGGCACAGCAAAAGGAATGGATAGGTGCAACTGTGTTTTATAACGACGGACATAGTGAAGAAGGGAAGATATTTTACCGAAACTCAAGCTATTCAAGCTTTATCAGATTTCGTGGCGAAAATGCCGAAAGGCCCGAGAGAATTACACCCGATGAGGTTTCATCAATCAGCTATGGCTCGTACCCCGAGAAAGAGTTTTTGTCGATTTCGCTTCCATCGGGCGACTATTTCAACGAAGCCACTTATTTTGCCCAATTGTCGGCAGGCTACAAAGTTAAACTGGTTAAAACCCGATACTATCATCGCACATGCAGTTGCAACAACCGTGGTAGCTATCGCTGGGGTTGGTTTTTGGTTTCCGACAATAGGATTTTATTAATAGAGACCTACAGGAACCGAATTATAAGAAACCTCGATGAGGTGAATAGTTTCCTCACCGAAAATGGATTTCGCATAATTGCCGACGACGAGAACTTCATCGATGAGTTACAGAGCATTATAAATTAGATTGAAAGTTTACTTTCTCCAGAAAACCGGAGATATTATCAGCAATACGGTAAACAACTCGAGCCTGCCTAATACCATAAGAAACGATAGAAATACTTTGGCTCCGTCGTGTAAAAAGGCATAAGTATAGGCCGGGCCAAGTTTACCAACAGCAGGTCCTACATTGCCCAGGCAAGCTGCTACTGCCCCCATTGCCGAAACAATATCAAGGCCAAACAACGACATAATGAGTGTGCTGATTATAAAAATAATCAGGTAAAAAATAACAAACGCCATGATGTTCGACATTACTCCTGAAGCCAGCCCCTGGCGGTTAAAATGCACAGGAATAACGGCGTTGGGATGCATTATTCTTTTCAATTCCAGATAGGAGTTTTTGAGTAAGAGTAAAATACGTACCGATTTAATGCCTCCACTGGTTGAGCCGGCCGAACCACCTATAAACATCAGCATAAACAGTATTACCCACAAATAGGAAGGAACCCATGTTATGTAATCCACAGTAGCATAGCCGGTTGTCGTAAGAATTGAAACCACCTGAAACAATGCGTATCTGATGCTGGACTCGGCATCCATATGCATGAAATGATATAAGCCTATTGCAAGTATCAACGACGCCATTAGCATGATAAACATGTAGAATTTAAACTCGTCGTTGTTCCATATTTTTTTAATCTTTAGTTTGATGCCAAAGTAAAGGAGTGTGAAGTTTGTTCCGGCCAAAAACATAAATACAATAATGATGTAATGAATTGCCGGCGAATCCCAATAAGCAATGCTGGCCTGTCTGGTGCTGTAACCACCTGTCGACATGGTAGTAAACGCATGGTTAACAGCATCGAAAACCGACATACCGGCAACATGCAACAGAATGGCTTCAACAACTGTAAACCCTAGGTATAAAAACCACAGGCGTTTTGCCGTGCCGGTTATTCGTGGATGCAGCTTATCGTAGGTAACACCAGGCACCTCGGCAATAAACAATTGCATGCCGCCAACCTTTATTAATGGGAAAATGGCAATCGAAAGCACAATAATACCCATACCACCAAGCCATTGGGTTAAGCTTCTCCAAAAAAGTAAACCGTAAGGCAGAGCTTCGATATTATCGAGAATGCTGGCACCTGTGGTGGTAAATCCCGAAACGGTTTCGAACAAAGCATCGGTAAAGCGGGGTATTCCACCATGCAACACAAACGGCAATGTGCCCATTAACGACATCACAATCCATCCGAGAGCAACAATCAGATAGGCTTCTTTTTTTCCAACCGAGCGGGAGGCTTTTCGGTTTGTAAAATACAGCAGACCGCCCATGCACAGGCAAATAGCTGCTGCACCAAACAGAGCTACGATATCGTTGCCGCTGTATGCAACCGCAACCACACCCGAAAGAAGCATGAAAATAGCCTCAACACCGAGTAACATACCCAACACAAGCAATACTGTGCGAAAATGTATCATTGTAGTTTTATTCGCTGTAAAATTATAAATTTAATTATAGAGTTTGAATTTCGGTAAAACTTATTATTTTTGCAGCCTGTTTAAATAAAACAGCGGGGTATAGCGCAGTCCGGTTAGCGCACCTGGTTTGGGACCAGGGGGCCGTAAGTTCGAATCTTACTACCCCGACTTTAAAAGGAAATGTTTTGTAAATCAATGGTTTAAGTCTTTAAAACAGACAAAAACCATTTGTTGCAGACAATTTACAGACAAGTTTTTGAGTAGAACATTGAGAGCATCAGGAGCCGCTTTAAAATGTTCGACATGAAAAGACAAAAACTATTTATTCGCCCCAAGCTCGATGATGCCAATGGCGACCTCACAAAACAGTGGTTTATTTATTACAGTGTGCCGGATCCGCAACGACCGGGTAAACTTGTGCGAAAAAAAGACTACAAAGGATTGAATTTGCCAACAGCTCAAGAGCGATACCAGGCTGCCGAAATCAAAATATCGGAATTGAATAAGATGCTGGAGCAAGGATGGAATCCGTATTACGATGATTCAGGAACTGTATATGCCGACCAGCTTCAATATAAGCACGTTGCCGATATTTATAGTAATAAAATTTGCAGCAATAAAACTGTGAGATACTATGCGAGCCAGTTTATTGAAAGTATGACAGGACTTGATGAAACAGGAACACTTCCAACCTATCGCAGCAAACTTCGTGTTTTTACAATGTGGATTGAAGCCAATGGGTTTGCACAATATGATGTTGCTGCAATCACAAACGATACTATTGTTGAGTTTTTTCTGTTTCTAATCAACAAACGTAAGCTTAGCGAAAATACTGTTCGAAAATACAGGCATATTATTCATTCTTTATTCGAATACATTATCAAGCACAATAAGCAAGTGTATCAAACTCCTGTTTATGATATACCGAAATCGCAGTATATAAACGAAGCAGCCCCGGAGCCTATTCGTAAGCACGATAGAGAATTGCTTCTCGAAGCTATGCAGGCTGATCAGCAGTTGCTTCTGTTTGTGAAGTTCGAATATTATTGCATGATACGCCCCCGGGAATTGAGGTTTACAAAAATTGGCGATATCGATTTTTATGCAGGGCGCATTGATATTAGCCGCCAACGTGCAAAAACCAATATGCAGCGAAAACCAATAATACCTGATGTGTTTTTGCAAGAGTTAATCGAAGTGTTTAAACTGAATACATATCCCGAGAGTTTTTATGTGTTTGGTACCGGTAGAATTCCGGGACCCGTACCAATTGGAAATAATACGTTGCGATATCGCTTTGCAATTATTCGCGATAAGCTGAAACTGCCAAAAACTTACACCCTGTACAGCTGGAAACACACCGGCGTGGTTGAAGCCGATGCTGCAGGTGTATCAATGCGTCACATTCAGCACCAATGCGGACATGCTTACCTAAGCACTACCGAAGCTTATGCACGTAAAAAACGCGGCTTTGTGAGTGAAGAAATTAAGTTGAATTTCCCGAAACTGTAAACAAAAAAAGGCCATTTAAGGCCTTTTTTGGAATATAATATTGCACTAACTTACATCGAACAATTCTTTTTTTAGTTTTTTGTACGATTCATCGCGTGTGCTAAGTAACTCGGCATGTAACTGTAATGCCCACTTTATTTGCTCTTTTTCTTCTTTCGATAGGCTCTCGGGAGTTTTCCCAAACCATTTGCAAAAGCTATTTGTTGCATTTTTTACCAGTTCTTCCATAATTACGATGCTTTTAGGTTTGGATTTATGCCATCGATAAATGCATTGCACTTTCGTTGTATGTCTTTAAGCTTGTGGTCCATGTAGGGTGTTTCGCTTATGTAGAAATTACTTAGGCATCGCTCGTTGTGAATGCCATAGATTTGCTCTATTTCGGTGACCTGTTGCGAAAACCGATTTAGAGTAAACAGCAAATCGCGCTTAATTTCCACAGGGCAGCCGTCTTCGTCGATGTGCATCGAGATTATGTCGCTGGCAAGGCGCAAGTAGCTGCCCAGTTCGCCATCTTCTACGTGCAGCGCATACACAAATAGCTCGGCTGCATCTTGGTAGTGGTGTGCGTAGTTGTGCATGAGCTTCAGTAGTTCTGCAACTCCTGCCAATTCTTTAAAATCGGCGTTTTGCTCGGCTGCTTTGCTGATGATTTCTTCTACCCGGGGAATGTTTATCCGGGCAATGAGCTTGCTAATGGTTTCGGCAAGCCTGTCGCCATCCCATCTCGGGCAGGGCGATGTGTTTTCGTTCTGTGTGTGCATAATACATTTGTTTTATGAAGGGGCCGCCGGGCAGCGCTGCACACACAGTCCAAAAAGGAAAGATGAGTTTCCAAAACTCTCACCGCCTTTTGGCCCCTAAAATTTTTGTTAGCTGATGTTCTCATTATTTAACTGTATGTGCACTACAAAAATAGGTTAAGTTTTCGAAAAAAACAATAGGGGTGCAAAAAAATTACAAATTCATTACTGTAATAGTTTTTAATTTTTATAAATTTGCACTATAACTACTACACGCTATGACCGACTTAGAACTTTTTTACCGCAGTTTTTCGGGCGATAATTTCGAAGAATACAGCCACGAGAACGGATTTACCTGGTGGTATGCCAGCGACTTGATGAACATGCTCGGCTACGAAACCATGAGCACTTTTCAGCGAGCCATCAATAAGGCCATGACTACTTGCAACACGCTGAACATTCCAATAATCGATAATTTTGTTCAGGAACTTATAGTTGATAGCAACAAAAAACGCCACGATTTTAAACTATCGCGGTTTGCATGCTACCTCACGGTGATGAATGCTGATGGAAAGAAACCTGCTGTGGCTATGGCGCAAGCTTATTTTGCTACTTTGGCCGGAGCGGTTAGCAACTACATAGAAGAAGCATCAATGGTTGAACGCCTTGTGGTGCGCGACGAAGTTTCGGAGCGAGAGGCAAGCCTTTCGGGTGTGGCTCATCAGGCAGGTGTTGGTAATTACGCTTTTTTTCAGAATGCCGGTTATCGCGGAATGTACAATAAGAATATCAGCCAACTCAAGGCTGCTCGAAATATACCTACCAACAAATCGATGCTCGACTTTATGGGAAAAGATGAACTGGCCGCCAACCTTTTTAGAATAACCCAAACCGAACTAAAAATTAAATCAGAAAACATTAAAGGCCAGCCGGCTCTTGAAAATGCCGCCGAAACAGTTGGCCGTAAAGTGCGAAAATCGATGCACGAAATTTCGGGTATATTGCCCGAAAACCTACCTGCGCACAACGATATTAAAGAAGTAAAAAAACAACTTAAGCAAAAAAGTAAGGAAATAAAAAAACTCGACAAAAAAAAATGAGTAAGGCCTATTACGTACTATTAGCATTATTACTCGCAATAACGGGTTGCCAGCGAGAGCCCGAACCAACGGTAAATAACATAAAATACACGGTGTACGGTTCAGGCGAACAATATTTTGTTTATTATGGACTTCATGCATGCTCCGAATCATTTATGGATACAGTTGCAAATAATTTTGTAGTATTAAAAAGTTGTGTGAGCACCGATGACGATTATTTTTATGCTAAGGTTCTCGATGGTAGCGATTCAGCATATGTGTGTGTAGAATATTATTGTAATAATGTTTGTATTGCATTTGTTGAAAACAGGAAAAGCAATGCTGAAGTAAGAATAAGACCTCGATTTTATGAAACTGAAAATTAGTATAATTGTATTCGCATTGCTTTTTGCGTTTGGCTGCGAAAACCCCGAAACAAATACAAATCAATATGAAGTGTTGTTTACAAGTACTTCCGACAACAATAGTGTGAGTATTAATTTTCAGGATGTTTTTTTAGATTTTGCCGAGTATGATTGTGGTGTGTATTTTTACTATTCATGGCAGCAATATGGTGTTGCATATAGAGAAATAATTGTGAAAACGCAAAACAACGCTCAAATAAACTTAACCGTTAAACGCAATAACAAAGTGTTGTTTGACGAGACTGCCAGCGGCCACAGGGTTGAATTGGTGTATCGCGATAGCATTTAAAGCGAAATAACCTGCATTTCCTGCGAGCCTTTTATTTCGTCTTCGTTTACCAAAAATTCATAATCGTGCATGTAAATCATGAATTTCATTCCGTTGCTAATGTAGGTTTTGGCAAAATTCAGCTTTTTTATAAGCCGCAATGGCATGTTAAACCACAGTGTTTTCAGGTTGTTGTTTGCGTTAAGCGTTTCAACCAGTGGTTTCATGTAGGTATCGTAGGTGCCATATTGGCCATTGTATCGTAGTTGCCGGCTTGCTATAATAAGTCCACCGACGCGGTACACATAGGGTGTTGCATAAGGGTAGGGGCTGCCGCTACCGTCGTTTTGCATGCCGCGCCAAAATGCAAGTGTATAGTTCATGGCTTTTACCTCTTTGTTGAGAGGCGATACCAATTTATCTGCAATTTGAATAGCGGGCATCCAATGATCGGGCGATGTGTAATCGTGATTCACCATTAATATACGTGGTAAATCGGCTACAAGCACAATATCGTTGCCTTCGGTGCAGCCGGTGCGGCGCAGGTTTAAATCTTTATTCCAAAATTCCCAAAAAAAACTGTAATACTGGTCATGGCTGTTACGCCACCAGGTGCCCGAAGCTGCCGTAAATGCAATTTGCCCGGGCACTGTGCTGTAGGGCAGAGTATTTACCGAAATATACTCAAAATCGCTGCTGTCGAAACCACCGGGGTACGATAGCGATTTTATTTTATCGGTACTTCCCTTTTGCACATTCACAAGTTCGTAGGCCGTAAGGTCGGCAACCGGCAGGCTGTTAAAAATATCTTTGAAGAAATATAAATGCATGGTGTCGCCTTCGGGGCAGTGAACAATGCCGAATATGTGCTTCAGGTCGTGAAGCAATTGTTTTGCAGTAATGGGCGGCAGGCACTCGTTAAGGTTGAATTCGTTGCGCGGCAATACCGTTAGTGTATCGCTTATTGGAATTATATCGAGGGTGCTGCCCTGTTTTAAAGTAATTTCAAAATCAGGATCGTCAAACAAAAAACTTAGCCCAAAATGAGATAGTCCTTCAACTTCAGGCATATTGCCTCTATGGTAAGCCAATAATTCTCCTTCAATAGTTTTTGTTTCTTCGGGCTCAATGCTATACGAATCGCTGAATGAAAAGTTATTGAGCAAGTGGTTGCATGATAATTTGAAAGTTACGGTATCTTCAAAATGATTATAGAGAATAAGTTTATAATGAAATTGAAATATTCTATCAATGTCATCGCCATAGTACCCATTAAATCTACCATTCAATGTACCGCCTGTATTCAAGTATTTATCATATACGTCCTGATAGCTTCCTCCTGTTTTAAAATCGAATACTATTGCATGGTAGGTATCAATAACAACATCACTACTTCTGCCAACTTTCACAACATAATCCTGAATAATTTCCGGTGTTTTGTCGATGCTTTTGTTGCTCACAAAAATTAGCTGATTTGTTTCGGTGTTGGTTAGCGGAGTGCCTTCGCATTTGTAGCCGCAATGTTCTATTATGTTTTTCAGCACACTCATCACAAACACACACGGAATGTAGCTTGTAAGATTATACGGGTTAATAATGCCTTTACCTACCGGCCAACCAACTTGACCCGGGTAATCGGGTAATTCAGGGTCTAAATAATTATTTTTAGAATAGCTTGGTTCTGCTTCGTGCCATTTGTAGTAGTTAGCAAATTTAAAGAATTTATTAATAACCGTGTTTTCGTAAGGTTCGGGATGGTGCATAATTGGAAACTGAAAATCGACTTCCGGGAAGTTTTTAGAGGTCATTTCGTTTGCAGCTTCAATAAATTCGTCAAAATCGCCACCCATTGTTACCGGTATGTCGGTTAATTCATCGAGCTTCTTGTTTTGCACAATGTTGTTGAACATTCCATGCTCAATATACAGAGCGCACTGAAATTTTGTGTTCGATGCTTGCACCGATAGAATACCCATTTCAAATGGCAGTACATCGCTTTCGATGCGAATAGGAAACTCATAAACCGGTTCGTTTGCCAAATCAACGCGGTCGATTAGTTTCAGCGCGTGGCGGTTTTCGTTAACCGGTATATTGAAAGGAAAAGTAAAGGCTCCTTTTTCGGTAAATATTGGAGAATACTCGCGTATTCGTATTTTGGTACCAGGCTCAAAAAACAAATAGCGGCCGGTTTCAATAATCTTAACTTTCATTTTTATATGGGTATTTGTTGCGTATTGTGTTTTTGGCTTCGCGCAAATCGGTAACACACTTTAAAATATCATCAATCGTTATACACAATTCGAGAGCTTTCATAAAAGCAATATCGGTACCGGTGTTTTCATCGGCATAAGCCATTCGGCGCAACTCTCGTTGCTCGTTATTGTATCGCTCAATTTGACGGTGCTCAAAATCGGGGACCAGGCGTGGTTGTCCGTCAATAATTAATATATCGGGGTTTTCGCTTATCACATCATCAATTTCTGCTCCCACGAGTTCGGGATGTCCGGGCATCAGGTCAACAGTGTCGCGGCAGCCACCACTGCGGCGAATTACGTAGTTTACTAAGTCGAGGTAAACAATTGTGAATTTAGGGCTCATATTTCTCGGTTTTGAATGGTTGATAATTGAGATATTGGTACAGTTTTGCTAAACATCATAAATTCATCGATATAGCCCGGCCAGATGAATGTTGTACTATCTTGATAGCTCCCCACAATTAATTCATTCACGGTAAAATCGATTTGACTTACAAAATCGCGCGATACCATAATCCCATTCTGCCCATAATACAGTTTGTCGTAAATAGCTATAGTATATTGAACCCATTCGTTGTAGATGCAGTTTTGATACACAACTGCACTTAATATTGATGAGTTATTTTTTAAAATTCCTGTTGATATTCTTCCTGTAGCATCAACCGTAGCCTGAATGCGAGTTGTAGTACCTGTAATCATCAATGCAAACAAACCACGAATGCTTGATATTTCGGGTGTTTTAAACCAAAAATTGATAAGCAGTCCCCTTGGGTCTATATCTACTATTAAATTACTGTGCCTGCCCGAGCTTCGATATGATTTTGCGCCAAACTTTTTGTCTATATCAGTTAATTGAGCAAGTGGCGAATTGCTCCAATAGCCCGAAAATGGATTTTTTGCTTTGTCGCTGCCTGTATTATTAAAATTAAAATATTTACGGCATTGCTGGTTGTTAACAAAATGATAGTTTTGGCCAATCATATTAAGGAATATTTGTTTTTACTACAAAACACTGCACAGATAAATCTTTCGTGTTTTTCAACGCCAATGCACCTGTGGCCGCAGTTACTGCATATTCAATTACCGAAACTCTGTTCAGTTCATTATTGCTTGTGTTTATTTCGGTAGAGTAGTACCATGTGTTTGCCGAAGCAATTTCGAGAGCAGTATTAAGGTTGTTGCCGTCGGCTTTTACAACTAATTTTGCTTGAGCATTGGGCACACCGGTATCTATTTCGCGGCAAAATGCTTTAATGCAGAGAACTTTCAAATTATCGACACCAAGATTCAACTGACTGCGTATATCGTTAGCAATCATCGTGCTTTCATCGGCATCAGCCCACGAGCCATAAGCCACTACTTCGGGCACCATATACCAACCACCCACTGCAGGTGTGTAGCCAATTCGCAATTCCTGAATTGTGCCGCTTATTTCTTCGCCACGAAATGTTATTACCTGATTGGAAACACTGAATACATACCCATATTTATACGCGCCGCCCACTTTAACCTTAACCACATCGCCGGCACCAACCACGCTGCGCAGGTCGATAGTGGTTTGTATCGACAGTGCGCTCAATGGGGTTGTATCGATATGTTGCAGGTTAATGTTTTTCCATGCCGATGTTTCAACTTCGGCTTGTGTGGCATCAATATTTACTATTGTGGTATCGCCCGGCATATCGTCGGTAACTGTTACTGTTGCAATGCCCGATGCAGTAAATTTCAGGTATTTGCGCTGTGGTTTAATGCTGCCTGCAGAATCAACAATAATATGCCCACCACCGCCACCGCCTCCCGATGGAAGAGCAGTAGCCCCTGCAACATACGGAATACCACTTGAGGGTAAAATATTGTCGTAGTATTCTTCTTTAAAGCTTCTTGCATATTCAATTTGCAGTTTATACAAGTCTTCGCCATCGCGACGGCGAAATATTTTACTGCCGGTAATGTATATTGGGTAAAGTCGGCCGCCGATAATTTCATAACGATCGCTGCTGTGCAACAGTTCGTCTAAGTAGTACAGGGTTTCTTTATTCAAATACCCCGTAGTAGCTTTGAATGTGTCGTGTAGTAGTGTTCTTGATTGCTTAATGCCCGACAAATCGGTATCAAATACGCGATGTTCGTACAAATAGTTCGAAAGTTCGGTTGTTTCTTCGCTTTTTCCGTAAAAAACAAATGAATCGTATGCACCTTCATATGAGTTGCTAAAGAGAAATTCGCGACGAAATTCGTGATAGAACCAATCGAGGTAAAATTCCTTTACCTCTGATATTGTGTCTCCGTTCTGTTTTATTAACCAAACATCGTATTTCCAAACATCGATAATATCGTTTTCGTTGAACAATAATCGGGGGCTTACAATGACTTCATACACCGCCCCATCACTCACACTCAACACCGACAATGATGATATTTGTTCATCGTCGTTGTTTATGCGAATACGTGCCTGCATGCCGGTTATTTTTTCGGTAACAAAAAAGTACAATTTCACGGTTGCGCTACTGTCGATTATTTTATAGGCCGGAGCCCATGTGAGGAATTTTTTATTAGCAGTAATAAAATCATACCAGTTTGTTGCGTTTTCTGCTAAATAAGCAAGCGACTTACGTGATATTGCGCCCATTACTACCGTTTTAGCAACCGAATACAATAACTGTGGATCGGTACCTTCCCATTTATCGAAATATTTTACAATAAATGATTGTACGAAATTTTCATGAAGCAATGCTTCGTGTTCGGTTTCAGGCCACTTAAATCCTCCTGCCAATTCAATTAGTTGTTTAAAATTGAACACTACCTTATTGTTAGTGTCGGGTATTTTCATCATTTCGTTGCCGGCAGAGTCAACAATATGAATTTTATACGAGTCGCGAGTTGCTATATCCAGGCCATTATATTGACCAGACTGAACAATGCCTGCAGCTGATATATTTTGCCAACTCAAATCATTTTTTCCAATATCTCTATACGTTATGTGTATTCGCGATATTTCATCTTCACCATAAACATATTCAACTTCGCAAAATTTATTGATATAGTAATTTAAGCCTAATGCGTTGGCCATGACTTCGGCCATGGCTTCTACCGATAAAAAATTATTGCTAAGTTGTAAGCCGCTATTGTCGGGGGTTTCAACAAAAGTAAAGGTAAGGTCAAAATCTATACTGTATATTCTTATTTGCGAATCTGCAATCGGAATATCACCAGAAAAAAGCAAACGCAAGTACGATTTATCACCAGATTGAGTAATATAATTGTTTGTTTGAATTTCGTAAACAAGGTCGTTGCCGTTAAGGGCAATCGCTGGCGGTTCTTTGGTTAAAGTGAGAGCCATTTATTTTACGTTTTTTTTAATTGTGATACTTTCGGTACGTATGCTGTCTGTACAGTTACTATGTGTAACAGCCGAGTAATCCCATCGTCCCCAACGGGGTGTCCACTTCCAATCGAATAGCCTGATGCGCTGCCGGTAATAAAATGTTGTTATTTTATCGGACAGGGAAAAGTAGCTCAGCTTCAGCTTCTGCGAAGTCACATCAACAATTCCTGCCATGTTTATGCAGGCCGTGTCGATTTCGAAAGTGAATATCCCGGGCGTGGTGTCGGCAATAAGCTGTGTGATAATAGTGTCACCAAGGTAATACTTATAATATGTGTTGTGAACATTGGTAATGTTCTTAACACCCAACTTTTTAGCAAGGCTGTCGATAGCCGGATACAGTTTTGCAAGCTGCTTTTCGGTTTCGAGGTAAATAACCTTGTTATTCTCTATAAGAACATCATGAAAATTATCATACATCTCGTTGTATCGGTCAAACATTTTTTTGTTTTGCCGAATCAACCAATAGTTGCCCGAAATGCTAAGCACAAGCAGTGTGAGTATTGCCAGTGCTATTTTAGTTTTTTGGTTCATTTTGGTGTTTTTTTAGGCCGTTAACAATAGAAGTAGTATATATATCTCTTATGCTGTCGTCTGCAATAGCAACGCAGTCGGGGTAATATGTTGTCATAAATAACCATTCTATTAATATGGCAGGGCTGTGAGTAGCCGAAAGAATAGTAAAATTTGCTTCCTTATCGGGGTCGCCATCCGATAAGTCGGTTCTGTAGGTAAATTGAGGCATCGACTCTTTCATTGCATTAAATACATAAGTTGCGTAGGTATCGCTTCTTGTTTGCCCCGGTGATGTATATATTTCGATGCCTGTCGCACCTCCTGTAGCTGTTGAAGTATAACCGCATTGGCCGTAATTATCTTTGTAGTCGGCTTTTTTGCAATCAACGGCTTGCGCATTATGATGCAACGATATAACAACTACCCGCGAATCGAGCTTGAACAACTGATTAATACGGTTTGCTCGTTCAACAAGTGTCATGTCGAACGAATCAGGATTTAGCAAAACAGCATCAAAGTCGGCCTTGAGCAGTTTGTAAACGAGGTCGTAGGCTAATAGCTTGCAGCTATAACCTTCATAAATCTTAAGGCCATCTGCCCACTCGGGCGATTGTTTACCGGGTGTTTGATACACATTCAGGTATTTAGCACCATGCCCGGCAACTACCAGGTATCGGTCCCGCGATACTTGAGTTTTATCAACGTGCACAAATGAAGTTGTGAGGCCATCAACGTATGGTAATATTAGTGCTATAACAACTATTGTAATGCAAATTATCGCAACAAGGTGTTTTTTCATGATTATGTTTTTTTGATTGATGTTTGAAGAGATGCAATTTGCTTACTATGTATTTTTAGTTCATTGCTATGCGCATCGAGCCGCTTATCAATAGCATTGTGTCGCAAGTTACAGTTGCCTTGCATATATTTTACCGTTGTGCTTAGCTCAACACTTGCTTTTTCAAGGCTCATACTGCTTTCGTTCAATCGCAGCACGTTATTGTTAAAACTCTTTAGAAAAAAACCAATTATCCCAAGCAGAATAAGAATAAGCGAACCACTAATTGCTAAAAGTGTTGTCTCCATAGTTTTTTATTGTGAAAATATGGCAAACGCTCTATTTGCGAAAGGACAAACTACAATGTTGTTTTCGAAAAAACATTTGTAATATCGTTGTCAGATTTATTGAGTTTATCGTATGACACTCCAATGCCATCATCAATTGTATTGTTCAGTTTTTCAACTGAATTTATTAGTACTGCAGTAAGATCGTTATTGCGCTGTATTGTATTTTGTGATGTTGTAGTGCTGCTACCAGGTGCAGTAATTGCATCGTACTTACCGGTTGCATGCTGGCTTACATACCTAATTGTTTCAACTACTTCAGGATAGTTTAATTTAAGTTTTGCAGTTGTGGCACCATCAACAACAAGTTCCGGCCGGTTAGGATTCTCGTTAAACAAAGCCATGTATGGTTTATTGTAAAAACCGGTTTTAACCGATTTTAATAAATCAGGTTTGTAGGTTCTACCATCAGATTTGCCAATAACCTCGCCAATATTGCCGGTCGCAAGCTGCTTAACTTTTGCGCGTTGCGCTTGCGCCATCATAATTTGCGGAATGGTGGCCGCAAGCAAGCCGCCGGTAAGCAAGCCGGCCAATACTGGATTAGCTCCCCATTCGCTCCAAATTTTTGTTACACCAAGGCCTTGGTTTGCAAACATGCTTGCAATTGTAGCAATAAACTGCAAATCAGCATATTTTTTGCGAATCTGTTTTTGCTTTCGTTCATTGTCTCCTGCTTTTTCAAGCTCAACATCCATCATTCCGGTAACAAGATTGGTAAATTGCCCGGCCATTTCTCCAATAAACTCGAAAGCCTGATTCCACTTTTGCATGCGACTATTAAGCATGTCGGCATCAAGTTGTTTCAGCAGCTTAGCATGTTCCTCTTCTGAGATATATTTTTCGTGTAAGTAAAAATCAAGTTGTTTTTTTGATTCTTCATATATCTGCTGTTCCGAGTTCAAACGAAGTTCGCTGCGCACTTGGTTACGAGCTTCCTCTGCTGCTAATTTATTTTGAATAACTTCTTCTTGCTCTTCGATTGCTTCATTTTCTTTTTGCTTCAATGCACTATCAAACTGTGTTTTTATTCGCAATTTTTCATCAGCTTCTCGTTTATCGAGCTCAATTCTATAATTGAACCGTTCTAAGGCTCTTGCTTCGGCGGCATCGTCATCGGCATCGGGAATACTGAATTCATTTATATTGTTATTTTTATTGCCACCGCCACCACCACCACCGCCACCTGCATTATTGGCATCATATTCAGCCGCGGCAAGTTCCTTAATGGCTTCAATTTCTTCATAAATTGAGTTGACTCTAAGTGCCTGTGCTATCTGGTGTTGCGATTGTGCACTTACACCTGATGCTGTCATTTTGTAAAATGCCTTTTGTGCTGCTCCCAACGACTCCCATGTGTTCATTTCCGCCTCTGCAAGCTCTATATATTTCTCGCTTAGCATTTTGTTGTATGCCATTGCCTTTGCCTTGCGTTGTATTCCAATTATATAGTCATTAATCTTATCTATACTTTCTTGAGTTCCAATATTTTCAAGCGTGATATTTCCGAGATACTCTGGCGATATTTTATTTATTTCCTCAATAGCAGATTTTCTTTTTTCAAGAGATTGATTTTTATCGTTAGCAACTTTTGCCAAAACTTGTACTTTTGCAATCTCATCGGCTGTTGCTTCATTCGCAGCTTTTGTAGCATCGGTAATCAATTTAGTTGTATTAATCTGGCTACGCATTCTAACTATCAAAACAGCTATTCCAGCTGCAATGGCTGTTAAACCTGCAATAACTGTTAGCAAGGGCATACTTGTCATTGCTTTGCCTAATAGCCTGGTAGCAATTGTAGCCCCCTCTGTAGCGAGGGTTTGCCCTTTGGTTGCCACTGTATTTTTAACCTTTTCGATGGTGTCTTGAGCCGTAGCTGCCATGACTTTAAATTTGCCTCTGGCATATATATCCTCTACGGTAGCTAGTGCCTGTGCTACACCAATAAGCTGCACCATGCTTTTTTCAAGTTTCTCGTTTTCTATTCCGAAGAGAGATAACGTACCGGTAACAAGCTGCACACTAGCCACTATGCCCTGTAATCCGGCAACAAAAGCCGGTATTCCAGATTCAGAAGCAGCCATATTTTGTTCTTGGAAATCTCGTATTTCTTCGGTAAGTCGTGCCATGCGTTCACGAATTTGCTTAATTTCTTCGGGGTTCATACCGGCAAAACTCATATTGCGCAGTTCACGTAGTTCCTTCTTCATTTCGCCAAGCGATAGCTGTACTCCTTCGGTAGTTTTTTTTAGGCTGTTCTGGTCGGAACCCATAGCTTTTGTTGAAATGCGGAGTTCGTCCATGCGCGATCTTACTTTAACCAATTCTCCCTGCAAAATATTATAACTATCACTTTCGGGAGTCATGTTATCGAGTTGGTTCTGTAACTCTTTTGCACGACTGCGCAGTTCGCGCATAGTTAATCCGGTAATGCCAATTTCTTCTCGTAAGGCTGCCATCTGTTGCTTGTTACCCTGAATAACCTTATTGTTATTCGTAATTGATTTGCTTATGGCATCATATTCAGCCGTGTTTTTTTTACCCTGAGCTTCGAGCTTAGCCAGTTCGGTTTTCAGGCTTTTGTTGGTGCCTTCAAGTTCACGGGTTGTTTGCTCCAGTTCGTGCAACGATTTACGGGCTTGGTCGCCGTTTATTTCTATGGTCCATTTCAGGACTTCATCAGATAGTTTTTTTGCCATAACACATCATTATAAATTGCATTCAATCGAATTGCCGTAAATCTGTTTTAGTTCAGCCGCAATTTGCGCCTTAATGTCATCGGTAAAACCATACTTTAGCCTTGGGAGAGCGCTATTGTACAACCTTCCAAATACTATACGGTTGTAAATATGATAACCCTGCTTTCTTACTTGCCTTCGCGGATTCTTCATGTCGAGGAATCGGGCATAGGTAAGGTAATGCATGTCGAGTTTGCCACCACCTTCAATATTACCTACCGAAAAGTGCCCCACGAGCATCTTATATAGTTCGCCGGTTTCGAATAATCCCCAATCAACAGCCGTTTTTTGTTGTTGCTGTCTTATTTTTTCGGCAGTTTCGCGCAGTACCGAAGAAACAAACTGGGTTTTTATGCGAATCTGGCTGGGCATCAGAATATATTGTCAAGGTTTTTTTTGAATGTGAATGTCCAACCTACGTTATTGAGTAGCATGGCCGGTTCTACCGGGCTTAGTATTACGTCGCTTTCGAGATTTTGCCGTTTGTGGCATATTTCAACATCATCAAGGCGCATTTGTTTCAGTATATTCACACACAAATCGAGGCTGGTGCTGCTTATAATGGCTTCTTCAATGGCATCGGTGTTTGCCGGATCAGCAGCACGGGCAATGGTAACTGCAAAATACCAGTCAATATCAACGCTTTTCATGGAGTCAGGGGCTGATCCTACCAGCTGCCCGAATTCAATAAGCATTATATAGCCCTTAGCATTGCGCACATAGTTTTCGAGCTTGGTACTGTCGGTTGTAAATATAAATGTTTCAATCTCAGGGAAAAGTCCGGGCGATGGCAGTGCATTCATATAGGTCCGCAGGGTATTATATCCCGAAAGCTTTTCGTTTGACCGGGTAAAGCATTTTAAAACTCCGTTTTTTGCCGGATATTTGGCAAAGTATTTTAATATCTCTACAACAAAATTGCTATTCATATTATAGGTTTTTAATGGCTTCGTAAGGGATGTTGAATTTAAGATGGATATCGCTGTCTTTCATTTTCAGGCCACGGCATTCGGCAATTAATGTTTTTAGCTTATCAATCTGCATATTCAGAAATTCCACCAGGCTTTCGGAGCGTATTTCTTCATTGGTGCCATAACCAGCCTTAACAAGGTCGTAAATTGTTGCCTGTGCCCCAAGGCTTATTTTATCTTTATCGCCATCGCTGGTATGCCGGCGGTTGAACAATACCGAGTAGGCCGAACGCTTTACCAAATAATCGAGCAGGTTATACATTAGCAGGTAACATGTAAGTATTACCCACTTCGGCGCTGATTGTACCGGTTGTTTGTTTTTATCGAAGTAAAACAGAGCTGCAAGATTTAGTAGGAAATTCTCGTCTTTTGTTTCTAAAAACAAATTGTAATAACTCTGTGCATCTACCCATGTGCCGGCGGTAATGTCGGTATCGAGTATTCCGAATGTATCAATATTAATTTTGGGTCCGTAATACTTTTTGCCACACCAAACAAATTCCGGCAGTGGGTTTTTTCGCCAGCGAATATCGAACTTAATTGATGGCGTTAGTGGTAATGCTGATTGTATTTCTCTACTTAGTTTCGGACAATAGCACTCCGTTGGTAGGTATTTATGAAGAAATAATCGAGCCTCCATGCCCAAAGCAATATAATTTTCTACTTCAGCATATTCATAACAAAACGGAAATCGGATCTTGTCATATATTATTTTCAAATTGCTGTTAATTTCTTCGATGATTTCTAATTTTAGCTTTTTTTTAGAAGGGACATAACCTGTTATTGCTTTTAATATTTTATATCTAACACTCTCAATGTCGATTTCGCCTGAAAAGCTTTCCTGCAAAACTTTTATCACAGCAATGTATTGAGTAGTGTTTAGCTCATCCCATTCGCTGGGAATATTAATGTTGTTTACTGTAATCATAGCATTGATGCGTATGGTTTGTTTTCGTCAAATTGGGTTTCGTACACTTCGGTAGCTTCCGGTGCTACTCCGGTTTCGGCTTTCTCTTTTTCTTCGGCAAGCATTGCCACTTCGCGTTCGAGTTCGGCAAACATTTTGAGCGCCTTTTGTTTGTAGGATTCCGATATTTTATTTTTAACAAAATCAATATCGGTTTTTTTATGCCCATAGGCTTCCATTTCGTTTGATATCACCCGGCGAATGTTTGCCGGCAGTGAATTGAAATCCCATTCGTAACACACTATACCCATGCAGCAATAAGCCGTTGCACGTTTTAGTTTAGTGCGAAGTTGGTCGGTGGTAACTGCTTCGAACACTCGCGGCTCAATTTCTTCATCTTTCACACGGTTAATAATATGGCGCAGCTTGTAGTAGAAGTATGCCGAACGGTTGATGTCGAAATACTTATTAAAGTCTTTGTAGCTCGTGAATATTTCGTTATTCAATTCGGCATATTGTTCCGATTCTAACCACTGCCAGAATATTACTTCGTGCTCTTCGCATTCAGTCCATTTTGTTTCATCAAATGTTTCGCCACTGGTGTGGGCTTGGTTGCACTTATAAAATGTATCACCGTAGCGCACAATGGCATTGAGCAAGTAGGGTGTTTCTTTTGCCCAGGTTGTCCATGTCGTTGCATTTTCGTTGATGAAATCAACCAACTGGTTGCAAAACATGTATGCTGTTTCAATTAGCTGTTCCTTAGCTTCGTCGGTGAGATACTTAAATGCTGTAGTTTCGTCCTGACTTTTGGCAACCGTAACCGAACCGTTGCTAATGCGAAGCATCAGCCATACGAAATGTTCGGCCATTCCAAAATTAGCGAGTGGATCCTGAACCTTTTTAACCAGCGTATCGAGCAGCGCATAAACTGCAGTCATGGGGTCGGCTTCCTCACCTTCTTCAACCGGTTCTGGTGTTGCCTGATAGTTGTCGCTGTTGTAGTGGTCAATCATAAGTTGCCACATAGCCGGCGAAATCATATCTTTTATCAAATCGCTGGCTTTAATAAAGCTGTTTTGCACGTTATCAATCTCGAAATCAATATTAATCTGACTCAGCGAGCCTTTAATATCTTCGCCTGTTTTGAATGGAATTACTGTTGCCATGTTATTGAATGTTATTTGAGGGACGATTTGCCGGACTGGTTTCCTCTAAACGCTGTGGCACATTGCGATATAAGCCCACACGCAAGCCCTGATTATAGATTTGTGGGAAATTTACCTGAAGCGCAAAATTAATATCCTGGGTGCAGTATTCTTCGGCATGTGTGAGGCTGCTGAGATACACCAGGTAGTTATAATATACCTGTGCCCCGGAGTTGTTGAATATTCCTTCGCTGCCAACATTCGAGATGGCGGGGTCAAGGCCTTTACCGGCCAGAATAACTTTTACCATGCGTTCGTCAACCTTGGTAATGGCGTCGATGTAGTCGCCATACTTGGTAGGTATTTCTTTAAAGTCCCACGACTCAATACCTTCCTGAGCACGGAAGGCACGACTAAAGAATATCTTACCCTGATTCTTACCTTCGCCACTCATTACCTGCATCAGGCTTTCTATTTTATAATCAACGGCCTGTTGCACCATCGATTCGTTATAGGGCAATGGCTCGTTTGAATCATTTATCAGCTTAACATTTTCATACTTCTCAATCAGTGCAATGCCTCCTTGATCTCTATCATGATTTTCTTCGCATAATGCACGAAACTTATTTTCGATAGTAACAAACCAGGTGTGGGGAATGATGCAGTTAATCTTAGCGCCAAACGAATGCTTCAAAAATGAATTGATGTACTTCGGGTTCAAATTTGAGCCTTTAATCCAATCTTTTAAGCCCCAGTAATAAGTTGGGCTGCTGTAAATCATATCGCCAAAGCTGGCATCACACACATAATTCACACAGTTTTCGTCGGCAAACGGGTTGCTTTCGCGGAAGCGTGCGTAAGCTTCAAGCCGTTGGGTGTACATATTCAGCCAATCGCCCACAACCACGAAGTTTAAATCTTCATCTTTCAACTCGTTGATATTGGGAATGAGCTGGTCGGATGCAAGTCGTGCCCGGGTAGTCCATATATGTTCGAGACCACGGATCGGGAACATACCAATGCGACGGCCGACGTTGTGAAGGTGTTTCGAAAAGTAATCTTCGGTGTAGTAATAGTTCATGATTACTTTCTTGAAATAGGTTTCGTAGTTATCGCGCAATCCATTCTTAGTCCAGCTTTCGAGCCACATAAAGAATTCGGGGTGTTCGGTGCGCCCGTGCCATTTGCGCTTAAGCAGGTTATCACTTATGTCTTCATCGTAAAGATACGGTCCATAACCATATAGGAAGCGCACTTGCTTTTTGAGAATCTCCGGCAGAATAGGGTTATTCTTAACCAAAACCCTCAGTTCATCGGGCAATGTATTGCGCTCACCGTTGGTTGCAATTGTAAAACCATCGAAGTTAAACCTATCGCCTACGAAACCATAGTTCGAGAATTCTGCAATGTCATCTTCGATACTCTGGGCATCCGACGTAGATAGTACCTGAAATGTCATTTTTTTGCCGGTTATATCTTCGGCAACACCAAAGTTACCATAACGGCTAATCGTTGTAGTTGTCATGCCAATTAACTTTTTTTAATGTATAGTCGGGCGGATATGCCACTTTGCGGATTAATATTTTGTGGCACATGCCTTCCGATTCGTTCTCAATGTCGTAGTAGGGTAGGAGTTCATCAGGGTTAATGTCGTTGCTGAACTCTTGCGGAAGTGCCGGACGAAGTCGCGCCTTGTTTACCACACGCAAACCGTTGCTTGTTTGTCGAGATTCTGACCATGTGAGGTGATGCATCACAAAGTGCACACCGCTATGGCGCATGTTTCGCATGGTTTGTATGGCTTCTATTCCGCTGATTATTTCCATAGTACGAATGTCGCTTGTGGTTTTGATTTTCTAAAGGACAACTACAAGCCGGAATAATGCGAGTATTCAATAGTATCGCCTGGCATATACTTCTGATATAACCCGTAAAGCATATACATCAACGAGGTTGCAATTTGGGTACTCCACAAGGCCTGATCTTCGAGGTCGAGTTTATCTTCACTCGATTTATCGAGGAATATTTCTCCACCCAATCGCTTAAGAGGGCTCATGTAAATACTCGAAACAAGTTCCTCACACTCGTATTGGCATATTTTAATACGCGGAGTATTGGATTGCCTTTCACCAAAAAGAATATTCAACAAAATATAATGCAACTTGTGATAAATTGTTTCGCGCCCAAGGTCCTTAAGTTCGGCTTCCCATCCTAAATCTTTAAGATGCTTCTGCAGAATACGTGCATCGGTTTTTCCGCTTTGGTTGTTCTCATACACTTTCTTCCGCTGATTGGCTGCACGGTCATAATACAAAAATATTTTCTTGCGCTTGTGGTTTTTAAAGAACAATGCAATTTTTTGCGCCAGTTCAAAATGTTGTTCCGGATGGGTAACATACATATTTTTAAAAACCCTCAATTCAGCCTTGCCATATTTCGTATTTTCCTGCGCAAATACAATACTCATAAAGTGCCCGGGGTCGAAGCCTGCAATAATCGGTTTATTGGGGTCGCAGTATTTCAGGTCAAGCGAAGTCTTGCTATGTCCATCGGCAATTATACTACTGCCTTTTTCTTCGAACAGATGCCGGTCTATACTGTCGATGTTGCCATAATCGTAGCTGTCGGTATAAATATGTTGTTTACCAAACCTGCCGAAAAACATTTCTCCTACTTTTTTTGGCCGAATCCCGAGAATCGATAGATTAAATTTCTCGATATTGGCTGCCGAACCTTTGTACTGGTTAGTAATGTATTCAAGTCCTAATACTGCCAGGTTGGTAAACGAGCTGCCTTTTAAGTAGGTAGTTTGTCCTTGCCTGCATTCTACCAGCCTTTCTTCCCATCGCTTGATGAACCGCCTATACTTTTCGATTTCTTTGGCCGACTCCGATGTTTTTTCGTAGTACTTAGCGTGATGCACCCTTAAAGCAATACTCATAATATAATCAATCAGCTCACGATTCGTGTTTTGTTCCTGAGCCAGCCACCAGTCGTAGTCGTTCTCAAAGTTGGGTGTTGATGATGTGCCGGTGATTCCACCGTAATAGGGCGAATTACCAAACAGGGTACGGTTGCCACGAAGTGTCGGGAGCACCCGTTCAACAAATGCGGTTTCTTTTATCCGCAAAAGTTCATCGGTAAACACATGCACAAAGTCGGAGCCCAGAATAGATTCCGGCCGGTCGATAGAACCGAACCGAACTACCGAACCCCATGCAAATGATAGTGTGCGTTTCCAGTCGGGAACATCACGGTAAGGCAACAGGAAATGGCTTGGGGGTTTTTTGCCATATTCGTAATGAATGCCACGGCGGTAGTTTTTATTAAGGTATTCAGTCATTGCCGGAATAATATTGTCGAGCAATGAGGTATAGGTAGCACACAATAGCAGCGATATACTGCGCTTCATATCGTAGGTTACACGCTCAATTCTGGGGGTCATTATGTGGGTACTCTTACCGGCACCCCTGCCAATCTCGCCAAACAGGTTTTGCGTATCGGCCAGTAATGCATGATGCTGGAGAACAGAATAATATTCCAGTTCAAACCGGTTGGTGTCAATTTGGAATGTCTTCATGATCTACGTCTATTGGCAGGTTAATATTTTGTGAGGCTTCTCTGAGAAGTCGCGCTTTTTCTTTGTCTTCAATTGGCAATTCGTTAATGAATAGCTGTGCTTTAATCCACATTTTATTCAAGTTGTCGCCATGCAAACCCAATCGTTGCGGAGTTACTTCGGGAGAAATAATTTTTTCGACAGGTCTCAGTTTATCAGGGTCGTAGTCGTTTTCGTTGTGTGATGTTCTGAAGGCGTGTGCCTTTTCGTAGCATCTGCGGGCTTCGGTAATGTTGTCGGCTGCAATCGAGAGCTTTGCAAGATCTTCCATCTTATCGGCGTAGTAGTTGTCCCAAGCAACATTTTTTACCGTATTGTTCAGGTGAAACAAGTTGATTGCATCGTAAATACGACTTCTGGCCGTGCTCATACTTAAATCATCCTGGGCAAACTCTGCGATTAACTTACCGGCAACACGCGAAATATTACCGTCGAATCGGTACAATTCTATTGCCCTGTCAATTTGTTGGATGTATCGTTGCAGGTCGTTCGGGATGTACTTCGAAATTCCGGTCTGTCGAAATTCCTTAAGTGCTTCAATGGGTACTTTGCGAAATGATTCTATCACTGCTGTAAAATTTACAGCAAGTTAGATGTAGTGTAGCTTTTGCGAAAGGACAGCTTTATCCTACATCAAATAATTCTTTTTTCATTCTGGAATAAGCATTGGTGTTCTCTGATATTCTAACTGCAAGAATATAGTTCACATAAGCATTAAGTATTTTCTCAAAGTTATCGGGAATAGATGCTACCAGTACATCAACTATTCTAAAATAAGTTTTCGAGTCAATCAACGTATGGGCTTTTTGCACCGATACTATATTGATAATTGATGAATCAACATACCAGTCATTGTTATGTTGCACCATTGGGTAAATCTTATTTTCAATTTCCATATTAAAAGCAAACTCCGCTACCCTTTGTCTGTCATCATACCGGTGTATAATCGTTTCGGCCATTACAACCGAAACAAGGGGCGGAGCCGTTAATTTTACGTATTTGCTCCGATATGATGAACAGACAGTGCTAAATTACTATAATCCGAATAACTTTCGCTTTAAATCGTCAACTTTTTTTTGTTTTCGATAAATGCGCTGGGTGTTAATCGAATCCATGTCGCCCGATTCGGCGAGCTTTTCCATCTTCGCTTCTTTATTATAATCGCCTACAGCTCTCCCATAAGCATAAGCCTCATATAGTTCGTTGCCAGGATTAGAAAGTTGTTCAATGATAAATGTTTTTTGTTGTTCTGGTACCATAAGCAATGTTGCAACTTGATCGAAGCTAATTCCCAAGACACCAAAATTCTTGACCTTTTTTATTATTTCATCATTAATTTCCATGAAACAATAATAATTAGATCATAATTGAAGACAAAGGACATTAAAATGGAAGACCTTGCAATATAAATTCAGGCGAATTATTTTTGTAATTTTTCGGATGAAAACCTACTCTATACTTAAATATTGCAATTGTCGTATTATACTTTACAATGGGTTTGTACATATCCCTGTCGGGGTGTTGAATTATGAACTCTACAATATCATTCTCGTCTATTGGAATATTGTACATTTCAGTTAACTCTTGTGCTATACAATCCATTGGTTGAGCTTGGGATGAAAACCAATTTGCTGACATAATCCGGTCAATATGATTCTTATCCCCCCATCGTATAAAACAACCTCTGCGAACTTTATAAACATGCTTAGCAATAATTCCTTCCTTAGAGTAATCGTTATCCAATGCTAATTTTGCGTCCCAGTACTCAGAAAATAGCTTGTCAGGTTTCACACCATTGTTTATAGCATTTTCTAATAGTAATTTTTTTCTTGTTTCCCATGCTTTGATGCCGTTCCTCACGTTTGCCATTACAGTCCTGTTGTTACCAACTATTTGATTTAATTGCTCAATGCTTCTCGGTCTCATATTTTTGAAATAATTATTTGGTTATCGATAAATTCAACTTTCACAGAGTCGCCGATATTAATGCCTATTTTTTCAATGTATCTACCGGCTAATCGAATAAAAGGAACCTTGCTATATCCATTTCTATAATATGATTGTGTTCCGTAAACTCTTGTTATCGAAGACACTTTTATTATTCTTTCGTTTTTCATACTCTTAGTATTTGAAATAGAGCTGGGTTGGGTCAATTCTTAGAGGCATTGGCCATAGACTTGTCTGCAGATAACTCAGATACTGGTTTTTGATACTTTCGGGTAGAGATTGTTTTCGGTATAATGCCCATGCTACCTGCGACATAAAGGCATATTTCAAAATATTGATATTGCCTTTATTAAATTTAATACCTTGAGTGCTCCATGCACTGACCGTTTCAATAACGAAATCTTCATGCCGTAGAATAATTCGTTTTTCTTTTGTACTTTTGCTCATAATAACTTAGGTTTTGGGTTAAACTTCGAATTAGCCTGAAACAAGAAACCCGGCTGCAACCCGGGTTTCTCTTTGTTTTATATTTGAATTCTCTTTTAATTCTTCGCCTCATTTTCTACTTATGTTTACATAAAAATACAAATTATCTAATTGATTTACAAATATTTAGACATTATTTTTGTAGAAATATTTATTTTTTAGGTATCCAAGCATTAGAATATTTATGGTTTTTAATATCCAATTTTGTGAATACATTTTCCTGAAGTAGCAAATCAACTTCCATTGTGCTGGCTCCAATCTCTAATGCAACTGTTTCTTTGCTAATGGCAAGTTCCATAACCAGTTTAGTAACCAGTTCGTGCATTTTAGCAGCAACATGGTTTCCTTTAGCCCTATTAATTCTAACGGTAAGCAACATTCTTTCAGCTTCACTTATATTTAGAATTGCACAAGGAGCATGATAATTGAATTGCTTAATAAGATATTTACTATTCTGGCTTAGCCAATAACGGTGAAAACCATCAATAATAACGTCGGTTCCCGATATCAGTAAGGGTTGAATCCATCCTGTTTTCAGTATTGAGAATTCGAGCAGTTTTAGTTCCTGTGTTAATACTACATTGGGGTTGTAGTCATTTGCGCTTAGCTCTCGAACATCGCGCCATTCGATATTACTAATCGGTTGTTTCTTTATGGTCTCCATAATGCCTGAATTTGTTTAGGTTTTTTTGTTTTAGTGACAACTTATGATACCATTCATTGCCAATTAATTTCGGATCAAGATTGTCGAATTCGGGATTACTAAATTTACCCTTTTTCGATTTGAACCACTCTGAAGAATTTTTAAACGGATGTGAAACATATCCGTTATTAACATCAACCAGATGCTTAATCCAATAGCCCGGAAACCTAAACCTCATATGGAGCTTCATGTGACATTCGATGCAGATAGGGTGAAAGTCAAAAACATTACTGTAGTCTTCGAGATGTGCCTGAATCTCGCCCCCTTTACTGCCACAAATTGTACATGATTTGTCAGACCATGAAATAATACCACGCTTTTGCATGTCGTTCATAATGGCCTGCACCATCATTCTTTCAGCTCCACTAAATCCGTTGTATTCTTTCATTACCATAGTCTGTAACTGTTCATAAAGATAAAAATTAGTTTCCGGTTTTCAAAATTTATACTGGTTTATTTGAACACAATTCATATTCTTTTTCAACAGCTGTTACACTACTGTCTTTTTTAGGTAATAGCTTACGTTTGTACGATCCATTAATTATTGTTTTAAAAACATACAATACTGGATATCCACCATATACACCATGCCCAGATTTGATATTGTTAATTCTTGTTTTACGTGCATCTGCAACCCTTTTCAGAGCAATGTTTCGCATTGATTCATCAACATTTTCATTTATATAGTCAACAATGCCTTTAAACGAGTGTTCGTAGCGGTTCATTATCGAGTATCGGTCTAAGTCGTTGTAGTACCGTGCCTGTAGTTCGATGTCGGGGAATATAGCCAGTATCTGATCGTAGAATGTTGGGTATGTTGTTTTTAACTTATACAACTTCTTTGCCGATTCAGCATGCAACGGAGTACTAACCCTCATTGCCTCACCATTGAACATCTGCATATCATAGATTGTACAGTATGGCACTTTGTTATCGTACAAATATTTGAATATATCTTTTTCAGAAAAATCGTAGATAATTCTCCCCATCCAAATATCGGCATCAATGCTGGCAGCCACATGTGGTTTATTCTTTTTGGCAACAATGCCTTGATAACGCATCAGGCTTTCATCGGCGCGAATACCGGTTATAATACATTTACGACCTTTTACATAGTTGGTGGTTATTGGTCCAGAATTATATTGGTCATACACATTGTTCCAGTCGGTAATGGCAAATTCAGGAATAGGACGTATATGATTGCGGTTTTTATCCCATTGAATATATTCATATTTGTTACCCAGTATATATTTTTCTGACCTTAATTGCAGGCAGAAATAACCAAAGTTATACTTACCTGAATGATATTTTTCCTGAACAAAATTCACAACATCATCAGGTATAATCTCTTCATCCCTGAAAATGACATTTATTTTATCGCTAATGCCCATTTGGCGATAAACCTCTTCAACTATGCACAAAGCAACGAGGCTGTCTTTACCGCCTGAAAAACTAACAAAAACATGGTCGTGCGAGTTAATGATTTCGCGAGTTCGCTCAATGGCTGCTTCGTAAACATTCATTTCGAGCTCAACACGTTGTATCATGCTGCGTTCACTCATGCTCTTCGATGTATTTGGTAATCCGTTCGGCAATGGTTTCGCATTCAACATATCTGTCCTTAAGCATTTTCAGGAAGTTGTACCACTTATCCTGTTGGCCTTCGTTATCAAATACAATCTCATATTTAATACGATATTGGTTGTCGCGTGGATGTTGGTTTGTCGAAATGTTTTCGAGTTCGTGCCAGTTTACATTTTCGTCAATTTCGAGTGATATCTGCTTAAGTTCAAATTCTTCTAATTCTGAAACACTAATATCATATTGTTGGAATAAAATTGTATCAGGATTTTTATCGGCAAACTCACTATTGTATGCAGCAATTTCTTTTACAGCATCGCGTTTGTTTTCGGCATAAATAAGTTCGTAAGGAATTGGCGGAACATGATACCCTTTTTTTTGCAGTTCAATAAGTGCAGCCTTTCGTTGGTGCGCATCAATTATCCACAACTTGCCGTCTTCGCCCTGCCATGCTTTGAACGCATATTTAAAACCCCTGTCAATAATAATATCTTGCAGTTTTTTATTCTTTTCGGGATTAAATATTTTAAAATCTTCTTGCAATTCGTTAAAGTCTTGCAGGTTTGCAACGGGTAGATTGCTTAAATTATAAACTTTTATTGTGTTCAATTTTTTTATTGCAAATCTATTTTCAGGCAAAACACTACAAAAAGACTTTGTTAAACATTAAATATGGTTCAATATGCTTTATTTTCGTGTGTTTTGTCAGAAAAAATATATATAATAGCCTGATTAACAGTGCTATAAATATATATTCAAATTTTTTAAAACATTGAAATGACAATTACCACCGCAACGCTGAGTTTAGCGATTGTAAAACTTTGTAAAACAAAAATAACAGAAATATGACAGGCATTGCAGCGCAATACGTTGCGACACTTACGCACACAAAAAAAGCGCACAGCGTGCGCTTACTTGATTGAAACTATTTTTTGTTATTAGGCATTAAGTACTGTCTGCATCATTTCGAGCTTGTGTTCGTAGTTAGCCAAATGCCCGGAGAACTTTACATACTCTTCCTGGTCCTTGTATTTCTTATTTTTCAGCAGGCTCTTATACCTTTCGATATACTTCTTCGCATTGCTTACTTCATCAAAAAACTTATTGGGTTGATTCTGCTTCAACAGTATGTATTCGTTAGCTGTTTGGTAGTCTTTAGTAAGTGGATGGACAAATAGGAATCGAGAGTGGGTATTGTAGCTAACCAGTTCCTCTTGTGCCTGGCGGTTGCGCCTGTTCCACTTAACCAATTCTTTTACGTTATCTTCACTGGGGTTGGCGTCTATTATGTGTTCGATGCTTGCAGCTCTCTCAAAAGAAAACACACGGTCGTTATATAGCACCATGCACAGTTGTACATTACGATCGTGTGTATTCTCCCAAGGTATGGCTGGGAACTCTATTCTTGGTCCGCGCTTTTTTTTTCTCCTTCTAAATTAGCATCTGCATTATGTGCAGCATCATTGCTTACTTCTTCTGCAATAGTGTCTGCTTTAGGCATGGCGTCAAGCAACTGCTGCTTGTGTGCGTTAAGCGCTGCCATAATGGTTGCTGTATCGTTTTTAGCAACCTTTAAACCAAGCCGGAGCAATAACGATTTGCACTTATTGTACTTCATGGTAGCAATATCTTCAATTGCAAGTAGTTCCTGTTGAGCAGCTTTAAGCTTATCGCTTACCTCATTGTTGGCAGGATCTGGTTGCGTGTTGGTTTTGTTGGTTTTGTCGTTTTTGGCAATTTTCGGAGCTTTCATGGTTAATTTCAACCGGTTCTCGTGAATTGTGGTGATGCAAATTTCTTTCAATAACTCCTTGAGCATGCGTCCATCGAGTGCCTTCCGGGTAAATTCGTTAGCACGTTCGAGATCGTTAATGATTTTGGAGTGCGGAAACATACGCCGGTAAAGTTTCAGATCGGCTTGAAATATTGTTTCGTCGGCTGTTTCGTTGGCAACAACCATGTCGTTGATTTGGTCGGGAGTGAGTTTGTTCATGATAGCAATGTATTAGTTTAATTTAATGATAATGCTCAAAGTTAGATTTGAAGCAACTTTGAGCAAAGGACATAAAAAAAGCTCCCCGAGGAGAGCTTTTCCGTAACCCAATTAAAACACAACCACTATACCCTACTCAACTCAATGAATTTGTAGGAGCTGGCTCCATCTTTGAAAACCTTAACATCGAGGCGTTTTCCCGAACTTGCAGTCCATGTTTCTCCATCGGTAAGAATGAAGTCGTTGGCCGCGGTAATGGTGCTGGGATAAGTACCACCTGAACCATAAATTGACAGGATCCTGCCAACATCGGCGCTGGTAACTCCATCGAACCCGGTAATCACTACTGCCGATACCGAACCATCAGTAAGCTGGTATGCGCAGTTTGAAGTTAGCGTTATTTCGGTTTCGTCGGCTGCAACGGTGTCGGGGGCTTCGGTGCTAATTGTACCGGTGTAGATGGAATATAGTTCCCCACACTGGTTCTCAAATGTTAGCGTGTAGCCTGTGCGGTCTTTACCAGCCCCACCCTCAAATTTTGTTAATCGCATTGCTTTACATCCATTGCCTCCAAGGTATTTAGTGTTGGTTGCGCAGATTTCCCAAACTATATAGAAACCTTTGCCTAAACCACCCTCAAGAAGCTGTTGAATTTTGTCATCAAGGCCTCCCACAACAAACGTTAGTGTGTTGCCTATCTTATCATTTCCATCGGCTGATTCTCCATTACTTAGCGGTTCAAGACTGTCTTCAACTGCTTTAATGTACTTCCAATACTCTCCGGCTTTTAGCGGTATTGTGCCACGCTGCCTATTATTACGAGCAGGGAAAGGCTGAGAATCGTCGTAACTTTCTTCCGAAATAATCCACATCTTAGCTTTTACCAATTTTCCCGATTTATCGGATGCAGTCGCATCATCAATATTGCCGATAGAGGCCATCAGACCAACCCCGGTTATTGTTATTGCAGCTCCGATTTCGCCACTCTTTTCGTCGCCAATGGCAAACATTACACCTGCCGGGAGAACGAAAATAAGGGTAAGTATCACTACAAACCTGGTTAACAACCTTCGGGTTGCATTTTGCACTTTGTTTTGTGCCCAGGCTATCTGTTTTGCGTTTTGCTTTTTCATGCTATTTTATTTTTTTAATGGTGAAACAATAATGGCTCCCGACAGAAGCCGGGAGCCGTTAACTTATGCCACGTATTCCGGTGCTTTAACACTGGCGTTCACGGCGATAGTACCACCCACTTTACGTTCGAGTTCGAGGAACTTTTCGTCAACGGGATCGTAGATTACTTTCAGATAGTCGCCAACGGCGGTGGGAATATAAGCTGCAGTCAGCTCGGAGAATTTGTTTGTCTTTGCAATGGTAGTTGCATTGGTGGTACCTCCGCAGAGAATTTTGTACACATTGCCCTGTTTTGCACCAACAATGTCGGTGATGGCAGTGGCGCCGGTATTGTTCACAGTTTCGAACATTTCGTTTACCAGTGCATTGCAGGTGGTGGCGCCATCGGCAAGCAAGGTAGTCGGATTGTTCCGGAAAATGTTGGTGTCGGCACCATTCGAAGCTTCAAGAGCAGCACGGGTTGCATGTTTGCGGCCTCCGAATGTGAATGTTCCCTCTTTACCGTAGGTGCAAACCATCAGGTTTTCGAGGTCGCGCTGGAAGTAGTATGCGTAAAATTCGCCTGGTTTGTTTTCGTGAATTTCTACTGCATTTTCGGGCATGATGAACATGTCGAAGCGTGTGGCGCCCATGTTGGGGATAGCAACGATTTTGGGCATTGGATAGTCTTTCACTTCCATTTTTTCGCCCTGAAAATCGCTTTGCTCACCGTATTTTTCACGGTATGCTTCCTTGAACCATGGAACGTGTTTGGCGTTCATGAACAGGGGCATTTCGGATATTTCGGTAACATTATCCTTCATCATGAACACATCTTCAACAAATGCGCGAACATAGTCGAGAATTGTTGCTTTTGTGTAGGCACGTTTCGTGGGGAATACGTACACGCGGTTTTCCTTTTCGTACTGATCTTCAACAGTGTGAAGGAATCCAGTACTGGCATACATGAAATGTGCAGCTTTACCTGTGGTTGATTCCACCCGGTAGCCTTTCACCCTGCGCAACTCTTTTTCGTTGTGCTGAATGATGGCGCATTTCATCATGATCCATTCAATAAAAGCCCATTTAATCGGGTCGGAACCTTCCTGATTCAGATAACCGATGTATTGAGTTTCCAGGTCTTTCAGGTCGCTGAACAGATACTTGAACATCACATCTTTTACCTTTGCTTTTTGGGGTTCGAATGCGAAACCACCCGAGAAAACGCGGCCGGCCTGATATGCCTGGGTGAAGCTTCCGCTGGCGAAAACATCAACCATTGCCTGTTCGTCCTGAATGTTGTAAACAACCGGGAAAATGGAAGCAATCGAGGGCAGCTGACGAATGCGGTCGATGATAGCATCCTGACGACGTACGCGGTAATATGCTCCGAGGTCACTTTCGAGTTCGGAGTAATCCATGTTGCCGGCAGCCAAAACACCCAACAATCCATTGGTATGCAGATGTGCATAACGCGAGCTCAATTCTTTGCCGTAGGCATTGAAATCACGGAACAACATTTCGCGTTCGTCTTCTGAATAACGTTCGGTGGGGGCAGTGTGCTTAGCGGCACGTGCATTCCACGGCTTTGCCAGTTCGAAAGCTGCACCGGTAACGCCAAACAGATGCGAAGCGGTGTGGGCTCCGCCAAAAGCAACAATTTTCTTTCCTTCCAGAACCCTTTTGGGGGTAGCAGGCTCCTGCCTTTCGGCAAGGGTTTTTATCTGCTGTTGCATTTTTTTGTTGGCACCGACAATGCTGTTCACTTTTTTTAGAAGATTCTTCTGGCCTTTTTTCTTAGCTTCGGGTTCTTCGTCGTCGTCGTCTTCGTCTTCAGTCTCTTCGCCTTCGGCATTGGTTTCGTCATCATCTTCGTCATCTTCTTCAGTGTCGGTGTTTTCGGCCAACAATGACGAAATTTGCGACAACATTTCGCTGTCGGGGTTGTTTTGTTCACTGGTAATTTTTTCCATTACCTTTTTCAGTTCCATTCCAAGTTCTTTCACGCACTCGGCGTTCAATTGGCTGGTTTCTTCAGCGGTGAGCTGGTTGTTTTTTGCTTTATCGGTGAATCCGAGACGTGCAAGTAACGCAATGAATCGTTTTTTCATAATTTATTACAGTTTAGGTGAGAACATTTTGAATGGTTTTGCCTGTAGTGTAGTTCAATACGTGCTGAATCATTTCGGGCATGGTTTTAATGCCATCAATCATTTTTGCATCTACGGCCTTGTCGGCAAAGAAATCTTTACCCTCAATTATGCCTTCAACCGACATATCGAGGTTTGGCCGGGCGTTTTTTACGGCATTCTGAAACATAATTGCCATCGGCGACAATATTTCCTCAATCAACAATGCATCATTGCCGGCAATAGCTTCGTTGATTGCTTTGTTTTTGAATTTGCTTTCGGGGGGATATACTTCGCGGACCACAATACCCCAATTTTCGAGAAGCTTGCTATCGTCTATAATGCGTGTCATAACGCCAACACTACCAACACCGCATTTCGAGTTTGTTGCAAAAATGCCATCGGTAAACATTGCAGTATAAATTCCGGCCGAATAGCAATTACTGTCGATAAGTGAGAAAACCGGTTTATTGCGCATTCCGAATATGGATTCCAGTTCGATAATTGCGCCCATGGTTCCGCCACCGGTATCGTATTTAACAATTATGCCTTCTATATCGGCAGAATTATACAGATCGAGAATGTATTCCCCAATTTCGGCTATTCCATAAGTCCACCAGTCGCCATATTTGGTCATGAGACCAGAAATAGGCACAATGGCAATTTTTTTGCCGGATTCGGCCTTGGGATCAGTATTAATTTCACCGGCACCATTTATATATAATAGGGGATAGGCCGTTTTTTGGCTGGGTTGCTGGCCGGTTTTCTCGAAAATTGTATAGAGAAACGAAACAAAGTCGCTGCGCTTGCAGTATAAGTTGCTCCCTTTAAGAATTTCGTTAAGAATTTGCGACATCGGTCAATTGTTTGCACAATAATATTCCCGATTTATCTTATATAAAAAGACAGTTATAACTGTCAGTTATCCAACACATTATGATTTTAGCATGCACGACGCTCTTTTGAAGGTTAATTCGCAGTGGTTATTTCTATTAAACCCCGAGTCAAACCTTGCAGGTGTATCAGTGTTACCCATTGCTATAAATTCGCCATCGTGGGTTTGTAGTTGCAATACAACAGGATAGTATGACAAGAATTTGAAATCGGTAAAGTTTATACTTCCCTTTACTTCTAATTTTTCAATTAATAGCCGACCTGCATCAGCATCATCTGAGCTTCGCGAATACACTGCGTTATTTATATTGATTTGTTTGAAACTATAACCCGGTTTTAGTTCGATTTGATTATCTAAAACCTGTTCAACTTCAAAGCTGAATGCGTATTGTATTTTTGAACAAATTATTTTTTCCATTTCTTCATTTTGTTACGTGTTGTTACAAACAGACAAATAAGACTAATTAAATGAGTGTATTTTTTTTCGATATTTTTTCTGACGAAGATTATTTCTTAGCCTTTGAAAGTCTTTCAACAATCTATCGTAATATTTGCTACTGATATTATAGTCATCCATAAATATCAAAACACAGTCTTTATACTCCCATCCGGCAATACGATGTGCAATTACATCTTCGTGAAAAACCATGTCGGCAAATTCTTTGATTCGCTTTGCAAGCAGCTTGTTATTATCGCGAGATAGGTAGTTAACTATGAATGGATTTCGCCCTGCAGTATTATAGGGTATATCGACCCTGAAAGACCAATCTCCGTTATCAGGTTTCGTGTATTTAATATTTTCTGACTTTGGCCTAAGCAGGCTGATAAATCTACGTGTGATATCGTGGTTTTTTGGCCAGTAGAATACGTTTCCGTTTTGGTCGAAGTATCCACGCAAAAACTCCTGCAGATACGGGTCGAGTTTGATTTCAATAAATATGCCTGGTCCCTGGAGCATTATTCGGCAGCAGTTACAGTGATTTCGGTTTCAACTGTTCCTACAACTTCGGTAGTTTCGCCCTGGGTAATTTCGGCTGTTATGGTGAGCTCGTGCACTGCGATGGCCAAACCGGTAATTGAAATGTCGTACATTTTGGTTTCTTCGCTTAGGCCGGCAACTGCTTCAGGGGTGGTTCCCATGAGGGTGCTCAACATAACCGAAGTTTCACCCAGTGCAACTTCTACCGGATCGAATTCGCCAATTTGTACCTGAATGGCATTGGCAAGTGCTCCACCGAAATCAACTTTTACATCATATTCAACATCGGATTCTACTCCGGCGAATTCGGGAAATTCGAAGCTTACACCAAATTCGGCGGGTTCGGCATCGGTAACTGCTAAGGTAGCATCTGTAATTGTCATAGTGGAATCTGCCTGCATGAGGTCGGCCAGATCGGCAAAGACGAGTACGACGGTGATATTAATTTCGGCAAGGGCAATATCAATATCGGTTTGTATGGAATATAATTCCGACACATTGAGCCCGGTAGCAAAGCTGATTGATTTTGCACCTGGAGTGAAACCCTTAAATTCAAAATTAAATACTTTAAAACTTCCGGCAAGGGTGTTGAAAATATCGCGCGATTCGGAAATCAATTTGCTTAGGTATGCGGATAATGTGCCGGCAGTTATTTTCACTTCGGGTAGCGGATCATCATCATCAATTGTAAGAATCATTTTCAAATCGGCTGCCAGCGCTGCTCCAAAATCAATGCGAATATCGTGCAGGTAATCATCGGGCAAGTTAATTTCTTCGGGATGTGTAAGCGATACTTCTACAGCAACAGGTTCCGGGTCTATTTCGTCGTAATCAATTTCGGCAGTTTCGGGATCTGCAACAAATTCGGTTTCTTCGATAATGGTTTCAAGCTCATCATCTATCGAAATAATCGACACATTGCAGGCTGTTGTTTTCAGCTCCAAAATATTAGCATCAGGTTCGTTCCATTGCCCTGCTTCACAAGCTACAATTTTATAACTAACGGTATTTGGTAGTACAAGCCCCAAAAACTGAAAAGCATAGTTTTCTTCATGCGAAATAAGGTCTTCAACGGTTTTTCGTTCACTTTGATACAGCTCGCTTAAATATGCTTTTTGTGTGCCTGCAGGAATGATAACATCTTCGCGCTCGGCTTCTTTGAGAAGCACAGCGCTGTCGAGTTCGGGGTTAAACGAAATCAAAATATCAAGTTCGTAAGCGTTAATCATGTCGCTATCAACACCGGAGTAGTTTACTCCCAAATTAGCAGCCAGCTGGCACCTGGGAGTAATGGCCAAACTGTTAGGAGTTCGCATGTATGTGGTATCGACAAATTCAACCATTGCAATAATCAGGCTGGTATTAATGTCTTTTGTTGGGTTGAAATAGTCGCTTACAAGAACATCATACAATAATAAATTGAGAGGTGCCGGAAGCAGTGGTTTGGTACATTCTATACGACGAAACTCATAAGTTCTGCCGGGCTTCATTAAATAAATAATGTCGTTTTCGCACTTCAATGTTGTGCTATTCACGTCGAAAGTTTCGCGGATTCCGTTGCTCTCTACTTCAACAACGAGGATGGATGGTTTTGAAATTCTAATCATGGCGTTTTTATTGTAAATATCGTGATATCAAGCAATTGTAATTTATTTTAGCACGTATAATTATTTACTATGGGTAAAAAAATAATTTACTTTTTTGCTTACGACTTACGACATTTTATAATTTACTTAAAATCAGTAACTTAATAGAGTTTTTGTGTAGTACGCTGTTTTTGTAGTAACCATGTCGTAAGCATGTTGTAAGCTCTAATTTAACAAGCTTACGACATTTTTAACTGTAATATCAATGTGTTGCGTATGTCGTAACCGTAGTAACTCAATAAGTAATATTTTTGTGTTTATTTATGTATTTAAGTATATTTATTATTTACTTAATTTTTATTGATATTAATACATATAATTATTATATTTGGCGATATCGTTTTTTTCTTATGTAATGACACTCACGCATGTTTAATTTAATATATAGTAATTATGAGCACAGTTGAAGTTATCGCAATTATTGAATTAATTGTAATTGTTGTACTGATTATAACATTTTTTGTAATTGCCAGCCATATTAGTGTAATAAGAAAAGCTGTTATGAGAAAATACTCATATCAGTACGAGGAACAGGAAGCTGCCATGGCAAAAATGCAGGGTGATAATGACGCATATTTAAAACATATGTTCAGAGCTATGTATTATTACTGGGTAAACAGCTCTTACGTTCACAATAAAGCTAATCACGAATTGTTGAAAAACGAAATGAAACTTAGGTATTTTGATGTTATCACCAAGGCTGGAGCAAAGTTCCCGGAAAAGTATATGCCGAAAGCATAATGTATTAGAAGATGATTTTTAACGAAATAAGCGTTTTAGGCTCAGTTTGTATAGGTGTAGTCTCAAATATTGTTTTTACAGTTTTACTGATTTATGTTTTTCAGCAAATCAGGTATTATTGGTACTTGAAAAGAAGATTTCATAATAGAGAGTTCTTTTTATACCGAAAAAGGTTCCCTGACGAATTGATCCAGAAAGCTAATTGCAGGATAGTAGGTAATAGAATTAAGTTTACAGGTTCAAAACCTGATGGATACACAGATAAGTTTGAGGGATAAATAATTATTAATCCTATCAATTTAAAATTTGGAGAAGGGTATATATACCATGATGATAGAGAGGGATACAATTTCATGAAAGTAATAATTAGAGATGCAAATACTTTTTACGTTGAAAACCCTTATATAGCTGTAAAAAGAAGTGATGAAAAACCAAATGAAATAGTTAGTAGGATAGTTTATCAAGCTTTTGTTTGGAGGAAATGCCCCATTGAAACGGGGCATAACTCTGCATAAGCCACATTAGGAAGGAGGCTTTTCCGCCTAAAAATAGATTAAAAAACAACAAGGTCATGGACAAATTACAAATGATAAAAATATTAATTAAAAACAGAAAGGAAAAAACATGAAAACATTATTTACAATCGTATTTCTTTTTACTGCGTGTGTTTCATTTTCTCAAATTACAGCAACCACTGAAGATGGGAGAAAGGTACTATTAAAAAATGATAGTACATGGACTTTTATTACTGAAAAAATCGATGATTCAATTAATGTTGTACAATCATCATCATGGAAAATTGATTATTATGTTGATAATTTTGGCGATAAAACAAACCAGCAATATCAAGTCTTTTTTGATAGTGAAGGCAAATTCTCTAATTCAGCAACATCAGGTTCTGAATTATTTGTAAATGTGATTATTGACGAGCGAAATATTAGATTCGATTTATATGAATATGGCAAAGGACCAAGTGTTGGAAAAGAAATTGGAACAGCAACATACAATCTAAGTGTAAAAAGTGGCAGTGAAACATATTTATATTCACTTATTGCATTTGAAAAAACATTGATATTGAAGAATAAAGATAGAGCGAAGTTTCTTGACATGTTAAAAATTGCTAATAATGAACTTAAATGTTATATTGTAATTAAAAATGAATATAGTAGTTCATCAACATATAATTTCAAGATGGAACCACTGAAATAATTGACAATAGTTATTTGTTTGTTACCGCCAATTCCTAACATGCTTTCCACAGCGATAACAATATTTCGGTTGATACTTGCCTTTAGAAAAACCAGTGTGCCGAGCATGGCCTATTATGCTGCATATTATTCTTTCTTCTAACCATTGTATTATGGTTTGTGGGTGATTGCCTTGTGGCGGATCTAATACTCGAAGATGCAATCGGCACTCGTGGCAGCCTTTGTGGTTTTCGCACTCAATCGGTTGTAAATCGGGGTTTAAGCAAGTCATATTTTATCAGTATTATGTTTATGCGTTTTATCGGTGTACTTATTGCACCGATGGCAGAAATTGCCACAAATTGTTTTTTTGGGAATGCTGCAACTACATACTTCAACACTAACCACCGGTTCCTCAAATCTTACATAAATCAGGTAGCCTATTTTTTCTTCAACGAGTTCCGGCGTGGGTTGGTTGCGGAAGCCAAACGGCGTATCGTCGTTGTAGTTCTCGATCAGGCGCTTTAGTTCGCCTACTGTTTTGGGTTGCCCCAGGATGTGAATTGTGCTCATTTTATAATATTATAAGTTTGGCTGTCTATAACCGGTTATTTTCTGCATCATTTGCCGTTTTTTAATGTTTTGTGAATCATTGCAATAAGCTTCGCTAATGTATATTTTACCAACTTTGTTTTTGGTATCAAAGTCGGTATAATAGCATTCCTTTAGGTTTGGTTTGTTGGGGCAAAAAATAAGATAGTGTATTTGGCATCCGGCTATTATCATATCGCCAACACACAAGAACCAGTTTGTTGATGGTCGTTGTGGTGTAAAACCAAAGACTTGTTCAGTGTTCTTAATGTAGCATTTACCCCATGCCGCACGGTATTGTTCCCCATCAGGAGCAATAAACCAACCGTCGGTTGTTACCAGGTAGTTTTCTCCTTGTTTTATTTCAGTCATGTTATAAGGGTTTTAAATGAGATTTAAAAAGAGTTACTTACCGGTAAAAATGTTGTAATCGCGGCTTACAAATGATTCTGGCTTATAATCATTGGTTATACCTGCCTGCCTGAGAAATGAATCTTTAAAGTAGAATTTAGTTTCAGGAGCAATTACATGAGCTATTGCGCATCGATGCATTAAAATTAACAAGTCATTCTTTACATATTTTTTTCCGCTGAGTAGCCCAATTTTGAACAAATTACATGAGAAAAGAACCTCTATAATACTCCCCGAAAATTGGACCACTGGTTAAGTTGAATAAAAACAATTAAATTTACCAGTATTATGAAAAAAAGCAGAAGGAAATTCAGTGCAAGTTTTAAAGCACAGGTAGCCATTGCAGCGC
>Ga0334883_1000504_pt1 | contig 69263 bp, 52 predicted proteins | sample GraSluR1_MG_6_FD_207230 | JGI IMG/M metagenome (GOLD analysis project Ga0334883, IMG submission 207230) | Sludge microbial communities from methane-producing bioreactor in Wageningen University, Netherlands - Granular Sludge_09_05-R1 | ecosystem: Engineered > Bioreactor > Anaerobic >... | reverse complement strand
CACCAGCAATTCAATTAAAGTAAAGCCTTTTTCTCTTTTCATGGAACGACTCCTTGTTTCTCACACGTTTGCTCTTTTCAAACCCGCGCAGCCAGCACCCTGGCCTCTCCAATCGGCCGCCGGACCTCAGCAAACAAACCGTCCCGATGCGCAGACCACCGCAATCTGACCCACCCCCGGAAAACATTAGAACACTCCAGCAGACCTCAAAATAGTATACCCGATTGCCGCATAATCTGCAAGTAAATTCTCAATCAGCGTTAGCCAATTTTGGCGACAACTTCAGCCCTGTTTGGCGCCGGCAGGTCGTTACCTCTTGCCGGGCACATAGTGTTGCCAAAGCCACCGTAGGTCGCGACCTTCACCCGGGGCTTCACTTTCGCCGCCGGAGCGGCGAATAGTATCGCCATCGAGCCATTTAATTAATTGTGCGAGCCCGGCTCTGCGCATAAAAACACCCCGCGCCTATCGGCCGCGGGGTGAAATCTGTGTCAATACAGGAATCCCATGGCCAGATAGCCTTTGATCATCCACTCCAGATCCTCATTGTTAGGCTGATTGGCGCCGGCAATTGTCGTGGTGCCCGGGACGGGGGTCTGTGTCATGATGGAAATTGTCCTCGGATCTCTCCAAGTGCGTTTCTCAGTATGTCCGTCGGCAAATGCCAAGGTGCTGCGGTTGTTGTGATAGGCTGCCGGCCAGTCCCACCAACTCGTGTAACCGCTGCTCATGAGCACAAAGCCGCCGGCGTAGACTTGCTGATTGTGCATTACATAATCTTCTTCCACAAAGACATATCTATCCCCAGGGGAACGTATATCGGAGAACTTCTGAGCAAGTCCAAGCCGCAAGGTTTGCCCCGATGGCAAGCCGCCTACGGTTCGCCAACCGCTGGGCTCAACCGTGCCTGGCCACCCTGACCGGGCGTTGAAGTCCTCGCTGTTCATGAGACCACTGCCAGCATAGCTTATATACGCCGCCCAAGTGGGATTTTTTACGTAATACTTGTCCGCCGGGCAGTGGTAGAGTTTCTCGCTTTCGGTGTATGGAAACAGCTTACCCGCGCGAATCCCGTTCAATTCCCACTCGTGCTCATATGGGGCTCCGGCCACTGGACTGCTCCTGCCCTCAGGCGGCGCGCCGGGATTATAGTAATCTTGGTGCAAAGGCACTTCGACCCAGCGGTAAGGGCTCCGGCGACCTCCGCTATAGTAATTGGAGAGACCAACAAGTTGACCGTCGTGTTCTTCCTGGTACAGGTACCACGACTTGCCAAGGCCGGCCTGGTTTGCTCCGCACACAGCGGCCGAGGCCTGCTGCCTGACATAAGACAGCGCCGGCAGCAGGATGCCCAGCAGCAATGCGATGATCGCAATGACCACCAGCAATTCAATTAAAGTAAAGCCTTTTTCTCTTTTCATGGAACGACTCCTTGTTTCTCACACGTTTGCTCTTTTCAAACCCGCGCAGCCAGCACCCTGGCCTCTCCAATCGGCCGCCGGACCTAAGCAAACAAACCGTCCCAATGCGCATACCGCCGCAATCTTACCCACCCCCGGAAAACCCAGAACGCTCCAGCAGACCTATGAAAAGTATACCCTATTGCCGTACAACGTGCAATTAGATTCTCAATTAGCGTCAAGCCGATGTTGGCGACAGCGTCAATCCTTTGTTTTGGCGGTGGGAGGTCGTTACCTCTTGCCAGGCACGTAGTGTTCCCAAAGCCACCGCAGGTCGCGACCTTCACTCGGTGCTTCGCTTTCGCCGCCGGAGCGGCGAATAGTATCGCCGTCGAGCCATTTACGTTTCTCAGCGTGCCCATCTGCAAAAGCAAAGGTACTGCGATCATTGTGGAAAATCGCCAAAGGATCAATCCAGCCGGGCGGCGGGCCGTAATTCATGATCCAGGAACCCATATTCCAGCCGCGATTGTCCGTACACTCAATAAAGACGAATTTCTCCGCCGGGGTTATTATCTCGTGTATCTTGTCGACGCATTTCGGATCGTTCGGCTGTTCGCCGTGCATCAGCCCGCTGATCGAGTAACTTCGCATCCCGCCCCTGCCGGTGGTCTTAAGATAGTTTTTGTCGCCCGGGCAATGCCACGGCTTTTCACTGCCTACGTAAGGGCCCAGCGCGCCGCTCATCATACCTCTTGCCTCATCTTCGAGAGGGCAGGGAATCGGGTCGCCTGTATAAGTGCCGTCTTCACGATGGGGGGGATTCACGAACCATGCATTGTCTTTGTAGGGACCCCCGTAGGACGTGGTCGTCAGCCAGAAGGCAAGATTGGCATAGGTGGACTCCCGCGGAACGTGCCCATTGCAAAGCTTGGCGTCGTTTTCGTCGGCGTAGAGATACCATGACTTGCCTATGCCGTTCAAATTCGCCATGCAGACCACACCCGTGGCCTGCATCTTGACCGCCTGCAAACCGGGGATGAGAATCGCAAGCAGAAGAGCGATGATTGCGATCACTACGAGGAGTTCTATTAGCGTGAAGGCCTTTTTCGTTTGCATCGGTAACCTCCGTGAAAGGGCGCATTGTCTTGACCAAGGCCGAAACGCCGCCGGGATTGGACCGACATTACCCATCTATATAATTATACCCTCAGCGGACGGTATTTTCAAGCTTTTTTTTGGACTTACCGCCAGTGTGTGCGAGAACAGATCCACGCATGCTCAAGCGATTTTGCGATTACCTTCTTGAGATGCCTTGGCTGCCGAGCACCGCCCTTGGCGCGCTCGTGGCTGATTCGCTTCTGAGCAAATTTGGGATTGTATGGTGGTTAACGCCCCGGCAGATAGCCCCGTGCCAGGAAACGTATGTCGTCCTCTTCGGGCGTGCCCCAATTAACCGGCTTGCTAAACTGGAAAGTCGGGTCGCCATCAGTTGCCCTCTTGGCCCAGGGCACCGTTTGGTCTTGCTGCCAGTTGGCGGGATTCAGGGCTGCCGTCTTGCCCAGCCACTTGTATCTCTCTGCATGACCATCAGCGAAACCGAACGTGCTGCTGCCGCCATGAAATACCGCTATCGGATCTATCCACCCCGGATTTGTGCTGGCGGCGTTGGCCATAATCCATGAGCCCATATTCCAGCCTCGCGGGTCCACATTTTCGATAAAAACGTACTTGCTGCCGGGGGATACAATATCTGATGTTTTGAGGGCATAACGAGCCGGCGGCTGGGTGTTGGGACTATGGTTCCATGACTCGCCGTTCATCATTCCCTGTATTGAAGTGCTTCGGTAACCACGGTCCAGAAGGTTCCATCTCTTATCACCGGGGCAATGGTATATCTTCTCGTTTTCAATATACGGCCACAAGACGCCGGCACGGTAACCTCTCAGTTCATCCTCGAGACTGACCGGTATGTTGCTCGTAATGAGTGTACCCGTTGCAGATCGAGGCGGGCCGAGCCACTGGGAGTCATTGTAAGTATTGCCGCCGCAGATTCGGGCGTCATTGTCATCCGCGTACAGGTGCCACGACTGCGCCAAGGCCCTGTTGTTCGATGAGCATACGACGCCCGTTGCCTGTACCTTTGCCATTTGAAGGGCCGGGACGACGATGGCAAGCAAAAGGGCGATGATTGCGATAACCACGAGAAGTTCTATCAGCGTGAAGGCCTTTTTCGTTTGCATCATTAACCTCCGTGAAGGTAGTGTGTCTTGAAATGGGCCGAAGCGCCACCAATCTTGACCTGGCACTACCCATCAACACAAGTATACACTCTGTGGACGTTTTTTCAAGCTTTTTTCGGACTTGGCGCCAATTCAACCCTGCGAATCGGCTGCGTTCCGGGTTGCAGCCAGCCCGCGGTTGCTGCTCGTTAGATAGACGGCCTGCGAGGCGAGAAGATTCGGCAGGAATGTAACAGGTGTAAGTCGGGATTTGCCAAGAGGTATCCGCTTTTCCACTTTGGCGCCCAGTTCCTGACAGAACCTGTCGAAGTCCTTCAGGCTAAGACAGTGAATATTAGGCGAGTCGTACCACTGGAAGGGCAACTGTCGCGTCCTGGGGGCGCGTCCCCGCCACAATAGTTGCAGGCGGCAGGCCCAGTGGGCAAAGTTGGGGAAACTCACGATGACACGGTCGGCCACACGGAGCATTTCACGAAAGACCTTTTCGGGGTCTTTGACGGTTTGCAGTGTTTGCGACAGTATCGCATAGTCGAAACTGTGATCGGCGTATTGATGCAGGCCGCGTTCGATGTCCCTATGGATGACCGACAGGCCTCGCTGGATGCTATGCACGACCATGTCCTGGTCGAGTTCAATGCCTTCGCCTCGGACGTTTTTGTCGCGAATGAGACTTGCGAGCAGTTCGCCGTCGCCGCAGCCCACGTCCAGAACGCGGCTGTTGGGCTCGATCAGGGAGTCGATGAGTGCGTAATCCACCCTCGCCCGCCTTGCATGGTCGAGCCTTTGCAGACGGAACGTCTTTTTTGGCGGTCTGGCGGCACGAGTGCAGCCGCAAGGGCGGACCCGCGTATATGTCGCGTCCAGAAAACCGCTCAGCACCGCACCCAAAGTCTTCGGCTCCAGCAGAAAAGCATCGTGCCCATAAGGGGAGTATATGTTGCAGTAACTCACGTCTTTGCCGTTTGCGACAAGTGCATCGACGATTTCTTCGGATTGGGACGCCGTAAAGAGCCAGTCTGACGTGAAACTTACAACCAGAAATCTTGCTGCAGTGTTAGCGAGGGCCTTTTGCACGCTGCCGTACTCGCGCTCGAGATCGAAGTAGTCCATTGCCTTGGTGATGTAGAGGTAGCAGTTGGCGTCGAATCGCTCGACGAACGTCTGCCCCTGGTAATCCAGGTACGTTTCCACGGAGAATTCCGAGTTGAAGTCGTATCCGTAACGGTCGGAGGACCTGAGCGTTCGTCCGAATTTGGCGCGCATACTTTCTTCGCTGAGATAGGTGATATGCCCGATCATGCGCGCAATCGCCAATCCCCTGTCCGGTCCATGCTCCTCATTATGGTAGTGGCCGTGATTGAAATGGCGGTCTGCCACGATAGCATTGCGGCCGACGGCGTCGAAGGCGATCGCCTGGGCAGACAGCCGGGTTGTCGAGGCGACCACCATCGCGGACTTGACGAAATCCGGATACGCGATTGCCCACTGCAGGACCTGCATGCCGCCCATTGACCCGCCGACGACGCTGAGCAGTTGCCGAACGCCCATCCTGTCGAGCAGCAGCTTCTGTACCTTGACCATGTCGGCGATCGTGATGATTGGAAAGTCCAGCCCGTATCTTTTGCCTGTAGCCGGATTGATGCTCGACGGTCCGGTCGTTCCGCTTATGCCGCCGAGGACATTGGCGCATATCACGAAGTATCTGTCCGTGTCGATCGCCTTGCCCGGTCCGACCATCATGTCCCACCAGCCTGGCTTTCGGTCGTCCGGGCTGTTGTATCCGGCCACGTGCGCGTTGCCGCTAAGCGCATGGCAGATGAGCACGACGTTGTCGCCCTCGGGCGTTATGGTCCCGTAGGTCTCATAGGCGACGTCGATCGGTCCCAGGAATTTGCCGCACTGCAGTTTAATGGGGTCATCAGACTCCACGACTCGCAGCGAATGAGTCTCGACGATCCCTATCGAATTCTTGCCATCATCGGTCATAAGTGTATAATAGCAAATCGGCGGAATTGTTCAAGGACTGTTTGGCGGCTTATGACCCGGCGCGGCAATCGGTTTGTCGCAGGGCGGCATACATCCAGATACTGCCGACGGAGACTGCAAATCGTTGAATCACCGCCGGCGGATTCAGCCTGCGCCGGGAGTCGGCATAGCGAAAGAAGTGGGCGGCCCCCGACGCCTGCCTGATCGCCGGGGACCGCACATAGGGGGGCCGGAGACGACTATTTCCACACGTATTCTGTAGTCTCGCCGCGTCCGCAGTACTCATTGATGCTTATTTCAACTGCGTTTTTGTGCTTAAGGCTCTTCAAATCGAGCTTTTTGCCAATCACCAAAAATGTGTTGTGCACAAGATCGCATTGCAGGTAAGTGACACCCGCTGTGTTGCGGCCGCGGTAAGTGAACACGCCTTTTGCGTACGTGCCCGCCGCCACCAGCACTGCCTCGGACATGATGGGATTCGGATCTTCGTCAATGTAAATCGCAACCTTTATCGCTTTGCAGTTCTGCATGTCCTGCTGAGTTGCGTCCATCGAATGCCCATACAGCACCGCCGTGTCGCAGCCTGGCGCATATCCCTTCAATAGATATGCGGCACTGATATACATCTCGTCGGCTGCAGGCTTGGCGGGTACCACAAACACGCTCTTCGGCAGGTTGCGTATGCTGGTGTTATACATGATGATATCGCTGAGCCGTACTGATTCCAGCCAGTCCAAAACGGACTTCAGTTCGGGATCGTTTTGATACCAGAAGCGGTCCCCGTCGCGCAGCCGAATAAACTGTTGTCGTATCACAGTTCGAAGCAGATTCCCCGGTCGGCCGCCGTCGTCCTCGGCGATCATCCCAAGCCACGGATCGATATTGTCGATGCTGCCATAGGCGGAGGCCAGTGCCGATTCAACTCGGGGATCCGAAGTCAATTCCGCCAACGTCGCAAACTTTGTCAAGCCGAATGCCGCCCTCATGCTGTTGTAATCCCACAGGCCGTGGTCGCGACCCCGCTGCATGTTCAGCGCAGGCAGGTCCTGGTTGCCGAATAGAATATTCCTCACGGCATCGACCACGTATGGATCGATTTCCTGTGAAAGCTGATACGCAAGGCCGCGGAGGAAGGGCTCGATTCCGCCCTCTTCTGTTATCAGTAACGGATTCATAAATGCCTCCTCCAGCGGCACGTTACCGTACGGGATCTCTTGCAGGTTCTCATCCAGCCTCAGCAGAACCGGGCTCAGCGTTGTGTGGCCGAACCGGAATGCAGCCGCCGAGAACTCGTTTGACACCGTCGGATCGACGTGCGGCTTATAGCCGGTGTAGGGCGGCAAATCGTATTCGCCTAATAAGGAGGGCAGGAATTCCTTGTAAGTAATCACCTGGACCTCCGCACCGACGATCTTCCGTGCATACTGATAAATTTGTTCGTCCGACCAACTCGGATACGCTGCGGCGATCAGTCCGGCAAGCCTGTTGTGTTCTCTGACCAGAAGCGTGTGCAGCGACGTGAGCACGGCGTTTTCATTTGTCCGGATGTCGCCCGACACGAACAGGTTCGTTCCCGGCCCGCCCCCGTTCTCCTGTGTCCCGTCGTTATAAGGCAGCAGGTCTCCGTACTCCGGATGCGGCGTAACCTTCATGCGTCCTTTGGACCCCGTCCGCAGCCAGGCCGCCCTTTCCGCATCCGATCCGTACACCATCGAAGCGTCGATCCATGCGGTCAGGCGATTCGTCTGCTCCCGCGGATTCTGCGTTCCCGTCCCGCTGGCGGGATCACACTCCGATCTGTTCAGAAACAGAATCTTGCCGCCAGCCTTCTCCGGATCGAACTGAGGATCGCCCGGCGCCACCGGAATGTTGAACGGTTCGGCGGGTTCGGCCGGCTCCGTCAAGTCGATGTCGTGGTCGAGGATCTGCCCCCACGCCCACAAGTAATCGCTGCGTCCGAATCTGTTCAGCATAGATTCGTCCTGTGCGACGACTATGTTGCTGATCACCCGCGGACTCGCCCGATACTGCCCAGCCGGCGTCCACACCCCGTCGTCGTATGCATAGCCGTCGTTGCGCATGAGCCGGCTGCCCGCCGTGCCCCAGTACGGGTTGGTTTTGTTGTTGTAGCTGCCGTCGATTGTCCGGTTTTCCGCCAAACTGGCTGTGCAAATCACCGCAAGCAGTGCGCAAAACGTCCCTGCAGTTCCTTTCTTTTCCATGTTCTTCCCCTTCTAATTACAATCGCGAGAAGATGCCGTTATTTAACGCATACCTTTTTCCTCGCGCGGGGGAAATCGTCATTTGCTAAATCGAGGTGGGACTAAGCAGGGGGGAATGGCGAAAACGCTTTGTGCGGATCGGTGTAAACACCTGTCTACATCATACCGTTGACAGGTCGGAAGAGAGGAGATGCTCTTGCCCGATGGCGTCAGGTGTGTACTTGCGACACCCTTTTCGTTAGGCGTCGAACAACTCGCGGCCTGGAAAGCCGCAGGGCAGAGCCTTGTGAGACCCGTTGCCGCGCCTGGCCTCCGCCATGAGCCAGATATGCCTGAACAGGCCGAAGACGCGTACCAGCAAATACACGATACCGCCCGCACACAAACCATACAAGATCGGATGCAACATTACAATATCTCCCGGCAATGCATATTCTTACACTCCATTAATCCTACGGACCACAGGTTAGGGCGGTGTCAGGGCATTGTGAGACTTTGGTTAGAAGAGGACGGCAACGCTCTTCTTTGCTGTCGATATGGCCGCTTTCCTGTCATGCTGCTTGGCCCAAATGCCGAAATACAGCGCAAATACTCGTTGAAGGGGGCTCAATCATGACCGTGACATTAGATCAAACGGCAATAGAAAACGTCATTGAAATCCACCTGAGCGGCAAAATACGGCGAGAGGACTATGATCGCTACGTTCCCGAGATCGAACGCATCATCAGCGAGCAAGGCAAGGTCCGCGTTCTTGTCTTCATGGAGGATTTCCACGGCTGGGACGCCGGCGGACTGTGGAAGGATATCCAATTCGACTGGAAGCACTTCTCGGACTTTGAACGCATCGCTTTGGTGGGCGAGAAGTCATGGGAGAAGGGAATGGCGAAGTTCTGCAAGCCCTTTACAACGGCACAGATAAGATACTTCACCCCGGATCAGTCCGAAGACGCCCGAAGGTGGATACAGAAGGCTTGACACTGCCTGTCATCCGCGGCATCTATGCCCACGGCCTGGGGCGTTTCAAGCCCGCCCCAAGAATCTGGCGCGCGATGCGAACGTCCTTCGCCACCTGGAAGTCGAACATCCCAACACAAATGAAATCGCATCCGTTCTCGAATGCATATTGAAATCCTTCGCGCGGTCTTATCGCTCCTGCCCCGAGTACTTTGTAGCCGATCCACGGCCTGGTTACCCTGGACATGAACTCAATGGTAATCTCCGGCGTCTCCGCCCAGACGCTGTCAAACCGCGGCATTGGGCCGGCCGACCAGTAACTCTTGGAATTAATTGTTTTCATATAGAAGTCGACGGGCAGCGCCGCTTCCTCGCACGCAATCGGCACATTAACCGCATGAGCCCCGATCCCCGCCGGGAGGCCCGCCTTGTGAATCGTCTCGAGCGCCTTCTCGAGGACGTCAATTCGATTCTTCTCGACCAGACTGTCGGCGACGCCTCCATGAACGTATGCGGCGGCCGCGCCGTTATCAACCGCTTTGGCAATGTCGACGGTAATGTCCGCTTCAGTCAGCTTGCACTGAGCCAGCCAGTGAAACTTGCCGCCATGCTGTTTGCGATACGTGTTCACAAGGCGTATTACCTGATCATCGACGCGCAACACCATGGCGTTGAGGCCGTGTGCCTCACACAATCGCCAGGTTTCAAATATCTTCTCATCCGTGAAATACTTCTGCAGCAGCGCCGACACATAGATTAGATCGCGACTATGCGCAAAACCGCTGGTCAGGTTGCCCCCGCACATGAGCCGAGTCAGCGTTAAGTTGCCTATTTTCCCCGTCGGAAAGGGTTCTGCCGCCGCAACCGCTGCGGTAGTCATGGTTTCTGAATGCCCGGCGGGATGAGCCAGGAGCGCCTTTTCCTCGAAATTGAACGCCAAAGCCGCCCCGGCTGAGGCTGCCGCCGACCTGCTGAAAAATGAACGCCGATCCAACTTAGCTGACATGGCTGACCTCCGCAAAAAATATCGCTGTCCCTGCCATTCTATCGAAATTCGCAAACCGCATCAAGACATTGCCGCAGGACGCTCGCGATCATAGGTTGCATTACCATTTGTCGCCGAGAAGATGGATGGCGCCGGGAGGGAATCTGTTCATGCCGAGTGGGTAGTACATTCTTATGTTCTCCGGCGGTATCTGGATGTGCTGACCGTTTTCGACCCGTGTGGTCTCGGCCGCGAGTTCAATCCAGCCGCTGCGTGCATAGATCCGGTTGGTCGGACTGTGGGTAAAAAGCAAGCCACAGTCGAACTTGCGGTCGGCGGCCTCTTTCATGCTTGCGCCGAGAGCACCGTCAACCAGGCGTCGGCCGCGCAGGCAAGGCGTTACGCAAACGAGCGCGACGCCGGCGACGCGAACCGTCTGGTTGCCAGCCTGGATTGCACGGTCGACTACCGCCACGTGGGCACAGAGCACGTCATCGTCTTTGAGGATGACGCTGTACAGCGGAACATGGCCGCGCCATCGACGCGCCGTTGCGAATGTGTCGCGGACGTGAGGAAAGCAGAGGACGAGCAGGTCGCGAATGTCCCGGTCGAGGCCGGAGTCGATGTCTTTCTCTTCGACGATTAAGGTTTGCACGGGCCGATTCCAGAGTCATGCACCGCCGGTTGATTCGGCGGCCTTTTGTTTGCTTTGGGCGCCGGTTACGCCCCCGGAGACTACAAAAGCCATAGCTTCGGAACTGTCCAGCGCAAGAGGACGAACGCGATCGGCGCCGATGAGCAGTACTGATCCGGCGAAATTGTAGGATTGCGGAAAGTAGACCGCAACGTGGTCGGCGATTCCGAGGACCTCGACGCTTTGGCGGGTGATGAAACCAACGGCGAGGGGACCGCCCGGCATGAGTTCGACGGCCACGGGTTTGTCGAAGCTTTTCTTTTCGCCGGCAAAGGCGCCGATGAAATCCTTCAGCGACGAATACAGCAGCTTGACAAGCGGCAGCCTGGTGAAGAGGCGATCTATAAGGTTGAAGAACCATCGACCGGCAAAGTTGGAGGCAAGGAAACCTATGAGGAAGATAGCCGCAATGGTAATAGCCAGTCCCAGCCCCGGGATCTCGATGCGAAAAAACTCGCGAAGGAGCCCGTCAAGCCTGGTGAAGGCCCACACGACGGCAAAAATGGTCAGCGCCGCAGGGACGAACACCAGCAGCCCGCGGAGAAAATAGCCGGTGATTTTTCGCATGTCGTACTCCTGACAGGTTTCCTGCTTTCGATCTATAATCCTTTTGCATTCGGTGCGGACCGGGAACGGTTCCGGTAGAAGGACCACACGGCCGCTGCATAAAGGATAATCGCAACGCCCCAGAATGCAAGGCATATTGCCCGTATGCAAGGCTGTGTCAGGCCATGTTGTCCAGCGAAGTTATAGAAGGGGTTTGTGCTCGCCGGCCAGAACGGCTGTACGTCATAATGGTAGAACGCATCGATAATTACGTGCATCCATGCACCGGTCAGCCCTCCGAGCATCATGGGCGCCAGGCGAGGCTCATAGCGGATCCGGGCAAGATTCATCAGTCGGGCGATAAAGACACGGAGCGGGATGGCCAAGTGGACCACTGCGCCAAGGGCGGCTCCGACGAGACCACCCACGAGGAGGGTGTGCCAGTGCCAGTGGCGGTGGGGGAATCGACCGGGGGCGGCGAGGACCTCGATGTCGATGATGACGTTTGCCAGTAGGAACATCGGCACGTCGAGCCAGCGGCGCAGGACCAGGCCGATGGTGCCGCTGGGGCCGAAGTGGTAGGGTGTAAAGGGCATCTTAGCTGTCGGCTCCTGTTTTATTGGTCAATCGTAGTCGGCCGCGCGAGAGCGACGGTTTAAATACTGGCGGTTCACGTCTGTTGTTCGATTCTACCGCGATTGGGGCCCATCAAGAAGGTTTTTCGGATTGTTGCGGGTGAGGTTCCACATGCAGGCTTGAGGTTCGTGGCGGCAGCGGGCAAAAAAACGGTGCGGTCACGGCGTCAGGTGCTTTTTCTGTACAAAAACCATTGACCGGGGACGGTTTTCGGCTATAATACGTCCAAAGCTGAGGAGGGCATCGAAAGACGGTGGCACTTCAGTGTGTGCGTTCCTGACGCCAAATCAGTTATAATTAGCTGTAACCTGATCGGAGGGTGTAAATGGTCATTTCGCGATTTATCGGGGTTCCTGTGCGCTTTTGGTTTATGTTGCTTTTGATTGTACCCTGCGGTTGGGCACGGACGATCATGGTTGACGCAGGGGGCGAGGGGGAGTTTACTTCGATTCAAGCGGCGATCGATGCGGCGGAGGGCGGGGATGAAATCGTCGTTGCGCCGGGGACGTATTATGAGGGGATCAACTTCAACGGCAAGGCCGTGAAGCTGGTCAGCAGCGGCGGGGCTGACGTAACCATTATCGATGGTTCCAAGCCAGCCGTTTTGCTGCAGGAAGACTTTGATAGCGGCTCCTATATTGGCAACCATGACGGGTGGTCTATTATAGACCAGGGCACGATCTCCGCCCCCAGCGATTGGGTAGTGCAAGGGAGCCAACTGGTGCAGAAAAGCAATATTCACAGCTCGGATTCAAGCTTTCTTGGAACCTTTGCGGTATGGGACGATCCGGCGGCGATGGCGTGGACGGACTACGCGATGACCTTGACGATGAGGTCGACTGATGATGACGGCATGGGAGTGATGTTTCGCTACCAGGACCCGCAGAATTACTATCGGTTCATCTGGTTCCGTGAGAAGCACTTCAATGCCCCACGCCGACAGCTTTCCAGAGTGCAGAACGGAGAAGTTACAGTCCTTGCTCATAACGATGTCGCTTACGTTACTAATCAGAGCTACGAGGTGAAGATCGTCACGTCCGGGACAAATCTGCAAGTCCTTGTCGACGGCTATTCGGTTTTGACGGCCAGCGACTCAACCTTTGCCGACGGTTCGGTGGCATTGTATTGCTGGGGCAATCAGAACACAATCTTTGACAACATCGAGGTGGCGGCGCCGATCTATCATGTCGTCCAGTGCATCACCGGCGAAGGGAGCGGGACGATTCTTGAGGGCTTTACCATCACCGGCGGGAATGCCAACGGGCCGGGCCGCGCCTGCGAGGGCGGCGGAATGCGCAATTACTATAGCAGCCCGCGCGTTCTCAATTGCACCTTCAGCGGTAACACTGCCGAGTATGGCGGCGGAATGCACAACTTCTTCAGCACCACAACCGTTACCAACTGCACCTTCAGCGGCAACATCGCCAATGTTAGCGGGGGCGGAATATATAACAGTTCCAGGATGGCAAACATTACCAACTGCACCTTCAGCCGCAACTGGGCTGTTGAGGGCGGCGGGATGAGCAACCTGTGGTGCAGCACACTCGTGACAGGCTGCACTTTCAGCGAAAACTCGGCTGGCTGGCTAGGCGGCGGCATGTTTAACCACTACAGCGGTCCAAGGCTAAGCAATTGTATTTTCAGCGACAACTCGGCACATGAGGGCGGTGGGAAGTACAACTCCAACTCCAATGCAGTCCTAACCAACTGCGTATTCCTCAGCAATACAGCAAGCACTTCAGGCGGCGCAATAAGTAACCGGTCGACAAGCAAACCGACCGTTACCAACTGCACCTTTATCTTTAACGCGGCGGATATCGGCGGTGGGATGTCTATTTATGAGAACAGCAACCCGGTCGTGACCAATTGCATCGTTTGGAACAATACGCGGCAGGCGATCTACGATCCCGACTCAAAGGCGACCGTCACCTACAGCAACATTCACAATTACGACTGGTCGGCGGTCTGGCCGGGCACGGGCAATATCAATATTCATCCGATGTTTGTCGATGCCGCCGGCGGTGATTTTCGGCTGCGCCCGTACTCGCCCTGCATTGATGCGGGGTCAAACACTGCGCCGAGTCGGCCGGCCAAGGATATGGCGAGCAATCCACGGGTCATCGACGGTAACGGCAACGGCAACGCAGTGGTGGATATGGGGGTCTATGAGTTTGACGGCGAACCGCCGGCGGCCGGGACGGGGGCGCTGTCGGTGACGATCGAACCGGCGGAAGCTGTCGATGCCGGGGCGATGTGGCGGATCAAAGGGCAGAGCCAATGGCGCACCAGCGGCGCGGTGGTCAAGATGGCTCCCGGCTATTACACGGTTGAATTCACCGATCTGGCGGCGTGGTTCGAGCCTCGCAACGTGGAGGTTTGCTACGGCGAAGACGACGCGCGTACGGCCGTGCGAAGTTTCCGGGTGAGGGTGATCGGGGACGTGAGCGCTTCGGTCAGCGGGAAATACAGGCCGCTGCCGGTTTATGAGATCGGTCGCATTCCGCCGGTGCAGGCGCCGCACGGCAGCGTGCTGGAGTTCTTTGCGGATGCCGGCGCGGCCGGCGATGGTGCGGCGTTTTCGGTGTCTCCGTCGTTTGATCCGCGTTATCCTGCGCCTTTGGGGGCAATTGCGATCGATGCCCAGAGCGGGCGTTTTACGTATGAACCGAATGTGAATGACCGAGCGGCGTTTGATGTGACGTTTTGGGCGTCGACGGGCGGCGATCCCGTCGAGCAGACGATTCGGATCACACCCGTGGCCGACCCCGTGGAGGAATACAATATTGTCAGCCGTCCCGTGCAGGCGTTCCCCGACCCTCTGAGCCGCGATTATATCTTCGTCAACGAGATGAAGAGCGACGGCAACGAATGGCTCAATGGATCGCACAAGTCGGTGAGGTCCGTGACCGTCGCGGCGATTGAGCTCACGGTGGACGATACGCCGAATAACCTTGTTTACGGGTATGACGGGCACACGGATATCAAGGACCTGACCATTTACGCCGAGACCTTGATCATCCGCAAGTCGCTATGGCTGCCGCAAACGGAAGTGACGATCTACGCGCGGCAGATACTGTTTGAGGACAACGGTGGAACGGTACAGATCAGCACAACGCCGAGGCCGTCCGGCACGCCTGCCGACGGCCTCGATGCGGGCAATGTTCATCTCTTCATCGAAGCCTACGTCGCCCAGGGAGGGCTTGGCCGCCGCTTTGTGATGAACAACGCGCCGGGCAGCGGCGGCGGTGCGTACGGGCAGGGGGGCGTGCTGACGTGCTCGTTCGACGCCTCTTCGCCGCTGAGCTGGCTGAATCCGTATGCTTTGAAGATGGTCGTTGCCCACGCGCGGGATGCGTATCTTTATGGTTATATGCCGGAGACGCTTGACATACTGGAGCAGTATGACGAGCTGTTAGGTGTCGCATCGCGGCTGGAAGGGCAGAACCTGCCGGCAAGCCGGCGTTTCGAGCTGGAGCAGATGCGTCAGGAGATCACGACGCTCATTCATCGGCTGGACAACAATCTCGATTACTTCGGCAACCCGAGCGACTGGGTGCCCGCGTTGTCGTTCGAGGTGCTCAAGGCGACGTACGAACAGGAGATCCGTCGGGCGATACGCGTGCTGTATCTTTCTTACTGGCTCAACAACCAAGCCGACCAGATAACCAACAAGGCGGCATGGCTGGCGAACTGCCGCGACAGGCTCTGGGACGAGACGGAGCAATCCAGGCTGGAGTTGACCAATTACCTGAAACTCATAGGGCCGCTCGAGAAACGGGCCGGCGAGATTGTGGCGAGGGTCGGGCGGGCCGACGGGGGCGAGTGCTTTGGGCTGCTGTGCGATTTGAAGAAGAAAGAGGCCGAACTGCTGGCCCGTGCCGAGAAAGCGCACGGCTGGAAGAAAGCGATCGAGAGTCTCGTGACTATCTCGACATCCACCCTTACGGGTGCTTCCCGAAGCGGGCAGGCAGGCGCGGCACTGGGTGCGGCCAGCGGCCTGATGACGGTCGGGCAGGATATGTTCCTGTCCATGGATCCCTGGCAAGCCGCGGGCGAGGCTGCGGACGTTGCGCAGCGGTTCAGCAGCATTAACTTCAAGGAAGCCACGGACGCATGGCAGGGTCAATTTCAAACCGTCAATCTTGCAGGGCTCGAGGCCAATGGCGCCGATGCGTATCTGCAGAATCTTCAGGCGTCGGCAAGGAGCATGGCGGACGGAATGTGGCAGGTGAAAGAGACGCTGGGCACCACCCGGATCGACGACGAGGCGGCGGACGCGGAACTCAAGAGGATCAAAGCGAGCAACCCGGAGTTCCGCAGACTCGTCGATGTCGTTGTTGCGCTGACGATTGAGAAGGAGGTTTTCGGTCAGCAGCTTGCCGCGGCGATGCAAAAGGTCTCGACGCTATCCAATGCGATGACGAACAATGTGCTGGCGATCGACGCGATGAACCGCGACGCAAGCGAGATCAATCGCATCTTCGACGATCGGGTGCTGATGTACGCCAAGGACATGGAAAGGCGCGCCGTGGCGAGGCTGAAGAAGTATCACTATTACATGGCCAAGGCTTATGAATACCGGTTTCTTGAGCCATATCCCGGCAATTTGAACATTGAGAGCATTTTCCAGGCGATGGCCAATCTGGTCTCTTATAACGTTACCTTGCAGTCGGGCGACTTTGACAGCCTTGCGGCACTTTATGAGGCCCAACTCAGCGAGCTGGCTAACGATATCATGGAAGATTTTCTGGCCGGCCACGTTGAGAAGAACGTTGGGGCGCTGTACAAGCTGTCAGCAGAAGAAATCAGCCGCCTAAATGCGGGAGAACCCCTGACACTTAACCTGTTTGCCCGTGGGCTCTTTCCATCGGACGTGGAGAATATAAGGATCGTGGCAATAAAAGTTCACGATATCGACGTGGACGTTGCGGGCAACTGCGGAGGCTGGGGTTATATTAAACTGAAGATGACACACCCGTCTGTTTCGAAGCTGCAAAGGGGTGACAATATTTATCAGTTTCGGCATTTTGCGCCGGGTCGCGAGGCGTTTGAGATCATGTGGGAGTCGCATTATTACCCGCAGTTCAATCCGCCCTATCTCAGTCATGTGAGCACGAGCGTCGCGAGCCAGTCGCTTCTGGGTAGTCTTCTGAGAGAGGAATACAGACCCGACATGCTGATCTATTCCAGGCCCGGGGCGTGGGCGGATATTGTGATCACGAAGGAAGACGAGAAGGAGGGACCTTGCCGGTTGGACATCCAGACGATGTGGCTGAAGCTGGAATATGATTATTACGGCAAGTATTCTGCTCTCCATACTTTGCGGGTTGCGACCGAGCCAAAGGAGTTGACCCCGCATTTCCTCGTGGACGCGGGCGATTTGAATAGTCGCCGAGACGGCAAGGGCGACTTCTACAGGATCTACGACTGGGACTTGACGTCGGCGATCAACGTGACGGCGCCGGCGACATACGGCCACTACCGATTCGACAAATGGACCAATCGGCTTGGCGAGGCGCTGGGGTCTCAACCCACTCGGCAGGTTTTCCTGGAGCCGCTTACAGGGCGCAGGGATCAGACTGTCCGGGCTCATTATGTCTATGAGGGGCCGGTACCGAGTGTTGTAGATTTTAACGAAGACTATTGGGTGGACTATCAGGATTTCATTGTCCTTGCCGGCGTCTGGCTGGCGGGGCCGTCTGCTTCAGAATGGGATGCTCGTTACGACATAAATGAGGACGGCGTGATAGACACCTATGAGCTCATGCTGTTTGCACAGGATTGGCTGAAGGCGCCTTGAGGGTCTGCCGTGCACCTCCCAGACGAGTAGATACAACCACCGGTTTTACACGTTCAATATCCGTGTCGCCCAGGGTGCAACACGGGGCTGGTTCACATACTGTGCGCTTCGGGCTCGTTGTTTGGTGGCGACGTGTCGGGCCATAGTTGCACTTCTCTTTGGGGGAATCCTGTGCTATTGACGGCAGGTGTTGTGAATGGTGACCAGGGGAAGTATAATTGATACACAGAGAAAGCTCCTTATCTTACTTTTAGGAGGTGATTATGCGCGTTGGAGTTTGTTGCCGGTTTATTTTTGCCACGGCGTTGTGTATGGGTGGGGTCGCGGAAGCCGGGCGGTTTGCGTGGCAGGAGGATTATGCCCGGGTGACGGAGACCGGGGATATTGAGTGGACTCCACGCGACTTTCGGTTTGTCGCGGAGGGTCAGGTTCGCTATATCGACTATGAGAACGGCTCGGACTCCAACGACGGTGCGTCGAAGGATCGCCCGTGGAAGCATCATCCGTGGGATTCGAATGCGACTGGCAGAGCGGCGGCGGGCAATCGCGTTGATACATACGTGTTCAAGGGCGGGGTGGTCTATCGCGGACAGCTCAGAGTAAAGGAGCAGGGCAGTGCGGACGGGCCGGTGCGGCTGACGCGCGATCCGGGATGGGGCGAGGGCGCGGCGATCATTGCCGGTTCGGAGGCGGTGAGCGGGTGGAGTCGTGGGGCGGATCATGCGAGTATTCCGCAGCCCGATGCGGTGTGGAAGGCGAAACTGGACTTTGCCCCGCGGACGCTCTGGATGGTCGACGCGGGGGGCAAGGCAAGGCGGATTCCGCTGGCGCGGCACCCGAACTGGAAGAGCGAGCCCCTGGACCACAAGCAGCAGTGGTTTACGTGGACGAATAATCGTCATGCGTTCCAGCCGAGGGAGGGTTACAGTGCCAATGATGCGAAGAACCTCAAGGGGCTGGACAGGGATTTCGTGGAGGGTGCTCTGATATATTCGGAGTTCGGGTGGGTGATGGGCACGCCGTATCCGAGCATGGTGCGGGCATATGATCCGGAGGACGGGTCGGTTGGTTTCGAGCGGTGGACGGGCGGGGGAAACGCTTCGATCATCTTTCGGGGCATGCGGTATTATCTTGAGGACAAGCCGCAGTACCTGGACGACCCGGAGGGGGAGTTCTGGTTCGACAAGCGCGGGGTTGGCGGCGTGCTTTATGTTCGGCTGCCGGGGGGCGTGGATCCGCGGACGGTTCGGATGGAGGCGGGAAAGCATTCGGATCTGATCGTCGGCGACGATGTGCGGGGGTTGGAGATCAACGGGCTGGACTTTCGGTGGACGACGCAGCCGTGGAACCTTGACGTAGTGTCGTGGGATTTTCGCACGAAGCCGTGGGGCGTGCGGGCGGATGCGCATCCGGCGTGCATTCGGATCTGGGGCAGCGGCGAGGGCGTGCGGATCGCCAACTGCGTGTTCGAAGACGTGGTGGCGGGCATCGACATGCGCGCCGTCGGTGTTGGTTCGCCTATGCGGGATATTACCGTCGAGGACAACGTTTTTCGCAATGCGGACGCAGGGGCGGCCTGCTTTGCGTCGGGCGCCGGTTGGGGGTTTTCGCATCAGGCGGGCGTGTTGGACGACGTGCGGCTGTACCGCAACTATGCGACAAACGTGGGCTTTCGTGCGCCGCGTTATGAGAGGGGATGCACATTTGATTTTTACAGTCCGTGGCGGGCGCATATCGCAGGCAACGTGGTCCAGCGGTGCGGAGCACAGGCGATTAATGTGTATGCGGGCAAGGGTGAGACGCGAGGAGAGGCGCCCCTGGTACGGGTGCTGATTCATCAGAACAAGGCGTGGAAGACCATGCAGAACGCCAACGACTTCGGGGGCATTGAAAGCTGGCAGCATGGTCCGGTGTATATCTTCAACAATGTGAGCTTCGATGCGCGAGGTCAAATGGAGGGGCGGCGCGTTGTCAACAAGAGGAGCCCGGGTTTCGGGCATGCGTATTATCTGGACGGCGGTTTTAAGCATTATGTTTTCAACAACATTGCGTGGGGTCTGTCAAACGACCAGACGAGCCCCCTGGTCAACTGCGCGGCGTTTCAGGAGATTCACAGTTATCAGAACGCTTTCTTCAACAACACCGCATACAATTTCACCGTGGGGTCGAGACGGCAGTCGCCTCATGCGGGGCGTAACATATATGCGGGCAACGTGTGGCAGGGCATGAGCGAGCGGGTGTTTCGTCATGCTGATCCGGCCAAGACGTCCGCGGACGGCAACGCTGCTCACGCCGGGTCGCAGAAGGAACAGTTTGCGTTCGAGACGAACGTTTATGCGAATAACGTGTTTCACGACATAGCGGAGATGGGGGTGTTCGAGCCGAGCGGGCGGTGGCTGGCGACGCTGGAGGATTTTCGAGGCGCGCTGCGCCAACAGAAGAGCAGGGTATGGGAGTTGGGCGTTATGGATACGGCTGCGCCTCTGCGGGATGCCGGTCGGGGCGATTTTCGTTTGAACCGGGGTTCGGCGGCGGTTGACGGGGGCGCGGTTGTCTTTGTGCCCTGGTCGCTGTACGGGGTGGTGAGCGAGTGGCATTTCTATCCGGCCGGCGATGACGTTACGCAGATAGTTGACGAGCACTGGTATGTCAAGGACTTCATGACGTACCGGACGGAGTATCATTCGCGGCCGACGTATCCGCTGACGGCGGTGAATGTGGGTCGCCAGGATTATATCGACGGGCCGCTGGAGAACTATACGGCCGGTGCGCTGAAGCTCAGTGCGGCCAGGAAGACATATGCGACCATCTCCAACGATGCGCTGAACAGGCCGTTTACGGCGGAGCTGGCAACACGGCCGAATCACGGTCAGGATCCGCAGCGGCAGAAGTTCACGTTTGCAGGCGATGAACTGAGGACGGCGTCGATACACACAAGCAACTTCCTGATCGAGGCGTACTTCAAAGCCGACGGCGACGGACTGATCGCAGGCAAGATGCAGGAGACGGGGTACCGGCTTTCGCTGCGAGGAGGCCGGGCTGTTTTCGGCGTTGCGGGCGAGGGCGGACGTAAGGCGGAGCTGGCCTCAAAGGCGCAGCTTGACGACGGCAGGTGGCATCATGTGATCGCCGAAGCCGACAGGGACAAGCAGACGCTGGCGATTTACGTTGACGGCAGGATGGACGCGACAGGGCAGGGCATCGGCGCCGCTTCAATCGCGAACACGGGCGATCTTTTCGTTGGCGGCAGGCCTGACGGCGAGCACCTGAACGGGGCGATGGAGTTCATGCGGATCGCACAAGGCACGCTTTCCGACGCACACACCACGATTGAGGAACTCTATGCATGGCAGTTCGACGGGCCGGCTCTGCGGGATATGCGGGGTTCAAGGCCAAAGGGTCGCGGACGCGACGCGGGAGCGATTGAAAGCTTCTGACGCGCAGTTGGCGCATCAATCGTGGCGGAGGGCCTTGATGGGGTCGGTGTTGGCGGCGCGTATCGCCGGGTAGAGGCCCGCGGCGAGGCTTATCGCAACGGCGAATGCAATTGAGGCGATCAAGAGCCAGAGGGGGAAGGAAAAGTATTCGGTGTAAGGCACACCTTTTGCGGCGAGATAGTAGTTGACGATTCGGTTGATGACGAGGCTGGCGACCCATCCGCAGGCTACGCCTAACAGACCGCCCAGGAGGCCTATCGCCCCGGATTCGAAGAAAAATATCATGCGGACGTCGCTGTTGCGCGCGCCGACGGCCTTCATGATGCCGATCTCGCGATAGCGTTCGAGCGTCGCCATGACCATTGTGTTTACGATCCCAAGTGAGGCGACCAGCAGGGCGATCATGCCGATGGCGGCGAGGAACATGTCCATGAGGATGAATGCGGTTTCGATTTCGTCCATTTCGTCGGCAAGCGCGAATGTCCTGTAGCCCCATTTTTCGACAACGGCCTTGACTTCGGCGAGGCGGTCGGCGGACGTGAGGCGAATTCCGGCGGCGGGATAGGACTTGAGCTGATCGGAGGACTTGAACAAGTCGCTGATGTGTGTCAGCGCAACGGTGTCCATCTGTTCTGCGGCCTGTGGAGAGATGAAGACATCACTGCGGAATGGTGAGCCCATGCCGATTCCCATTCGCTGCGCTACGCCCGCGATGGTGAAGGTGTATTCCTTTTGGGCGAACGGCATGGCGTCTCCGGTGAGTGCGGCGGCGATGTTGAGCGGGTTGAAAGCGGCGGCGTCAACAGTAAGCGCCGCGACGGTGAGAGGTTGGCCGACGGCCGCGCCGGCGTCAGTGAGTCCGAGGTTGCGCAGCAGCGAGTCGCTTATGATCATGGCGTTGGGGTCGTCATGGGTATACGGCCCGCCGGCCCGGAAAGTGACCAGCCCGGAGGCGACGAGTTCGGCAGAAATCGCCTGAACAAGCGTGAAGCGTTCGTTATCTTCGCTGCGGATGACGGCCGGGAAGCGGACTTCGGGGAAGACGGCTTCGACGCCCGGCAGTTCGGCAATTTCGGCAAGGCGCTGATCGTCCAGCGGCGGCGCGGTTTGGGGCGTTCGGGTCGCCCCGAACCTCCTCGCTCGCGGTCCGCGGGGACCTTCGGAAGGACCGAAGACGGCCACGTATCGAAAGAGGTCCATGCGTGTAAAGCGGTCGGTCACATTTTTCTGCATTCCCTTGCCGAATGCGAGCATGGAGAACAAGGCGGCGATACCGATTACGACTCCGGCGGTTGTCAGGAAGGTGCGGAGCTTCTTCTTCCAGAGATTGGCGAGTGATTGCCGGACGTGGTCGGATATCCTCATGGCGCGGTCCTGATTGTTTCATGTTCGATGACTCGCCCGTCGCGCAGTCGGACGATGGCATGGGCGAATTGTCGAAGCAGGGGCTCTTCATGCGAGATCATGACGATGGTCAGTCCGGCGGCATTGAGATCGGCGAAAGTCCTCAGGAGTTGGCCCGCGGTGACGGTATCCAGATTGCCCGTGGGTTCGTCGGCCAGCAGCACTTTGGGTCGGTTGATTAGTGCCCGGGCGATGGCTACTCGCTGCTGTTCGCCGCCGGACAGTTCGGCAGGGCGGTGGCCGCTGCGGTGCTCAAGGCCGACGTCGGCCAGGGCGTCAACAGCGCGGCGCCTTCGTTCGGTGCGTTCCACCCCGGCAAAGAGCAGGGGAAACGCAACGTTTTCAAGGGCGGTGTAGGCGGGTATAAGATTGAACGACTGAAAGACCATTCCAACCTGGCCTCGGCGATACAGGGCGAGTTCGTCGCCCGAAAGCTCGGAGATGCGTCGGCCCGCGACAGTAATCTGGCCCGACGTGGGGGTGTCGAGGCCTCCGAGGATGTTGAGCAGGGTCGATTTGCCGCTTCCGCTGGAGCCGCTGATGCCGAGAAATGCACCGTCGGGGACCGACAGCGTAACGCCGTCCAAGGCGCGGACTGGTTGGGCGGCGGAGTATACCCGCGTCAGGTTGTCGATCTCGATCAATGCGCCCGCGGCCGCTGGGTCCATCTGGGCAGTTTAACGCGCCAAGGTTCATGTTTCAATTGATTTAGTGGTCATGATGCCGGTGATGGTGGCTCGCCAAGCGACCAATTACCGCATTCTGTGCTGCGGCCAATTGCACTATTTGCAGGCGAACAGGGTTGTCCTCGTTCATGCACAAGTTGTCCATGCCACCTAAGTCTCTTGCAATGAAGCATTTAAATGATTGAACTGTTCGTGGCACACTTGTTGCTCCTTGCTGTTTTCTGTGTCTGGTGACAGGAATATCCACGCAAGAAAGGAGATGTGCATGAATCGGAGATTTTTAATTGGAATATGTGCGGCGGCTCTATTGGCGGGAATCTGTGTCTTTGCAGAGGAGGACAGCAAAGCTCTCGGCCCGAAAAAGCAACTGCTGAGGGTGGGCGTCTACGACTCGCGGGCGATCACGATCGCGTATTGCCACAGCCGGTACAGCGACAACGTCATCGCCGCCAGGTCGAAAGAGAAGGAACAAGCCGAGGATGCGCAGGACAGCGAAGCCGTCCAGAGAATCGAGCAATCGATGAAGCACCTTCAGCTCAAGCGGCACCTGCAGGGTTTCGGCACCGCACCCGTGCACGACTTGCTCAAATGCATAGAAAAGCAGATTCCGGAGATCGCCCGCCGCGCCGGAGTGGATGTAATTGTGAGCAAATGGGAGTTTGATTACCTGGCAGGCGATGCAGAGACTACCGACGTAACCATGTCTCTTGTTGAAGCGTTGGAGCCGACGGAAAAGGCGATTGGCTGGATAAGGCAGATTATGGACATGAAGCCAATGACCGAGGCCGACATCCTGCGGCACGAACTTGATGGAGGACACTAAAGGCAAGCACTCCGCCAGGGACGCACGCCATTGATCATTTCGGCGTCAGGGCCGCGGTGATCCTTTGCTTTGCCGACTCACTGAGAAAGTCGTCTGCACGTTTAAGTATCGCGTGCTGTGCCGCCGGTGCGAATGCGGGATTCTGTATGAGCGTAATGAAGACTTCCTCCATGGCGGTTTCGCTTAGCAGGTTGTCGTAGGTGTCGTTAATCAGCCGTACCTGAGCGTTCGGCCCGAGGTCAGGCCGCTTGGCCACAGCCACATAAACACTGCGGCGCGTGGAATTGGAATCGAGTTTGGCGGCGTCTTCGATCATCTTCTCGGCCGAGACTGAGGGCATCGCCGGTTGGGTCGGCGCTGCCGTCTTCTCCGGCTGCTCGGGTGCCGATACCTGGACAATGTTTGGATCCGGCTCGACGGGCAGGAGCGGCTTTGGCAAGTCCTCCTTCGGCGCCGCCACAGCGACAGGTGCGGGGGCAACCTGGGTTTGTGTGGCTGCAAGCAGGTCAGGCGCCTTGATAATGGCGTGCGGCGCGGCGGCGACGGGTTGCGCTTGCAACGGTGCCGGCGGCGGAGTGGGTGTTTCTACGGTCAACGTGGGCTCCCATGGAACGATTTGCTCGCCGTGCCCGACGAACGTCCCGACCGCGTAGCAACCGAGCAGGGCCAGAATACTTGCGCCGAGGGTCAGTGTCCATAATATGATCTTCATAATGGCGTTCCTTTGCTCAAATTCCCCTCGTGTTCGAACTCCTGTTGCTATATCCGGATCCGTCGCCTCATCTGAAAGGGTGACTTGATACCCTTTGGCTTTCCGCTTTCGGTGCACACCTCGGATATGCCTGGCGAATCTCCGCCTTGCTATTCTGTCGACATAGAACTCGCTTGTCAATGAAATATCGGTCTTGCCCGATGGGATGGTTTTGCGAGACGGCTGCTCATATATTGAAGATGCCCATTTGATCAAATTTTTTGCTCTTGACGCTTGGGGGCAGATATGACTATAATGCTCTCAGTTGTCTTTTATAGAATGGAGGAACGGAACACCTTACAAATTCACCAGATTTGCACGGTAAACCAAGACCTTTATAATGAGCTTTGCGGGGAAGCGACATGGGATTACCGATAAGAATCAAAATCTAAGGCCCAAAACCCAATTAAATGTGGGAGGTGAAACTATGAAACTTTACGGTGGTGGCACTCGTCCGCCTACCGAGACTTGGTGGGATATTGAAACCAACGCAGGGGGGTGAGTCTGGTCTGTTGAACGTGAGGACCGAAAAACAATCATTCATTTTTGAGGGGATCAGACAATGAGGCGAATACGATCAGTTGCAGTATTGCTGTGTGCGGCAGTCCTGTACGGTGCGGCGCGGAGTGAAAACATCGATCCGAAGGGCGTCGGCGCCCGTTATGCCTGGGGAGAGAATGTCGGATGGCTCAATTTCAAACCGGCCCCATCAGGCGCGCATGTTTCCGGCGATAAGGTGACGGGGTTTGTGTGGGGCGAAAACATCGGCTGGATCTCGCTGTCATGCGAAAACACAGCCAGTTGCGACAGGGTGGCTTTCGGTGTGCTCAACGACGGCCAAGGCAACCTGTCGGGGTTTGCCTGGGGTGAGAATGTCGGCTGGATCAATTTCAACCCGCGCGTGCCGGGCGACGCGACGCGTTACGGGGTGCGAATCGACGGCCAGGGGCGATTCGACGGCTGGGCGTGGGGAGAAAACATCGGCTGGATACGCTTTGATGCCGCACAGGCGTACAATGCACAGGCTTGCGTCGTTACTGTGGAGGACCTGGCAAATCTTGCGGCTGAGTGGCTGTCACTGGGAACGTCGCCGGCCAATTTGAATCTGGACCGCAGCGTGGACATGGCGGATTTCAGTGTGTTTGCGGGGTATTGGCTGGATTACTGTCCGGATGGGTGGCGCTTAAAGTAGAACAGTCTTACGTGCAGAAGTCTTTGTTGGCGAAAGACAATACAGAGAGAGGAGATTTCATAATGCTTAGGTCGAAGATGCTGACAATCGCCCTGTTAGTCGTCGTCATCGGAGTGTGTGCCTATTTGGCGGGCGGCGGTTCACTGGAGCCAACGGCTGGTCCCGGATCGACCATGCGTACGTTGGACGAATTGTACGAAATCAGTGCCGCGATCTCACAGCCCAAACGCTACGTCACCCGTGCCAGCGGTGTGCTTGCCAAGGCATTCATCAAGTTTGGGGATTTGGCGGGCGAATCAGCGGACGTTTACCACCGGGGCTGGTGCGACATGATCTCATTTCATCAGGGTCACTCCGGCCGGGTTACCCTCGCAGGAAGCAGGAGAGAGGTAAGCAATCTGCAGTTTGACGAAATCAGTGTCATCAAGTCCGTGGATAAGACCAGTCCCGATCTTGCGGAGGCGGTTTGTCAAAGCACGGTATACCCGGTGGTCCGTATCGAGCTGCAGCGCCTTGTTCATGGCTCCTACAGAACGTACCTTACCTATGAACTCAGAGACGTGCTCGTCAGCAGTTACAACATTGTGCCGACCGGAGACGTCGAGGCCAGGCCCATCGAGGAGGTCACGCTTAATTTCGAGCGGATCACGGTCACTTACACTGAGTATGAGTCGACCGGGCAGGTGAAAGACGTCTTCGAGTATTCGTGGACAGTGGGCGATTGAGCTGTTATGTTTGACGGCGCAGCAGTCCCGGCCCTGCCGGGAGCAGGCGCGTCCATGCGCTATTTGGGGGTTGGCGGGCAAGGTTTGGCCTTGCCCTGCAAGATTAGGCAGTTTCATTTCAGAACAGAAAGGAGTGGCGCTATGGTAAGTCAGAGAATGTTGACTGGTATTGTATTGGTGTTCGTCTTGGTGTTGTGCGGGTACTTCGCCGGCGGCGGTTCGCTGGAGCCTTCGGCAGGCCCGGCCTCCACCATGCACACTCTCGATGAACTCTATGAGATCAGTGCCGCAATCGCACAGCCAAAACGGTATGTGACCCGCGCCTCTGGCCAGGTGCCGCAGGCGTTTGTGCGGTTTGAAGGCGTCACGGGGGAGTCGCGGGATGTCGACCATGTCGGCTGGTCGGAGATCGTGACCTTTCACCAGGGGCAGAAGATGCCGATCGAAGGCATGGGAGCAACCCGGCAGCCTCTGCCGACGCAGATGGACGATGTGAGTGTGGTCAAGATTCTGGACAAGGCCAGCCCGAAACTCGCTGAGGCGGTCTGCACGGGCAGGAACTTCGCCAAGGTGGATATCGACGTAACAAAGATGACCGAATCTGGACGCACCAGCTACCTGCGATACGAGTTAAGGAACGTGCTGGTCAGCAGCTACAACCTTGTCGGCTCGGATGCTGACGCAGCCTCCCGGCCCGTGGAGGAAGTCTCGCTCAATTTCGAACAGATCACGATGATCTACACCGAGTTGAATGCGATGGGACAGCCTCTGGGAGACGTGGAATACACGTGGATCGTGAACCAGCCACGGTAGTGCGTGTTAGTCGGCGCGCGCCGCGGTAGCTTCGATCTCGAAGAGCAGGTCGTCTCGGCAGACATCTGCGATCATGGTAATCTTCGGCCAGGACAGATCTGCAAACTCATTACGGAAGATATGTTCCACTTCGCTGGTCTTGCAGTAGATCAGCGAATGAACGACGTCCTCGTCGGTGCAGTCCATCTGGCGGAGAACGGCCCGGACGTTTTCAATAGTGTCGGCAATCTGCGCGCGGGCGTTACCGACGTTCGTCGTCTTCCCCTCCGCATCGATGGATGCTGTGCCTGACACGAAGATCGTGCTTCCCGCCGGGGAGACAGCCCTCGCGCCGCGAGAAAACGCCGAACCGTAGCGGAATGCTGAATCCTGGTTGCCGCCGGCATCAAGATAGCTTAGGGCGTTCCTGGGTTCGATAACGGCGGTGAGGTCCATTGCGCACACCGCGCCGTTGTTCGGTCCGATCCCTATACCCGTCGACGCCGGCATCTTCACACCTTGCTGACCCAAAAGGCCTCGCTCCGTGAAAAAGCTATTGCGAACGCCGTTGAAGTCATCGTACCACTTGAGAATGTCGCCCAGCCACATCCATGTGCGAGGGACGGCGAAGAGATCCACTCCCGCCTCTTTGAGAAGGGCTTCGGACTTCTCAAGCATTCTTCTTGCCTGGAGCGGTGGATCGCCCGCCTCCGGTGCGCGGATACCGGACAGCGTCAGGTACGCTCTGCCGTTTGCACGTGCAATTCTACCGTACGCTTTGCCGTCCAAGCGGATGACGTCTACTTTCTCGACACCGCACACCGCGTGAATCTGGACGCCGGCGACAGGACCACTTGCTCCTTCGGAGACGACCAGCCATGCGGGTTCGACATTGTCGTCGATGCCGGCGTAGTACCGGGCGCGAACGCCCGCTGTTTCGCCGAGGGCTTCACGAGTACCGAAGATGCGTTCATGCAGGATTTGTGCATGCGCCTTCGTCAGGATGTCGCGGACCGCGCGGAATATCTCCTGGGCCTGATAGCGAGCCTCGGTTTGCGGCCGAGCCGAAACCGAGATAAATAGTTCGGCAAGGTTATTACCACTAATGGTACGCGTTTCGATCTGCATAGCCATCCAACTCAAATTGTCCCAGGCGGCTTGACCGTAGACACCCACCCCGGATTCGGCTTCGCCTGTACCGAATCCTGCCCTCCTTATCTGTTTTACCATTTCATTATAGCATATCGGGCATAGTCCTGCAACCACGCAGGGGTTCAATTACTATCCATAAGAACGCCGCAAGAACAACTTTTCTTGCCTGAAAAAGGCTATTCTTGTGGACATGCATAATAATGGATCGCCGGAGGGCAGTTAGCGAGGCGCAAAAAACAGGGCCGGGTGCGGGGAAGCGCCCAGCCCTTGTATTCTGCGTTGCCGCAGTTCTTTTTATTAGAAGGCGTACCTGAGGCTGAGACTTGTCCAGTATTCGTCTGAGCTGTTGACCGAGTCATCCCAAGAGGACTGGTAATTGAATCCCGGCACGAAAGTCAAGCCGTTGCCAAGGTCAAACTCGGTGGAGACGCTGAAAACCGCATGGGACCAGTCGTGGTCGGCGTTGGGGTTCGGACCTACGCTGGCATTATAGACAGTGTGCACGCCCAGGCTGACGACCTGCTGCGGCTGGTTGCCCCAGATGGTCGGGAAGCAGATGTCCTTGTTCAGACCGAAAACATGTGCCCAGCCGGCGTTTCCGCTGTTGGCTCCTCCCGATTTCGAAGGCCAGTAGGCAAACATCCCGTATGATGGGACAACGCCCCAGGGAAGCAGGTTCGGCCACTGGAACATACCGAAGATCTCCTGTGCGGCGGAATCAACTCTGGGCATATCCGGGTAGCTGAAGTAGGTCCAGCCGACCTTGTAGTAGGTGGCGTAGATTTCGTCCGTGAAGAGTGCGCCCTGGTAATAGAGCGTGTAAGTGAGCCATTCGTCGTTTTCAAATCCGGATCCGTTGGCCCGTGACATCCAGATGTTTGCTCCGAAGCCTGTTCCGAAGAGGTCGAGGTCGATGCTTGGCTGGAAGGCGCTGTGGTTGTTTCCGTAGGCGTCGTAACCTCGCCAGATGAAGCGACTTACGTAGGTCAGGTCGATGGTGCCGTGCAGGTCACCGAGTTCGGCCAGAGCCGCTGTCTGCGTAAAAAGCAGGGCGCAAATCACTGTCCAGGTTAGTTTTCTTGTTACCATTGCTTCTTGACCTCCACATTTTCATGGTTTCCCCCATGTTTTCCGTTCGAAACCTTTGATTTTTTTTCGAAAACCGGCTCCAAAGGGTGTCCGGCGTTTGTATTTTTTTGCCAAAATTTCATAATTTTCGCTATTTGCTTTTTTAAGGCCTACCATTTTCCGGTTTTTCGCATGGGCGCCTTCGGATGTTTCTTGAGGCAGGCTTCGGTCTTTTCAAGCTCTGAATCGGGCAGTTCGTAAGGAGCAAGCTTTCCTGAGAGGAAGGCGTCGTAGCCGGTGAGGTCCATGAGCCCGTGTCCGGAGTAGTTGAATACAATGACCTTTTCCTTACCTTCTTCTTTGGCTTTATTTGCTTCCTGTATTGCGCATGCCACTGCGTGGCTTGTCTCCGGTGCGCAGATGAAGCCTTCTGTCCTTGCCCAGGTCAGGGCTGCCTCGTAGCACTCGACCTGATCGATGGACCTTGGAGTATGGAGACCCTCGACGACGCACTGGCAGACGAGCGGCGCCATACCGTGATATCTCAGTCCGCCGGCGTGAATTGGCGGGGGCACGAAGTCATGTCCGAGCGAGTACATCGCCATGAGCGGCGTGGTGCATGCAGTGTCGCCGAAGTCGTATGCGAAGGGCGCTCTTGTAAGCGTCGGGCAGGCGGTGGGTTCGACGGGTATGATCTCGATGTCGGCGCCATTGATCTTGTCGGCGGTGAACGGGAATGCCAGACCCGCGAAGTTGGAGCCGCCGCCGGCACAGCCGATTACGATGTCGGGTCTGTCGATGCCGATGGATTTGAACTGGGCCTTTGCTTCGAGGCCTATGATTGTCTGGTGCAGCAGTACGTGATTAAGCACGCTGCCCAGCGAGTAGCGGGTTTTGCCGGAGGAGTCGGTTACGGCCTGTTCGATAGCTTCGGAGATTGCTATTCCGAGGCTGCCGGGGGTGTCGGGCATTTTGGCGAGGATGTTTCGGCCGGCGTTGGTTTCCTGGCTGGGGCTGGCGACACAATTCGCACCCCACGTCTGCATCATGAGCTTGCGGAAGGGTTTCTGGTCGAAGCTGATGCGAACCATGAAGACCTTGCATTCGAGGCCAATGATGGCGCAGGCGAAGGCCAGCGCCGAGCCCCACTGGCCCGCGCCGGTTTCGGTGGTGAGGCGCTCGATGCCGAACTGCTTATTATACCAGGCCTGAGCGACCGCTGTGTTGGGCTTGTGCGAGCCGGGAGGGCTGGTGCTTTCGTCCTTATAGAATATCTTCGCGGGGGTGCCGAGGTGCTTTTCGAGGTATCTTGCCCTTCTGAGCGGGGCTGGGCGCCAGCGGTAGAGTATATCAAGGATCTCTTCTGGGATGTCGATCCATCGCTGGGAGCTGACCTCCTGCTCGATGAGGTTCATGGGAAAGACCGGCGCGAGCATGTCCGGGCTGATGGGGTTGCCGTCCGGGCCGAGAGGCGGCAGCAGCGGAGTGGGCAGATCGGCGGCGATGTTGTACCACTGTTTTGGGATGTCTTTTTCGCTCAATGAGACCTTGACTGGTTCCATATTGGTTCCTCTGTAAATTCGTGATTTACAACGGTCGTCGTCCGGAAAGGGTCCTGCTCCGACAGGAATGGACGACCATCGCACGAGTATATCGCGGCGGCTTCCAGATGCAAGGCCTTTTTGCCGGCGGGTTGGCGAAACGCATTGTAGTTTATGACGGTCATTGCGAGCTAATTAGTCTTTGAATAGAACAAATACCGAGCCCGAGCGAGCCGAAGGCTCAGTGGGTATATCGGACGGCGGGTCCGGCAACCTTCGAAAAACTTGAGGGAATTTGGGGTGTTTGGAAGGCGATTGGAACGCTTCGGCGCGGCCAAGTGAGGCGGCGGGTCGGTCGTAAAGGCTCTTTTCAGTGGCAAAAAGTGGGATTTGCGGTGTGTGAGACGTTTTTAGTTTTTGGGTTGGCGGAAGGTGCAACAAAAATCGGAACACAGGTGGTCCGGGGGCTCCTGTCCGTACCGGCGGAGTGATGAAGGGACTGCCGGGCTTGCGTTCACTTAATCAGAGGCGGACCTGTTCTGCCGTCGGCGCTCATCAGGTGGGAGAAGCCTGCGGCAATCATCATATTGCGGCAGTCGGCGGTTGAAATCTCATCGGACTGCCGCCAGAGTGCCGTGGTGAAACCCTCCTGAAGCTCTGAAGCGGTGAGATGTCCATGCCGCCCGTCGGGTTCTCCCGCTTCCGGAAACAAAGCGTTGGCTCCGCTGAAGAGCCCGACAACGTTGGAAACATTGACGGCAATACTTCTGGTTTCGTTTTTGCCGATGGTTGCAAGTACTATCACAGCGGCAATCTGACCAAGTCTGGCCAATGACACCTGACCATAATGATGAAGCGGCGATCCCGGAACCGGGAAACGCTGCATGACGCCATGCTGCCTGCACGGAAGATCGACACCTATCCAGATCTGATCGGCGAGTTCCTCAGGAGTATGTTCCGGCCCGACAGGCTCGCACATGTTGAACCATGACAGTCCGGCTTCAATGATCCGCTCGATGGTCGCCAGTCGACCTTCGGGACTCATACAGGAGTAGGTTCCTTCTCGAAGCCGACAGACGTGGTAAGCTCCCGAAACGCCGACATCTCGAAGCTCATTCATTTGGGACGAGCTAATATCTCCAACGTTGGCGAGGATTTCAAGTTCCTGAGGTATGCTCTGACGCAAGTGAGCACACAATTCTCGGAACCATTCGAAGCCGAAGCGATGCATCGTCATCAGAAACACGCCCCGTGCGCCTCCCGCCGAAAACCGCTCACATCGCCGAATGACTTCCTCGACGGATAACACCGCAGGCTGAATAGTTGTATGCGACTTTGCGAAAAAGCAGAAGCAGCAGTCTCCATCACATGGCGCCATGTCAACGCCGATCTGGCCGAGCAGTAAGCCCTGATTTGCAAATCGGCTGCGAGAGATTGCATTTGCAGTGGAACGCAGAACAGCCGCCTCCAGCGAGTTTTCAGGCAGTGCAAGGAGCGAGATCGCATCCTTCCTGGTTACAGCAATTCCCGCTTGAGCATCCTTCAGTATCTTTTCAATCTGCAAATCAATTCTCATTGCGTATCCATCCACGGTGTTTCACGTATTCTTCTCCACTGTGTCTTTGGCCCGCGCCAGCAGGTCTTCCAGCATTTCTTGATACTCCACAATACTGTCGAGCCATCGGGACAAACAGTTTCTGCCTCGATCGGTCAGGCGATAGAGGCGTCTGGACGGACCGGCTTCGGACTGGCTTTCTTGCGAAGAGAGCAGCCCTTCGGCATCCATTCTCTTGAGCAGTCGATAAAGTCCTGTGTAGTCGGGGGGCTGGTCCTGAAAGAACTTGAAACCCTGCAAACGTTTCTCAATCGCATAACCATGCAGACCCGGCGCCTCATTATGGAGAATCGTCAGAACCGCCGGCCTGAGCATACGGTCAAGCGACCTGCCGGAACAAATACACTTGTCGAGTCTTTGCCTGGTATTGGACATGCTCTAATAGTATGCTCACGAGACGGTTTCATCAAGTCTGAATTCTGATTGGGGCATAACCTCCTCGTGGTGTCCCCATACAGACCCTCATGAAGATGGGCGGATGGTCGTCAATCGAATGCTGTCAAACCTACTACCTCAAATCCACCGACGAGAACGAAAAGAAAGCTGTTCGAGTGCTCAACGACCTGTTCGCCGACAGGGAGGTCGGGCAGGAGCAGGGTGTGCGGGGGTAGGACACACAGGAGCTACAACTGGTTCGGCTCCGACTCTGGCATGGTCTCATCTTGGTCATCGGTGGAAGTGCCAATATCCTCAGAAAAACGTTCGGACATTTCTCGAATACGCTGGTACTTTCCCTCGTCATCTGACTCTGCAATCAGCTTGCCATCAACGATGAGTACCGGCATGCTTGTGTCTTCGGGAAACAACTCAATGTCACTGATCTTGACCGTTCGAGATCCCAAGAATGCCGCCACCCGTGCTGCTGTTTCACCTCGATACTGATACATCGTGAATTCATCGAACTCGGTTTCGGTGCCGCACGGGATCAGGCGACCATCCAGCATAGCTCTGACCTCGAATCGACTCGGTTCGGAATCGCCATCAATGGGGTTCAGCAGGATGGTACGACGGAATGGTACGGGTTCTGGTTCACTGATGAAGAAAGCGTACGTCTCGTGCTCCCGATAGTGCCAACCCGACGCCGCTATATGGACTCCCTCCGAATCCTCCACCCAATAAGCGTCTCTCAGCCCTGCTTCAATCGGCTGCCCCACGCCATCCGCTCTTCGGATCGATACGATGGATCGTGCGGCAGGTCGGACGATGCAACCGGAGGCAGTGACGGTAACGCTCAGCAGTACCAGTATTCGATAGATCGATCTCGCTTTGCTTCTATCCGCCATAAAAAGCCCTTTCGAGTTGGGAACCTGTGAGGGGCAGCCACGCATCCCCATCCTACCCATAACCGACACCCTGTGTCAATAAGACATGATCGATTTGATGCCGATATACCCCTCCCCTCAGACTCACCCCACACTGCCTGCCGACTCAGAACATAGATGTCGAAGACGCTCACCGGACGCTGGGGTGGAAATTTTGCCGAAAAATCTGTGCTTGACACGGATCGGAATGCCGTGTATAAGACTCTGCTTAAAGAACTTACGAAAAGTTCCGGCGGGCGTAGTTCAGTGGTAGAACACTAGCTTCCCAAGCTAGATACGCCAGTTCGATTCTGGTCGCCCGCATTCATTTCTGTTGGCCGTGTTTCGGCTTCGCCAGCATTTTGCCGCTGAATTCGGGGCATATCTCATGTGAACCTTTCGGACGTTATGTGCCTATCAGTAATAAGTGAACCGAAGCCGCCGGGGTTTTGAGGCGACTTCAGGATGTGTGCTAACTTATGGTCCGCCGAAGGACGACACAACATCCAATGGGGACCGAAGATTGCAAGCCTGATAAAATTGGAGACAGTACAATGGCCGAACAACATACAGTCAACGAAGTCAATGGCGTGGATATCGATGTCCTTCAGAGCACCGTCGGCTATGTCCGGCAGGACCCTGACCTGGCCAAATGCCGGTTCCACGTTACAAACAAATGGGTCGGCGGCAACCACAACCGCACCACCATCTCGAGCTTCTACGGCGCCAAGCAGGAAACCGAGCACCAGCACATATTCGAGCTGGACGCGGACGAACCGCCGATTCTGGCCGGTCATGACGAGGCGCCTAATCCGGTCGAGCACCTGCTCAACGCGCTGGCGGCGTGCGTGACGACGAGCATGGTGGCGCATGCGGCGGTGCGCGGCATTAGTATCCGGCAGCTTGAATCGGAGGTTGAGGGCGATATCGACCTGTCGGGCTTTCTTGGCATCAATCCGGACGTACCGAAGGGCTACACTGACATCCGTGTGAAGTTCAAGGTGGACACCGACGCGGAGAACCTGGACAAGCTCAAATCGCTTGCCGAATTCTCGCCGGTATTCAACACTCTGACCAACGGCGTAAACGTCGACATCCAGGTCGAACCCAACGAAGACTCGCAGCAATAGGCCAGCGGACCGGGCGTCGCGGCGGTTCGATTCAGGATTGCATGCCGTTGAGTATGGTGAAGGCTATGTAGACGGCGTATCCGGCGCCGAAGAGCGCGGCCTCCCAGCGGTCGAGTTTGTGCTTGCGGCCCGTGAACATGAAGACGAAGAGCATCGCGCTTGCCAGGATGACGACGGTGACGTCGGGGTTGGTTCCTGGGCCGACGGCGACGGGGCGAACCATGGCGCTAACGCCCAGGACGAAGAAAATATTGAAGATGTTGGAGCCGACGACGTTGCCGATGGCCAGTTCAGGCTTTTTGCGGAAGGCCGCGACGGCCGAGGTCGCCAGTTCCGGCAGCGACGTGCCGACCGCCACGACGGTTAGTCCTATGACTCTCTGGCTGATGCCGAGGGTCGCCGCCAGTCCGACGGCTCCATCCACCACCAGTTTGCCCCCGAGAATGAGCGCGGCCAGTCCAAGCGCCATCATGTACAGCACGCGTTTTGTCGTCCATTGGCGCGCGGGCGCTTCGGCTGCAAAATCGGGCTCCTGGATTGCGATGCCGACGCTGTAATAGATGAAGACGGCGAAGAAGCAAAGCAGCACCAGTCCGTCGATGCGCGTCAGCACATTGTCCGGGCGGCCGTCGATGAGACGATCGTTTACAAGCAGTCCCAGGAGGATCGCCGCCAGGAGGCTCAGCGGTATTTCCTTCCATACCGTGGAACGCGTAACCGCAAGGGGGAAGATGATTCCAGATACGCCGAGGATCAGGAGGATGTTGGCGATGTTGCTGCCGAGGATGTTGCTCATGGCGATATCGCCTGCTCCTTCGATGCCGGCGGTGAGACTTACGAACAACTCCGGCAGCGACGTTCCGAAGGCCACCGCGGTCAGGCCGATGACGAGGTCGGAGACGCCGAGCCTGCGAGCGAGCGACGAAGCGGCGGTTACCAGCAGATCGGCGCCTTTGATCACAAACACAAACCCGATAACGATCAGAATGCAGTTGAGCATGGTTCGCCGTCCTTCCAATGTGCGTCGACAAGAGAATCATTTGTCGGCATGATCACGACTGCTTGCGGGTCATGCCGCGGATCGATCTTCGCCTCAAGCATATCAACTCGCGCCGTGAATGTCCACAGTGCGAGCGAACAGACGAAAGCAGATCGTGGCGGCGGCGTTGAAAGACAGGCGCAATAATGTCGCAGGATCGAATTGGGGGAACAAAAAAAAGGCTGCCCCGTGGATGAGAACTAAGGCAACCTTTGGTCGAAAAGACGTTACGTCTTTTTCTTTCAACTCTGCAACGTTAAATTATGCATGCCGAAGCTGCGTTTGTCAACAAAAAATTTGGCATGCGGCATTTTTTCTGTCGGCGTTTTATTGTTCGACCGCAATGCATATCGACTTGAAGACATTCAGGCGGGCGCAGGGCCGCGGCTTTTCTGTTATTGTGTGAGGCCGAGCGGATCATGCAATTGATCTATGACGTGCCGAAGGAATCGGGCGGCATAAAACTCGTCGACGATCCTTCGGTCGGCGGCAAGCGAAACGGACATCGTTTTGCGCACCATCATGTCGCCATCGGCGGGCCTGATCGTGTCGGTTATGTTGCCGATGGAAAGAATACCCGTTGCACCCGGCGGCGCAATCGCCAGGAACGAACTGATGCCGTACATGCCCAGGCCGCTGAGGACTATGGTGTCGCCGTGGAAATCGTCGGGCATGAGTTTGTTGGCTCGCGCGCGTTTGAGCAGCAGGTCGCTTGCCTGTGCGATCTCGGCGAGCGACTTGCCCTCCACCTCTTTGATGACGGGCACGACAAGTCCCTGGGGCGCCGAGACCGCAAAGCCCACGCCGACATGTTTGCTGATGCGGACGAAATCGCCTGTGGGATCGAGTTGTCCGGCCATCAGCGGAAAGGCCTGCACCGCGCGAGCCATCGCACAGAGAAAGAAATCGTTGGTTGTGACGCGCAGTCCCGTCTGCTTGCAGTAGGGCTTGCGAAAGGACGTAAGCTCCGTCAGGTCGGCAATGCACTCCAGATAGCAGTAGGGCTTTTGCCGCTTGGATTGCAGCATCAGCTCACCAATGAGCTTCTGGATTCTCGACAGTTTGATCTGGTTTTTAAGGGGACCCGCCATATTGCCGGTGCACTCTTACATATTACAGCGTTTTCCTCGGCATTTCTCAGAGGCGGCATTGTATCAGCAATATTGGACAACGCAAGCACAGACAAATCTTCGGGGTGTAGCCGGCGGAGTGGTTTGCGCAAAAAGTCTGATAATTGCGCTTGTGTCGGGGCAGCAGGGCGGCTATAATGCAGGCGGTTTTGAGCGCATTGGTTCCAAGGCGTTTTTCGGCCTTGCCAACGCGAACTCGAAGCATTGCCGTCCTGGCGGCCTGAGCTCAGGCAAGCCTTCGCTGGACGCGAATCGCTTCTTGTCGGATGGCTCAGAATTCTTTCAAAACGTGTCTTCGCGAGCACCGCTGGGTTACCAGCAAGGATGCGCCAAGGCTTATCGGACAGGGTGATCCATCGGGCCGGATCGTGAATTTCTCCGGTGCAGTTTCGCTAAAGCCCTTCAAAAAGCACTGCCGATAAGACCCCTTGCGTTATCGTGACCCCAGTGGTGGTAAGAACGTTTTGGAGTATTCTTAAAGGGCAAGAAGCTATGAAGACGGCATTTATGGAGAAAACGGATTGGCGGCGCGTCGGCAAGTCAAAACCGCGATGCATCGTAATCGGCGCCAATAACGGTCAAGCCGGCGGGATGGCCGAGACGTGTGCCAACTCGGTCAAGCCGCTGAAGACCTATCCCCAGGTGTGGGACAGGGAAGTGGAAACCGATCTGGATGAGGGCTTTGATCAAGCCCCGGGAGCGGAGACTATGGCAATGGCGAAACCGGACAACAGGACGGAAGCGGCTGTTGTACAGAAGGACAACGCCGTCTTTACTACAAGCGAAAGGGATTTGAAGGTGAAGGATATGGACACGACCACAATTACCAAGACACAGCCCGGTCAGGGACGATACGCCACAATTGGCCGATCCGGCAACCCGGCCGGCAAGAGCCGCGAAGACCGAGTTGCCGAAAAGCAGGCCCGCAGCGAGGCCCGCAAACGTGGACGGGATCTGCACGGCGGCTTGGAACTGCTGGATCTCGATTTCCTGCTGGACATGGTGGAGAACATCGAAAGCGCCGAAGAGCACGACGTGCTCATGCGGAAATTCAGCTTTCACGAGCTTGCCCGGACAAATCGCCTCGGCGAGATCGACAGCAATGCCCTGCGGTATTACTGCGTCGACGAAGACGGGCTGTACGACAAGCAGACGCAATGCGAGGCGATGCGGGAACTGGCCGCACGCACGCAGCGGGCAATGGGTAACTGAGATCCTCTTCGGAGAGTCCATGCCGGTGACGTATACCGCCTGAATGCGGCAAGTACGTGATTCGTGCGCGATCAAGATTTGGAAAAAGCCTGTCTTTGACAGGCTTTTTTTTGTGACCGCCACAGCCGGCTCGCGGCAGCGGCCTAATGGTTCATACCCAGTCCGATCCGATCGGCTATCGGTTTCATGCCTTCGATGGTCTCTGTTATCAGTTCCGATAAGTCCACGCCAAGCATCTCTGCGCCTTTGGAAATCACCTGTCGGTCGATTTTGGCCGCAAACGCCTTGTCCTTGAATTTCTTCTTTACGCTGGAAGCCTTCATGTCCAGCACACTGCCCGATGGCCGAACCAGGGCAGTCGCCGCCACCAGGCCCGTCAGCTCGTCTACGGCGTAAAGCACCTTTTCCATCGTATCCCGAGGCTCGACGTCGGTGCAGATGCCCCACCCGTGGCTGAGCACAGCCCGCACATAATCCTGCGGCCAGTTCCGCTGCCGAAGGATCTCCGCGGTCTTGCTGCAATGCTGCTCAGGGTATCGCTCGTAATCCAGATCATGAATGAGCCCGATCACACCCCATCGTTCCTCATCGGCGCCAAACTTGCGTGCATAATGGCGCATTACGGCCTCTACCGCCAGCGCATGGTTAATGAGTCCCTCGGTTTCGTTATATTCACGCAGCAGTGACATGGCGTCGTCACGAGTCGGCACGCTTTCGGTCATGGTCCGGCCTCCTTGAAATCTGGTAGATTCATTGCACTTTGCCATCGTCGATTATCCACCGTGATGTGCCCGCCTTCAAGCGAAAATCATGTCGCCCTTTAGCCAGCGGCCTCCTGCGGGCGAAATTTCGCCGCCTGCTTGCAATCAAAGCGGTTATCTGCGAAACTCTGGACGCGGGTACGGCCGTTCGCCGAAGACACGAATACGGACCTTGTATCCGCTGAGCCGCGGACGACTTCCGCAAAGGTATAAATCGCTTTAAGGAGCCGGCATGGGCATCTTCACTAAGACGGTTCAATACATCAAAGAGCACCTTGGCAAGACACGGGCCAGGATAAGCTCCAGCCTTTCGGCGGTCCTGACCATGGGCCGCAAGATCGACGACGATCTGCTCGACGAACTTGAGGAAACGCTGATCAGCGACGACATCGGCGTCGAAACGACTGAAAAACTGATCACCGATCTGAGAGATGCCTACCGTGCCAAGAAAATCGCCACGACCGACGAGATCGTCCCGTTTCTAAAGGAGCACATGAAGGGCTACTGGCCGCAGCAGAACCGGCTGCTCAAGACCGCCGCGTCGGGTCCGACGGTGATTCTCGTGGCGGGCATAAACGGCTCCGGCAAGACAACCAGCATCGCCAAGCTCGCCTACGTGCTCAGCCGCAACGAAAAGAAGGTGATCGTCGCGGCCTGCGATACTTTCCGCGCCGCCGCGGTCGAGCAGCTCTCAATCTGGGCCGACCGAATCGGAGTGCAAATCGTAAAACACAAGATGGGATCGGACCCTGCGGCGGTGGCCTATGATGCATGTGAGGCGGCGGTGTCGCGCGGGGTGGATTACCTGATCATGGATACGGCAGGGCGGCTCCATACGCAGAAGCACCTCATGGACCAGTTGACAAAGATACGCAATGTCGCCGCCAAAAAAATCGAAGGCTCGCCGCACGAGGTGCTGCTCGTGCTCGACGCCACCACCGGCCAGAACGCGATCATGCAGGCCAGGACGTTTCTCGAAGCGATCGATGTTACGGGCATTTTTCTTGCGAAGCTCGACGGCACCGCACGCGGCGGCATAGTCATCGCGATCAAGGACATGCTCGACATACCCGTCAAATTCGTCGGTCTGGGCGAGAAACCCGAAGACATAGCGGAGTTCGACCCCGAAGGATTTGTCGAGGCATTATTCAGCTAAACACCGGGCGACTGGCAATTGTCAGCCCCGCAGATAATCAACGGGAGGTGCTGTATGAAAAGCTGTGCTGTTGGTCTAATGGTCCTGCTCTTTGCCGCTTGCGGTGTCTTGTGGGGCAGCCATGTGGAAGGCATCGATGCTCTTGACCCGGCGACCGATGCCCACACCAAGCCGGCCGACGGCGACTGGCTGATCACGCCCATAAAGCCTCAGGCACGGGTATTTCGCAGCGCCGACGCCAGGCAGGTCATCATGAGCAATGGGCTCATCTCTCGCTGCCTGTTGGTTGCGCCCAACGCCGCAACCGTCGCAGTAGATAACCTTATGACCGGCGAATCGATGCTGCGCGGCGTCAAACCTGAAGCTCTTGTAGCCATCGATGGTCAGACGTTTGAAGTCGGCGGTCTGACCGGCCAGCCAAACTATGCATATCTGCTGGACGAATGGCTCGATGATCTGCAGGCAACCCCGCGGGCCTTCCAACTTGCAAAGGTGCGCACCGGCAGGATTGAAAAACGCTTCGACTGGAAGCGAAAACGCTATAGTGCCGATCTGCCCTGGCCTGCGCCGGGCGTCACGTTATCGATGGACTATCGGCTTACCGCCGAAGCGATCCACGATACAGACTCAAAGCTTCTGGCCAGCACGGAGGGACGCAGCCTCCTGCTCAGCGAAGATTTCGAGCGGCTCGGCGGCCACTGGACCGTTCACCAGACCAGACATGAACGCAGTTCATTTGCGAATGAAGGCAAGACAGGAGAAATCTATACGCCGGCCAATACGTGCGTCTACGCCGAGCGAAAACTGCCCGAAGGCGTAAGATTGGTTCAGTGCTTCGTGGACACCGGTACAGATCGAAGCGCAAGCTGGGGCCCTGGCATCGCCGTGGTCTTCGAACATCGGGTGATCAAGTTCTATCTTCGTCCAGGCAAGGATGAGTTTGGAATCTATGACGGCGGCGGCGAGCGCACCACCGGCAAGGTTGAGCCCGGAAAAGCGTACTGGCTGCGGCTGCGGATTGAAGCGGCGGCAGTACACTGCGAGGCATCCGTCGACGGCGATAAGTGGTTCTCCGTGCATGTCGTTCAAACCGGAGCCGCTCTCGGCAAACCGAAAGCCGTGCGTATCGGCAAGACCAGCTATACCGGCCAGGCCAACGACTTTTCGGAACCCGGCGAATACGTGCGATGCCGCGTGGGAGCGTTCAGGGCCTACAGCCAAATCAGCACCGAGGCCATCCAGCGGCTAAACGCCGCAAGGGCATACCTCAAAGACATCACGGTCTCCGTACACTATGAGATGTACGATCACCTGCCGCTGATGACAAAATGGATTTCGCTGCGCAACGATTCGGACCGGTCGATTGTCCTTGATACATTCACCAGCGAGATCCTCGCGATGGTCGAGGGCTCATCCTCCGTCGAGAGCGTCAAGGGCTACGTCCTGCCTAACATGCACGTCGAGTGCGACTATGAATTCCTTGGCATGAGCAGCGCCGACGCGAACGTCTGCGTTAACTGGGTGGCGGATCCACAGTACCTGACCCAGGTAAACTACCTGTATCAGACTCCGTGTCTTCTGGAATGTCGTCCGCCGATCGGGCCGGCGGCTGCAATAGCACCGGGCCAGTCGTTCGAGTCTTTCCGGACGTACATGCTCATCCACGACAGCACCGACCGCGAGCGTCAGGGGCTTGCTCAGCGGCGAATGTACCGAACAGTCGCACCCTGGGTAACCGAAAATCCAATCATGATGCACGTCCGAAGCGCCCGCCCCGACGCGGTGCGACTGGCGATCGATCAGTGTGCCGAGGTTGGCTTCGAGATGGTGATTCTCACGTTCGGAAGCGGATTCAACATGGAAAACGAAGACCCGGCCTATCTCGCGCAGATCAAGGATCTGGTCGATTATGCCCACGGCAAGGGCATCGAGTTGGGCGGCTATTCCCTGCTTGCTTCCCGCCGCATCAGCGACGAGCACGACGTAGTCAATCCCGAAACCGGCAGGCCGGGCGGCTTTGCGGCCTTTGGAAACTCGCCTTGCCTCGGAAGCGTCTGGGGCCGCAATTACTTCCGCAAGCTTTATGCGTTCTTCGAAAAGACCGGCTTCGACCTGCTTGAGCATGACGGCTCCTACCCCGGCGACGTCTGTGCCTCGACGACTCATCCGGGGCACACGGGTCTGGCCGATTCGCAGTATACGCAATGGAAGACGATCACCGATTTCTATAAGTGGTGTCGCGGCCGAGGCATCTATCTCAATGTGCCGGACTACTACTATCTCAACGGGACCAACAAGAGCGGTATGGGCTATCGCGAGACCAACTGGTCGCTGCCGCGCGCCCAGCAGATCATTCATGCCCGCCAGAACATCTACGACGGCACATGGCAGAAGACGCCAAGCATGGGCTGGATGTTCGTCCCCCTGACGGAATACCACGGCGGCGGGGCGGCGGCGACCATCGAACCGCTGTCGGAGCACCTTGACGCCTACGAAGCGCACCTGGCCAACAACTTCGGCCTCGGCGTACAGGCCTGCTATCGCGGACCCCGACTCTACGACACGGAGGAGACCAAGGCGGTCGTCAAGAAGTGGGTCGACTTCTACAAACGACACCGACCGATACTCGATTCCGATCTGATCCACGTCCGCCGCGCCGACGGCCGCGAAATCGACTGCATGATGCACGTCAACCCGAACCTCAAGGAAAAAGGCCTGGCGATGGTCTATAACCCGACCGGTCAACGCGTCAGAAAGAACCTTAAACTGAACCTCTATTACACCGGCCTGACCGACAGCGCCATGATTCGCGAGAAGGACGGCAAACCCCGTCGGTATACACTCGACAGAGACTACAGCGTATCCGTACCTCTCGACGTGCCCGCGTCGGGCGTTACATGGCTCATAATCGAATAACCGCGCGCTTCGGCGTGGAACACACCGTGACTCATCACCGTGTGCCGTTTGTCATCAGCATCGGCTGGCCGGTGGCCGTGATTACGTCGCGCCACAGGGTGCCGTCCGGATCGATAAGGTTCTTCTTCGACACCGTCAGCGCGGTCGGCACATGCACAAGGTAATTGTGCATCATGCTGATCAGCATGGCGGTCTTGCCCGCCATCGCCGCGTGCACCGCATTGGTCCCCAGACGCAGGCAGTACACCGAATCATAGGCGTTGGCCGGCGTCCCCCGGATGATATAGCTCGGATCGATGTACTTCAGATTAATCTCCATGCCTCTCTTCTTGAAATACTCGCCGATCCGCAGCTTCAAAAAAAGCCCTATATCGGACAGGACAAGATTGCCCGAAGCATCCGTTTTGTTGGTCCTGTCGAGCAGGTCCTGCCCCGCACCCTCTGCCACGAGAACCACCGCATGATGCCTTCGCGCAAGCCTCTTCTCCAGATGCGAAAGAAACCCGTTCTCGCCGTCCAGTTCGAACGGCACCTCGGGCACGAGCACAAAATTGACGTCACTGGCCGCAAGCGCCGTTTCGGCGGCGATGTAGCCGGATTGCCGCCCCATGACCTTGACGAGTCCAATGCCATTGATGGCGTCATAGGCTTCGGTATGCGCGGTGCGAATGGCGTCGACCGCCCTCGAAACAGACGTCTGAAAGCCAAAGGACTGCTGCACATAACTGAGGTCGTTGTCGATCGTCTTCGGAATGCCGATCACCGCGATGTCGAGTCCTCGCTCTTTTATGAGCCGGCAGAGATCCAGTGCTCCCCGCTGCGTGCCGTCGCCGCCAATCGCAAAAAGAATATTGACCTTCTTCTCCGCCAGAGTGTCTACCATGTCCGCGGTGCGCTCGCCGTAGCCGCGGGACGCGCCGAGAATCGTGCCGCCTGACTTGTGGATGTCTTTTACCACGTCCGGGCTAAGCGCGATCGGTTCATGGCCGAGTTCGGGAAGCAGTCCGCGGTAACCGAACCGAAATCCGGTAATATGGCTGACACCGTAATCATAAGCCAGGCACATAACGATCGCGCGGATCACGTCGTTCAGCCCCGGACTCAGCCCGCCGCACGTCACAATCCCCGCGTGGGTCCCGGCCGGATCGAAGTATATCTTCGGCCGAGCACCCGCTTTTTCGATGAGCTGATTCTTCTCGCACGTCAGCGATGCCTGCGAAGACGAATAACCGATTGCGTGCAGGATGCACTCGTCGTCCTCGGTGTAGTTGGCCACGTAGTCGCCCGTAACCGTCGATAGCGTCACGGGCGACGGGATAACGGCTTCGCCCAACGTCTGTATGGTGAAATCCGGTTTGGTCATATGTCGTCCTTTCGCAAATTACGCCCCGCCGACCGTGTGAACTATGACGGCGCTGGCGGTTTCGCTCTGCCCCAGCGGACTTCCCGCAACAAGCACGATCTTGTCGCCTCGCTCAACCCACCGGCGATCCAGCGCGATCCGCTCGACCAGCGCGGCGAACTCGTCGAAACTGCCCGGAACCGGCGAACACCGCGGAACGACGCCGTAGTGAAGGCACATCTGTTTGCATACGCGATCGCTGGTGCTGAGCGCCAGAATCGGCACGTCGATCCGCGCCTTACTGAGCAGTCTCGCCGCCGATCCCGTCTGTGACCACGCTGATACAAGTCGCGGCGCAATGTCGTCCACCAGATGTGCAATCATTCTGGCCATCGCCGCCGCCGCCGCAAGTTCGTCGTTCGTCTCGATCTTCGGTCGGAGTTCATTCTGCGCATCCAGCCAGGCCTCCGTAACGCGGGCGATCCGACCCATTGTCTTAACCGACGCGATCGGGTGCTTGCCGATGGCCGTCTCGCCCGACAGCATTATCGCGTCCGTGAAGTCCATGATGGCGTTGGCCACGTCGGATACCTCCGCACGCGTCGGCGACGGAGACTCCATCATACTCTGAAGCATCTGCGTCGCCACGATCACCGGCGTGCCGAATCGGCGGCACAGCCGGGCGATGCGCTTCTGGATGAGCGGAACCTCGGCAAGGTCCATCTCGACCCCCAGGTCGCCGCGCGCCACGAGCACGACGTCCGAAGCCCTCACGATGGCTTCCAAATGGTCGATGGCCTGCGGCTTTTCCACTTTTGCGACCACCTTGATGTCGGACCCCGCCCTGGCGATATAATCCTTGAGTTCGAGGATTTCGTCGGCGCTCCGCACAAAGCTCAAAGCCAGAAACTCCAGTTTTCGCTCGATCGCCCAGTCGACGCACTCCCAGTCCCGCTCGGTAATCGACGGCGTCGAAAGTTCGGTGTCCGGCAGGTTTATGCCTTTGCGGCTGTAGAGCGCCCCGCCGGCCAGCACGCGGCATACGATTTCGCTCGGCCGTTTCTCGATGACCCGCAAGGCGATTGCGCCGTCGTCGATGAACACGCGATGACCCGCCGCGACGTCCGCGGCGAAGTCCGGGTAATTGGTGCCGAATCGCGGCGGCGTTCCCTCGCCGGTCTCCGATGTGATCGTGATTTCGTCATCGACGTTCAGGAGGTATCCTTCCGGCCGAATGAGAGATGTGCGTATCTTCGGCCCGCAGAGGTCCCCCATGACGGCGATGGTTTCCCAGTGCCCCGCGCCCGCCGTCTTCAACGTGTCGAGAAACCGCGCGTGCTCATCCAATGTCCCATGCGAAAAGTTGAGCCGGAAAACGTTCACGCCCTTGGCGATCATTGCGCCGATCATCTCGGCCTGGTCGCAGGCGGGACCGACCGTTGCGACGATTTTCGTCTTGATCATTTGATCTCCCACGCTCCCGCCGCGCGGCATCGCCCGCGGCAATTCTCCGCCAAAACCCGCCTCAGCCCCATCGTTATATCGTGGGATACGCTCCCACTCTTAAGCAGAAGGGCGGGCGCACGGCCCGCCCCTCGTGACAAAGCTTACACCTTCGGATAATTGCCGAGGTATTCGGTCTGCGGCAGCTCCCCGACAAGCGGTTTGGCGTATTCCATGAAGGCCTCGGTCATGCCGTTGCCCTCGGTGTTGATATAATCATCCGGCACGTTCTTGGTATGCTCGGCCACCTCGCTGAGATTCGTCCGGAACAGTTCCACGGCGTATTTGGAACCGTTGCCCAGCCGCTTAATCGCCACCGAACCATTGTCCTCCTTCAGCGAATACAGGACCGCCTGCCGCCCGCACCGTCGCGCCTCGTCTGCATCGACCGGCGACTGAAAACCCGCGAAGCTTCGCTGCAGGTAGCCGAACGTGTCCGCACGGACGCGCTTCACGCCCAGGTTGCTCTTGACCTGCGCCGCAAGATAGTCTGCCAGCGCCCCGGTACCCGAAAGCTGCACGTTGCCATGTGCGTCGCATTCGGCGTTCTCGGCGAGGACTTCGGCATACGTCTTCCCATCGGGCCGACTGACGCCCTCGCTCACCGCGATCACACAGCGACCAAGCTTCTTGTACACCCGATCCACGTCGGCAAGAAACTGCTCCATCTCAAACGGCCGCTCCGGAATGTAAACAAGGTGCGGACCGTCATCCTCTCGCTGCTTGCCGAGTACAGCGGCGCCCGTCAGGAACCCCGCGTGACGACCCATGATCACGTCGATTTTTATGCCCGGAAGCGCCCGGTTGTCAAGGTCGTCCCCGATCAGCGCACATGCTACGAACTTCGCGGCCGTCCCGTAGCCCGGGCAGTGATCCGTCACCCGCAGATCGTTGTCCACGGTCTTGGGCACGTGAAAAGCGCGAAGCTGATAGCCCTGATTCTCCGCCATATTGTTGATGATGTAGCACGTATTTGCCGAGTCGTTGCCGCCGATATAATAGAAGTACCTGATTTCGTGCTTCTTGAACACTTCCAGTATCCGCCCGCAATACTCATCGTTGGGCTTGTCACGACTGGACCCCAGCGCCGACGACGGGCTGCCCGCCACGCGGTTAAGCGTCCCAACCGACAACGCCTTAAGATCTATGAACTGCTCCTTGACGATGCCCGCCACGGCGTGAACGCCCCCGAAAAGCCGGTCTATTTCCTTGTGTTTGCTGGCTTCTTCGATCACTCCGACCAGGGACGCGTTGATAACTCCCGTCGGACCGCCGGACTGGCTGACAATTGCATTGGCCATTAAATACACCTTTCGTGAAATACTGTTTACTTACCTGAGTATCGCCAAACCACGGACCTGTGATTATACACAAGGACCCGCCCGTATCAAGCCCAAACGGATGCAAATCGAGCATCCTAACCCGCCCGGCAGGCTTTGATCGTCAATCGGCGGCGATCTCCACGGCCCGCCCGCAGGACAGAAAATACAGCCACGCCGCAACCGCCCGCCGCCCGAGCACTGCTTGCGTCGCCTGGGCGTAATAACGCAACTGCGTCTTATACAGTTCCGCCCGCCGCTCGACACCCGCCTCATCGATGCTGTCCGTCTTGAAGTCAATTATCACCGGACCGGCGGATGTCTCTATGAGCACGTCGATAATCCCCTGCACGATCACCGATTCCCCCATGCAGGCCGCCCCCAGCTTGCGGGCATCCAGAGCCATCGTGAAAGGCCACTCCCGCCGAACGCTCCCCGCATTGTCCAGCACAAGCCGACCCAGGTCGCTGCCGAAGAATTCTTCAATCGGCTCCGGCTCCACCGCCGCGGCGACATCAGCCGGCATCTTGCCGGCCGCCGCCAGACGTGCCGCCGTCTGCCTTATCGATTCGGCGGTAATCGCCGCCGACAAGTCCAGGTGCTCAAGGATCATGTGTGCCGCCGTGCCGCGCGTCCGGGCGTCCGGGCCAGTTTTGCGACCGCTGCGCCCGCAAGACAACGCCGCCGGCAGCCGCCCGAAGGCCGCCGTCAGATCCATCGCGGCGAATTCGTCGTCCCGATGTGTCAACTCGCTCACCGACTGCTTGGCCGCAATGCCCGTGACGTCTTGCCGCGGGTATTTCCAGTCCACCGACGCTGCGACGCGCTCCAGAAGTTCCGCCGTCTTCGCGGTTGAACCCCCATGAACACTCGCCGGCGAGCCCTTGAAAACGTTCTCCCTCTTGGCCATGATTGCCGCCGAAAGCCTGTCGAGCCGTCCGCGATCGATTGCCTCCGCAGTGTACAGATCGCTGTCCATCTCACCGTCGCCGCCCTCCATATCGAACAGTCGCAGCAGGCGCCGATGCCCCCCGAATGCATACAGCAGCCAGGCGAAATGACATCGCGCAGACCTGATCTGCCAGTCGGCAGGCGCCTCGCCGTCCATCACCGCGCAATGCGTCAGAATCCCCCTGCATTGACTTGCCGTCCTCGACGCCGTGATAATCAGCCGCTCGCGCGCACGCGTAACCGCCACGTACAAAAGCCGCATCTCCTCCGCAAGGTTCATGCTCATCTTCTTGTCGCAGATCACCTGATGAGCAATGCTGTCCAGCTTCACTCTCAAGTGCGGCTCGATAATCCGCAGTCCGATCGTCTCGCGATCTTCCGCAAGACAATCGCCGCTCATATCCGAAAGATTAAACCGCCGGTTCGTCTCAGCCAGAAACACCACAGGAAACTCCAGCCCCTTGCTCTTGTGAATGCTCATCAGACGAACTGCGTTCTCAGCCGATGTCTCCGGCGCAGCCGGCGCCCAGTCCTCGCCCCGATCCAGGAGTTTCTCGATGTACTCCACAAATCGCGACAGGCTCGTCCTGCGGCTCGCCGCAAAGCCTGCGAACTGAATCGCCCGGTCGTGCAGCTTGTAAAGGTTTGCCTTCCGCTGCCTGCCGTTCGGCAGAGCCGACACAAACGCCGCATAGTCCGTCTCGGCATAAACCGCCCGCAGCAGCTCCGCCAGTCCCTGCCGCGCCGCCACGGCCCTCCACCGGTCAAGCTGCTCCAACACTCCGCCAAGCCTTCGCCCAAGCGCCTCGTCCGCACCGTCCTCCACGTACTTCCGCACGCGCCCGCAGAAACTTATGTCTCGCCCCCCGCGCCCCGCATGCGCACAAACCTCCGCAAGCTCGCTTTCCCCAATACCAAAGAACGGACTCCTCAGCACCGCCGCAAACTCAATATCCTGCTGTGGATTATCCAGCACCTTAAGCAGGCACAGGCAGTCGCTGATCTCCGTCGCAGCAAAATAGCCGGCGCAGCTCTGGCTGTTCACCGGCACGCCGCCCAGGCGCAGTATCTCAACGTACTCCTTCGCCGTATGCGCAAGCCCCCTCATCAGAATCACAATATCCCCGTACTGCACCGGCCGATACGCATCCGCCGCCCGATCGTATACCTCGAATTCCGCACTCCCCCCGTTCGCCCCCACCATCCGCTGTATCCGCGACGCAATAAACGCCGCCTGCCGCTGAGCTGCACTGATCACATGTTCAATACTCTCCGCCGAAGCATCGCTGTCCGCGTCCTCGTCCAGGATAACCATCTCCACAGCGCTTTGCCCCGACGCCGCATCACGATACTCAAGCCCGCACGTCAGCGCCGCCCGCTTGTCGTAATCAATCGCCGCCACCGACGATTTCATTATCCGCCCGAACAGCGCATTGGCAAATTCGAGAATACCCCTGCGAGACCGAAAGTTATGCCCCAGATCCACGCGCAAGGCCTGTCCGTCCGACACGGGCGCGTCCGACGCACGAGCCAGCCGCTCCAGAAATATCTCCGGCCTGCTCTGTCGAAAGCCGTAAATGCTCTGCTTGATATCCCCAACCGCAAAGACATTGTCCCCCGACGAAATACGGTCGATAATCGCCTGCTGAAGCGCATTGATATCCTGATATTCGTCCACGAAGATATGCCTGAAGCGCCGCCGCAGTTTGGCCGTCACGTCAGCGTTCTCATCCAGCAGCCGCAGCGCCAAGTGCTCCAGGTCCGCAAAATCAAGGCAGTTCGCCCGCCGCTTCGCCTCCGCATAACGCCGGTCGAACCGCTGCACCAGCTCCACCATCACCTTCGTCTGCAAAGAAGACGCCGCACCCACCATCTCGCAATAGTCGGGGTTAACCACCGCCAGATCGCCAAGACCCGCAAACGTGTCCATCGCCCTCTTGGCCGGCGCCTTGATCAGGTCCGCCGTCTCCGCCGCCAGTTCACGCGGCCTGGCGATGAACTTCGGCTTCTGGTGGTTCAGCACTATCTCCGCGCAAGCCGCGAACTTCCCCTCCCGCAGCAGGCCGATGCACAACTCCACCGGCCCGAGAAATGCACTCTCTATCTGATCGCACCAGTGCCCGCCCGCCAGCTTCCGGTCCAGAAGCTGCGCATACCGCAACTGCGACCGGCACTCCTCCAGCTTCCTCGCCATCACCTTGCGCTGCTCGCCGGCAAGCTCCTCCGACAACCCCGACACAACCTCAGCAAGCGCACGAGCACGCTCATAAAAAGTCGTCCGCGAGGGCAGGCTGTCCAGAAAACCGCTCACCGCCATAACGTTTTTAAGGAAACCCATGTTCCCCCCGCCAAGGTTCCGCCAGTTCAACAGCGCAGCAAGCCCCTGCGCCAGCGAAGTATCCGTCCACGCATCCTCCACCACCTGCTGCAAGACGTCCGACCTCAGCAGGAGCTGCTCGTCCGGTTCCAGTATCCGAAACGCAGGATCAATGCCGATCAGATAGAAGTGCTCCGTGATCAACCGCTTGCAAAACGCGTGAATCGTGCTGATGTCTGCCGCGTCGATCATGAGCAACTGGTGCTTGAGACGCGCATCCCGCGTAGCCGCATATCGCCGACGAAGCTCCGCCGCGATCCGGCAGCGCATCTCCTCCGCCGCCGCATCAGTAAACGTCATCACCAATATGCCGCTGACGTCCGTCCCCCCCGACGCATCCGTCAGTATCCGCACACACCGCTGCGTCAGCACCGCCGTCTTGCCCGTACCCGCCGAGGCCGTAACCAGAACGTCACGACCCGACGCCTCGATCGCAAGCCTCTGCTCAGCCGTCCAATTCAAACGGGCCTCCGTCATGCCGTACCCCCCAGCCGCTCCAGCACCGCGGTCTTGTCCAACGGCTCAAGCGAGTTGTAATCGTTGATCTGCCAGTCGAATCGGCACAGCGCAGCATAGTCGCAATGGCCGCACGGGGAAACCTTCGCCATCCGATAAGGTCGAATCGCGATATCCCCCGACAATATCCGTCCTGCAAGCTCAACGATCTTCGCCCTCGCAGCCGACAGAACCGCCGCAAACTGCTCGCTCCTCAGCGCCGCACTGATATTGAAGTAATTGTAAGGCGCCCCGTCCTTGTCCACCCCGAAATTATAGTACCGGTTCCACCCCCGCTCCGCACCGGTGACCAGCAGCCCCGCGAACCGCCCGTCCAGAATCCCCTTCGCCTTGTGCCTGAACCTGCCTGCCTGCTTGTCGATTCCGCTGGCGCTCTCCGACGGCGGCGGCGCCTCAATCGGCACAAAGAACGCCCCCGCCGCCGCGTCGATTCCGCGACCCCCCGCAATCGCCCCCTCCAGGGCCAACATGTACACCGCAAGCTGCATGTCCAAACCGTAATAAAGCCGCGGCCACGACACCGATTGATCACGCCGCTTGTAATCGAAAACCAGCCCGATCCGCATCCCCTCGCACTCGGCAACGTCAACCCTGTCTATGCTCCCGTGAAGGCGCACCGACCTGCCGTCGCCCAGCGCAAACTCAAACGCATGCGACCCATCCTCGCCCCCGCCGAACTTCAGCTCCGACGCCTTCTGCCGGAAACTGCCCGCCCGCGACATCTCCGCAAGAGCGCCAACGCACTCCTCAACCGTATGAGCAGCGCAATCCAGCACAAACGCATTGTGCGCGCCCCTCATTCGAAAGTTCGCCAGAAAAGCATCCGTCCGCCAAACCTCGGCGATCTCCGCTCGGCAAAGCTCGATCAGTTCGCCCTCCTCCACCGTCGCCATGTCCTTGCCCGCCGCATCGAGCGACCGGAAAAGACTGTCCAGCACACGATGATAAAACGCCCCAAGGTCCACCGGCTCGAACCGAAACAGCTTGCGCCTGTCAACGTCCAGCATATACCTGGCGAAATGACGAAACGGACATGCCGCAAACGCGCCCAACCGCGTAACGGAACTATCCATCGTCCTGCCGAAAACTCGCCGGCAAACCGACGCGTCCAGCGCCGCGACGTTGTCATAAGAAAGTGCTGACCGCACAACGTCCGCCGCCTCCGCCAGAGCCGCGTCGCCGTGTCCGCACATCCCCCCGTACAATTGCACCAGAACATCCCGCCCATTCTCCCCAATCCGGCTGTCCCGCCCAAGTCCTTCGCAGAGCAGGCCCTTCAACTGAGCCGTGCTGTACACCTCGTCGGCGTCCCACCCTCGGTCCAGACAACTCATCGGCGCCGCCTCGCAAAACAGTGCCGCCAGTTGGTCCACGAAGCTCGACCGCGGCGTAGGCCGACCCTCGGTATCCATCGTCGGGTATGTTACATACAGCCGACGGCTCGGCCTCGTAAACGCGATATAAGCAAGATACTGACGCGATGCAAGCTGCCGCCCTAACGGATCGCCAAGCTCTACCTCCCGCGATTCGGCGATCTGCCGCTCCTCCTCAGTCAATATCGCATCGAACGAAACCGGCGATGGAAAAACCTTCTGTGTCGCCCCCGCCAGAAACACCGCACAAAGGTCAGGGTGCCGGCTCCGCTCAATCGCACCCACCAGCACCTGGTCCAGACGCGACGGTATCAGCTTCAGCGTCAGCCCCCCGACGGCCTCCCCGAAGACCGCCGCAAAGTCCTCAGCACCCATGCGATCATCCGCGAACACCGCGCAAAGCTCGTCAAAAAGCCCCACCAGCTTCTCGTACAACTGCCGATGACCCTGCCCGTCGTCCGGGTCGTTCACACACCACGCCGCGATCTGATCCCGCACGCCAAGCCCCTCCAGGCACTCCCACACCGCCCGCGTGAACTGCTCCGCCGAAATCCCTCCACCATCCGGACCCGACGCAAGCGCACTCTTGAGCCGCATTAGCGGCGCCGCAGCCGCCCGACGAATCCGATCTATCTCACCCGCGTCGAACTGCCTGTCGTTCGCCGGCGCAAAGTCCCACGCCTCCTCGACCGCCCAGTCCTCGCCGCTGACGCCCCATGCCAGACAGTAGTTCTCAAGCAGGTCGATCTCGTCGCCGCCGATGCCCGCCAAACCCGTCTTCAAAAAACCGAACACGTCCGCCGCCGCAAACCCTCCCAGTGCCGCCTGCAGCCCGGACCTGATCAACTCCACAAGCGGATGATCCGCAAAAGGCCTCGGCCGGTCGACGAAAAACGGTATCCCGTACTCGCCGAATGCCCCCTCGATATAGGGCTGGTATGACCCGATATCCGAGACCACCACGGCAATATCGCGAAACCGCAGGTCCTCGCGCCGAACCAGCCGCTGAATCTCGCGAGCAATCCAGTCCGCCTCCGCCCGTATGCTCGGCGCAGCCGCAAGCCGCACCGCATCGCCCGCCGCCGCCTTCGCATCTGTGCCCCCGCCGAAGATATTCCTCTCTATGTGTGCCAGCGCCGGCGCCTCCCCAAACCGAAGAGGCTTCTTGAGTATCAACGCATCCCGCAGAGGCAGCTTGCACCGCCTCACCGCCTCGAACAAATCCGCATAAGTCCGCCGAGTGGTGTTGAAAAGATCCGCCGCGTCGATCGCATCCCGATCCGGATTCCGCCAGTCGAACGCCTCCGGATCAAGACAAAGCGCAATAGCCGATTCACCCGCCGCCTTCAGCAGCTCAACCAGAAGCTCCCGCTGCTGAACCGTGAAGCTCGAAAAACCGTCAACCCAGAGCCGCATGCCCTTGAGCCAACCCGCCGCGGCAACGTTCTGCCGAACCGCCGTCAGCCGCGCATCAGGATTAACGAACACGCCCGCCCGCTCTTTTAGAAAATCCAGGTACCCCCGGTAGACCAGCGCAATATCCGCAAACTTGCCCGCCGAAGGGTGCCTCGGCTGCAAACGCCGCAATTCATCCGCCAGCCGCTCCAGCTCCTCCGGATGCTGCTCATACTCCTGCAATTCTATGATCGTCCTGGTCAGCTCCGCCGCCAGCCCCTGCGCATTTGCGCTTGGCCCCAATGCCGCCAGCCTCCCCGCACACTCCCGCAGCACCTTGTGAACCGCCATCTGTCGACCGGCCCGCGATATCTCCGACCCTGCAATGCCCGCACCCGGACCCGACAGGTGAAACATCAAACGATTAAACGAAACGACCCGCAAGCGGCTGTACCCCGCAATCCGTCCGTCCGAGAGAATCGCCCGCTCCGCCTGCCACGTTGCCTGCTCCGGAACCAGAAGCACCAGCGCCTCGGCGCCTGCCGCGTCCGACGCCAGGGAATCCGCAATAGCCCGCAGACACGCCGCCGTCTTGCCCGTCCCGCTCCTGCCTAAAATAAATTGAACACCCATTTTACCGGACCTGCCCTTCCTGTGCTCCAGCCAACCGCCTGCCGACGCTTTGTACCACAAAACCATCGAGTTTTCAACCGCTCGCCCGATTGTTTCAGGGCTGGCGCATGCTCCGCCAGCTCAGCTCCCAAAGCCCGCCCCAGCAGTGATCTTAAAGAGCAGAACCGTTTGGGCATTGCTGCCCGTGCTGCCCGCGCTCCTTTATTGCAGCGATTTTCCGCCGCGCGCCGATACATCACAGGATCGGAACAGACAAATCGCTCCCCTGGCTCGTGTGGAAGGATTGCGCATGGAAAAGAAAAAATCGAAAATCAGAAACGCCGCCTTCCTGCTGGTCGCCTGCACCGTTGCCGCCTGGCTCGGCTCCTTCAGTGGCGCAGCCAACAGAACCTACGAATTGCGGCCCGACGTCCCGTTGTCCTACCAGAACACCAGCAACACCGTAATGGTCCTCGACGCCTATGAGCGACTCATGGACAACTACATGTCCCTCGTCCAGAGCAACCTCAATGCCGTCAGCGGCGACGTCTCACAGTCTGCCAGAACCCTCGTCAACGTCGACCGCAAATTGGATAACCTCGCCGTCAGAATTGCACGCATCGAACGCGCCCTGAACATCCAGACCGTCAGCCCCGGCTCAAGCCCCGCAGGCGATCTGTATTAGTATTGGACGGCCTCAGCCGCCTACCTCAGGACACGCCATGATGTACTCGCGGATACGGTCCATATCCGCGATGGCTACCGCCACCTTGTCGTCGGCCGCGCCGTAGTACAAATACAGCTCGTTGCTCTCCTCCATGACAACCGCCCCTGTAACAAAAGTCACGTCGCTGACGTCCCCGACCCGCTCGTATGTCTCCTTCGGACCAAGAACCCACTCCTCGCTCCGCCGCAGAACGTGCCACGGCTCCGACTTGTCCAGAAGCGCAAGCCCCGTGCGATACAGATGACTCCCCGTCGTCACCCGAACCCCGTGATAAACCAGAAGCCATCCCTCCGGCAGTTCGATCGGCTGACACGCCAGACCTACCCTGGCCCCGTCCCAGTACCCGCTGCGAGTCTTAAGCAGCACGCGGTTGTCACCCCAGTGCTTAAGGTCCGGCGAAAGGCTCATCCAGATATGAGCCTCCCCGCGCACGATTGGCCTGTGCAAAAGCGCAAAGCGACCGTTAAAACGACGCGGAAACAAACACGCGTCCTTGTCCTCAGGCGGAAGCAAACCGCCCAGCCGCGCAAACGTCTTGAAATTACGCGTAATCGCAAGCGAAACTATCGGACCACCCTCGCTGAACGATACATACGTTATCGCGAACTGCCGTTGTTCCTCTAACCACACAATTCGAGGGTCTTCGAGCCCCCACTGCTCCTCCTTGTTGCCCGGGTCCGCAATCATCGTCGGCGCCTCGTCGATCACCCAGTCACTAAGACCGTTCTTGCTGCGCGCGCAAGTGAAATGAGACGAGCCGCGCAGGTCTTCCACGCGATTCAAAAGCAGCACCTCGCCGTTGACTTTTATCGCCCCGGGATTAAACACCGAGTTGATCGGATAAGGCCACTGCTCCGCGACCAGTATCGGGTTGCCCTCATACCGCCTGAAAAGGGTCGCCGCCAGCTTCTGTCGGCCGGATGGTGTCATCGAAACCTCGTCTAATAACCGCAACATTGATTCTTGCAGCTAAATAGTTCGTCAAACCCGCCGTAAGGTTTGAATGTTAATACCGCCTTTTCCATATCACAACCAAAAAACCTGCCCATGTTGTAAGAACACCGCGCTCTGCGTCGCCCATGCAACCCAACAAAGCCCCGCCGGGAAAACAGAGTTTTAGTTGCATTTCAGCCCTCGATATCTTACATTGCCCAGGCCCCGGGTGCGGGCATTATCGAATCTAAACTCAGGACCCCGGCTATGGCAAAGAAAAACAACATCAAAGTCGACCCCGCCCAAGCCAGGCAGCGCGTGGAAAAAATCTTCCCCATCCTCAGGAAAACATACCCCGATGCCAAAATCGAGCTCAACTACGACAGCCCCTTCCATCTGCTCATCGCCACCATACTCTCCGCACAATGCACAGACGTCCGCGTAAACATCGTCACCCCCTCGATATTCAGCAGATACCCCAATCCCCGCGACTTCCTCCAGGCCGACCCCAAAGAAATCGAGGAGCAGGTCCGCCCAACCGGCTTTTATCGGAACAAGACCAAAAGCATTATAGGCTGCTGCCGCATGCTCATCGAAGAGTTCGACGGCCAAATGCCGCAAACCTTAGAGGAGCTTACCCGTCTGCCCGGAGTCGGCAGAAAGACCGCAAACGTCATACTCGGCAACGCCTTCGACAAGCAGGCCATCGTTTGCGACACCCATGTCATCCGTCTGAGCCGTCGCCTGGCTCTTTCGGAAAACAGCAACCCCGTAAAGCTCGAATTCGATCTCATGGAGATAGTCCCAAAACGAAAGTGGGGCGGCTGGTCAATGTTCAGCCACCTGCTCATCTGGCACGGACGAAGAATCTGCAAGGCCAGAAAGCCTGACTGCCGCGCTTGCCCGATCGCGCAACACTGCCCCGCGGCCAATAAGCCCCAACTGTGGTAAAGCGGCTCATGACCGCACCACGGCGGACCGATATAATGTCAACTGATGGTTTATTTTTTGAGGTCTTCTTATGAGCACTATCAACATGCCGATGGAGGAACCCTGGCGCATCTTCAGAATCATGGCCGAGTTTGTAGAAGGGTTCGAAGAACTCTCCTCCGTCGGACCGGCAGTCTCGATCTTCGGTTCCGCAAGAACACAGCCCGGAGACCGATACTACGAACTGGCCCATGAAACAGCCTACCGAGTCGCCAAGAGCGGTTTCTCCGTCATCACCGGCGGCGGCGGCGGCATCATGGAAGCCGCAAACAAAGGCGCAAAAGACGCCGGCGCGCGAAGTATCGGCCTGAACATCGAACTGCCAATGGAGCAGATCCCAAACAAGTACCAGAATCTCAGCCTCAACTTCAAATACTTCTTCTGCCGCAAAGTCATGTTCCTCAAGTACGCCAACGGCTTCGTCGTAATGCCCGGCGGATTCGGCACAATGGATGAGCTCTTCGAATCCCTCGTGCTCATACAAACCCTCAAGCAGGTGTATTTCCCGGTCATCCTCATGGGCAGCGACTACTGGAAAGGCCTGCTCGACTGGGTCAAAGACGTAATGCTCGAGAAAGGAGGTTACATCTCCCCCGAAGACCTCAACGTCTACGCGGTCGAAGACGACCCCGAAAAAGTCGCCAAAATCCTCGTCGAGTTCAGGGAGCAGAACGGCCGGACAGGGCTCTCACAGCCCCCGGGCCTCAAACAAAGCGTCTACCACCACTGACACTCTCGGCCGCGGTTACCCCGTCTGAGCGCATTGCACAGCCGCGTCGTAGTGCTTCAGAAGGTACTCTCGCCCGGCGCCGCCAAGATGCTCCCACGGCAGGATATCGTCCCGGCCGAAGCTCCTTTGCGCCGCCGCGTGCAGGTCCATCCCGTGCGCACTGAAACCCTCCTCCCACACTCGCGCATCGAAGCACTCGTTCCACAGGTCGAATTTCGCCCCCCTCCGCCATGCCTCCTCGATTACCGCCCCCATCCGGCGGTCCCCACGAGCCACCGCCGACTCCAGCACGCTCGTTTCTATCCCGTGGAACTTGAACTTAAGGAACCTCGCGTTCAAACGACGCTTCTCCCGCAGGACAACCTCCTTGACATGCTCGAAGTACTCCGCCGACCGCTGCCCAAGCCACCCGAACGGCGTGTGCGGCTTCGGCACAAGCCAGCTCACCGCAATATTGATGTTCGCCACCTTGCCGTCAACCTCCTTGCGCAGCCTCGCAAGATCATGCGCCAGCACCGCAATCCCGACTATATCCTCCTCCGTCTCCCCCGGCAGACCAGCCATGAAGTAAAGCTTCAGTTGCTGATAACCCGCCTCATACGCCGCTCGCACCCCGGCAAAAAGGTCCTCGTCGGTAATCGGCTTGTTGATCACCCTGCGCAGTCGTTCACTCGCCGCCTCAACCGCAATAGTCAGCCCGCTCTTGCGAACCGACGTAACCATCTTCGGCAGAAGCTCCAACTGCTGCTTGACCTTCAAACTCGGCAGCGAAATGCCCACGTGCCGCGGCTCGAAGTACTCCTGCAATCGTACCACAAGCTCCTCGAGGTGCGGGTAGTCCGCCGTCGACAAGCTCAGCAGGCTCACCGTGTCGAAACCCGTCGCATGATAGTTCGCCTTGGCGATCTCCACGATCCTGTCAACACTGCGATACCGCAATGGCCGACGGCAATAACTCGCCTGACAAAACCGGCACCGTCCCGGACACCCGCGCATGATCTCCACGCTCACACGCTCATGCACCGCCTGAACAAACGGCACTATCGGCCGCTCCGTAACCGCCGCCCCGTCAAAATCCTGCACAACCGCATTACAGAACCGCGCCCGCAGCCCCGGTTCCTCAGCCGCAAACGCGGACATCCGCTCCCCTTCATATTCGAACCTGTACAGCGACGGAACATAAACAAAATCCCACGCTCGCGCGACCGCCCGCAAAAACTCCCCCTTCGACGCGCCCTGCCCCTTCATCTCACCCAGAAGCCCCGCAATCTTGACCACCGCCTCCTCACCCTCACCCAGAATGAACATGTCCACAAAATCCGCTATCGGCTCGCACGCATTCGCCGCCTGCCCGCCCACAATCACAATCGGATCATCCTCCCCCCGTCGTGCCGACCGCACCTCCAGCCCCGCCAGATCCAGCATATTCAGCATATTCGTATAGCACAGCTCATTGGTAAGACTGAATCCGATCACGTCGAAATCCCCCACCGCCGCCATCGATTCCAGCGAAAACAGCCGTATACCCCGCTCCCGAAGCACCTCCTCCCCATCAAGCCACGGCGCAAAAACCCGCTCCGCCGCAACACCCTCCATCCGATTTAGCACTTCATAGAGAATCCCAAGCCCCGTGTGGCTCATCCCGATCTCATAAACGTCCGGAAAGCACAGTGCCGCCCTCACCTCGCACGCCGCAAGGTCCTTCGCAGCCTGGTTGACCTCGCCGCCGATATAACGCCCCGGCCGACGCACATAAGGCAAAAAATCCCGCTCGACCCGTTCCCGAAGATTTTCTATTTTTTTTCGTCTCATGAACGTATTATACGCAAAGGGCCGGGTTTGTTGAGCTAATTGCCCGACGATTCCAAAAACAGCCCCCATACTACGAAAGGAAACAGCGTGTACAAAACCCTGCGCCTCATCGCGGTCCTGGCGCTTGTCGCCGTCTGGGCGATCGTAATCCGTATGTGGACCACCCGCCAGACCCTGCCGCCGAGCGCCCCCGCCGTGACCTCCGGCCAAAGCGGCACACGCCTCGTAATGGGAACCTTTGCAAACGTCACCGCCGTAGCCCGCGATCAGGACACCATCACCCGAGCTGTTACAGCCGCCCACGATGAGCTCGATGCCGTCGACGACATGATGAGCGACTACAAACCCGACTCCGAACTCACACTCGTCAACCGCGAAGCATTCGACCGGCCGGTGCCCGTCAGCGAACCCCTCTTCGAGGTCCTGCAAGCGTCCCTCGAATACAGCATAATCAGTGAAGGCGCCTTCGACGTAACCATAGGACCCGTCGTACAACTATGGCGCGACATGCAAAAGCAAAACAGCAGGCCAACCGACCAGCAGCTCGCCGAAGCACGACAAAAAGTCGGCTACCGGCACCTCATCCTCGACGCAGAAAACAGAACCGTCCGCTTCGCCCGGCCCGGCATGAAGCTCGACCTCGGCGCAATCGCCAAAGGCTACGCTATCGACCGCGCAATCGACGCCATGAAAGCCGCCGGAGCCGCCGGCGGGCTCGTCGACGTCGGCGGAGACATCCGCTGCTTCGGTCTCTCCCCAAAACTCACCAATACCTGGCGAATCGGCCTCGACGACCCCGACGGAGACGGCGACATACTGCTCGTCCTTAACCTCACCGATATCGCCGTCGCAACCAGCGGCGATTACCGACGCTTCGTCGTCATCGACGACCAGCGTTTCAGCCACATCATCAACCCCTCGACCACCGCAAGCGCCCGCGACCTCACCAGCGTAACAATTATCGCCCCAACCGCAATGCAGGCCGACGCACTCGCCACCGTCGTAAGCGTAATGGGACACGAAAAAGGACTCGCGCTCATCGAGTCCGTCGACAATACCGAGGCAATCCTGATCCCCGCCGCGGACCCTGCCCTGTTCATCAAGACCAAAGGCGCAGACGACTACATCAGGTAAACCACCCGCCGACGCCGCCACGGAAAATGCAAAACGAGCCCGCCGAAAGCACGCCGACGGGCTCGCTGTAAACTGTACGCTCTATACTGCTACTGCTCTTGCGAAGCGCGCCGTACAAACCGCCGCACCTCACGCGCCCCTGTAACCTTCTGGCTGCCGCGGCTCGTCGTCAATTCGCCGACAAGCTTGCCGTCCGCGACCGTCCCGGCAAAACTCGTTTCGAACTGCCGATCGCCGAACTCCATCACGACCGCAAAGCTCACCTTGTCGCCGTCCAGCGCAATCTGCTTGATCGGAAGCGTCCCATAGAGCCCGCTCAGGTCCGGGTTCACCACAAGCCTCTGCTTGCGGCTGCCCTGCTCCCCGGCAATCTCAAGATTCCAGGTCCCGATCACCGCAGCGCCGATCCGAGTGCCCTCGACGGGGATTTCGCCACGATCGCTCTTCAGTACGCCTTTCAGGCCATCCCTTTCCATCGCACCTTCGAACGTCGAAACCATCTCACGATCCTGAAACCGGCTGGTCCTCTTGAACGTCAGGTTGTTCCGCTCAAGCTGCACGTCCGACAGCGAACTCTCCCCGCGCTGGCTCTTCCACTGGCCCGCCAGCCCGCCTTCCTCGTCCGCCGTAATGACAAGCGTCGAAACGACTTCCCGCTCGCCCAACTTGAACTTCATCTCCCACTGGCCAACACCCCGGGGCGCCCGCGGCGCACGTACACCCTCGACCTTCGTCTCGCCCATCGGACCGGCAAGTGTCCCGCTGAGCTTGCCTTCGGCCATCGTCCCGGTGAACTTCGACACCATCTCCTGGCCCTCTCGGCCGCGCATCGACCAGCTAAACGTCAGCGCCCCCTCGGAGACCGCAACGTCCCTCAGGTCGGTAACGCCCCAGAAACTGATCCACTGGCCGGTCTGCTGTCCTTCAGAATCGCGCGAAAACGACAGAATCGCATCCATCTGCCTGCCCTCGCCGAAGCTCATCTTGACCTGCCAGTCGCCGAACGCACCGCCGCGCCGCGGCGCCTGCCCCCAGGCCCCCGCCGCCAGCACCATCGCGCCGACCACCACAAAAACCACGCTCCTCTTCACAAACATCGTCCCTTCCATAGCAAGGTCCTCCAAAAACGGTTAATAAAACTGCCGCTCCACCCCCTTTATACAAACTCCCCCGCACCTTGTCAAATCTGCCAAAATATAGGCGCCGAATGTAGCATCCCGCCCGATCTCCCGCTGACGCTTCCCATCCGCAGCCACCTCCAACGCCCTCCGCCTTATTGACCGTACCTCCGATTTGCACTATAATAACCGGGTATTGGTATAAATGAGTAACCTCCATCAAAGGAACCGCCATGAACCGCCGCATCGCCGCCGTCTGCCTCGCCGCCGCATTCATAATCCTCCTCGTCTGCTCCACAGCCATCCTCGCCGCCCAACTCGTAAAGGCCAAAGACGGCTCCGGCATCTTCGGCTACAAAGACACCCCCATACTCCCCTGGTGCGGCTACCACGTCCACGACCCCGACCGACCCGCGCCGCCAGTCGTAACCACCGCCGCCGACGCCGCTCCCCCCTCCGACGCCATCGTACTCTTCGACGGCGCCGACCTATCCCAATGGCAGCCCTCCGACTGGAAAATCGATAACGGCCGGCTCATCGCCGTCTCCGGCCACCTCCGCACAAAGCAGTCCTTCGCCGACTGCCAGCTATACCTCGAATGGCAAACCCCCAACCCGCCCGTCGGCGACTGGATGGACCGCGGCAACAACGGCGTCCTCCTCATGGGCCTCTTCGAAATCCAGATCTACGACTCATACCAGACACTCCTCTACCCCGACGGCCAGGCCGCCTCCATCTACGGCCAGACCCCGCCCCTCGTAAACGCCTGCCGACCCCCAGGCCAATGGCAAAGCTTCAACATCATCTTCTACGCCCCCGTCTTCAAAGACGGCAAACTCCAAACACCCGCCCGCACAACCATCATCCACAACGGCGTCCTCGTCCACCACAACGAAACCATCCACGGCCGAACTACACACCGAAACCTGCCCAGGTACACGGAATCAATGCAACAACCGGCACCAGTGAGCCTCATGAGCCACAACAACCCCGTCCGATTCAGAAACATCTGGATCAGACCACTGAATTGAATCTCCTGGCCCGCACCCTAAGCCGGCTCGTTGGCGATCAATGACTCCCCGAACGGCGTCTCAGACACCCGAACGCCGGGATTCCGCTCCCCAAAGTATCGCAGCAGCCACTCATCCTGCAAGAGAACCACCGGCCGCCCCTGACCGTCCACCGCATGGCGCGCTTCATAAGGCAGATTCAACTGCATCACGTCCACCGACGGATCCACCCACCGCGTTACCGTCCACGGCGCCGCCTTGATCCGCGACGTCGCCCCGTACTCGCTCTCCAGCCGATACTGAACGATTTCAAACTGCAGCGGCCCAACCGCCCCCAGCAGCGGCGCCGGACCCCCATCAGCTATCTTATAGCTCTGCACCACACCCTCCTGCAGCAACTGCGCAACCCCCTGGCGAAACCGCTTCGCGTTGGCCGCATCCGGGTTCTCAAGGTATGCAAAACACTCCGGCGCAAACCGTGGTATCTCGTTATAACAAATCCCCACATCCGTCGTCAAAGTGTCCCCGATGCCGATCTCCGCGTTGCCGATCAGCCCGATCACGTCGCCCCCATACGCCTCCTCAACCGTCTCGCGCTCCCGACCGAAAAGCCTCGCTGCGTTCGAAAGCCGAATCATCTTGCCGCTCTGCGCGTGCCTAACCGTCATCTCACGCTCGAACTTGCCCGAAACAACGCGAACGAAGGCAACCCTGTCCCGATGCCGCGGGTTCATGTTCGCCTGAATCTTAAAGACAAATCCCGAAAAACACGGATGCCCCGGATCGATCATACCCCCGCTGCTGAGCCGCCCAAGCGGCGCCGGCGAATGCTCCAAAAACCCGTCCAGCAAAAGCTGCACCCCGAAATTGTTCAACGCGCTGCCGAAGTAAACAGGCGTCGTCCGCCCCGCCCGCACCTCCTCCGCACAAAAACGCGTCCCCGCGCCGTCCAGCATCGCCACCTCATCGCAGACCGTCTCGTACGTCGTCTCATCCAGCCGGCTCCGAACCGCCCCATCCCCAAGGCTCGCCGTCGACACAGGCGCCCGATACGCACCTCCCGGCGTCCGCTCGTACAGGTGCGCCAGCCGCGTATGCCGGTCCCACACCCCCTTGAAATCAAAACCCGTACCTAACGGCCAGTTCATCGGATAAGCCGATATCCCCAGCACGCTCTCAAGCTCATCCAGCAGACCCAGTGGATCCAGCGTCGGACGGTCCATCTTGTTCATAAACGTAAAGATGGCAACGCCTCTCTGCCGGCACACCTCAAACAGCTTGCGAGTCTGGCTTTCGATGCCCTTGCCCGCGTCGATGACCATAATCGCCGCGTCAACCGCCATCAGCACCCGGTAAGTATCCTCCGAAAAGTCCTTGTGCCCCGGAGTATCCAGAAGGTTAATACGAAAGCCCCGATAGTCGAACTGCAGAACCGTCGAGCTGATCGATATGCCCCGCTTCTTCTCCAACTCCATCCAGTCAGAAGCCGTAGCCCGCTGCTGCTTACGCGTCGTAACAGAACCAGCCAAACCAACCGCGCCACCATATAGCAAAAACTTCTCCGTAAGTGTCGTCTTGCCGGCGTCCGGGTGCGAAACTATAGCGAATGTCCGCCGCCTGCCGATCTCCCGTTTTGAAATACAATGCATCATAGTCATAATATGTCTACCGTGATTTCTGCCGAATCGCCCGGAAAAAAGGGCCCGCAAGTGAAATGAATCTGTCCGCGGCTCGATCCGCCCCGCCGCACCGCAACGCAATACACAGACCAAAGCCGCCAAATGATGACCCGCGCCCCTAAGGTGGACTCATGCCCCCGCCAAAGTTCACACCGCAGCCTCGACAGACCCCAACCCCCATCCCCAAATCAACCCCGGAGATTGCACCTGTGCCCATCAGCCTGTCCAGCGCGTCTGCCATGCACGCCATCATAACAAACCAGGAAAAGAAGTCAAGACGCCGCCGCTGCCGCACCTATCGTTCTGCTTGCCGGCGAAACTTTTTTGCCGAACCTTATTGGCCTGGCGTCCTAACTTCCCCCCAGTTCCGCCGTTATCACCCAATTCGTATCCGTATCGCTGATGTGCGGATTGTAAAACGAAATCTCGTGCTCGCGCACCGAGGCGAACAAGCACCCCAGCATCTCCACAAACTCCTTCGGCGCCTTCCACGCCGACCAGACACCGAAAACGCCCCCCGCGCCAAGGCAGCCCGTCAGCCCCCTGAGTCCCTCCGGCGTATAGAAGTCGCGATGGCTCGGCCCAAGCCAGCAGTCCGGTGAATGATCGATGTCCAGCAGGATCACGTCGTACCGATCCTCGCCGTGCGGCCGGGCGACGTACTCGAAAAAATCCCCCTCGACCACCGAGCACCGCCCATCCTCCATCAGCGCCTCGGCCGCCGGCACCAGCCGCCTCCGGTGCCATCCGATCACCGGCCCCAACAGTTCCACAACCACCAGCCGCCGCACATTTGCATATTCCAGCGCCGCCGCCGCCGTATAACCAAGCCCCAGCCCGCCCACAAGCACATCCAGCTCCCGATCCTGCCGACCCTCCAGCACAAGCCTCGCAAGTTCACGTTCGCTGGCGTTCACCGAACTCGACATCAGCATCTCGTCGTCCAGCTTCACCTCATATACCAGCGCATCAGGCACCGAAGGCGAACGGCGGCGCCGCAGCACAAGGTCGCCCAGCGCCGTCTTCTGATAGTCCAGTTCCTCAACAAAAAATCGCGACATTATGACAACAATGTGTTTGTGTCTGATAGACAGACCTGCAACGGGCGTCCCCAATACAGCGTACTGCCGCACTTTCGTGTTTGTCTGCTATCTCTCTTCGGTTCCCGTGCTCTGCCTGCCGCCGGAACGCCGCATGGGCTGGCGCTTGAACTGGAGTGTTGCCCAGGCGTCACCTGCAAGGTCGCCGTATCTCATCGCATAGAGCCTTACCTTCATAGTGTCCTTGTCGACCTTGGAAATTGCCACAGCCATGCTCTCTTTCTGACCATTGGCTTGTGAGACCTCGCGTTTTGAGACCGCTCCGTCCCAGGTAACATCCCATTCGGATTTGACCATACTGCCCCTGTTGTCAACTCCCGACTCGATGACTTTCTCTTCGCCGGGTACGCAGAAGATCATGCCCTGGTAGGCATGATCGCCCATCCTGAAGTTCACCAAAATCATATTCTTGTCGAGTTGCCATCGGTAAGCAAGCTCGATAGTCTCGCCCTCGTCCGTCGCGGCAGTCCACCGACCCACCAGCCAGCTCATCTGCCCTTCATCCACCATGCGCTCCAACTCCGACTGCCCTGTCGCCGGGCCCCCGAGCAATGCAACAGTGCACAAAGCCAAAAGGACTCTTCCAATGCCACGATTCTGCCTGTTCACGACTAACCGCTCCTTTCTCAAAAAACACGATCCTTTAAAACATCCTCCTGCGCCAACCTCTATTGGCGATTGTCCGGCAGTCAATGATCCATCATTATACCGCAGAACGTCAAATGCGTCTACTGAAGCCACTGGCCCGCAATTATGGCAAGGTCGGCCAGGCTCACAATGCAATCGCCGTTGACGTCGCCAACAAGATAGCGCGCACACTTTGATTCGGCATAAAAGGCAATGTCGTCGACCGCAAAAGTAACACTCGTAGACGGCTCGTCTTCGACGCCGAATACAACGGCCACAACACCCGTGCCGATGTCTTTCACGCTGGCAGAATCATCCCGGCCCAGCAATTCCGCGGACAGATCAAACTCCAGTATTTCCCAGACGTCCTGAGAGGCCCCCATGATGCCGGACGGCAATTCAGTTCGCTGTGTCCTGTAATACCCGATCGTTGAAGTATCAGGGGCAATGAACGCCATGGTAAAAGCCGACTGCGGATGAGACCGATTTCCGGAGAACTTTTTGATCTTGAACTGCGCCTTGTCGAACTGCGTAAGGTCGACGATTGCCAGGTTGCCAATAGGCGTCGATACCACATCGAAGGGCAGGCCGAGGTTGTGAGCCAGCATCAAAAAGTTTGCCTCATTGCGCCCCCCGGCCGGCATTTCGTAATGAATGATCATGCTCTTGGGGCTGTTCGGGTCGGCCAGTGATTCTCCTTCGGCAATGAAGCCATTTGGATCGCCGACGCCAAGCGTCATAGTGGTTGGAAAAGGCGGAGTGGGATCCCCGCTGCCGCCCGGCAGAACCTGTGTCAAGGAATAAGCATTCCACCACGGCCCCCCGGTGTTCAGCCCCGTGGCCAACATGTCCGTTGTGGATTGGTACGACTCAAAATCATCCACAACCCAGACAGTCTGTTTGCCGGCCGCAACGAGCGACGGCATGACTGCAATGAGCAATACAATCACGGCGTTTCTGAAATTACTTGACATGATCCGTTTCCTCCAAAAGAATACAATTGGCCCCCATGACCGCGTATGAGCTGACATTTCCAGTTTATACGGCTATAAAGCATACGTACCTCCGTCCGAGATCAGTAATTCTACCAAAACCACATGGAACTGTCAAACCTTTTTCGACACAGTTTGTGCTTTGAACGCTAAACAGTACTTGGTGCTTACCGTAAACGATGTTAAGAATTTGCTGAGACTCGTCTCCCCCCCCGAGACACTCTACGAATCCGTCGACCAGCTTCAGCAGTCCCGCTGATTACCTCGTAATGACGTTCTGTTCCACCTGCGCTGCCCCGTGGCTGCCATGCCGAACCCTGCGCACCAATGTCATTACGAGCGCAGCGAAGCAATCTCAACCCATGCGCTGCCCCGTGCGTAAAAAGCGCCGGCACCGAAGGAATCGTCTGCCGCAGCACCGCCTCCTCATTGAACGAAGGGATAACAAGCGACACCCGCGGCGCGGCCGAGCCGCCGAATCCGAAATCCGAATCTCCAAACCCGAAACAGCCCTGTTCCGACCCTTGCCGAATGCAAGTTGCCGGCCGGGTGCGCTTCAACGCAAAGGCCGCCTGAACGTGAGAACGAAACGAAAAGAAAAGGATCAGCCCAAACACCACCGACCCAACAACAACATAATACCACGCCCACCACACCCCCGGCCCAACCAGCAGACCCAGATAAACCGCCGCGATGGCGAGGTGCCAAAGCAGGTACTTGCGCTTCATGCCTTCTGTTGTTCGTACTTCCATCGGCCCAGCCTCCCACAACAGCCGACATCATACATCCAGCGTATTTTCTTTTTATGATAGCCGTAACGAGCCACATTATTACCGTATTGAGTTTCCATACTCCACACAGGTTATCTGTAAGGCAATTGGCTGTACGTCGACGTTTTCAATACAGGATGCCGTGAATACTTCGCCTATTCTTGGGGACTTTATGAATCTTCCTCTCTGTTTTCTCTGTCAACTCGTGAATAAACGATAAGACCCAATATTGCCAAACTACACAATGGCAAAGGATTCAGTATCTTCATGAACCAAGGATTTGATATGATAAGTGTTTCACGGTCGTGCTCATTCGTCCTGACGATCTTTGGAAACGTGAATCTACTTCTGATGTCATACGTGTTTCCACGGTTATCAATAGCTGAAGTATCACGATTCCAATCCTCCTCGGTGGCTGTACATAGCCCTGTCTCCAACAAGGCGCCGTCTGTATTGTAAGCATAGGTCTTTTGGCCCCTGACTGCACAAACATGAATGACATCGTTGTCTATTTTTATGAGAGACTTGCCGCCACTCGTGCCGATCATCCAGCTGTTTAAGAAACTACCTTCTGGAGAGTACTTTTGCAGTCGACTATAAAATGGAATACTACAATATATATTACCTTGACTATCCACCACAATGCCGTCAGGATCGTGCAAAGGGAAAGGTAAAATACTCAACTTCATTTGAATACCTTTGCTAGATAAAAGCGCACTTATCCCACCCACTATAAACAAAAAGAAAACGAGACTAATTGGAATCAAGCTTGCTCTCTTAATTATCAGTTTTTTGCTCATCCTTTACCCGATTACAAAGTGCGGCATTCAGGGTTAACTAAAGGTACCAGGTACCTTTTTCGGCCTCCCTCTTGGTCGTAACGTCGATTCAAGCCCGCATTTCTCCGCCGCCGCCGCAATCCATGCTTCGCTGCCAAAAGGACACCCCCGCATGAT
>Ga0334883_1000501_pt1 | contig 69523 bp, 40 predicted proteins | sample GraSluR1_MG_6_FD_207230 | JGI IMG/M metagenome (GOLD analysis project Ga0334883, IMG submission 207230) | Sludge microbial communities from methane-producing bioreactor in Wageningen University, Netherlands - Granular Sludge_09_05-R1 | ecosystem: Engineered > Bioreactor > Anaerobic >... | reverse complement strand
TTGTCACGCAGACGGGCAGCAGCGTCGGGCTCCATGGTTGGCCTCCTCTGAAATGTGGGATACTACATACACCCACTCTCCAATAGAGGTCAAATGCACCTACCGTAAGGCCCGATCCCGCCCTGCGGGAGGGTGGTGATCGGCTTGGCTGCTGCCCCGAATCTTGCCTTAAAAGTCAATAATTGTACCCATATGTCCATCGCAGGCGCCGAGGTTGGCGCTGGGAGTGTCGTTTCCGCGTGGTGTGTGACTTGTTGCGCGCAACGCGGCGGCGGATGGCGGCAGATTGGCGTGCGGTCGTCTGCACGCCGATCTGCCGCCACAGCCGAGCGACCGGCGTCCCTGGCGACAGCAGAGCTCCTCGCTCCCTGGCGCGAATACGGGGTCCGGGACCCGTGGCCCCGGCGGGGGGTGGGGCAGAGCCCCACGGTGTTCGCCGCTAACGAGCAGTAGCCCCTTCATGAATGACATCAGCCGAGCCACCCGGGCTTTGCGGCCGGATCTCTGGATGCCCGTCAATTGACTACTTCACGGCATCAGCACGAAAGTGCGGAACTGAGACGGGTCCTTGCCCCCGCAGATCCCGGGTGTCAGGCCCAGCCAGTATCGCGCCGTCTCGCCGGGCTTGTCGGCATCCAGGAGCACGAAGTTGAACCCAAAGGCCCGGCCCGGTGTGGGGCTGAGTCCGCCCGCCTGCGCCCACGGAAGGGTCCACTCGTAGCGGGTGGTGTCACCCTCGCGCACCACCGCCAGCGGCAGGTCGACCAGCCGTCCCTGGCCACCGGGAGCCCCCGTCCACTGGAAGGTCTGCGGCCCTTCGGGGGTCAGCGCGATCCCGAACTCCAGGTCGTCGGGCCCGTATCCTGTGGTGGTCTCGAACTCGCCGGGCAGGCCGTCGTTCAGCGGGTCGAAACCGATCTGAAACGAGTCATTGGCCCAGATGCTCACCCCGGTGCGCTCCTGCACGAACCTGTCGTCACGCACCTCGGCGGCGAAGTGGAAGCCGAGGTCGCTCCAGGCCACCCAGACCTTTGCGCTGAGATCGTCGATCCCGGTCCAGAGCCCTGCCGAGGGCGCGTCCGGGGGCCAAAGGTGCTTCTGATCGGCCAGTGCGATGGGCTCGATGGCAACGTACTCGGCGAGATCCCCATCCACGGTTGGGGGCGCCTGGAGCCGCCTGACCTCCATGAGCGTCGGCTCCACGGTCGTCTCCACCTGCCCGTGCTCCTCGGTGGCCAGACGCAGGACGAAGCGGCCCGGGGAGGAGGGGAGAGGCTCCGGAATCCGTGACACGGGGATGTCGACCGCTGTCGTCGCCCCGGCGTTGAGGTTCACCGCGATGGTGGGCTCCGGCAGTTCCCAGCCTGCGGGCGGCGATACAGAGAGCCTGCCCCCCAACTCTGTCCCCAGTTGGTTCCGCACGTGAAGGGTGACCCGCTGCAGGTCGGGGATCTTGAGCGCCAGCTTCGCCGCCGGAAGGTGGAAGGAGGCCCGGCCCAGAGCGGCTGCGAGCTGCTCGGCCGAGGTAGCTTCGGCCCACAGGTACAGGGGCGCGGAGGACAGGCGCAGACTGCCCTGAGCCACCACAGGCATGCCCATCATGTCGGTAACGCGCAGGCCGGTGGGAAGGTCCACCGTGAGAGTAACCGGCTCGGCCAGACTCGTCCACAACGCCGCCCGCGACCCCTCGCTGTGGGAGAAGACGTACGCCCACAGGTCCTGGTGCAGAGCCACTTTGCGCGGCTGCTTTGCACCGGCCAGGAACTGAGCCACGAAGGCGTACGCCGCCGCCCCCGGACGCGGGTTCATGTAGTCACCCTCGTACCGGAACAGGCTGTAGCTGTAGCCCCCCTCGGCCCAGCGCGTGGCGAGCTGGAACCACATGTAGTAGTCCAGCTCATCCACGGAACGGGCGATGATGAACGACCTTGCCAGCACCTCCGCCATCCGGCGGGCGTGCACGTCATCCACCGGTAACCGGTCGTCGATCGCCCAGCCCTTCTCCTCGATGGCGATACGCTTGTCCGCTCCGTACTGTCTCACGATCTCCAGAGCCTCGCGCAGCATGCCCGCGAGGTCGTTCTCCTCGGGGCCGACCACACGCAGGTCCGGGGCGAAGTAGCGCGGAGAGGCATAGGCGTCCAGCGAGAACGAGTCCAGGTAGGGATGAAGCTGCTCCCAGAGCCTGCGGGCGATGGGGAAGCGCGGATTGGCCGTGCAGTCCACACCGCTGACTCCGATGCCCCCGATGATGCACTCCGGGTCCGCCCGCCTGGCGCCCTCGGCCCCGGCCCGCACCATCTCCACATACTCATCCAGGCCCCGCTCCCACTGGTGGTAGGCCAGGTCTACCTCGCAGCAAAACGACCAGTGGTGTACGCGATCGCGGTACCTGGCCACCATCGCCTCGATGAAGTCCGAGAAGGCCTCGGGCTTGTTGGTCAGGTGCCCGGAGCGTTCCTGCGCCGTGGCGCCGGGACTGGCCCAGAGGGGAACCGCGTCCGAATGGATCCGGATCATGCCGGTGGGGAGAATTCCGAACTGTTCGTAGGCGTCCAGAGTGGCAGAGAAACCCTCCAGACGCCGGTCGCCCGGGGTGGGCTCGCAATCGGCCCAGGAGATGAAGAACTCGCCGGCCTGGACACCCATGCGGTGGCCCAGGTCCGCCCGGTCGGCACCCATGCCGAAGCCCGAGGCCCCCATGAAGGGCTTCGGGCCGGGCGCCGGGTCGGGCAGCGCACAGAGGCCTGCCGCCCGTCGGCCCGCGATCTTGCCCTCCGACATGAGCGTCACCCCGGCGGTCCAGTATCCCTGAGCCAGGACGGGAACCTCGAGGCGGTACTCACTCCTGCTGCGGCCCGCGCAACTCACGGGCTGGGTCTCGCGGTGGATCACTCTGCCCGTCCAGTCGGCCACCGCAAGCTCCAACTCGCCCTCTTGAGGGGTAACGAATGCGTTGATGACCTCCACCTGGATCACAGGACGGTCGCCGGGGGAGATGATGTTCCCCGGCGCATCCGTGTGCGCGAAGCCCAGGTGCAGGCGGTCCCGCACATCCACGGCGACGTGGTCCAGATCGAAGCAGATCACCTCGTCATGCCCGAAGGAGAGCTTCGTCACTTGCGTGGGGTCGAAGACCTGCTCCTCCTCGCTCCGTGCGCCCCATGCGTAGCGGACCTTCTCCCGCAGTACCGTCACGGTGGACCACTCCGGCCCCGGCGCACACCAGGCGGCGTGGAAGTACACCTGGCCACAGACGAGGTACAAAGTCAGCCCACCTCCGCCCGAGACCCTGCGCACCCGGAAGGTCAGGGCATCGAAGTCGCCCTCGTGGTTCCAGACCCGATCGACCATGTTGGCCTGAGCCGAGGGGCAGTCGATCCGCAGGTATCCGTCGCCCACCGCGGCGCCGTCGCGGCGGAGCTCGAAGGTCGGCCGGATCGCGTCCCCCCAGGCATTGGCGGTCCAGGCGATGCCCTCGGTCTCGAAGGTGTCCACAGGGAGCAGGTCCTCCGGTACGCGATCCGGGTCCAAAGCGGGCTCTCCCTCCGGCTCCGGCGCCTCCAGCCGCTCCAAAGCGACATTGTCGAACCAGACCATCCCCTCATTGGCCTTGTCGGTGCTGAGGTTGAACACGAGCCGTCGGGTGCCGTCCGGCACATCGAACTCGCGCTCGAAGCGCTCCCAGTCGGCGCTGCTCTTGCGCCAGTCCGTCGCCACACCGGCCTGGCCCAGCCACTTGCCGTCCTCGCCGATGAACTCCACGCCAATGCGGCCGCAGGCCGTGCCCGTCTCGTGCAGGCGCATCCAGCCGGACAGGCGCATCCTGCCGCCCCACTCAGGGAGGTACGCCAGGTCCTGCCGGGCCAGGCCGCGGTTCTGCCGCCCCGTGATCCGCAGGCTGCGCTGACCCGCTCCTTGGAAGACGGCGGAGTCGGCCTCCACCGCCGACAGGCCGCTGCCCTCGGGCTCCTCGTACCATGTGTGCCCCACCGACCAGCCCGCCGGGCGGCCATCGGCAAGCTCCTCGAAGCCGGGGTTCGCCAGAAGGTTGTCCGCGACGGCGGGCAGGCTGTAGGCCGAGGCAAAAAGCAACAGTACGGTCATACGCATGGCCGGGCGTCCTTTCGCTATGCCGGGAGGCGCCGGGATGCGGCCTGGCCCGGCAGTCGTCGTGGAGCCTTCGTGCAACCACTGCCTACTTATGTTCCCAGCCCCGCCTCGCCTGACCTTCGCCGCCTGGCAAAGGCGCAATCCCGGCGCCCGGATGCCCCAAGGACTGTGCCTGGGTGATGGCGAACAGCCCGCCCAGCACCGGCGCCGTTGCGGGCCGGGAGGGAGACACTGCATGCCTATCGCCCTGGAAAACGACCGTCTGTCCCTGCGCTTTAGCTCCGAGCACCACGGTGCTTTGACCTCCATAGTCGATCGGCGGTCGGGAGTTGAGTTGCTGCGGGACAGCGAAGCGCCGCGTCTGCTGTGGAAACTCGGCCTTCGCAGAGGGGTGAGCGAGGAGCCGGAGTGGCTCACCAGCAGCCAGGCCGCGGGTTTCGAGGCGGCGCAGGCCCGGGACGAGGGTGTGGCGACCGTCGTACTGCGGTACCGGGGCTTGCCGGGGCCGGTGGAAGAGGTCATCGTGCGGGTCGGCCTGGAGGACGGGTCGGCACTCAGCCGTTGGAGAGTGGAGGTGCGCGGGGTAGGGGAGGAGGTGGCCGTCTGCATGGTGACCTGCCCCATGATCTGCGGTCCTGTGCGCCTGGGTGACCCGGCTGCGGGCGAGACCCTCGTAGCCCCGGTGCAGGGCGAGGGCTACCTGTTCCGTGACCCGTTTCCCGTTCGCGACGGCCTGCCGCTGTGCTCCGGCCCCGGGCCGGAGACCGCCGATGTGGGGGTGGGACGCGTGGGAGGGCGCTACCCGGGGGCCATCGCGCTACAGATGCTGGCCCTCTACGGCGAGAGGGCCGGGCTGTACTTCGCGGCCCACGACGGCGGACAGCACCCCAAGGAGCTCCTGATGGGCCCGATGCCCGATCTGGGGCGGGCGCCGGTGATGTCCCTGACGCACCTGTGCTCCGAAGTGCCGGGAGAGGACATGGCCCTGCCGTACGACGCCGTCGTGGGCGTTTTCAACGGCGATTGGTATGCGGCCGCGGACATCTACAAGGCCTGGGCGAGGGAGCAGTGGTGGTGCGAGCGGACGCTGTGGGACCGGGACATCGCCTCGTGGCTGCGCACCGGTGTGGGCGGGGTGTTCCAGATGTCCAACTACCACATCCCCCAGTTGAGGCTGAACCATCCCCTGGGGCAGATCGCCGACACGGTCAATGAGATCAGCGCCGCGGCCGGTGTGCCCCTGCTGTGCCTGCTCTTCAACTGGGAAAACGGCGGGGCCTGGACGGGCCCCAAGGGCTTCTTCCCGCCCCGTGAGGGACAGCAGGCCTTCGTCGACGCAATGGCCCGGCTGCGGGCGGCCGGCAACCTCGGTTTCGTCTACATGACCGGGAACAACTGGTATGTGAAGATCGACTACGAGCCGCCGTGGGATAGCCGGCCGCAGTTCATCGAGGAGGGCGAGGCACTGGTGCTGCGCCGCCCCGACGGGGAGTACAGGGTCTCTACCTGGTACGAGGGCTGGCAGGGGGCGCAGCTTTGCCCCCGGCCGCAGGCGGCGGTTGAGCTGCATGCGGGGATCCTGGAGCGGTGTCTGGAGCTGGGCTGCACGGTGGTGCAGATCGACAACTTCCCCTGCGGCGGCAGCGCGGCGTGCTACGGCGAGACCCACGGCCATCCGCGGGGACACGGTCCGTGGTGGTCCGAGGCCTGTGGGCAGATGCTGCAGGAGATGCGGCGCCGGGCCAAGACGGCCAACCCGGAATGTGCCCTGACGACCGAGGGCATCTCGGAGAACTTCATCCCCTGGCTGGACCTGTACGACCAGCGTGCCGGGAACATGGAATACTTCGGGCACTACAGCCGCGGAATGCCCATGGGCGGTGAGACGATCCCGCTGTTCGGCTACATCTACAATGAGTACATCGGCGCCTACTACGCCGCGATGCCGGAATGTAACCGGCCCGAGGTCCTCTACTGGACCCGCGGGCTGGGCAAGGCGATCTGCCAGGGCGTGCTGCCCGCGGCGGGGCGCTACTTCCCCGACCCGCCCCACCACAACCCGGTCACCTTGGCCTTCTACGAGAAGATCGTGCGATGCACCGGGCGCGAGCTGTATCCCTATCTGATGTTCGGCCAGATGCTGCGCCCGCCGGATATCGAGGTCCCCTGGATCACGGCGCAGTACCTCAAGTTCCTGCTCGACAGCCACGAGCATCGCATGGACCCGGGCCAGCGTCATGAGGTGCAGGACCGGGCCGTGCAGCATGCGGCCTACCGTGGCCGCGATGGCAGCATCGCCCTGCTCTTCGTGAACGTGTCCGAGGACCCGGTGAGCTTCGACCTGGAGGTCCCGGCCTACGGGGCGGAGGGGCCGGTGAGCATCGAGCGGGTCGTGGACAGCGTGAGCCGGGAGGTCCTGTCGCCCGTGGAGCTGCCCCACCAACTGGTGCTGGACCTGGAGCCGCTCAGTATCGCGCTGCTGATCGTGCGCGCCGCACAGGCCGTAGACGCCGCTCGTCGATGACCCGAGACTCGCGACCACGATGCCGTCTGCCGTCGACGCCGTCTGCCGTCGACTCGCGACTGCCGTCCTCGAGGTGACCCGACCGTGACCCCAAAAGAGCGCTTCCTGCGGACGATGACCTTCCAGGCCGTGGACCGTCCCAGCAACATGGAGATCGCCGTGTGGGCTCAGACCCGGGAGCGCTGGCTGGCCGAGGGCATGCCCGAGGGCCTCAACACCGGCTTCATGGACCGAGGCGAGCCGTACTTCGGTCTCGAGGGCTATGAGGCGCTGAGCCTCAACGGCACCGGCCCGATCCCGGCCGTGGAGAGCAGGACGCTGGAGGAGACGGAGGACAGCGTCCTGTTCGTGGATGGCTTCGGCCGCACGCGGCGGGCGCGCAAGAGCGGTACCGTCGACGGCACCCGCATGAGCATGGACAGCTACATCGACTTCCCGGTGAAGGATCGGGCCTCCTTTGAGCAGTACCGTCTCCGCTACGAGGGGCCGGTGGACCGGCGGTATCCGGCCGACTGGGAGAGCGAGAAGGCGCGCCTGCTGCAAAGCGACCTGCCCCTGACGCTGATGAACCCGCTGGCGGGCACCTTCGGCTACTACAGCATGCTGCGGAACTGGATGGGCACCGAGCATCTGTCTTACCTGTGGTATGACGACCCGGCCCTGATCCACGAGTGCCTCGAGTTCCTGACCGACTTCATCCTGCGCCTGCTGGACAGGGCCGTGACGGAAATCGTCTTTGACTGGGTCATCATCCATGAGGACATGGCGGGCAAGGGCGGGCCGCTCATGGGGCCGCGGCTGTTCCGAGAGTTTCTCCTGCCCCACTACAAGCGGTACGTGGGGTTTCTCAAGGAGCATGGGGTACGTGTGGTGATGGTGGATACCGATGGAGACCACAATGTGCTCATCCCGCTGTATCTAGAGGCCGGGGTGGATGGGTTCAACCCACTGGAGCGCGCAGCGGGGATGGACCCGGTGCAGGTGCGCCGGGAGTACGGGCGTAGCGTGTGCATGACGGGCGGAGTGGACAAGCGCGAGGTGGCCAAAGGCCCGGCGGCCATCGATGCCGAACTGACCCGGCTGGTGCCGGTGGTGGAGGGCGGCGGCTTCATCCCCTGCATCGACCACGCCATCCATCCCGACGTGTCCTACGAGCACTTCCTGTACTATCTGGAGAGCAAGCGACGGCTCCTGGGCTCTTGAGGGGCCTGCCAAAGGGAGACGGTGTCATGGTTCCGGCCTGCAAACGAGAGCCCGCGCGCGTCAACCCGGTAGTGGAGAACCCGGCGGAGCGGCGGGTGGCGCTGGAGGGCGACTGGCGGTTCCGTCTCGATCCCGATGATGTGGGGGTGGGCGATGAGTGGTACCGGCGTCCTGACCACATCGCGGCGCCCATCGCCGTCCCGGGCTGTTGGCAGGGCCAGGGGTTCGGTGGCGACGGTGAGGATGAGGTGTGGGACTTCCGGCTCCGGGCCCGCGTTTTCCGGGCCACCTACCGGGGCACGGGCTGGTATGCGCGGACGCTGAGGGTGCCGGGGGAATGGGTGGGACAGCGGCTGTGGCTGAACTTCGGCGGCGTGCACCCCAGCGCCGAGGTGTGGCTCAATGGGGAGGCCGTGGGGCGGCACGATCTGCCCTTCGTGCCCTTCGGCTTCGAGGTGGGTGACCTTCTGCGTCCCGAGGCCGACAACGACTTGATCGTGCGCGTGTCGGAGCACCACCGTCTCTACGGCCTGGCATATAACTGGCAGGGGAACTGGTCGGGCCTGTACAGAGCGGTGGAGCTGACCGCCACCGGCCCGGCGTGTCTGGACAGGGTCCATCTGCGGCCCGAGGTGAGCGGCCGGGTGCTGCGCCTCAATGCCCGCATCGGCGGGGGCGTGGAAGCTCTCGGCCAGATGGCGCTGCGGGTTACCGTGACGTCACCCGGGGGCGCGGCGGCGGAGGAGGCGGAGATCCCCGTCGCAGTCGGGGAGGCCTCCGCCGACATCCCGGTGCCCGATCCGATTCTGTGGTCCCCGGATGCCCCCAACCTGTACCGCGTCGACGTGGAGTTGGTTGCCGCAGGCGCCGTCCTCGACGCCCTGTCCGAGCGCACCGGCTTCCTCGAGCTGGGCGCGGACGGCGGACGCTTCCTGGTCAACGGTGAGCCGTACTACATCCGGGGCACGGGCGACTTCCTGAGCTGCCCGGAGACCGGCTGCCCCGACACGGACCGCGACCGCTGGCGGCGCAAGCTCAAGGCGCTCCGAGACTACGGGTATAACCAGGTACGTTGCCAGTCGTATGTGTACACCCCCGAATACTATGATGTGGCCGACGAGGTGGGGCTCCTGGTGCAGGGCGAGATGGGGATGCTGGGGGCCTGGGGCGGGCAGACGGAGCAGCATGTCTATGCCTGGCCGGCGCCGACGCCGGATCATTACCCTGTGCTCAAGCGCCAGTGGGATCTCGTCGTCGAGCGCGACCTCAACCACCCCTCCGCCTGTATCTACTGCATGAGTAACGAGTTGCCCAACGAGACGCTGTTCCCGCGCACCGCCTGGAGCTGCTACCACGACACCCGGGCGCTCAAGCCCAACGCCTTCGTGATCTGGACCGACGGCGGGTATAGCCCCGACTTGCCGGGCGACTTCATCAACGCCAACTGGCCCCAGGACCAGCCGCCGCCGGACAAGCCCGTCATCGAGCATGAGTTCCGCTGGTGGAGTTCTTTCCCGGATGTGCGCCTCAGCCGGAGCTACGACGGCGCCGTGCGTCCGTACGCCGCCGAGATCGCCTCCGCCACGGCCCGGGACCGCGACCAGGAGCACCTGCTGGAGGCCTACGCCGAGAGCAGTCGGCACCTGCAACTCCTGGAGATGAAGGCCAAGCTGGAGCAGTTGCGGCACGACCGACCGTTCCTCGCCGGCATCTCGCACTTCAATGCCATGGACACCGGCCCCTCGCCTCAGGGCGTCATCACCGAGTTCTACCACAGGAAGCTTGCCGATCCGCAGACATGGCTGCAGACCAATGGCGACACCGTGATCCTGGCGGGGCTGGGGTTTGAGGACAGGGCCCTGGCCGGCGGCGGGGCATTTGCCTGCTCTCTGAGCGTCTCGGATTTCTCGCACCCGCCGTACGGGCACCCGCGGCTGACATGGCATCTGAGTAGCGGTGCCGAGGACATTGCTGCCGGTGAGCTAAGCTGGGACCACCGGGCCTATACCACCTGTCCCGTGGGCGAGGTGCAGGCCGCTCTGCCCGAGGTGGATGCGCCGTTGCCGCTGCGGCTGAGTGCGAAGCTGACCGAGGGCGGGCGCGCGGTCAGCAACTGCTGGGACCTGTGGCTGTTCCCGGCGGAGGTCTCGTTGCCGGCGCAGGTGGTGCGACGCGAGGGGGGCGGGCACTCTTGGATTGCCGGATGGGATGAGCTGCCGGTGGTGGCGGGGGACTGGTCGCCGGACTGTGTGCTGCTGACGGAAAGGCTGGACGAGGCGGTGCTGGACTTCCTGCGCGCCGGCGGCAGGGCCATCCTGGCCACGGGAGAGGGGCTGGTGCGCCCCCACCGGCCGAACTTCGGCTATGTGCGCTACTTCTTCACCCCACCGGCCAACTACGGCCCCTACGAGGACGGCCAGAACGGGACGCTGATCCGCCGCCACGCGCTGCTGGGTGACTTCCCGCACGATGGCCATGCCTCGTGGCCATTCTTCCGGACGATCGAGCACTCGCCGCCGCTGGACCTCGAGCCCCTCGGCCTGCACGACGAGGACCCCATCGTGCGCGTCATCCATCGCTACCCGGTGCTGCACCCACTGGGCTATCTGCTGGAGCGCTCCGTGGGGGCCGGGAGGCTTGTTCTGACGGCCTTCGACCTGGACCCGAAGTGGCCGGAAGCGCGCTACCTGCTGGGTGCGATGTGCTCCTACCTGAAGGGCTCGAACCTCACCCCCGCGCGCGAGGCCTCGGAGACGACGATTTCCCGTCTGCTGGCGGCCAACAGGGAGGGCTAGACTGCCGCGGCGGCGCACCGCCGCGGCCCTCCTCCTGTCGGCTACTCATGCGCCGTCCGCCTCACGATCTCATCCTGCATCTCCGGTGACAGCAGCACGAAGAAGTCGCTGTAGCCACCGATGCGTACCACAAGGTCGCGGTGGTCCTGCGGGTTCTCCCGGGCGTCGAGAAGCGTCTCGCGGGAGACGCAGTTGACCTGAAGCTGCAGACCTCCCCGGGCGATGGCCGTGTCGATCACCGCCCTGATGCCGTCGCGGGTGGGGGCCCCCAGCGGCTGGAAACGGAAGTTGATCGCGACCCCGCCCATGAACGGGCGCTGATCCCAGCAGGTCGAGGAGAGGATGGAAGCCGTGGCGCCACTCACATCGCGCCCCTGCACCGGGGAAGAGGCCGCCGACAGAGGAGTGTAGGCCTTCCTGCCGTCCGGCGTCGCGGGCGTCGTCTTCCCGAAGGTCACGTGGTCAAGGTAGGAGTAGGCGCCCGGCACGGCCCTGTCGCCGAAGAGGTTGACGATCCCCTCGCACGACCGAACGATCATCTCCGATACCCGCCGCATCAGCCCATCGGTCACCGGCTCATCGTTGCCGAAGTGCGGCAGTCGGTTGATGACACGTTGCCGGAGTGCCTCGTTACCGGCGAAGTCCTCCTCAACGACCCGGTGGAAGTCGGCCATCGTCAACTCCCCAAGATCGAACACGAGCGCCTCGATGGCGGCGATGGAGTCCACCACATTGGCCAGACCCAGGAAGGTCGGCATGATGAAGTTGTACTTCGCCCCCCCCTCGTCCACGCTCTTGCCGCGGGCCAGGCAGTCCTCGACCAGACAGGAGGACAGCAGGCTGTCGGTGCCGTTCCGGGAGCGCTCCAACTGCCACAGCTTCTGTGCCTCGACGCCCGCCACCACCCTGGCCCGCAACTCCCGCTCGTAGGCGGTCAGGAGTGCCTCGACGCCGGCGCACTCGGCACTCCGGGCCATGACGTCCAGCAGAATCCCCGGGGCGTTGATGGTGGGGCTGAAGACCCAGCAGCCCGACCGGCCGCAGGGCGTGATCTCCACACAGGAGCTGTGCACGTAGTCGCAGGCGTCACTCCGCGGCAGGCCCAGGTCCATCAGGCCCTGTGTGATGGCGTCGTCGTTGAAGATCGCGGGGTGCGAGTGGCCCGCGGCCAGCAGCTCGGTCGCCGTCTCCAGCAGGTCATCGGGGGTCTCGTCATGCACGCACAGGCCGATGCCGGGATAGGCCATCCTTGTGTGGGCGATGCTCTGCAGGAAGAGATACGTAAGCTCGTTGTGTAGCGCCCTTCCGGCGTAGTCCCTGCCGCCCAGCATGAACCCCACCGCCGAGCCCTTCGGGTGGTAGGTCGAGTACAGCAGGCAGAAGCAGTCGATGAGCTCCAGCGCGCCTGTGGCCGTGAGACGCCCGGCGGCTACATCGGCGCGGTACAGGTCGATCAGGTACCTGTCGGGGCGTCCCATCTGGTAGTCGCCCCACAGCATGAAGGTGTAGAAGTGGATGCTCTGCAGGGCCTCGCGGAAGGTCTCCGCAGGCCCCGCGGGGACCTTCATGAGGATGTCGGCGATCTCACACAACTCCGCGGCGCGCTCGCCGGTTGTCTCGGAGGCCAGGGCCCGCGCGGCCTCGGCGTAGCGCCGCGCCAAGCCTAGGAGGGCGCTCAATTCCATCAGGCACCCGCAGTAGAACTCGTCCTTGGCGACGCTCTCGGGCAGTTGCCGATTCAGGCCCCTGCGCCTCTGCTGCACCTCCGCGATGAGGCCGTCGACCCCGACTCGGATGAGCTTGGGGTAGTCCGGGGCCATGTGGTCGTAGATGCCGCGCGGGGGGGGCATGAACTGCTGCGCCATCGCGCCAAGCTCGGAGAGCCGCTCCTGTTCGCTCTCGCTGAGGGGCGACAGGTCCGGACGGCCCACGATCAGCTCGCAGTCGCCGATGATCGGTGGGCTGTGGTCCATGCGGTAGGCCCGGCTCGCGGCCCGGCGCAGGCGCGTGGTCGGCTGCCCGACTGCGGCAATCCAGCCCTCGTACAGGTCCAACTCCCTGCGCGGGCCCCAGGTGTGAGAGGGCAGCTCGGCCATCATCGGCGATTGGCGGGTCAACTCCCGGAGTCTCGCGATCCGGTCGGTGGGTGCGGGTATCTCCATCAGGCCCTCCCTGGTGCCTCGGACCGGCGCACATCGGCCCGCCGAGCATCTGCGGCACACGTCGGTGTCTACCGTACCTGCAGGATGGTCTCCAGCGCCTCCAGACCGTCCGGGCACAGGACGTACCGCACGCAGCCGTCGGCCGGGGTTCCCGGTGACGGCGGATTGCCGAACAGGTCCTGCAGCTCTATTCCCTCCGCCGTGGGCAACCGGTACTCGGCGTGTTTCGGCGCGGTGCTGATCGCCGCCACCGCGCGGTCGGCGCCGGCGAACAGGTACGCGTAGACGCCCTCGGCGAGCGTGACACGCCGGACGTAGGCGGTATCCTCCAGCAGCCAGGCCAGGGCGCTGTGGGCCGCGGCGGAGGGGTGCAGATAGCCCTCCGCCGTGACCAGCGTCGTCCAGCTCACAGGTCCGCCGAAGGTGCTGTGACCGTGCATGGTGTACAGAAAAGCGTGGCTCGCGCCGGTGGCCCGGTGGCTCAGCACATAGCGCGCCATCCGGTCGGCGATGAGCCAGTTGTCGTTCTCGTTCTCGTACGGCAGGCTGTGGCGGTAGAAGCCGTTGGACACATCGCCCGACAGCGGCGCCCCCTCGCTCATCCATACCGGCATCGGAACCTCGCCCACTTGCTCAATGACAGGCCCCATGGCGGCGGCGTAGGCTCTCTCGGTGGGGTCATCAGGCATACCGGTCGGGGCGCTCTCGTAGTGGTGGTATGAGATGCCGTCGCAGGTCTCCAGGCCGCCGAAGCTCAGCACCTCCCGCGTCCACTTCGTGCCCGTCTCATTGCCGTATGTGTTGAAGCCGACGATGGTGACCTCCGGGTAGACCTCGTGCGCCGCCTCGTAGGCCGCCTTCTGCAGACGGGCGTAGTCCTCCGCGGGTGTGTCGCCGGCCACGAAGCGGGAGCGCCAGTCGGTCCCCGCCTCCTCGTCGTACCTCAGGCTCCAGAAGCTGCTCCCCCACGGCTCGTTCCAGATCTCGTAGGTGTCGATCATGTCCCGGTAGCGCGTGACGATGGTCCGCACCGCATTCTGCCAGTCGCCCATGCTCAGCGGCTGCAGGTAGCGGTCGAAGTACCCCGTACAGGGCTTGCCCCAGTTGCTCGCCCAGCCCGGGGTGGTGGAAAGCAGTCCCAGGATGCTCAGGTGATGGTCGCGGTACCGTTGCAGGTCCGCGTCCCGGAACTGCCACCGGCCCTTCTCCGGCTCCAGGAAGGACCAGCCGATGTACTCGGTCCCCGCATCGTGCAGTCGCACCCAGTTGCAGCCCACGGCCTTGGCCATGGTCAGGTGGCGGTTCGTGGACAGGGTGTGGGTGCCGAAGAACGACCCCGGAGCGCTGCGGCCCCAATGCCGTGGGCGGCGGAGACGGTACAGCACCAGCTCGTTTTCGGCACTCAGCTTCTGCCCCGTGCCGTCCTCCACCCATGCCTCCAGCCGCTGCGGCCCCACCGGATGCCGTGGGGAGACAGCCAGCTCCAAGGATCCCCGCAGGAGCGGGCCCGGGCCGAGGGCGATCGGCGGCAGGTCGGTCTCGTCGCCGTAGAGGTTCACCACACGAGCCCTGAGCACCGCACCGGGGCACTCGCCCAGGACGCAGAAGTCGGCGCGGGCGGGCTCGTCGGTGAAGACCACCCGCGCGGAGGAGGCCTCCGAATCCTGCAGCGCCAGAGAGACCTCGACGGGCCTTTGCGGGGCGTACTCACCGGCACTGTCCCCGTGCTCCACCTGGAGCCGGTCGATCCACAGTGTCCCTTGGCCCTCGATCCGTAGATGATGCGCCGGGGCCTGCAGAATGGGCCTGAAGGCCAGCTCGATGCGCCGCCACTCGGCGCCGACGGGCGAAAGCGGCGCGGTGGCGCAGTGCTGCCCCGCGCCGCCGGCCACGATCAGCCGACCCTCCCAGTCACCCCGGACAGACAGGCTTAGCACATGGGTCTCGAAGCTCCAGGGTACAGGGAACGGCGCGCTATACAGCCGGATGCCCCGGGGCGCCTCGATCCTCAGGGCCGGGCACCCGTCGGGACCCGCCACGGACGGGTCGCTCTCCACCTGCACCTCATCGCCGTCGGAATAGTCGCGGTCGACGGACCAGCCGCTCTGCAGTCCGAGAGGGAAGCGCGACAGGCGCACCAGGTTTCCCTGCCCCGCGTCGGGGTACCTGGCCTTGATCTCGTCGATCAGGTCCTGCTCGGAGAGTCTCACCAACCTGAGATTCTGGAGGTCCAAAGTGCCGTCGCCCGACAGGTAGATGTAGAGCCCGATCTCCTGCGGCTGGGGCCCAAGGCGGAAGTCGTAGGAGAAGTCGTGCCAGCCCGCGCCGGCGGCGGGGCTGGCCGACCAGACGGTATTGTACGGAGCACCCACGTAGCGGACCCCCAGACTGCCGCCCACGTCGCTGCGGGCCGTCAGGCTCAGCCGGTAGTAGCCGGCCTCCTTGTCCATTCCGGGAAGGGCGTGGGTGAACTGCAGCCCGCCGCCGGAGGTCTGAGTGACGCGCAGGAAGCTCCGCCCTTCCTCCGTCACGCAGGAGTAGTCCGCCACGAGCCTGCTCTTCCAGCCGCTGTTGTCGCTCCAGCCCTCGGGAAGAGAGCCGGTGATCCTGTTGCCCAGCTCTGCGTTGATGTCGGCGAAGCTCTCGCCGGGAAGGCCGAAGTCGGTCTCGAGGATGACCTGCGGCGCGGCGAGGGCTAAGCCGGCCAATGCCAGGGGCGTGAGCATGAGTACCAAGCGGATGCGCATCGCAGGGCACCTCACGTTTGCAGGGGATGGTGGGGCAGACAGAGCATGCACTGCGGCAGTGCAGAGCGGCCCTCGCGGTACCGCAAGAGCAGAGGCCTTCGCGCGGCCGGGGCGCGAGGTTCTCTCCCAGCGACCGTTTCGTCTTCCGGCATGCGGGTCCTTCCTGGACGAGCCGAGCATGGCGCACGCAGGCAGAGCCCCGCCTCGCGTGCAGTCCGTCCCTCCCGGGTCCACGGCGTGGAGTCGCTCGGGCGCTAACCGTCCACCTTCACTTCCAGCGCCTCCATGACCGGGGCGTCGCGGCCTGCGGCTGCTTTGCTTACCATCGTGATTCCCAGCTCATTGTCGCCGGCGAACGCGGGGCAGTCCTCCAAAGGCACTTTGAGCCTCAGGCCGGCGGGCCAGGTGAAGGGGGCTCCGGGTAGGCTCAAGGGTTCCGCCGGCTGCTCGGAGGGCTCTCCCTGTGGGAAGTGGCGGCTTCGAATTGAGCTCGGATCCACGGCCTCGCCGCCGATGTCGAGTGTGAACTCATCCTCGGGACCGGCGTCACAGATCCGCAGGCGCAGCAGGCCGCTGAGCTTCTCGCCGTCCTTGCCGTCCGCCATGCGGAAGGTGAAGACGTGTCGGTTCCCGGTGCTGTCTCGGCCGAAGACGATGCTCTGGTTCTTGTCCTTCCCGGTGGGCCCGGTGCCGGCGCCACTGGGGACGTAGATGTAGTGCCTGGGACCGGCTGCAGCCCTCTGCGGGTCGGACAGGATCGCGATGGCGGCGGCGCGGAAGTCGTGCTCCTCCGGCGGCCACAGGTACATGTTGAATACAGACGCCCCCGCCCCTCCGAAGGCATAGATGTTGCGCGCCAGCGCGCGGAACTCAGCCAGAGAGCGCATCGGGAAAGGATAGCGCGAGGAGTAGCTGTACTGCGGGCGCCCGAAGCCGGGATACACCAGGCAGCCGGTGTCCGCGGTGATAGTTGCGAACTCATCGGGCATCACGTTCACGTCGTGGTGGAAGAACTCCATCGGTGCCAGATAGTCGGCGTAGCCCCTCTGCGCCCAGGTGCCCACATCGCAGCCGATATTGAGGCACTCCTCCACCGTCGCCGCCACGCGGTGTCCCAGGATCAGCCTCTCTCGGCCCTTGTCACGTGCCACCTCGCGAAGCATCAAGTGCACCTCGTGCACGAAATGCGTGAGGACGCCCAGGTACTCTCGCTGGCGGCCGGCAGGGAAGTGCCGGCAGAAGCGCATCCAGTCCAGCTCCAGTCCGTCGATGTCGTAGTTGGTCGCCATCTCCCGCAGGATTGCCAGATAGTGCTCCCGCACCTGAGGCACGTTGTAGTTCAGTGTCGCGTCCAGACTCCCGTCCTGCCACGTGTTGCACCACTCCGGGTGGTCCATGACAATCTGCGGAAACAGCGGGTCGTCCGATTCCGCCTGCCACCGGCCGCCGTGATGCGCGTCGCTCATGCGCGCACCGCCGAGGATGGGGGCGTTCGCCCGGCGCGCCTCCTCGCAGGCCAGGTGCAGCACATCCGTCCCCTGCGCGAACAGCTCGTCGATGGTCTGAACCCAATGGATACCCCTGCGCACCTCGGGGGCGAACCGGGCGCCGATCACCTCACCCGTCGGGGTGTCTTTCGTCTCGACCACCGGACCGGTGGTTACGTCGGCGACGAACACACCGACACCGGCTGAGAAAGCCCTGCGGTACCAGTCGCGGATGAACTGCTCTCTCGTGCCCGAAGGCTGGGCGGAGGCGGTGCCGTCCACGTCATTGCAGTCCTGGTTGAACAGCAGCCTGTGGCCTCCCATGGGGTTCTCTCCACGCGCGGCGAAAGCGGGCCGCATATCCGGGCACAGCAGGGCAACCGAGCCGGCTCCGGTGGCAAGCAGGAATTGGCGGCGGTTCATAGCAGGCATCCTCCAGGATAGTTGAAGCGGGCAGCGTGGTGGTCGAGCGGCTTCGCCGGTGGGGCAGAGGGCACGCATCGCCGGGTGCCCCGCGGTGGCCCTACTCCCCGCCCTGCAGCCTCTGGATTTCCTCGGCCATGATCGTCCGCAGTGCCGTTGCGCGGCTATTGCCCCACTTCGCACCCTTCTCCTTGCCCCAGGGGATCGCGGTGAGCACCTCATCGAGCACCCGCCGGCCGCGCTCGCGGTCGTCGCCGGTGGCGTTGGCTATCTCCAGTTCCAGCGTCGTCACATAGCGCCAGTCCGTAGCCCCGGCGCGCATGCCCTCCCAGGTTGTGGTCGGGATGAGCCCCCCGTCGTCGTCCAGATACACAAACAGGCAGTGCTTGTACTCGCCGCGCAGGTCGCTGTACTCGTCGTCGAAGGGACCGGGGCCGTAGTAGGTCCAGGCGGTCATGCCGGTGACGCCGGCCTTGGCGGGCAACCAGCCGGCGAACTCCCGGGCCTGCCAGAAGTCGTCCCACATCGCCGGCCAGTCGATCCCCCAGATCTCGCCCCCCGCCCGCTCCAGGTAGTCCTTGTAGCTTTGCAGGGCCTCCGGAGATACCACCATGGGGGGCAGCGGACAGGCGCGCACGTCCAGCAGCGGGTCCAGCATCTCCATGATGGGGATCGAGTAGACGGTGCAGAAGGTGCGCGCCTCCGGCACGGCCTCCCTCGTCAGCCCGTACTCCAGTCGCGAGGCCGCCATCCGCCAGCCTGCGGGATCATTGGGCTCGTCCACCGGATAGTAGATGGTCGGCGGCCACCTTGCCTCCTCCGCGTGGGCGAAGATGTCCCGCACCACCTGCCGGTAGACCTCGTGCAGAGACTGCGGGTACTCGTCCTTCCCAAAGACGCGGATGGTCTCTCCGTAGTTGACCACCGCCGGGAAGCCGTCGGCCAGTCCGAACAGGTCCAGCAGATGCGTGGCCAGGCGGTCGTGGAAAGGGTTGTAGACCAGAGGATCGGTGAAGCCCACCTTGCGGTAGGCGTCCACGAAGGCGTCGGAGGAAGCAAAGTCGACCACCACGCGATCGCCCTCGCGGCGCAAGGGAGCCTGGGCGCAGGCCAGGATGACCGAAGTCATGCCATGCCGCCGCATGTCGCCAAAGTACAACTCGGCGTTCCGCGGGTCGCTATTGTAGAAGTACAGCATCCACGGCCTGCCCTCGGCAAGACGCACGGCGGGGACGCGCACCGAGAGCGGCAGCGACAGCACCTCGCCCTCCGCCTCGATCCGCACCTGCGCCGTATAGTCGCCCGGTACGGCGTCGGGCGGCACGTGGAGGGTGAGCCAGTGCAACTGCGGCCGCTCCGGGTCACCGGGCGCGGAGGCGCTCCGCACCAGCAACTTGGGGACCACGTGGTACTCCGGGCTCGTGTACCCTGTGCGCTGGATGACGTAGCGCCCCATCCTGCAGTCGAAGGCCTCGGCCGCGATCGTCGCCCCTCCGGGCCCCGTCAGCGCCCCCACCGTAACCGCCACATCCTGCAGAGGCCGCACAGCATGGATGGCGAAGGCCACCGGCTCGTACTGCCCCGGGGCCGCCAGGGCCTCCAGCGAGTCGATCACCTCGTCGCGTGAGGGCACCACGCCGGGGGAGAGGGCGGAGGGGTCATCCGGGCGGAAGACCACGAACCCTCGGTCCTGCTCCGCAGTGGTGGGCTCGAAGGGGTCCGGCGTCTGGCCGGGCTGGGCCCGGGCAAACTCGCGGCCGTCCACTCGCAGCACCACGCCGTCGTCGTATACCCGGCGCTCAATCCCATCGGCGACCGGCTCCACCGATTGCAGTTCGGGAGCCCTCAGCGTGACATCATCGAACCACACGGTGCCCGTAGTGGTGTGCATGCCCAGATAGAGCGTGGCCTTCGTGCAGTCCTGTCCGATGCTCCAGACCGTGCGGATCGTCCGCCAGTCGAAGCTTCCCAGGAAGTCGATCTCCGCCTGGTGCTCGGCCTCACCGGCGCTCCACACCAGGGTGACCTTGGCCTGGGAGTAGGGGTGAATACCGATCGTCACGTCTTGTGCCTTCATGCGCGCCTCAAACCGCAGGCGCTTGCCCCTGATGCTCTCGGGGTCGAGTGTCCGGATCAGGTACGTCGAGCCGCTGGGGTCGGTGGAGGACAGGCGCGCACAGTCTCCCCGCGGACCGGGCACGACCTGGATCTCGCCGCCCGGCGGCCGAGTCGTCTGCCACAGCTCCAGGCCGCGCTCGAAATCACCGTTCTCCAGCAGGTTCTCGGCGCCCGGGGCCTGTACCGCACCGAGAAGAAGGAGGCAACAGCACACCGTCGGCAGGGCCTCGGCGGTTTTCATCGGTCACCACTCCTGTTGTGCGGCTGCAGTCTGCACACCGTGCGGCAGGCGGGGCGCCGGCGGACCGGTCGCGATGGCCGTCTCAGCGGCTGATGCTCTGGTGCGAGGCTTCGGCCGGTGCCGCCAGGCGGCCTACTCCGGCTCCACCAGCGCCTCCGAGACGATCCTGCCCTCCCATTCGGCGTTCCGGGGCAGGCCGAGCAGGCTCGCCATTGTCACGCAGGTATCGCGCAGCTCCACCGGCTCCGCCGGCGTGTGGCCGCCCCGGACGCCGGTACCCCACAGCACCCACGGTACCAGCATGTCCTCGTCGGCCTCTGTCCCGTGGGCCTTCTCATGGCCGCCGTGATCGGCCGTGACCAGTACGGCCAGGCTCTCCAGCCACCCCAGCCTCCGCGCCGCCTCCAACAGCATCCCGATGCATCGATCCGCATTGGCCACCGCGGCCAGGTACGGCTCGGACATCCAGCCCTCCCGGTGACCGGCGTGGTCCAGGTGTCCCAGGTAGACGAAGGTCACGCCCAGGTCCAGACGCTCCATGTGCTCGATGGCCATCTCCGTCACCCGCTCATCGCCCTGGGGCGCATCGGTCTGGTGCACGAAGTACGACACATCGAGACTGCCGGGGTCGGAAAGATCGCGGAGCTGCTCCCAGTTGTAGAACGAGCCCGTTTTCAGATTGGCCTGATGGGCGACGTCCAGGAGACTGGGGACCGGTCGCACCAGCGGGTGGAAGGTATTGGTGTTCACGCCGTGCCGGGCGACGCTGACACCGCGTAGCATGGTCTGATGGCAGGGGAGGGTTACCGAGGGCATATCCGCCCGGCAGGCCATGGTGGCGGCACCCTCGGCGATCATGCGGTCCAAGACGGGCGTATCGGTCAGAGGCAGGGCATCGGGACGTAGACCATCGATGGAGATGAGCAGGGCATGGGACACTTGGGCCATGTGGGCACTCCTTGGCGTAATACGAGGCACAACCGTGGGCGGTGCCGGTGAGAAACACAGGCCGCGCCGCGGCCGCAAGAGACGCTCCCGGCCGTCGCCCGGCGTAGGCGTTGACTTCCCCGTTGGCGCCGCGCCTCCTCCTCCGGAACGCCCGGAATCTGCTCGCAGGGCAGGATCGCCATCGCCCGATGCGCGACGGGCACGGTGCGGGGAGGACGAGGTCACCGTCTCGCCGACGCGGCGGGGCTGTGACCGCCGGTCGGCCGTGGCCGGAGCCGCGGCGCCAGAGGTCCGGCCGAAAGGCCGATTGCGTCGCTAAGATGTCATTCCGAGCGTGAATCTCGCGCAGCGAGATAGCGAGGAATCTCATTGGATCCCAGGAGATTCCTCGAACTGCTCCCTGCGGGAGCGGACGCTCTCAGAATGACACTCCCGGCGAAGGCGCGGTCTCTGGTCGCACTCCTATATGGCGGGCTTGGGATCGTTGCGGCCGGTGAAGGTGAACGCGCCATCACCGACGGCAAGCTTCACCACCAGTACCCAGGTGCGCCCACCGTGCTCCACCTCGATCTTCTGCGCCGCGGCCCCGGTGGAGAACCCCGCTATCAGGGCGCTCTCGAGGGCCGCCTCGTGCTCGGGGTCGGCGGGCCGGAAGTCACCACGGAACTTCACGCGCATGGTGCGGAGCCGGTCGGTATGGGGGACGAACTGCAGATCCATGTGGCCGGAGGCGATGATGTCGTCGGAGTTGAAGTCGCGTACCGTACAGGGGACATCGCTGAGTTGGTCCGGGAAATCACCGGGCATGGGGGGCCTCCCTGGGGGAATTGGCACGCGGTCAGCATACTCCACCCGGCCCGGTGGATCAACTCCGACCTCGACGCCGCGGCCGGACCGGGAGTCGCGCCCGATGGCCTGAAGGCATCCGCCAGAGCCGTCAGTACCGCGAGGGGCTCGTCGGCCTGTGAGGGCAGGTGGTCGGCATCACATGTGCGTGCAGTGCGGGACAGGGCCGGCCGGGAGAGAGCGACAGAGGAGGGCCCGACCGTCCGGCCACGGGAAGGCGCCCGGACGGTCGGGTGTCGGCGTAAGGGCCCGGCCTTCGACCCCGGGCCCCAGAGCACAACGATCGGTGCAAATCCGGATCATGCCGTCGGGCATTACCGGAACACATCACTCGCCGCGCCGCCCTGGAACTTCACGTGGCCATCCAGGTAGCAGATGTTGATCGAGCCGTTGTGCGAGTCGTGGAGGTTCACGCCGTGCTCGGTCCTGGTCAGCTTGCACCAGCCGTCCGAGAACAGCCAGCTCTGGCTGTCCCAGTTCTCATCCATCACCCGCGGCAGGTCGCCGCCGTTTGACTTCAAAAACCCCCACGATACCCAGGTGCTGTAACTGGGCTTGCCCGGGGCCACGGTGCTCGGGACTTGATCGAAGCTGAAGCAGTAGTAGCCGACATTGCCCGCGGTCTTGTTGGCGTCCGTCGCGACGAAGTCCGGCATCCAGGTGCCGATCTTCGGCGATGAGGGGCAGTAGAAGACGTCCATATTCTTGATGTACGGAAGCAACTGCCCCACAAGTCGGCTGTGGGTCCAACCGCTATTGCAGGCATAGTAGTCACACGGCATGAGACCGTCATGGTCGCTGGAGTACATGTGGGCAGCCAGACCAAGTTGCCGCAGGTTGGAGACGCACGTCGTGCGCCTCGCCGCCTCCCGGGTGCGCCCAAACACCGGGAATAGCATGGCCGCGAGAATGGCAATGATCGCGATGACGACCAACAGCTCGATGAGTGTGAAGCCTCGTCTCATGTGTCACCACCTCGGTTAGGTGCTTTTGGTAGCCTGATTTGCATGGTAACACTTTGGCGGGTTTTGGACAACAGCATTGCTCGAGGGCCGGAGCTCCCGACCACATGGGGCTCCTGAGTCCGCCCCGCACGCACCACTGCAGTGCCACTACCCGTCCCCGTGGCGCACGGAGACCACCACGTCTTGAACCGATATGGTGCCGGTGCGTAGTCTCACGCCCTTCCACAGCGCTTCTCCGGTGGTCCCACTCATGCTGGCGCCGAACATGGCCACATTGCGTCCCGCGTGCGCCGGTGAGACGAAGCCGCCCGGCGCCTCCAGCACGAGGACATCGTCCACATACAGCCGGATGTCGGCTCCCTCCAGCTCGACGCGGTAGATGTGGAAGGCGTCGTCTGTGACCATCGGGTGCACCAGTCCGGCCCTGCCCAGTTCGACGCGGTCGGGGTAGAGGCGGACCTCCTCCTCGGCCACTCCGTCGGCGACAATGATCATGTTGCTGCCCGAGACCACCCGGGCGACGGCTTCGAAGGTCGCCCGGTCGCTGCGCTGCGCCGACCACGGGTACACGTAGTAAAGGTACGTTCCCGCCTCGGTGCCGGTGTCGGCGATCAGGAGCGCATCGTCCTGCATGGTTGCGGTACTGGTGGCGGTGAGACGGTCGCGGCGCCACGGCGACGGCGGAGCGGTACCGCACAGGTACTCCACATCCCACCGGTCCGCGGAGAGGGGCCGGTCGGCCATCGTGATCTGCACCGTGTTCTCCCCGGCGCGTACCTGTCCTGCCGCCAGCGGGTAGTCGGCCCAGCCCTCCTCGATACCCTCTGCCGCCAGTCCGTGGCCATTGAGCGTGACGGCAGGCGGTTCGGGGGCCGCCGACAGGACGTGCAGGGTCAACTCGGGCGCGGGGGCGGCGCCGGCCACCTCGCCGCCAACCATCACGGGCACCTGGATCGCCTCCCCCGGCTTGAGGACCAGCGGACTGTCGGGATGGATCGGGGGACGGGCATCGAACTCGTTGCCTCCGGCCAGGGTCCCGGCGGCGGTGAGGTACCCCGACTTGCCCTTCACATTCGCGAAATGAAGCCTGTCGCGTCTCCGCAGTGACTCGGGGTCTCCCAACTCCCACCACAGGGGGTGGCGTGGGTTGAAGTGGTTGAACAGGTAGATGCCCGCGGCCCCTGCGTCCCAGGCCTCCAGGGCCCGGCCCCGCAGGGCTTCCAGGCTATTGCGATCGAACCGTGCCCGCTGGCCCCGGGAGATGAAGGGGTCGATGTCGGCGTAGACCGAAACTCCGTAGCGCTTGCCCAGGGCGACGCTGTAGTCCCACGAGTTGAGGCGGAAGTCTCCGGCCGCCACCAGGCCGTCGAGCAGGCCCTCATCCAGCCAGGTGGCCAGGTCCAGCCCCATCGCCATGCAGAACCCCAGTGAGTCCGGCACCCGGGCGGTGAGCAGGATCGGCCTGCCCCGCCGCATGCCCTCCACCTCGGTCAGGTGCCTCACTCGCCTGACCAGTTCCGTCATCGTCTGGACCTCCTCCTGCGTCGCCCGACCGCCGGCGGCGACGCTGCGGAAGTACACCAGGTGGCGGAAGAAGTCCAGCTCGAGCCCGTCCACGTCGTAGCCCTGGCACACCTCCTCGAAGGCCCGGAGCAGGAAGTCCTGCACCGCCGGATCGGCGTAGTCCACCGCCACCCAACTGCCGAAGGCCGGCCGCTGCTCTCGACTGCCCAGCAGCGCCTCCGGATGCTGCTGTTTGAAGCTCGACCAGTAGTAGTGCGGACGCTCCGGCGTGTGCGGTGAGTCGTGGGTGTCGTTCATCCGCATGGACCAGATGATCTCCAGGTCCTGCCGGCGGCAGAACTCCACCATCGCCTGCAGAGGATCGGTGCCCAGCTCCAGGAGGTCGCCGACGACATTCCGACCGTCGGGCCCGAAGGCGTCGCGCTCGAGGAACACGTCTCCCACCTGTGTCTGGTGCAGGAACAGTCCGAAGGGGCGCGAGGTGCAGTAGACGATGCTGTCCACCTTCGAGCCGATGAGCGGAGTGCTCCGCTGCTCCAGGAAGGCCTCCATGGAGAAGTCCCCGCGCAGGATATGGTCGTCGCCGTCGTTGTTGAATGTGATGCGGCGCTCGCGGCCTGCGGCCTCGGCACGCCGGGCGCGGTACTGCCGAAGCTCGTTCGGGTCGTTGTCCACCGGTTGTGCCTCCAAGCCGGTCATGATGCTACCGAATGCGATGATGATTGCGGCCAGACGGCTGTAGTGTGTCCCTGCAGGGTGCGTCATCGTGGCCTCTTCCTCCGTGTCCATCGCGACACGGGCGTACTCGCGTTTGCCCCCGTGTGCCAAAGGGCGTGTCGGCAACGTCTTCTCGTCCCGTCGGACATGCGCGGACCGGTGGCGTCCGATGGGTGCTCGCGTCCTCAATGCGGCGGCAACAAGCTTGCAGGGCCATGGCGACATCCTGCCTACGTGTCTTGGGCTCTGGCAACGAGCCACGTAGGCGGCCCAATTGGCTGAGCCGACAGACTCCTCACTCACACTATGCATGAACGCACTGGAGACACATTTGGCCATTACCACGTTCGGAACGGTCGAGGTACTGCCGTTCTCCCCCCTCCCCCCGTCTCCGCCGGCCGTTTGGCGGAGTACAAGCGGCTCGAAGAGACGCCGAGAGGCGGGGCCGGGGGGTGAGGCGACGTGAATCGGCGCCCGCCCGGAACCTGCATAATCTGAGTTTCCAGCCCGCCAAGCCGGCCCGGAAGGCCAGCGTCGGCCTCCGGACGCGATTCGGGCCGGCCATCGGAAGGTCCCCGCCGGGCGTAACGCACAAGCACGGCTGTAACACTAGCTCAGTCCTCGCCGGAAACGGGGGTGGGCCGGGTCGGCCTTGAGGTTGAGGTTCGTCAGCAAGGTGCAAAAGACCCTGTACTGTGCCGCGGTGGACAGCGGGGAGTAGGGCGACTCCCGGGGGAGGATAGCGGCCTGTACCAGGAGGTAGCGGCCCTTGCCGTGGGAGAGCTTGAGTACCGCCGCACGGTCCGGCTGCGGGGTGGTGGCGAAGTCCCTCCAGCGGTCGGCGGTCCAGGCCGGGCCGGCCCATGCCAACGCCTGCCAGGAGGGGCTCCAGTCGGTGAAGGGATCGTGTACCCGCCGCATTTCGTCCCACACATCGCCGGCCGAGAGATCGGCGGCCGAAAGCCCCCAGAGCAGCGGATCGGACCCGGTGCCCGCCGACTGCGGCACGCCCCGAACCGGCAGGACGTAGCGGCTCTCGGACGGCTCGGCGATGGACACCGCTGCCGGCAGCCAGTCCGAGGACCAGCTCGCGGCCTTCGCCCCCAGGCACAGCACCGTACCTCCGGCTTTGGCAAAGGCCTCCAGCCGGGCGCTCTGCGCCTCAAGGCCTTCCACCCCGTCGTTCGCCATGACCACCGCCACATCTCCACGCTCCGGGGACAGCCCTTCCAGACCGCGTCCCAGCCGTTCACCACCGCCGACCCGGGCGAGAGCCTCCGTCAGTGGCGCCGCATCGCCGTGGACCACGGCGCAGGAGGCCGGATCGCCGGCGGGCTGTAGGTCGGCGGCCCAGGCCAGCAGGTTGTGCGCAAGCAGCGTCGCCTGCGGGTCGCGGCTGTAGTGCCCGATGACCTCCGCCTGGCAGATCACGTACCGGCCCCGTCCCTGCAGCACCTCGAGGATCGCCAGTGTCGGGCTTCCTATCCAGCGGTGGCCGGAGGCCCCCGCAAGGGCGCGGAACCGACCGGTCGCGGGCTTGAGGCAAGAGGACCTCAGCCCCGCCGGGTAGCCCCGCCACGGTCCCAGTGTGTTGCCCCGAAGGCCGGCGAACAGGGGATGGCCCGGGGCGTGAGGCGTGATGAAGGCCCTCTGCTCTCCGACTGCGGTCAGCTCGACCGGCAGATCCAGGCCCGACAGGTCGCGCTGCTCGCACACTACCACCGTCCCCCCACCGCTGACGTGGCGGCCCAGTGCTTCCGCCCCGGTCCGGACCTTGCCGTCCACGCTCTCCCTGCCGATGACCACCAGGCGCGGCAGCGGACCTGCGAAGTCCGCAATCTCCCGCAGCGGCACCCTCATGGCCCGCAGGGCCTGCTCTGTCTCGCCTGAGACATCGTACAGGCCCAGCGGCTCGGAAATCCGCGGAGGAGCCATCAGCGATGCCGGATAGACGACAATCGGGGCCGTGCGCTCCGCCACCCCGGGAACGCGGATCGTGAGGCGGTACTCGGTGGTGTCGGCCACCTCGGGCGCGGCGAAGGCCAGCTTCGCTTCCGCAACGCCATCGGCCGGACAGACGATGGCGGTGGTGCCGCCGGCGACCGCCGTCTTTCCCGGCGCCGACAGCGACCAGTCGGCGCGTCCCTGTAGGTCGGTGCGCAGGTCGCTTTGGATATGCACCGTCTTGCGGATCATCTCGCCGGACACGTAGCTGCTGCCGTCGGTCACGGTGGCAACCACCGGTCCGGCGTCGTCGAAGGCGACGGTCGGTTCATCATCGGTGAGGCTGAGCAGCACCGGGGCAAACAGCCGGCGCAGCTCGCGGGCCAGGGGCGCCTCGGCGGCACGTCGCCCGTCCGCCGCCGGAGGGGCCCAGCAGGGCTCGGCATAGTGCCACTGGAAGGGCACGATCCCGTCCACCCGATTGCGCCGCTGGCCCTCGATAGTCGCCTGTAGGTACCGCCGGACACCCTCGGCCTGGGCCGTGGGCTCGTAATAGGCGTCGTCGCCGACCCAGCGGGCCGCGGCGCCCTTGCTGTCATCGATGAAGCCGAACTCGCCCACCATGAACGGCTTGTCCGTGGTGGCCGGGCGCAACTGACCGTGGACCCCCGTGGCGCAGTAGCCCTCGCCCGGATAGTGCACGCACACGATGTCCGCCACACCCAGTGGGTCGCCGTCGCTCTCGTACTCCAGCGGGCGTGTGTGGTCGTATCTTCGCGTCACCGCCGCCAGTGAGGCCAGCCAGCGCGTGAGCGGACCTCGCTCGGGATGCGGCCAGGCCGCCGCCACCTCGTTCTCCAAAGACCAGACGACCACCGACGGGTGAAGACGGTCGCGGGTGATCCACTCGCGAAAGCCGGCCTCCACCGCGCGGTCGAAAGTGGCGTCCCCGTAGGGGTAGTGGGCCGCGTCACAGGTCCCGAACAGGTCGGACTCGTCAACCACCAGGATCCCCACCTCATCCGCGGCGTCCAGATAGTGCTCGGGGTGTGGCTGGCCGTGGAAGCGGACGGTATTCATGTTCAGACCCCGGAACCACGCGAGCCGGTCCCGGATCTGCGCCTTGCTCAGGAAAGGATCGGTCACGCTCGTCCCGTACAGGCGCAGCGGCCGCCCGTTGAGGTAGATGCCGGCGCCGCGCGCCTTGATCTCCCGGAACCCCACAGGGAACACGGCCCGGTCCACAAGCCTCTCGCCCTGCAGCAGACTCACCGTCACCCGGTACAGGCGGGGACTGTCGGGCGACCAGAGCGCCGCTCCGGGGCAGCGGCCGGTGAGACGGAACCGGCCGTGCTCTGCCACAACGGGACCCACTGTCCACACGGCGCCGCGGCCGTCCGCCACCTCCGCGGTCACGCGCAGCCCGGTGGGCGCGCCCGGGATGCTCCCCGTCAGAGTCAGGCGCGGGCCGACGGGGCGGGTTTCCACCGACAGGTCCGCCAGGTGACACGCGGGCCGAAGCTCCAGGCAGACGCCGCGCCAGATGCCGCGAATGTCACGGGTCTTGCCCCGGGGATGCCATAGCACCGGCACGTCCCGGGGCGGTCCGCCCGGGTACGTCTCTGCGTCCGTCCGCGGACGCAGGGCGATCTCCTCGGAGGCGTAGATGACGCGCACCACGGCCACACTCCCCGCGGAGAGCAGTTCCGTCACGTCCAGCTCGAACTCGCCGAATGGCCCCCAGTGTGCCCCGGCCCGGCCACCGTTGACAAGCACCTCGCAGGCGAAGCCCACGCCGGAGAACCGCAGAACCGCCCGCCATCCGGGAGCGATATGGGGCACCTCGAGACTGCGTTCCAGGGCGCCGAAGGGGGCGCGGGCCTCCAGGCCGGGCTGAGGGACCGCCACCATCTCCGGCGGTCCGGTCGGCTCCAGGGCCAGCGGAGACAGGGGATGGCCTGAGTCGCTGAAGTCGGCGGTGATGGCGCTATCCGACGCCCGGCCTGTAGCCACCTCGCCGGGTTCGCAGACCCGCAGCGGCGTGTACTGCCACCGTCCTTCGAGGGCAATGACCTCCCGCTCCGGGTAGCTGACGGTGGCAGGGCACAGGGCGGGCCACAGGGCCGCGCAGAGCAAAGCAACGGCATGCATCACGGATCTCTCCCTGGAGACTTGAGCATGGCGTGGCGGTGACGCGGGACGGATGCCTCGTTGGCCCCGGACGCTCTGTAGCTCAGATTATGCATGAACACACTGGGGCCGCATTTCGCCATTCCCGCGTCGGGAACGGTCGAAGTACTGCCGTTCTCCCCCCTCCTCCCGTCTCCGCCGGCCGTTTGGCGGAGTAAGGGAGAGGGGGGCTGGGGGGGTGAGGTGACGTGAATCGGCGCCTGCCCGGAACCTGCATAATCTGAGTGTAGGCCGGCGCCGCCGAACGCGCCCGCGTCTCCGGTCGCCTTCCTCCCTTGTGAGGGCGGCACCTCCCCGGCTGTCGTCGGTAGCCGTCGGGCTCGCTCTCGCCCGCTACTTTTCCTCCGGAGCTTGGTCCAAGAGACTATCACAGCGGTGGGGGGACCACTGCCGCACCGTCGGAGGACACCCAATGCTCAGATCACGCACCCTTGGCCCACTGCCGATCATCGCTGCTCTGGCGACGCTTGCGGGTGCAGTGGGTGCGGCCGCGCCGGTGCGCGTCGTCGCCATTGAGGTGACGGGCAATGTGGAAGTGACGGCGCAGACGGTGATCGAGGCCATCAAGGGCGTTCTCCGTGTGGGGCAGGATGTCCCGGACTTGCAGGCCGCCCTCGAGGCCGCCCACGGTGCCCTCATGGCCAGGGGCTACTTCGACGAAGTCGCCATCTCCGCCGACGCTCAGGAGGGCGGGCAGGGGGTGCGCATCGCCGTCCGGGAGCGCCCCACGGTCAAGGACGTGGTCTTCGTGGGCAACACGCTCCTGACGGACGAGGAGCTGCGGGCCATCGTCCGCACCGCCCCCGGGCTGGTGGTGAACCCCGGTGTCGCTCAGAACGACAGCAGCCGCATTCAGTCCGCGTACCTCCAGCGCGGGGCCTTCGCCACCGTAACCCATGCCGATGCCTCGGAGGACGGTGTCGTGACTTTCGTCATCCAGGAGGCCCACCTCGAGGGCATCGAGTTCGACGGGCTGCACGTGGTCCGGTTCGAGGAGGCCCTGGCGACCTGCGGACTGCGGGAGGGCGCCCTGTTCTCCGAATCCGAGACCGCCGCCGCCATCCAGGCCCTCCGCAGACCCGGCTGGTTCTCACAGGTCCTCCCCCGGCCCCGCGAGGGCGAGCAGGACCCCGCCGACGTGATCATGGTGTTTGAGGTCACCGAGCGGCCGGGGGTGTTCCCCGAGCGAGTTGGGCGTCCCAAGCCTCAGATCGATCCGTCCCGGCTTCGCGCCGCCGTATCCGGACCCGAGGTGCGTGTCGCCACCGAGGTGCTGTGGCCCCTGGACCCGGCCGTCCTGGACGCCGAGCCGGACGTGCCCACCGCCCTGGAGACACTGCGGCGCAAAGCCGCCGAGGCACTGCGAAGCGGCGCCTCCTCCGCCGACGCGATGGACGTACTGCGCTACGCAGACCTGCTCAGGGCCGTCGGGAAGAAGCAGGATGCCGCGGCACACTACCGCGATGCGGTCGAGCTGTGTCGCCTGCTGCTGGAGATGGGGGCGGGCGACAGGCTGACGCACGCCACGCTCGGGCGCTCCCTGGGGGCGCTGGGGAACCTCACCGAGGCCATTGCGACCTGCGAGCAGGCGCTCCAGACGGCGGGCGATACGTGGGAGAATCACGCGGCCCTGGCCGCTGTGGTGCTCGCCGCCATGCAGGCCGGGGTGAGGGGCGAAGAAGAGGGCCTGTCGTGTCCGAGCGGGCACGCGATGGCGGAGCTGATGCCGCTGGAGCAGACACGAAGCAGTCTGCTGGAATCGCTGGGTGCTCTCGACGAGGTGGATCCTTGGCGCGCTCTGGCAAGGACCGCCCGGGAGCACGCTCAGGTAGCGTGGGAGCTGGCGCCCGGAGCGCCTGAGGTGGCCCGGCTCCGCTGCGGAACCGCCGTGGCCGCCTTGTTCCACGGTCTCCGTGAGGCGCAGACGCCCCGTGCCGTGCTGCAGCTCGCCGCGGAGGAGGCGCTTTCCGCTTCCGCCGGTCTGGTCACGGCCGCCGACTACGACCCCTACGTGGACGCCTGCCTCGTGCTGCTAAGGCACCCGGCGGCGGCGGCAACCATGGCCCACCGGCCCGAGGTGTTCGCCCACGAGGGCGGATGGCAGATCGAGGCCTTCCGCCGAGACCTGGCCGCTCTCGCCTCCCGGTGGCCGGCGATCATGCGGGCCTACGGTGCCGCGCTGGGGTGGGCCCGTCTGGGGCTGGAGCAGGCGGAGGCCCGGGAGGACTTCGAGGCGGCGCTTGCCGGCAACCCGTACGATGAGGCCGCGTACATCGGGCTTCTGCAGATCGCCGGCACCGCGGGCGACTGGGCCCAGGCCGCCGCCGAGGTGGAGCGCAGACTGGCCACGGTGTCCTCGGCCCGCGACCTGACCATCCTGGCCGGCATCTATCTGCGCATGGGGCGGCCCGAAGCGGAGGTCATCGCGGTCTTCGATCGCATCGTGACCGCCCACCCCGACAGCCCGCTGGGGTACGCCGGTCGTGCCGGATCGCTGCTGCGCAGCGGGGCGAGTGTGGACCAAGTGCGCGCCGCCATGGCGCCGGGCCTGGCCCTGGCGCCTGAAGACGCCTACGCCGCCTGCCTGCAGTGCGTGGCTCACCTGCTGGACGCCAAGCCCGCTACGGCCGCCAGAGCGCTCAAGAGCGCCCTGACGGCCAACCCTCAGAGTAGCCTCGCCAACAGGCTGCGGGCCGAGTTCTTCGATGTGAACCCATGACGGGCGCCGGTCTCGCAGCCCCCCGGGGCCTCAGGGCTCATCCTCCGCCTGCGGCTGGCAGAGCGTCATCGCCCGCTCGGTGTCCAACACATCCAGGGCTCCCTGCTGTCCCGGGGCCGTGACGACGAGGCGTACCCCCGCCACGGCGGCCTCCTCTGTCGCCAGGTAGGGGAAGCACAGCACCGCCGTCGCCTGGCCGTCCGCGAGCTCCACCGTGCTCGACGCCGCGGCGGTGCCCCCAAACAGGGCGGGCGGCGCCAGCGGGTCCACGGGCAGCGAGCTCAGCAGCGCTCCGGTAACCGTCAGCGTGCCCACCTGCTCTCCGGGGCTCTTGCACAGCACCTGCACCTCCACGAGATTGTGCTCGAGCTGGCGCACCGCCCAGAACTTGATGATGCCCGCCCTGTGGTCGCCGGGCTGTGCCAGAGACCTGCTGCTACCCAGGTCGGCGGCCGGCAGCGTCAGGAGCTTCTCGGCACCGTTGGCGCGTGCCTCCGGCGCCGTCGGGCCGATGCGGGGGCGTCCGGGCTCAGGATCGCGGGGAGGGGCCGCGGAGCCCGGAGCCACCGCGGGCTGCTGTCCCTCCTCCGGGTCGGCCTCGGCGGCCGGCGCCAGCGTCATGCGGTGCGGGATATCCTCCAGGTCCAGAACGGCCCGGCTGTCCCAGTCCAGGACGACCACCCGCACCCCGGCCGCGCGCGCCGCGAGCCTGTGGGGGTAGGCGAGTAGCAGCGTCCCCGTCCAGCCGTCGGTGTCCGCGGGCATCAGGGCGGCGGCCGGCCGGGTGTCGGGCATCAGAACCGGCGCCAGGTCCGGCGCCGACGGTAGCCGGGTCAGCAGCGCCGCGCCCACCAACACGCGCCCCCGGGAGACGTGCGACGTGTCGCAGGAGGCGCACACTTCCACCGTGTCCACCGCGATCCTGCGCACCGACCAGCCCCGCAGCACCCGGGGAGCCTCCTGCTCCCCCTCCCCAGCGGGCTCCCTGGCCCTGGCCTCCGCGATCAGCCGCAGCACGCCCTCGAGGTCCTTCGCGCTATCGACGGCGGTGGGCGGGGCCGAAGAAGTCTCGGGGGGCGTGGACGAGGCCTCCACGTCCAGCGGGAAAGTGCGCCGGAACGCAAACGCCTTCGATGCCCTGGGGCGGTCGCGGCCCTCGGCCAGCACCTCGACCCAGACGTCCACCACCTCCACAGGGGCGCTGCCGGTGAAGCTCAGAACGATCTGGGCCGTGTGGGTACCGGCCTCCGCGGGCGCGGCAGAAGACCGGAAGTGCTCCTCATCAAACCCGGCGGCCGTCCGTGCCCGCGCCCGCAGCGACAGGCTCCGGTCCCGTGTGGTCTGCAGCTCGTAGTCCACGTCAAGACGGACTGCAGCGGGCCCCAACGGTGTGAACCGGCACTCCGCCTGCAACTGGCGGCGGGGCCGGCTCTCCTCCTGCCCCTGAGCCGGCGAGGACCCATGCAGGACCAGGACGGCCCCTGTCAGCAGACCGATCATCCCGTATCGCCTCATGGACGGCACCTCCGACGACAGCAATGGCGCATGCGGCCAAAGACCCCGGCAACCAGGGCCGGGTGTCCTCTTCGCCAAGTGACAGGCGGGCTCCTGCGGGGCCCCGCCAACACGGGCCAGGCCGCAGGCACCGACGCCGTGCATAGCCCTGCGCGCCACACGGTTCCCCAGGGCATACTCCGCCGACGAGGGCTTGCGCACCGGTGTGTCGAAGTGGACACCCACCGGAGGTGACCACCATAGACCAGGGTTCATCTGCCGATCGCTCCCGCTCTGAGCCTTCCCCAAGGACGCCCGAGGAACGCGTGGCCCGCGTGGTCTCGGCGGTGACCAGCCCCTTTCTCGTCACCGCCGTGGCCGTCTCCTGGGTGGTCTATCTGCTGCACCCCGGCCTGCACGAGCTCCTGCTGTGGGCGGGTATCTGCGTGCTCTCCACCGCCGTCATCCCCTTTCTCTTCGTCTACCTGCTGCTGAGGATAGGGCGCGTCACGGATCTGCATGTGGCCCTGCGGGAGCAACGCGCTCTGCCCTTCGTGGTGACCATCGCCAGCGCCGCCCTGGGGCTGTATGCCCTGCATCGTGTCCACGCGCCGCCGGAGCTGGTCTCGCTGGGAGCGGCCTTCATCGTGGACGGCATCGCCCTCACCGTCATCACGTTGCGGTGGAAGATCAGCGTGCATGCGGCGACCTTCGCCGCCGCGACAGTCGCCGTGGCCGCCGCCGGCTCTCCTATGTACCTGCTCGGCTTCGCGCTGCTGCCGGGAGTCTTCTGGGCGCGCCTGCGCCGCCGGAGGCACACACTCGTCCAGGGCATCGTGGCGGCCTGTCTCATCGCGGCACTGACGCACGCGGTCTTCAGGGCGAGCATGGCGCTGCAGGGGGCGGGATAGCGGGGTGCAGGGGCCTTTGCCGCCGAGCGCCGAGGGATCGGCCACGGCCAACACGCTCAGCGCGATGGAGCGGCGCGTGCAGTTCACCTGATGCCTGCCGTCGATGGGGGAGAGATACGGCACCGATTTTGGCAGCTCCTGAGTCTTTGCACGGACAGCAGGAGGAACTGGTAGGTGTTAGGTGGAATTGTTCATCAAATAAGTGGGTATAGTTCAGAGAACGCTCCGTCCCGTGGGCATGGTGGCCCCAGGGGCGCCTCGCTTGACCATTCGCCAAGACACCTTGGCTTCCGGTTCTGAACGGCCCGGTCACTGATGGCCACGTCGCCCGGCGGGGCGTCGCTGACGGGGCGAGCCGGTCGCGTCGGTACCGGCGATTGCTCTTCCGGGCGGCGGGCTGTGTCGGCGAGATCGCCCGTGCACGCGGCTCGAACCACGTCGGGCCTCGTGCCCGAGCCTTGAGATCCTGCACCCCAGCGGCACCGGTCGCGTCGGCGCCTTGCGGCACCGCGACCGGGCCCATATCGGAGGTGACTTCGTATGAGCAGACGTGGCTTCACCCTTATTGAGTTGCTCGTGGTGATCGCGATCATCGCTATTCTGGCAGCGATCCTGTTCCCGGTCTTCGCCCGTGCCAGGGAGAAGGCGAGACAGGCGTCCTGCCAATCCAATCTCAAGCAGATCGCGCTGGCCTCCAAGATGTACACATCCGACTTTGACGAACGCTCCGTACCCATGTGGGCCTACGGTGTGGGCGCTCCCGGCGAGCCGGTAGGCCGCATCTGGTGGACCACGCTCCTGCAGCCCTACATGAAGAACCAGGAAGCACTCGTGTGCCCCTCCGCGTCCTTCGACGCCCTGTTCCACCGCGGCTCTGCCACCGGTGCGCCGGAGGCCGGGTGTTTCCGGGCCCGCACCGGGGTCGGCAAGAACTGGTTCTCCTATGACGGCAGTATGGGTGACCGCGGCTACTGGGGCGTGGCGGGGCCCGGGGAGGGCCTCAAAGACAGCTCCGTCCTTTGGCCCGCTGAACTGATCGAGTACGGAGACTCCGACTGTGTCGTCATGGGACCCAACACCGCCGCCGATGCGCCGGCATTCCTCGCCGGCACATCATGGCCGGCCGGGTACCACAGGCACAACGGCGGCGCGAACTACGCCTATTTCGATGGGCACGTCAAGTGGATGCAGCCCGGCGGCGGCAGCATCAAAAACGTGTACTACGCAGCTCCGTAGGCACCGACGCGGCGCCTCGCTCAGTACCCGGTCCCTCCGTCCATCGCGAGATGGTCGCGGAGGGACCTCGTCTTTGCCCCGTCGTACGGCCCCAGCCTCGGGAGCCCTGAGGCGGCCGGCATTAGGGCCCCTCGTCGCCGTCCACCCCTGACCGCCGATGACCGAGCGACGGCCGCCAGCACCTCAACCTCACTCCTCCGTGTCCGCGGCCGTTTCCTCCGCGGCGGCGCTCCCGGCCACATAGCCCGTGGAGAAGGCGGCCTGGAGGTTGTAGCCGCCCGTATCCGCGTCGATGTCCAGCACCTCACCGCACAGGTGGAGCCCCGACACCAGGCGCGATTCCATGGTCCTGGGGTCCACCTCCCGCAGCGAAACTCCCCCCGCCGTGACGATTGCCGCGGCTATCGGCAGCGCGCCCTGGATGTCGAAGCGGAGTGACTTGAGGTGCCAAAGCAGCCTGTCCCGCTCCTCGCCGCGGATCTGATGCCCCAGCCGGTCGCCGGGGATCCCCGATAGCTCGATATACGGCTCGATCATCTTCTGAGGCAACAACTCCGCCAGCAGGCGCCGAAAGGTGCGCTTGCCGTGCTGCTCAAACTCGCGCTGCAGCCGGCTTCTCAACTCAGCCGTGGGCACAGCGGGTTTCAGGTCGATGGAGACGCTCACCGGCCCCTCCTGCAGGGCATCCACGATGGCCAGGCTCATCAGTAGCGTCACCGGCCCCCCGATTCCGAAGTGGGTCAGCATCATCTCCCCCATGCGGCTCTCGATCACCGGCCCGCGCGGCTTCTTACCGGCGATGCCTCGTCCACAATCGGCGGCGGGCGTGGCCGAAACGTCGATGTCTTCCCTGGGCACGGAGAAGGCCGTCAGTCGCACGTTGCGCAGACTCACGCCCTGCATGGACTTGGCCAGTGATACGTCGGTGACGATCAGCGGCACCAGCGCCGGGCGCAGGGGGACGATGGTATGGCCCAGAGCCGCGGCCATGGAGTATCCGTCGCCGTCGGAGCCCGTCTTGGGGTACGAAGACCCCCCGGTGGCCAGGATGACTTTGCAGGCGGCGAGAGCGCCGCCGGCGGTCAGTACCCCCGTCACCCGGCCCCCCTCCACCCGGACCTCCGTCACCCGCACTCCGGTTCGCACCTGCACGCCACCGGCCGCCAGGTACCTGTCAAGCGCCGCCACCACATCCTCGGCGTCATCAGACACGGGAAACACCCGTCCGCCCCGCTCGCTCTTGGTCTCCACGCCGTGCCGGGCCAACAGAGCCAGCAGCTCATCACGGAAGAAGCGACTGAAGGGGCCGCGGAGGAAGCGGCCGTTGGGGCCGTAGGCGTGCAGGAAGCTCTCCAACGGTTGGGTGTTGGTGATATTGCAGCGGGTCTTGCCGCTGATGGCCAGCTTTCTGCCCGGGCGCGAGGTCCTCTCGAGCAGTAGTACGGGGGCCCCGGCGGCGGCCGCGGTACCCGCCGCCAACATGCCGGAGGCCCCCGCGCCGACGACGATGATGGGCAGGCGCGAGGGGGGATGGTGCGGCCCGCGACGGGGCGGCTCGATAGTGACCATGTGAACGGGGCTCTCCCTGCACAGATGGGCGTGGCGGTCCGGAGCGCCGAACGGCCCGCAGGCGTCCATGATACGCCTGCAGCGGCTCAGCCTCAACTGTGTCGCGCATGCCACTTCAATGCACCGGGTGGCCGGACCCCGCGTTTCGGTTGCGGTCCCCGGCCAAAGGCGCGGCCGGGAAGCCCACATTCGCATGGGAGCGTCCGTCTGAGAGCATCCGCTCCCGGAGGGAGCAGATCGACGAACCCCCCGAGGTCTGGGGAGCCCCCCCGATATCTCGCTGCGCGAGATTGACGCTCAGGATGACATGAGCCGGGCCGGCCAGACTTTCGGCCGAACCTACCGATGCCCGGCCCTGTTGTCCCGGGGTTCTGCCCGCTGGGTGCGAACATTTGCTCTCCTCGGGCAGTCTAAGGCTGTAGAAGTTTTCCTAGACAAAGTATGCCAGAGCAGTAAAGTCCGGTTTACACCTGCCGATAACAACTGTGGAGGCAGAAGGAGTACCGAAGGCCGGAGCCGGTCACCTCGACAGCCCACCATCGCAGCCCGCACTCGGCGCCGGCTCGGAACGCATCACCGGGAGTTCCCCGCCATGGCAGCCCACAGTCTCGCTCAGCGTTTCGCCGGTGTCGGCATCAGCGTCCTGCGGCGTTCGGCCGAGACCGCTGCGGTCGGCATCATCTTCCGCAACCGCGAGGGGGAAGTCGTGCGGAAGGTCAGCTACTCGCAGGACGCCGCCTCCGTCGACGCTGTGGCCTTCGACGCGGTCCTGTGGGTGCTGGATATCGCCGCGGCACACGGGCAGCGGTCGGTGGTGGTGTACCTCGACAGCCCTCACCTGGTAGATCAGTTGTCGAATCGGGCCAAGGTGCCGGCGGCGCTGCGCTCTCAGTTCGTGCAGATCCGGTGTCGTGCCAATGCCCTGGGGCGCGTGCGGTTCCAGCTCGCCGCGGGCGAGAAGACCTTCGCCGCCCGCCGTCTGGCCCAGGCGGCTGTAGTGGGCGGACCGGCGAAGTGGGAGGAAACGAAGCCGGGAACGCTGGCCTTCGCCTTCGCCAAGGATCTGGCGGTTTGACGGGGTGACTGTAGGAAGCCGGGCGCACGGTGTGTGCGAAGGTGGTGTGGCGCAGGCAATGGTAGGGCCCCGGCCTTGTGCCGGGGCCCTGGTGTTCTCGGTGGAGGCCCGCCGTGGATGGCTCGCGGCCGCCGGGCTCGCTCGCGGTCCTGTGGCGTCGCCCAGGTCTCCGGGCACCCGGCGTCGGTGCAGACCGGGCCGTGGTCGCGGGGGCTGTGCGGGACGTCAGCCATCCGCCCCGTACGCCCTGATGCTGTAGACCCGCGCTCCCCACCCCTCCTCCTGTGTCGCCAGGACGCGTAGCCGCAGCTCTCTCGTGCCGACCGGTTCCAGCTCGTGCTCGCGCCGGCGATGGACGTTGCCCCTGACCTGCACCACCTGCTGCCGGTGGTGTCCCTCCCTGACGACGAGGTCGTAGTCGCGGACGCACATGGGCGCCGCGGGGGCGCCGCTGCGCCAGGGGTTGTCTTCGTCTTCCCGGCACAGCGTGTCGAAGAGGATGCAGACGCGGCGGAGGGTCTGTTCCGTGTCCCAGCACAAAGTCAGCTCCTGTGGGAGGCCGTCGGAGGGAACGGACATCCACAGGTTCGTCGGCCCCCGGCCGAAGCGCCTGGAAAAGCCGTTAAGCACATTCGTCGCCTCGCCCAGGGGAGGTGCGGGCGTCAGCCTCACGCAGCCCATGCAGTCCAGCGGCGCCCAGCGGGGGCGCTGATGGCTGTGCTCCACCGCCTCCGCGATCTCGCACGCCTCCTCGGCCATGGCCCACTTCAGGCCCGGGCTCTCGGAGAGCCAGAGCAAGAGCCGGTCCGCGTCGCCGGCGACGTCCTTGTCCTCCAACTCCAGGCCGGGCATCCGTATGGCAAACCAGCCCTCAAACCCGGCGGGCACCGTGGCCTCCCAACGTCCCACCGAAACGAAGGCCTCGTCCCGCAGGTCATCCCAGCCACCCTCGGCCCGGTAGTCCTCCAGCATGCGGTATCGCGGTTCGCGCCGGGCCCGGGAGGCGGTGAGCGTCACGCGCTGCTCTCGGCGCGAGTGATTGGCCAGGTAGAACTCGGCGCGCTGCAGGTTCCGCGGCCAGTCCCACAGCAGCACGCCGGCGGGCGCGATCAAGGGCACGAGCCGGCCCGGCTCCTGCGCGTTGAAGCGCAGCTCGCCTGAGGCCTCAACAGCGGCCCGCTGCGCCAGGTCGCTCTCCTCGCGCAGCGGACGACCCAGGATGCTGCCGTCCTCTACCAGCAGTTCGCGTTGCAGTTGACCGATGTGCCGCTGTCCCACACCGCGGGGGCCGCAGCCGTGGCGTCTACACAGGGCCGCCGCCAGACCCACCGCCTGCCCCACCGCGGCGCCGGTGCCCATGATCCGGGAGCTGGAGTGCGCGATGTGGGTGGCGCTCATCAGTCGCCCGGCCAGGAGCAGGTTGTCCACATTCCGCGAGTAGCAGCAGCGGTACGGGATGCCGTACATCGGGGGCACGCTGTAGGCGAAGATGTCGCCACCCTCACCCAGGGGCCGGTGGTCATCCAGGTCGTGGCCGCCGTAGGCGATATCGTCCTCGAAGCGCCGACCCGCCTCGCAATCGGTCTGGGTCAGCACGTAGTCGCCCATCAGGCGCCGGCTCTCCCGTTTCCCGGCCTTCGGACTCACCCACAGCAGGTCCCAGCAGGCGGCCTCCTCGCAATGGGGGCCGTTCTTGATGTGATCCCACTCCGCCCAGAGCTGGCCGAGCAGCATCTCGTAGATCAGCCCGTCATCGGCGATGGTGTCCAGATGCCCGCCGGTCTCGGTGACATACAGGAACATCAGGTCCTTGTCGGGGCTGAGCCACCCCGCATGGTGGTGCAGAAACGAACGCAACGAGCCGTGCCAGACCCTGGGGACGAACTGAGGGGTGCCTTTGGGCGCGATGAAGCGCACCGCTTTGGCGGTGCGGTGCGCGATGGCCACAAGGCTGGTGCCCTGCACCCGGCCGCTGCGCTGCGGCGGCGCCGAGCGCTCGCCAAACTCACCTTGCGCCTCGCTGCCCATGTCGAAGTCGGCGCCGGCGAGCGCGGCGATCGCGCCGTCTCCCGAGGCCTCGATGACGCAGGTACCCACCCGGATCTCCACCGCACGGAAGGCGGCCATGTCCTCGGCGATGACGGCCGCGATCCGGCTGCCCGCCATCACCGGCTTCCGGGCATAGTGGCGTTTGAAAACCCGCACGCCGGCGGCCTGCAGATGCTCCTGGACAACCGCCTCGAACCGTCGTGAGATGCTGTAGCCCATGGCGGCGCCGGTGAGGTGGGGCAGGGCATCGGCGTGGCAGGCGTCCTCACGTATCTGCTGCAGGATACCCAGCTCGGCGGCGTAGGCGTTCCATCGCTCGGCGCCGGTGATCCCCACTCCCAGGTCCGGGCCTGAGTTGCCGCCGAGGACGGCGTCCTTCTCCAGCAGGATCGTGTCACAGCCACACCGCGCGGCCTGGATGGCCGCACAGTATCCGGCGGTTCCGGAGCCGATCACAAGCACGTCGCAGTCTTGGGTCGGGCGCTCCATGGATGGGGTCCTTTGCCCGAAAGCAATGGTTGGTACGCCAAGAGCGATGGTGCCGTCCTCCAGACGGCCGCCGCCGCGTGCCGCAAAAGGTCCACGGTCCCTCAGTTTGCTCCCTCGACCGGGCCCAGTACCTCCGACAGCCACGGCACCGCGACGCTATCCTTGAAGCAGTGCTGCGGGACATCGACGTTAACCCGCTCCAGGTACTCCTCGCCGCTGAGACCCTCGCGGAGGTCCTCGGTGTCATGGGGGCGCAGGTCCGGGGTGGCGAACCGGGGGTAGTACTCCACGTGCATCCGGTCCGCGGCACCCAGCAGGCCGTAGGCCGCGCGGATGCGGTGGATGTCCGGCGTCCTCCCCCCCTCGGTGATCAAGAGCGGCCTTGGCGCGAGCGAAGCCAGGATGTCGGTGTAGTCCATCCACCGGAGCATGCCGGGAACATACTGATGCACCGCGATGGGGTCCATTCCGGTGAGGATCGCTCGCTGACGCCAGTCGGAGCAAAAGTCGTTCCAGATCACGGCGGCGACGCCGTCGTCCAGGGCACCGACGATCAGCGCCGGCTTGGCACCCAGGGAGTGGCCGCACAGGGCGATGCGCTCGGGGTCCACGAAGCTCTGGTGGCGTAGCCAGTCCAGGACGGGGAGCTTCTGGGCCACAGAGATGGCCTCGTAGCTGGTGCCCATCCAGATGGCGTGCATCGACAGCTCGAACCGCTCGCCCACTCCCGGATCGGCCTGCTCGCCGATTCCGGGATTGTCCACGGCCACGGCTACGAACCCGGCGCGCGCAAACCACAGCGCCATGCGGTTGCGCAGCGGGTGTTTGTCCTCCGTGGGCCGCCCGTCCGGCTCGGCCTCACCCGCCAGCAGCTCCTTTGTGCCTCTGGAGCCGGGACAGCACAACACGGCGGGTCCCGGGGAGGCGGGGGTGGCGGTGTGTGGCACCAGGACGAGGAACGGCACCACGCCGAAATCGTCGCAGAAGGCCTCCCACTTCTGCAGCTCATACCCGTCGCGCTGCTCGGTGGCGCGCAGCTCCGGCGGCGGCTGGGCCCCGGCGAGGTCCAGTTGCATCAGCTCTCGCAGCCTGTCGCGCAGGGCGTTGCGCCAGGCGGCGAAGTCATCCGGGGGCATCTGCGGGTCGAAGCACAGTCGCGGCGGAGAAGCCTTGAGCCGGGCGTGCAGAGCCCCCAGGGAGCCCGAGAACCGTCCGTCACCGCGGTTGCTGCGGAACCGTCTTCCGGTCGGCATGGGAGAGATCCTCCGTATCGAGTCCGCCACAGACTGCGGCCTGAGGTGCCGTGGGCTCCTCAGGCCGCGTGGGGTCCGGGCTGTGCGTCGCCTCGCCGCTAGCCTCTCATGATCCGCGTGAGGTCCGCCGCCAGAGCTTCCAGGGCCGCCTCGGGCTCCGCCAGGCCCTGCAGCACCGGGTGCAGGTGGAGTTGGAGAGCCAGGGTCACCCGGGAGTAATGAGGGATCTCCTCCCGGCAGCGGGCGTTGGCCAGGATGTCCTTGAGCTCGCGGTAGTGGGGATGGAAGGCCAGGACCTCCTGATCGTCGTAGATGGCCTTGAGGGTGGGCAGGGGGCCGCCCCGCAGGGCGCGTTCCTTCTGGATGTCATAGCCGGTCATGAAGCCGATGAACTGCCGCGCGGCCGAGGGGGCCAGAGCGCCGCGGGGCACGGCATAGTGCCAGCCGCCGAGGAATGAGTGGCTGTGCTTGCCCAGCGGGCCGACCGGCGGAGGAGCGAGGCCGATTCTGTCTCTGACCGGCGAATCGCTGCGCAACGCTCCCTGCATGACGCTGGGCAGCATCCAGAGGAACACCGTCCGGCCGGACAGGAAGTTGTCCTGCGGCTCCACGCCCCGCCCCGCCGCGGTGAGCTCCCGCGGCGAGATCCCCTCCCGGTGGATCACGTCCCGCAGGAAGCCCAGAGCCAGTCGGGCCGACGGGCTATCGACGATCACCTCTCCCCGCTCATCCACAACCTGCCCGCCGTTGCTCCACAGATGCACCAGGAACGAGGAGCTCAGGCCCTCGTAGGTGTAGGCCGGGTACTCAAAGCCGATCAGGTCGTCACGACCGGAATCCTTGATGACCTTCTGGGCCTGAGCGATCAGCTCGTCCCAGGTACTTGGAGGGCCGCTGAACCCCGAAGCCTCCAGGAGGTCCTTGCGATACAGCAGGACCCCGCACAGGGCGATGGCCGGCACGGCGTAGGTCTGTTCGCCAACCACCGTGGGCCGGACCAGCCCGTTCAGGTGCTGATCCCACTGGGAAGGGGGCAGCACGTCATTCAGCGGGGAGAGACGCTGGACGTCGATGACCTCGGGCATCCAGTACATGCACAGTGGGACCACGCTGAGGCTCGTATTGGGCGAGCCCATGGCGCGTACCACCACGTCCCGGGCCTCGTCGGGGTTGTAGGGGATGCTCAGCGGGGCCGGTTTCACCTGCGGGTGCAGTTGGGCGAACCTGTCCAGCAGCTCGTCATTGAGCCGCTCGTCGAACTCGGAGAAGCTCCGGACGGCCAACTCGATGGGCGTGGCCCGAGGGCTGCCGCCCATGAGGCCCTCGGTGCCCTCGAACCGCCCCTGCACCGCCATGCCCTGGTTGGTGATGGTGAACCGACGGATGCCCTTGTCGTGGTCGCTACCCCGCATCTTGAGGATCGAGACGGCCCGCTGGATCTCGCTGTGCATCTCCACGTACTTGAGTAGGATGATGCCGTCGGCCACCACGGAGATCTGCTCACCGGTGATGTGGCTTTGCCCGAACAGCTCCGGCACACCGGCCACTAAAAGCGTCGTGACGCCCTCGACCTCGAGGGCGTCGACGACGGCGAAGACCGCTTCGCGCTCGCCGTCCGGATCGCCGGTGGTCATGGCCAGATCGGCGATGCTATCGACGACCACGCGCTTGGCTCCCAGCCTCCGGACCTCGGCCTTCAGCTCATGGATGAGCTTCTCGGCCTGGGTGTCGATGGGCGAGTGGTACACGACGGAGATCAGCCCTCGCTCCTCGTATGTGGCCATGGAAAGCCCGTACCCGGCCGCCAGCTCGGAGAGCTTATTGGGCGCCTCCTCCATCGTGACGTAGACGCCCTTCTCGCCCATCTCGGCGCCCTTGCACAGGAACTGCAGGGCCAGCGTCGTCTTGCCCACTCCGGCGCTGCCCGCGACGAGGTAGGAGAAGCCGCAGATCAGTCCGCCTCCCAGCATCTCATCCAGGCCGGCCACTCCCGTGGCCGTGCGGCACAGGCCTCCCTCCCACTTCGTCGTCGGTCGGGGAGCCGGCCGATGTCTGGGATAGACCTTCACCCCGCCCTCGCCCAGCTCCAGCACATGTTTGCCGGAGACGTGCGGCCCGCCTCGGCTCTTGAGCACCTCGACGAAGCGGCGTCTCTCGTTGCCGTCCATCAGGTCATAGCGCAGGCGGATGACACAGTCGACCAGGTACTCCTCGAAGGGAATGTCGGCCGCGTCGAGACTCTCCAGCTCCTTGGTGATGACGGAGGTCAGGCCGGCGCGGCGCAGGCCGTTGAGCATGCCGTACGCGATGTTCCTGAGCTCGCGTGGATCGCCGCCCAACTGGCCGAGCTGGGAGACGCTGTCCAGCAGTATTCGCCGCGCGCCCAGCTCCGCGGCCAGGACCTCGATGAACCCATCGGCCGCCCGCAGTTGGTCCAGGAACACCTGGGGAGAGGTGCAAATCAGCTTCACCTTCTCCCGACGCTCCAGCTCGTCCAGGTCCCAACCCAGATTGGCCGCATCGCGCTTGATCTGCTGCGGGAACTGCTCGAAGGTGATGATGATCCCCGACTCACCGGCCAGGGCGCCCGTGTAGATGAACTGCACTCCGACCGTGGTCTTCCCGGTCCCGGGCACCCCCTCAATGAGGGTGCAACTCCCCGGCTGAAGGCCGCCTGACAGCAGTTGGTCCAGTCCGGCAATGCCCGTTGACACTGGCTTCCGCATCAGTTCTGCTCACCACCGGGCGTCGATGATCGTTGGTCCGCGGCCTTCTTTCCTTGTCGAAGCTTCACCAGAATGCGCACGATCTCCTTGCGTGCCTCGAAATCCTCTATATACGCCTCGCTCAGTAGGCACAGGATGTTCCACATCTCCGTATCGCGCGCCAGTGCGTAGCAGGTGTACTTGCCGTCCCCGCGCTCGTGGCGCTCCAGTACGCCTGCCATCGCCAGCCTCTCCAGCGCCGGCTCGACCTCCTCCAGGCCGCGGTGTGTGCGCATGGCGATGCCCAGGGACGTATCGAAGGTGTTGGGGTTCTCCTGATAGAACAGCGCGATGTCCAGACCCACTATGGTCTGCGCTGTCTGTTCGACGAACCGGAGGACTCTGTCGTCCATCGCGCATCCCCTTCGTGATGAACCGGGGAAAGCCCCCGCCCGCGGGATCCCGCGGGACTGATACTCACCTATTCGACGCTGCGCACCCGCTCACCTTGTGTGCCACACCGACCTCTGAGACCCCCGGGTACGCCGCACGCGGCCTCGCCACCCGCTCCGTTCAGGCGGTGGAAGGGCAAAGTCCTCCCACGTCGAACTTGTTCGACGATAGCTCAAGAGCCTGCCGGCTGAGTCAGTCGGGCCGCCTCCGTGCCTCGTCCGCCCGGGTCCCGCCGGGCGGGATCCGGCCCCGGGAGGCGCCGCGCGGTCCTCCGGAACTGACGACGGCCAATGGCGCGGCGCGCCAGGCACATACCACGGCTCGCCGCGGTGACCGGCGGCCGGATTGGCCCGGCGGCGCCTTTGCCCACGGGGGTGTGCTCACCAATGGGGACATCATCGTCGCAGCGTTCACCCGCGACCCCGGAGTGGGAGCGGGTGAGAGAACTGTATGCTCTGGGCGTTCGGGACCCGTCGGAGGTGGCGCGGCGGATCGTGGCCGCCTTGGCGCCGGATGTGGTGACCCAGATGGCCGGACCGGGCGTGGCCACGTGTGTGGACACGCTGCTGCACGCGGCGACAGTGGGCTCCGACGCGATTGCCGCCGGATCCGGGCTTCCCACGGGCCACAGCACGGCCGCCACCATTCGAGCCGTAGCGGAGCGGCGCATCGCCACCGCAGGCCGGGCCTCGAGGTTCTCCGACATCGCCCTGGACGCTCTGGGCGCCTGTGCCGCGGAGCTCCTGATGCCCGCCCGGGCTCGCGGCAGCCTGCCACCGGCGGGCCCGCGCCTTCTGGGCTCCTTCATGGCCGGCGACATGGAGCGCTGCTTTCGCTACTTCGTCTCCCGCGACATCTCGGAGTTTGTTGGACTACCGGCGCTGCCGGATGTGGCGGCTGCCGAGGCGGCGGTCGACCGGATAGCCGGCCGCTGTCGCGCGGTGATGTCCGCCATCGACTATGCAGCCGTCGAGCCATCCCTACCGCAGTACACAGAGCTCGATGGGGAGGCCGGAGAGCGCCGTGTGCAGCAACTGCTCTCCCCCCTGGAGTGCATGGTTCACACCGGCCTGGAGGCCATCGCCACCGGTCGCCCGCAGCGGCCCTGACAACGGTTGCGGGCCGCCCTTCCGGGGGCGCCCATACGCCCCGATGACCGGGCGAACGCCTCCGACCCAGAGCGTGCCGCAGGGAGGCGATCGCCGGAGGGAGCATGGAGTGGTCTTGCGCTATGTCGTCTCAGACGGGACTTGCGATCGTGCAGGCCCGGCCGCCTCGGGCCGGGGAAACGGCGCCCGTGTGCTTGACTGGACCTCTGACCTGAGAAACGCGATCTGCGACGCCCGGCGGCTGCGGGCGCTGGCCGGCGACCGCTGGACGCCGCAGGTGGAAGACCTGCTTTCGGTGGCCACCGCCGTCTACCTGGCCGACATCGCCTCTTCCCGTGGCGAGCTGGAGGACTGGGTCCGCCGTCTGCACATCACGGTACCCGTCCACGATCCTGAGCGCTGGACCCGGCAAGTGCCCCTGCTTGCCCACCTGCTGTACACTCTCACCAGGGACGGCATCGCTCTGGAGTTCACACCCCGTCTGCTCCCCGTCCCGCCGGTGCCCGAAGGTCGGGCCTGTGAGGCCGACTGCGTCTGCCTGCTCTCCGGTGGACTGGACTCCTTCTCCGGGGCCGTCATGGCCGTCAGTACGGGGCGCCGGCCCCTGCTGCTGAGCCATCTGTCCGGCAATCCCACCACCGAGGTGGCTCAGAAGGATGTGGCCGCCGCAGTGGAGCGCCTCGCCCCCGGCGCCACGACCTGGCTGCCGGTGAGGGTTGCGCCACACGGCGCCGCCCCGGATGGTCGCGATTTCCCGCCCCCCGACCGGCGCGAGCCCTCGCGCCGAGCGCGTTCGTTCCTGTTCGTGGCCCTGGGAGCCATCGCCGCCGTCGCCATCGCCGCCCCCGAGGTCCTGCTGTGCGAGAACGGCTTTCTCAGTATCGCTCTGCCTCTCACCCCTGCCCGCAGTGGAGGCCTGTCCACCCGCAGTACCCACCCGCTTTTCCTGGCTCTGTGCAACGAGCTGCTCCCACGGGTGGGGGTACAAGCGCAGGTGGTCAACCCGCTGATCCACCAGACCAAGGGCGAGGTACTGCGTACCTGCCTGCGGTCCGTCATCGAGCCGGCCACCGTGATGCGCAGCGTATCGTGTTGGGCCGCGGGACGGCAGAACCGCCAGTGCGGCGGCTGTGTGCCCTGCATCCTCCGCCGCGTGGCCATGCTCGCGGCGGGGTACCCCGACGAAGCCTACATGATCGACCTGCTCGCCGAGCCCGGCCGCTACAAGGGCACCGAGGCCTACAGGAACCTGGTGGACTTCCTCGCCCAGGCCAGGGACTTTGGTGGTATGACCGATCTTGAGCTGCTCCGCAACTACCCGCAGTTACTGGACCTGGAAACAGCCACGGCCAATGTGCCCGACGCCGTGGCGATGCTGCGTCGCCACGCCGCTGAAGTCGTCGCGGTGCTGCAGAGCCACTTCCCGGCCTCTGCCGATCTGCTCAGCCACGCGCACACCTGAAGCCGAGACCGACGCCTCCGGCGGCCGGCCGCTCCAACCAACGAGGTGCCAGATGACGTTACCCAAAGCCGCGGTTCTCTGCGCGCTACTTGCCCTGTGCACGACCGCACTGCCCCAGACCCCGCCCCTGGTCACCCTGCCCCGGACCCTCCGGGTGCCGGCCATCGACGGTATCATCACCCCGGGCGAATGGGAGAACGCCACGGTGGCCGGGGGCTTCGTGCGCATCGCCACCGGGCATCCGGCGGTCGCCGAGGTCCGTGTCCTCGCCTGCTATGACGCCCGGGCCCTGTACTGCCTGTACGAGTGCCGCGGCGAAGACGTTGGGGCTCTGGCCGGTGAGCTCCGCCCGCGGGATGCCGAGATCTGGGTGGATTCCCTGGTCGAGCTGTTCGTGGCTCCGAGAAGCAACCGGCCCGCCACCTACTGGCACTTCATGGTCAACCATGCCGGCGCCATCGCCGATGAGCTTTGCCACAGCGGACGCCACGACCTGGCCGCGAACCCCGACTGGGAGGCGGCCGTCGGCAGCGGCGCCGAGAGCTGGTGGGCGGAAGTGGCCGTGCCCTGGAGCAGTCTGGGGCTGGAAGAGGTGGCGGCAGGCCAACGACTGGGCATCAACTTCGCGCGCAACGCCGCCTCCGCGGGCGAGTTATCCTCGTGGGCGCATCTGAAGGGCACCTTCCACGCTCCCGATCTGTTCGGGACCGCCGTGCTGGGTGAGATCTGGCCGGTGGTACAGACCGTGAAGCTACCCGGTCGGCGGACGGGACCCGCCACGGTGTCTGCTCTGGTCCTCAGTGGTAAGCGTGGCGGGCGTCTGAATGCCCTCATCCGCTCCGAGAGCGCTCCCCGCGTCCGACGCCTGTCGCGGGCCCTGCTTCCCGACCCGGGGCAGGAGCTGTGGCAGCGGGCGGAGATTGACCTTTTGATCGAGCCGGGCACCGAGAGCATCGAGGTCTGTGTCTGCGACCCCCGGGGGCGGCTGCTGTGGCGGCAGTCGGCGCTCTTGCAGCTTCCACCGGTGTTGGGCCGCGCCGAAACGCTCTCCGGCGAGCTGGGACGCCTGGCGCGCCGGACGGCGGGGACGCCCCTGAGCGCGGACCTGCCCGACCTGCACAGGGCCCTGGCGGCTCTGAAGCAGCGGGCCGCCGAGCCCGCCACGATGGGCGATCTTGTGCAGATCGCCGAGGCTCTCGACGCCGTGGAGCGCCGGGTCCACGACCTGTCGCTGCTCTGGGCCTCGGCGGAGCCCGCTGAGGGCGAGACGCCCGGCTTCTACGTGGCCAACCCCTGCGTGACTCAGAAGGTCCAGCCGGACAGCGTGGACGCGGGTCCGCAGGCCAAGGAGCTGTACATCGCCATGGCCCGAGGGGAGTCGGAGCCGGTACAGCTCGTACTCTGTCCGGTGCTGGGCGGCCTCGGCGGCGCCGTCGTGACTGTCGGCGACCTCACCGGCCCGGCCGGTGCCACGATCCCCGCCCGGCGTGTAACGGTCAACCCCCTGGGCTTTGTGCGCTGCGACAAGGTCACCCCGGGGGCCTCGCTCAAGGGCTGGGTGCCCGACGTCCTCTTGCCCAATCGGCCCCTGGACGTGGCGATAGGCAAGCGCCGCCCCGTGTTCATCACCGTGCGCACCACTCAGGACGATGCTGCGGGCCTGTACACCGGCCTGGTGCGGGTCGAGGGCACCACCGCCACCGGCAGGCAGGTACTCGAGTTGCCCCTGAGCGTCCGGGTCTACGATGTGGCACTCCCGGTCAAGTCGCCCCTGCGCACCGCCTTCGTCCTGTGGGCCAACTACCGGTCCTTTGGGGAGGGCACCGACGCTGAGAGCTACCTGGAGGCCTACATCCGCTACAGCAAGCTGATGCTGGAGCACCGCATCAGCCCGATCACCATGTGGCCGCCGGAGAAAGGGGGCGATGGTGAGTGGGACTTTGGCAAGACGGACGGGCTCTTGCAGGCGCTGGTGCCCCTGGGACTGACGACGCTCAACATCGGGGGCAACGGCACCGTGGCCGCCGGCCGAGAGGTGGACTTCGCCCGGGCGATGGCGGAGCACCTCAAGGCGGCCGGCCACTGGGACCTGCATTACGTCTACGGTCATGATGAGGCCCCCAGCGGCGCCCTGGAAGACCTCAAGGCCAACTACTCGGCGCTGGTGAAGGCGGTCCCGGACCTCAAGATCATGCAGACCGGCTGGAACCCGCACCCCGCCCTCAAGGGCCTGGTGCGCATCTGGTGTCCGCTCACAGCACACGCAGACCTGCCCTCGGTGCGCCGGGCACAGAGCGAGGGCGACCAGGTGTGGTGGTACGTGTGTTGCGGTCCCACGGCGCCGTATGCTAACCTGTTCGTGGACTACCCCGGCATCGATCACCGCATCCTGGGCTGGATGACCTTCAGCCGGGGCATCGAGGGCTTCCTGTACTGGGGTGTGGACGTGTGGACGGGGAACTCGGGGACGGCGGAGCAGTACGATGCGCAGGACTATGCCAACTGGGACCCCAACTCCTTCGCCGAGATCAACGGGGACGGCTACCTTCTGTACCCGGCCGCGGACGGTGGCGGACTGCCTTCGCTGCGCCTTGCCCTGCTCAGAGATGGCTTCGAGGACCACGATCTATTCGTCCTGCTACGTCAGATGGCCGCGGGCCATCCCGAAGCGGCCGCGGAGGTCGCGCGTCTCCTGGACTTCTCCGGCGATCTCATCGGCGGCCTCACGGACTACACGCAGCACGGCCGCGACCTTCTGGAGCGTCGCGAGCAGGTGCTGCAGATGGCCGAGAACCTGAGCCGTGTGCCGTAGGTGGCGGCCGGTCGTCACTGCCGCCATGGGTTCCGCGGCGCCCCGGGTGGCGCCGCCCACACCAATCCGCCGGAAGAAGTGACCCTATATGATGATTGCCATGCGGGCAGACGCCTCGCCCCAGCAGATACAGGCCGTGCTCGCACGCATCGAGGCCGAAGGCCTGACCCCCGTCAGCCTGCCCGGAGGCGAGCGCACCGCCATCGGCATCCGCAGCGCCATCCCCGTTGAGCTGCGCGAGCCGCTCTGTGCCGCGCTGGCCGTCATGCCCGGAGTGGATCACGTCACCCACATCAGCCGGCCCTACAAGCTGGCTTCTCGAGAGTTCTACGCCCAGAGCTCGGTGTTCTCGGTGGGCGAGGTGACCTTCGGCACCGACGAGATCATCGTCATGGCCGGGCCCTGCGCCATCGAAAGTGAAACCCAGCTGCGGGCCGCCGCTCGGGGCGTCAAGAGCGCGGGAGCCCGAGTCCTGCGCGGCGGCGCCTTCAAGCCCCGCACCAGCCCCTACGCCTTCCAGGGCCTGGGGCGCGAGGGCCTGGAGATGCTGCGACAGGTGGCTTCCGACGAGGGACTGCTCACGGTGACCGAGGTTGTCGACACCGCGGAGGTCGAGGTGGTCGTGGGCTGCACCGACATCATCCAGATCGGTGCCCGCAACATGCAGAACTTCCCACTACTGATCGCGGTGGGGGAGACGAAGTGCCCGGTGCTGCTCAAGCGTGGACCGGGCGCCTCCATTGACGAGTGGCTGCTGTCCGCCGAGTATTGCCTCAGTCGCGGGGCCAACCGGATCATCCTGTGCGAGCGCGGTGTACACCCCCTGGACCGGGCCTACACCCGCAACACCCTGGACATCTCCGCTATTCCCGTGGTCAAGGAGATCTCCCACCTGCCTCTGGCCATCGACCCCAGCCACGCCACGGGCAACGCGCGGTACGTCCCCGCGCTTTCGAGGGCGGCGGTGGCCGCCGGCGCCGATGCGCTGCTCATCGAGGTGCACCCGGACCCCGTCTGCGCCCTGTGCGACGGGCCCCAGTCTCTGACCTGCGAGGCTTTCGCCGATCTGATGGGCGACCTGCGCACCATCGCCTCGGCGGTCGGGCGCAGGATGGGTTGAACCGCGTCCCGGCGGCCTTGGCCGGGACGCGATCCGGAGATTCCCCGCTGCTCTTGCCCACTACGGGTAGAAGAGCCCCATCGCCCCGCGCACGGCCTCGCAGCTTGAGGCCGCCCCGTATACCTCGTCCGTCGCCCCGGTGGTCTTGGCCCACAGGTGGTACGCGCTGAGAGCCTCGAAGGACGCGTTGAGCGCACCCAGCATGGGTAGATAACCGCTCATGTCCGTCCGCACGTTCTCCACCATTCCCCACGGCCCAAACAGGCCCCGCTGCTGCATCTGGCCCAACACCCGGTACAGCTCGGCGGGATCATCACGCAGAGCGCCGGACAGTAGCATGTAGTGAGGGGCCAGGATGTCCGGCTGCGGTGCCTCATAGGCGCCGTTGGCGACGTAGCCGATGCCGTCGGGTCCTTCGGAGGCCGAGTAGCCGTAGATCCCGAGCCCGGCGGCCTCCGATTCTACGGGGACGGCGGCCCTTTGCTCCGCCAGTAGCTCCTGACGGTAGGTCAGCCAGTTCACCCCGGTCAGGGCATCGGGCCTGTCCTGGTTGAAGTCGTCGAAAAACAGCGCCTGAATCTCGGGGATGAAGCCACAGCCCCGGAAGACGCGGCCGGTCTTGTCCATCTTCAGCGACTCGGCGGGCTCCCCGGCCATGCGCGCCAGGAGCAGTACCAGGGCCGTCTCACCGCCCCAGTCATGCCAGGCGCTCTCCAGCGGGGTCTTCCCGTCGTTCTTGACGCCATGCAGGATGAACCCCTCGGGGTCGCGCAGTCCGGACAAGTCGATCGCCTCGATCTCCTCCAGAAGCCGCGCAGCCAACTCGGTCTCCTGCAGCATGGTGGCCGCCAGCAGCATGGAGTGGGTCCACAGTGCCGTGTCCACCGAGCTGTACTCCACGCCGCCATCGGGGTCGTCGGAGGGGATGATCTCGAAGCGTGTGGCACCTTCGGGGATCTGGACGAAATGCGGCAACAGGCCCCGCGCGCGGGGGATCTCCGCTACCGTCCGGTGGACGCCGCGCAGTGTCTCGCGGGCGAAGCTCTCCTGCACCATGCCCATCTTCCAGGCCGCGCAGGTCGCCAGAGCAAACATGCCGGTGGTCGGCACACAGGCCATGTGCCGGGCGGGAAAATGCGCCCGGTCGGACACAATCTGCAGGTCCGGGTCGTAGCACAGGGCCAGCTTGGCGTACGACGAGGCAAACGCCTGCTGCTCGAAGGGGATGTCCGGTAGCTCGATGAGCAGGCCCACCGAGTCCACCACGATACTGGAGCCGGCCTCCGCCACCCAGCTCAACAGCTTAACGCGGGATAGCCGGGCGAGGTCAATCTCGCAGGTGATGTCGCGGTAGTCTTCTTCGTCGTTGAGCGTGAAGGCGTCCTGCCACAGGACTTGCTCGACGGGGTCCCTGGCGGACTTGAGCTCGAGCTTGAAGGTGCCTCTGCCCTTGACCCTGGCGGTGACGCCGAGACAGCGGGGCTGGAAGGCGGGCTCGATGAAGTACGGGTAGCAGCGGGACATGTCCAGGCAGCGGTCGGTGTCCACGGTCCGGGCCCGCAGGGAGTGCCACATGCCGCGCCATTCGGCCAGCCGTCGCTGGCCTCCGGCCACCACCTCATGCGGCCGCCAGCTCAACTGGCGGCCGTCGGGCATCGGCCCATAGTCCGAACCCACGTGGGTGTAATACCTGAAGGGGTTCAGGTCCGCCCCCTCCGGACTCTGCTTCTCCTCGAAGGTCAGGAAGTAATCCTGTACCGGCTGAACCACGCGCCGGTCGGGGGGCTCCGCGGCGGGCGGCGTCTGCTGTGCCACGGCCTCCCCGGACCCGGTGCCCACTCCGGACCGACTGCAGCCACAGGCCATCGCCAGCAAGACCATTCCCAGCAGTTTGGACCGCGCTTGGGTCGTGAATCGAGCTCTGGCCGGTTGAGCCGACACTTCACTCACCTCTGAACTCTCTCCCCGTCCTCCCTGGGCCGGTCCCGCTGCGGCGCACGAGTCGATCTGGAGAGTACAGACAGGCACCGGCAGCGTGGCCGTGCCGGGTCGGTAGCGAGAGTGTGATGACACTCTCATTTCATGTTAATCCGAGAAACCAATAGCGTCAAGAAGACGGATATGCATTGATTCGGGGCGCATATATGGCGACTGCGGCCCCCTACGCCAGTCCCGCCTCCACGGCGGCCTCTCTGGGACCCGCGCCGTCGTGGACGACGCGCCTGAGTGCCGCCAGGAACGCCGCCGGGTCTTCGGCCTGGATCACGTTGCGGCCGAATACCACTCCTCTGGCTCCCGCCGCGACGGCATCGTGTGCCAACTGCAGGGCATCCACCTCATTGGGGAGCTTCTCGGCGCCCAGTGCCAGCACAGGAACGGGGGTGGATTGCACGACCTCGGCGAACCGCGGCCCGGTGTAGAAGGTCTTGATCGCGTCGGCCCCCAACTCGGTGATGATGCGGCATGCCGTGTACACGGTGGCGTGCAGCTTCTCCTGAGAGAGGCGCTCGGGTGCGGCGGGGTAGAACTCGCCGATCAGGGGAATCCCGCACTTGCGTTTGGCCGACGCCAGCCTCGAGAACAGCTCCACATTGGCCGCGTCACGGGCCTCGTCTTCGCCTGTGAGGGTCAGGGACGCCAGGCACACGTCGGCTCCCAGTGCCAGCGCTTCCTCGGGGCCGATGACCCCCACGGTGGCCGCCTGGTGATATCCCCACTGGCCGCAGTAGACGGTGCTCCAGTTGAGCCTGACAATGGCCACCGGGGCGCCCCGGTGGTCGAAGGCCGCGGCGCAGTGGGCCATCATCCCCGGAGAGAGGAGAATGCCGTCGGCGGCCTCCGCGTTGTCAATGACGCCGGGCAGGTCGATGATCCCGGAGGTCGGGCCGAAGAACTCACCGTGATCCACGGCCACGATCACCGCCCGCCCGCTGTGGCAAAAGAGCCTGTTGAGCCTGAGCCAGTGACCGGTCATGTCTGCACTCCCGTTAGCTGTGGTTCCCGCGACAAGCGGTGCCTCCAATGCTGGGTGATGACGTTCCCCGGAGCCCCCGCGTGCTCCTGCCTGAGGCTCCGGTGCAGGCTCCTTTCGGAAGGGTACCGCCGGGCAACGGCGAACTTCAGTAACCATGCACCCGGTCGTGGCCGCATCGGGCGGGCGAGGCCGGACCGTCTCGCGACCGCCCGTGCGCCGTCGGGGTGCATGCCCGGACGTGCCCCTGACTATCCTGTGACGAGGAGACGGTCCGGAGCTGCGGAGTGCTGTGGAGGGCGTGGCGACCCTCCGCCGCCACGGGCGCCGGCCCACCTATCGCCGGAGGTCCCCGCCGATGTCCCTGAACCAAAGACCCAACGTTGTCTTGTTCCTCAGCGACCAGTGGCGCGCCAAGGACACCGGCTATTGGGGCAATGAGGTGGTGCGCACTCCCTGCATCGACGCCCTGGCCCGTGAGGGGGCCGGCTTTCGGCGCTGCTTCGTGCAAAACCCCGTGAGCACGCCCAGTCGCGTATCCATGGCCACCGGCTGGTACTGCCACGTCAACGGCCATCGCACCATGCATCACATGCTCCGCCGTCATGAGCCCAACATCCTCCGTCTGTTCAAGGAGGCGGGCTACTACGTCTGGTGGGGCGGCAAGAACGACATGCTCAGCGAGGACGTGGTGCCCGACTCCTGCGACGTCCGGGTCCACGGCACCGGGGGCAAGGCCGCCGTGGTCCAGAACCCCTGGCGGCCCGAGGACCGCCTCTTCCACACCTTCCTGTGGGGCGAGGTACCTGAGAGCTTCGGGCCCTCCCTGGCGGACGACGACGTTGCGCAGCAGGCCGCCGAGTTCATCGAGGCTCCGCCGCGTGAGCCGTTCTTGCTCCTGGTGAATCAGAGCTACCCCCATCCGCCCTACGCGGTGAGCGAGCCGTACTACTCCATGTACGACCGCTCCGCGGTGCCGGCCCCCATCGCGCCTCCTGAGGGCTTCGCCGGCAAGCCCGCCATCGTCAGGGCGGTGCACGAGCGCATGCGGATGGATCAGATCACCGATGGGGAGCTGCGGGAGATCGTCGCCGTCTACTACGGGATGGTGAGCAAGACCGACCGCAACCTGGGGCGACTGATGGAGGCTGTGGGCCGCAGCGGCCGTTCTGATAGTACCATCCTGGTCGCCACCTCGGACCACGGTGACTACGCAGGCGATTACCTGCTGACCGAGAAGATGCAAAACTGCTTCGAGGACGCGCTGACTAACGTGCCCTTGGCGATGCGCGTCCCCGGGTGTGCACCACTGGCGGCGCCATCCGAAGCGCTCATCGAGATGGTAGACCTGCTGCCCACCCTGTGCGAGGCCTGTGGGGTGAAGCGCGGACACACCCATTTCGGCCGCTCTCTGCTGCCCCTGCTCCGCGGCGAGACCGAGCAGTTGCGCCGGTACGTCTTCTGCGAAGGCGGCGCCCTTGCCGATGAGCCCCATACCCACGAGACGGCGCGCCCGCGTTCGGACATCTACTGGTCGCGTCCGGACCTGCAGGCCACGCAGCCCCGGACCCATGGCAAGGCGGTCATGATCCGTTCCCGTGACTTCAAGTACGTACGCCGCATGTACGACACCGATGAGCTGTACGACCTCCGGTCCGATCCCGATGAGGTGCACAACCTCATCGGCGATCCTGAGCAGGCCGAGGTTGTCTGCGAGATGACCGCCGCCATGGCCGACTGGTTCATCGCCACGGGCGACCAGGTTCCACTGCGCTGGGACCTGCGCAGCCCACACGAGAAGCATCCGAAGTGGTCGCAGGACGCGGCCGCCCACGGGTTTGTGAAGGACGCCGATCCTACGGCGGACTGAGGTCCGGACTCCGCGGTCCCTGCCGCAACGGCCGCCGCTCCCACTGCGGGGGCGATCGTGGCCTCGGCACAGAGACCCAGAAGCGCGGCCGAAGAGTCCACATTCTGATGAAAGTGTCGTTCTGAGAGCGTCCGCTCCCGGAGGGGGCAGCTCGAGGAATCTCCTGGGACATAGCGAGATCCTTCGCTATCTCGCTGCGCGACATTGACGCTCAGGATGACACTCTCGGCGAAGCCGGGCTTCTGGGCCGGACCTACAGACCCTCGCACGGAGGTTGGCCGCCGGGTCGGACGCCGCCGCAGAGCCATCTTGTACCCGACGCTATCCCAAGCGACGGCATTGCCGGGCCGCGCGATCTTGCCGGCCTGAGCCCGCTGCGCACCTGAGGAGTGACTCCATGTTCGTTCGTCAGTTCTTCGTCAAGGGCATCTCTCACAGCTCGTACCTGCTGGGGGGGGCACACGCCTGTGCCATCATCGATCCCCAGCGAGACGTCGAGGTCTACCTGCAGGCCGCCGAAGAGATGGGGCTGTCCATCACCCACGTCCTGCAGACACACCTGCACGCCGACTTCATCTCCGGGCACCTCGACCTGGCCGAGGCCACCGGGGCCACCATCTACGCCCCGGCCTCGGCGGGCTGCAGGTTCCCCCACACCGGGCTCTCCGAGGGCGACACCGTCGAGTTCGAGCACCTGAGGCTCTCCGTCCTCGAGACGCCGGGACACACTCCGGAGCACGTGTCGTATGTGGTCACCGATACCGGACGCGGCGAGGGCCCCGTATCGGTGTTCTGTGGCGACACGCTGTTCGTGGGCGATGTGGGACGGCCCGACCTGTTTCCCGGTCGGGCACAGGAGCTGGCCTCGGCGCTCTACGACAGCCTGCACCGCAAGCTCCTGAAGCTCCCCGACCATGTGGAGGTCTATCCCGCCCACGGCGCCGGTTCGCTGTGCGGGCGGGCCATGGCGGCCAAGCGCACCAGCACCATCGGCTACGAGAGGCTCCACAACCCCGCTTTGCAGATTGCCGATCTCGCGTCATTCGTCGACTCTCTGACCACCAATATGCCCGCCGCGCCCGATCACTTCTCGCGCTGCAGCGCCGAGAACGGCGCCGGGCCGGCTTTGGTCCGCGACCTCCCCGTACCGCGCCCACTTCCCCCACAGGAATTCGCGGCCCTGGCCCGGTCGGCCGACAGCATCGTCCTCGACACCCGTGAGTACGACGCCTTCGGCGGCGCCCACGTACCCGGAGCGTTCAACATCGGCTCGGCCGGCAACTTCGCCACCTTCGCCGGCTGGCTGCTGCCCGTGGGACGGGAAGTCCTCTTGGTCTCCAACGAGCCACGGCGTGATGCGCAGTGGCTGTGGAAGGTGGGGCTGGACAGGACCGTGGGGTACCTGAAGGGCGGCGTGCTCGCCTACGGCATGACCGGCCTGCCCATCCAGCATGTCACCCAGGTCTCCGCCCGAGCACTGCACGAGCAGATCACTGCGGGCGAGCCCATGGCCCTGGTGGATGTGCGCTCCCCCGAGGAGTACTCACGCCACCACATCAAGGGTTCCGTGAACATCCCACTGGCCGATGTGCGCACCCGCTACGGTGAGCTGGATCCGAACCTGCCGACGGCCGTCATCTGCGGCTCCGGGCAAAGGTCCAGCATCGGCTGCAGCCTGCTGCTGCAGCGGGGCTTCGAGCAGGTCCTCAACGTGGCCGGCGGGATGTCTGCCTATGCCGCTCTGGGTCTGGCCCCGAAATGCCCCTTCTGCGTGGGGCCGCACGGCCCGCGCTATCTTGGCGACGAAGAGCAGTAGTGGGGAAAAGCAGGGGAAGAGCAGGGGAAAGGCAGGGGAAAGGCAGGGGAAAAGCAGGCGGGGCAGCGGTCAGCCGTTGCCGTTCACCCCCTCCTCCCGTTTCGCCCGTCGTTTGGGCGAATAAGGGAGAGGGGGAGGGGGGTGAGGCGCCGTTGCCCGTTGCCGTACCGCCCCGCCAGGGCCGCGCGGCGGAGGCGTCGCCGGCGTCATTGGCCCATACCGGAGGTGCAATATCCATGGAATGGCTGTTTCTCCAAAGATGGTCGCCATACGTGGCGGGAGCCGGGATCGGTGTCCTGTGCTGGGTTGCCTTCTTGCTGTCCAACAAGCCCCTGGCCTGCTCCACCACCTACGCCCGCACCGCAGGCATGCTCGAGCGGTTGCTGGGTGGGGTGAAGGTCTACCGGCGGGAGTTCTTCAGGCAGGTGCCGCCCATCGTGGACTGGCAATGGATGCTGGTGCTGGGGGTGTTTGTGGGCGGCCTGTGCGCCGCGGTGCTGGGCGGAACGCTCCACCCGAGTTGGGTACCGCACCTGTGGGAACGCTGGGTAGGCGCCGCGCCGGCCCTGCGCTGGCTGATCGCTCTCATCGGCGGAATCATCATGGGCTTCGGAGCCCGCTGGGCCGATGGCTGCACCAGCGGTCACGGCATCAGCGGCACGCTGCAACTGTCGGTGAGCTCGTGGATCGCGACCATCTGCTTCTTCGCCGGCGGCATCGCCACCGCGGTGCTGCTGTTCGCGGGACGATAGGAGGCCGTGCAATGCTCGAGAAGCTCCATGCCGATAAGGACAAGCAACTCATCCTCGGTCTTCTGCTGGGCATCTGCTTCGGCTTCCTGCTGCAGCGCAGCGGCGTCACCCACTACGATGTGATACTCAGCCAGCTTCTGCTGCGGGACTTCACCGTGGTGAAGGTGATGCTCACCGCGGTTGTGGTGGGCATGGTCGGTGTCCACGCGCTCCGCAGCCTCGGGGTGGTGGAGCTGCACCTGAAGTCCGGCTCCATCGGCTCCACGGTGATCGGTGGGCTGATCTTCGGCGTCGGCTTCGCCCTCCTGGGGTACTGCCCGGGCACCGCCGCGGCCGCCGCGGGTCAGGGCTCCCTGGATGCGCTCTTCGGCGGCATCGCGGGGATCATCCTGGGCTCCTGGCTCTTCGCCCTTGCCTACCCGAAGCTCTCCCGGGGCATCCTCAAGATGGGGGACTTCGGCGACATCACCATCCCGCGGCTCCTGGGGGTGGACCCCTGGTTCATCGTGGTGCCCGTGGCCGGGCTGATCGTCGGTCTGCTCGCCTGGCTGGAGGCGGCGGGGCTGTAGGTGGCATCTTGCACCGAGCCGGAGGAAGGCCCACAAGGACCGACCTTGTCGCGCACGGGGCGGTCGGCGGCGGGCCGTGCCGTCCGCAGCCGTGCCGTTGGTGACGCGTAGGTCGGGCTTCGACCCGACTCGGCGATCCCGCCCTGCGGGACCGCCGCTTGGTCGTGGCACCGACCAGGCGGCGCCGAGAACCGTTGCGGAGCCTGTTTCGCAGGTTCCCCGGCACGGCACAGGTGCGTGCCGCACAGTCCGGACGTGCTGCGCTGGGCAGGGGGCAAGCCGTGGGCACAGGGTGCAGAGAGCCACCGTCCGCCATCGCCGTAACCCTCGTCTGAGCAGCCGCCTCGCGAAGGCGAGCACAAACCCTTACGTCCGCCGCACCGCCTCCACCATCCCCTCTTGCTCCATGATCTGCAGGTACTCCACCACCGTCGGCAGCGGGATCGGGCCGCCGTGGCGCAGACGGCGCTCGATCTGGCCGGCGCTGCGCCCACCGTCGATCCAGCGCCAGATGCGGGAGAGGTTCAGCCCCGTTGGCGGAGTGCCCGACAGCTCAGTTAGTCGGCTCTGCGCGCCCTCCGATAGCAGACTGTCCGGCGGCGGCGCCCAGCGCAGGCGCCGCACCGTCATGTCATCACCGGGAACCGGAGCCGCCGGCTGCTCGGCCTCGATGGCGACGCCCAGATACTCCGCGGCCGCGACGGCCTCGCGCTCGGCGTGGTCCGGCATGTGCCGGGCGGACTCGGAGAGCGACCGGGCCAGCGAGGCATCCTCGGGCGCGAACCGCCCGGCCTGCACGACGGCGTCGTGGGCCTGCAACCCCAGGTGACGCAGCTCGGAGACCATCCGCCGCGCGGCCTCATCGGGCGTGTCTTCACACAGGGCCGTCTCGGTCAGGCGCGCGATGGCGCCGGCCATGCGGCGCTTGTAGTCCGTGGCCGCCAGGCAGCCCAGCCACCGGGCTTCCTTCGCGCCTGCAGTGGCCAGCAGGTGCAGGTACGCGCCGGCCGTGGCGGCGGCGCGTCCCAGGGTGTTCTCGCACATGCCCTCAGGGCGGTCCTTGGAGCTGTGGTAGAACCTGTCCGGCCAGTTGGACATCTGCGGGGTCGGGATGCCGAAGAACCCGTCGGAGATGAAGGCGTCATTGCCCCAGAACGGCTCGCAGTGCCAGGGGAAGATGGCGTAGTTGTCTGTGGTGAAGCGGCCCACGGGCTCGGCGGCGGCGGCGGCGAGGAGCTCCTCCATCAGGCCGTCCACGAAGGACGGCGCCTCCTCCGGAGAGCGGAACATCACCATCTCCCCGCCGCAAAGGCGGAAGCTTTGGCCCACGGAATCCAGACACAGCCCGGCGACGACCCGGGGCAGGCGGCCGAGGTTCTCGGCGAGGTAGGGCAAGAACCCGCTGACCTCCACGGCGTGCATGAACCGCACGGTCCGTCGCAGTGGGGGCAGCGTGCCGTTGCCGGTGAGTGTCAGCAGTGTCCGGGCCAGTTCCAGGGACAGGCAGCAGCCCGAGGCGTTGTCGCGCGCGCCGGGCTCCGACAGGTGCGCCAGTACCCACACCTCCTCCTCAGCCAGGTCCGTTCCCGGCAGCGCCGCGTGCACAAGCTCCGAGGTCCCCGGGGCAAGATCGCAGTCCACCACGGCGCGCAAGACGACGGGCCCGTCCGAGGAGGCGATAAGCTGTCGCAGGCGGCGGCCCTGACGGGCCGAGAGGTTGAAGCCAAACAGCGGCGGCTCGTCTCGCTTGCCGGAGAAGATGGTCCACATCACCAGATCGGGCTCGTCCTCGGGCTCACGCACCGGGGGGTGGGAGGCCAGCCAGGGCGGGCAGACACAATCGGAGATGACGCCGACGGCCCCGGCCTTCGTGGCCGCCGCCTGCACCGAGCCCGGGGGCTGATCGGAAAACAGCATCTTGCCGCGCAGCTCGCCCTCGGCGATCCGGGTGACCGAGAGCGGCCCGGAGCGTACGACGAGCTCCGCCTCGATGCCGCTGGCGGGCGTGGGCGTGCTATTGCACACCAGGCACAGGGGCTCGTCATCATAGCGGCAGACGACGCCCATGCCCCCGGTGGGAGCGATCACTTCCAGCCGGGCATCCCGGGGCGTCCACGCCAGCGGGTTGCGCTGACCGTCGATGTACTCGGTGCGATCGTCCGCGGGGTAGGGGATGATCTCGGGGGCGGGCACGCCGTTCTCGGCATAGCGCCGCTGCACAAGCTCCGCGGCGGCGGCAAGACCGGGGCCCGGAACGGTGGAGCGACAGGCCCAGAACTGAGCGATGTCCCTCAGGCACCGGCCCAGGCGCAATTCACTGATGATGGCATCCATGGCATGGCGGAACATGGCGGACCCCTGCACGGCGCGATGGCACGAATCTGCAGGGGATTTCGCCGTCTCCGCAGCGCGACCTCCAACCATAGGCGTGGCCGGAAAGCCCACATTCACATGGGAATGTCATTCTGAGAGCGTCCGCCCCCGGAGGGAGCAGCTCGAAGAATCTCCTGGCATATAGCGAGATCCTTCGCTATCTCGCTGTGCGAGATGGACGCTCAGGATGACATCGTAGCGGGAGGCGCAGGCTTTTGGCCGGACCGATGGCCGTTGCCGCTCCCGCCGTTCCCGTTCCCGCCGTTGCCGTTCCCGCCGTTGCCGTTCCCGCCGTTTCCGTTCCCGTCGTTTCCGTTCCCATCGTTTCCGTTCCCGCCGTTTCCTGTTCCCTGCCGTCTACAACGCCCGCATATGGGGCCCCAGCACGTGCTCGAGAGCCTCACGCCTGGGATTGATGATGGCGCGCAGGTCCGCGGTGAGCCTGTCCTGGCGCTCCTCGTCCATGCGGGCGTCGCGCCCGAAGCTCATCTGCATCTGCTGCAGGATGGCGACAATGGCCTCGGTCTCAGGCGGGGCGTCTGAGCTGCAGACCAGCTCCCTGGCCCGCGTCAGGGCCCTCTGCACGCCGACGGCCTTGGTGATGTCCGTGGCCAGGCGGCCGATCTCGGCGTGAGCGGGCACCTGGGCGAAGCCCTGGTCGAAGTACCAGTACAGGGCGATGCGGGCGTCCTCCAGCACCCGTGACCAGTCGGCACGTTCCTCTGCCAGCTCATCGGCGATGCGCTGCAGGGCCGTGAGCGTCCGGTACGGCACGGCGCAGGCGGGGTCTGTGGCTCGGTCTCTGACGTCCTCCACGCGCCTGAGTAGCGCGCTCCTGTCGATCGTCTCCAGGGCGGTCACTGCAAAACTCCTCCAACGAAAGCCAATTCTGTATCAGACTCACATGTGTCTCTGCCCGGCGGCGACAGGCGACGCTCACGGCTCGGGAAACCGCAACGTGGACAACGGCACCGCTACCTGCGGGTTCCAGCGCGCCGGCGGGTAGAGCGTGGCCGTGGGAGCGAAGAACTGCTCACCGCCGCCGATGGCGTAACGGCCGAAAGCCGGGTCGTGGGACATGTCCGCGCAGATGCCGTGGACCACCTCGGCACCCGGCTGCAGGCTCACCAGGCTCGCCACGTGGGCCGAATTGCTCTGGGGCAGAGCATACGCCGCCTTCGCCTCCTTCGGAGACAGCGGGGCATCGGTCCCGGAGGGCGCAAACCAGCGTCCGTAGCGGCTGTCGGGCGTGGAGTAGCGGACAACGCTCGCGGCTCGCCTGAGCCGGAGCACCCGCACCACGTTGGGACCGCTGTCATCGTAGGAAGCCAGTAGCTCTGTAGCCTGAGCTCGACTGTAGCCGGTGGCCGCCATCACCGCCGCCAGCAGGGGCGGATCGTCCTTGTCGCCCGAAGCCAGCACAGCGGCAGACTCGGTGTCGGTGGCGGGCGGTGGCACGGCCGTCTGAATCAAGTCTACCCCGTCCCACCTGGCGCGACACCACGTGGGGTCGAAGACCAGCGCGTACTCGCCACAGCGGTCCACCGAATAGGCCACCGCGCTGCCCGACTGCGAGACGGTTGCCCGAGCGTAGGTGGGGCGCCACTCGCGGCGGTAACGGGTGTATAGCTCAAGGTTCGTGCCCGGGAAGACCTGGTAGCCCAGGGCAACGGTGACGGTGACCGGTGCGCGGAGGGGGATGCCGGGCTGCCCCAATCTCGCGGCCGAGGCCATCCCCGCGGCCTGTGCAAGACCACTGTAGACCGCGGCCTGCGTTCTGCTCAGGGCCTCGACGCTCAGTGTCACGCCGGAGGGCACCGCCCGTGGCGGCCCGCTCACCGTGATACCCTCGGCCAGGGCGATGGTGTCGTCCTCGACAGGGAGTATTCCGGTGGGGACCGAGGCGCTCCCGCAGCCCGAGATCCCGGCGAGCAGCATGGCCGGCGGGAGGATGACGACGAGCGCGAGACGCAGGTGCCTGGTGGTCAGATGCCTGGGGCTTGCCATTGCTCTCTCCGGCCATCGGCGGCGTGGTGCCGCGGGACTCACCGGCACGGGCAACAAAGGGGTGTATCGGCCCCTGGTGGTGCGACCTTGAGTAGCGATGTGTCACATCGCGGCCGCCGTGGCATGAGTGGCTCAGGTGTTTTGCGACAGTCTCCCGCGCCTGTGCGTGGAAAGTACCGATCAGGCGGTCATTGGCGTCGCGGGAGAGCGTCGGCCCTCTGTGGTTCTGGTCCCGCGGGGAGCGGCGAGCGGGCGGGGGGATGCTGGGGGGCCGTCGGAGCGACCTTCGTGAGGTCTGTGCCGCAGGAGTGCATTGCGGGCGCCGCCGGCCGTGCTCTCTTCCCCGGACGCTGAGACGGCGGACGCCCGCGGGGGGGGAACACGGCCGACAGCCCGTGATGGGGTGGCCTATCGCTTCTTGAGCACCATGTAGTCCAGGTTCATGTGGTACTGCAGCACGCCTTCCATTCGCAGTCGGTGCTTGCCCGCGGTCAGGCTCAGCGGCGGGAGCTCATCGGAGGCGCCGGCGACCCTTACGGCCCACCATTCCCCCGCGGCACGGGCCCAGCCGCCTGTGCCCGGGAACTGCAGCATCGCGAAAGCCCCGGCCGGCGGCTCGCCGTCAACCGTCAGCTTGCGGAAGGTGCGCTCTTCGGCGCAGGCCACTCGGGCGTACAGGTCGTAGTGGCCCTCCTGGGGCACCTCGACCTCCCACTCCAGCCAGTGTCCGTCGCCGCCGTAGTTGAAGATGCTCTTGCCGCCGTGCTGGTCGACGTGCCCGCCCTCCGAGATCCCCACCTCTCCACCGCCCTGGGCGACGAAGTCCTCCGCCTCGATGACGATGCCGTCCCGCGGCATGTCGGCGACCCGCTCCACGGCCACCGGGCTCATGGCCTTCTCGATCCCAACCCGCGCCACCGGGCTCGTCAGCAGGTTGTACCCCTCCACCACCAGACGCACCCGGCTCTGATCTCCCAGACCGACGGTCTGCTTGCCCCAGAGGCGCCCGTCGGCCGCCTCCCACTCGGTGATCTCCGTCTCCCCCACCCGGAGCAGCGGCGAGACTCGGGCTCCCTCCACGGGGACAAGCCAGGCCCTGGCGGTACCGACGCCCAGGTCGAGGCCGCCCTCGGCCACCATGCGCTCCAGTGTGAAGCGGGCCACCAGCTCGCCTACTTTCTCACCATCCACCCGCAGCTCGACGGTCTGGCCCTGGGCGGGCTGCTCGCCGCTGCCCGCCCATCCGAGCTGCAGCTCGTGGGAGCCGGCGGGGAGCCGGATGCTCGCCATCTCGGTCTGCGCATCCCACTCCGCGAACCCGTCCGCCTGCTTCTCTGAAGCGAGATAGGACCACAGCGGGGGCGCGGGGAGATGGAGTCTGAGCTCAACATCCTGTTCCGTGGTGCTGGACACCAGGGCGCGGTCGGGCAGGTAGCGTATGGAGTAGGCGCCGGGAACCGTGGCCCTCAGCAGGTCCTTGCCGTCTTCGGCCGTGGCGATGCCGGGCGCCGCCAGCACCGCGCAAACCACCATTCCTGACAGCAGCACCAGCAGCGTGACGCGCGGGTTCATCGTCCCACCTCCGCGTTGGGGATAGCCGGGCTATAGGGGAAAGTTCACGACGCGCGGGACACGCACCTCCTGGCCGTCACCGCCGGCGGCCGGATCCCGAAGAGAAGTGCACGCCTGTCGGTCCTGTCCCGGCGGGCTATCGCCGGTCACCGAGGCGCCCGGGACACCAGACTTCGACGCCGCGCTGTCTCCAGATGGCGACACCAGGGGTACCGGCGCGGATACCGACTGTTGCCTCCTCTTCCGACGGTGTGCTATAATCCGCGCACGCGCAGATATGCCGTAGAGATAGGGTGCACGCTGTGTCGCCCGAGGGCGAGCTAGGACTGCTACTTACGCTACTGGTTCTGTCCGGTCTTTCCTCTGGGAGCGAAGTCGGCTTTCTCTCGGTAGGGCTCAGCCATGCGCGCAAGCTGAGCTCCGAGGGTGTCAAAGCCGCCTCGGTCCTCACCTTCCTGCTGCGCCACCGCTCCCTGGCGCTCTCCACCTGTCTGATCGCCATCACGGCCTCCAACTATACCGCTGAGCGGCTGGCGGTGGACTACGCCCTGACCAAGAACCCCACGCTTGGTCCACCCGTGGCGTATGTGGTCATGCTCTGCGTGATCCTCCTGTTCTGCGAGATCATCCCCATCCAGATGGCGGCGCGGAACCCCGAGAAGTACGCCCTGCGTGCGGCGGTTCCGGCCGCCGTCGCCTCCGTCGTGCTCTCGCCCTTTGTTCTCGTCTTCTCGCTGTTGTCCCGCTGCCTGTTGCGCCTGTTCGGGGTGCATGCCAAGACGATACTCCCCAGCGTGACAGAGGAGTATCTGAAGGCGATGATCGCACAGGGCGAGGAGCAGGGGGTCATCGAGGCCACAGAGCGCCGCATGCTGCGCGGCGTGCTGGAGTTCGGCGACTATACGGTGGCTCAGATCATGACCCCGCGGCCGGACGTAATCTGCGTCGAGGCGGGCCAGACCCTGGGCGAGGCACTGGACCTGGGCTTCGAGCACCGCCACTCCCGTCTCCCCATCTATGCGGGCACGCCGGATGATATTATCGGTGTCTTGTACCTCAAGGACCTGCTGCCCTACGCCATGGCGGGAGACCTGGACCGGGCCGTCTCCGAGGTGGCGCGTCCGGCCTATCACGTGCCCGAAAGCCTCCGCGCCGACAGCCTCCTGCGCCAGTTGCAGCACGGGCGACAGATGATGGCCATCGTGATGGATGAGTACGGCGGCACCGCCGGCGTGGCCACGGTGGAGGACCTCCTGGAGGAGATCGTCGGCGACATCCGGGACGAGTACGACGTGGAGGAGCCCGAGGTCATTCTCACCGGCCCGGGCGAGTTCCTCTGCAATGCGCGAGTGAGCCTGCATGAGCTGCAGGACTATCTGGAACACACCGAGTTGCCAACCGAGGATTACGAGAGCCTGGCGGGACTGGCCATGGACATCACCGGACACATCCCGGCGGTGGAAGAGCGCGTGACCTACAGGGCTCTCACTCTGGTCATTGAGGAGATGAATGACAAGCGGGTGGAGCGGATACGGGTCATCGAGACCCCGGAGACCGAAGAGACCTCGGAAGGTTCGGAGGTAGGATAGGCACTTGGACGACCCCTCTACGATAGCCTGTATCGCCGGCATGGTCGTCGCCCTGGGAGCCATCTTCGTTTTCTCACTGGCGGAGGCGTCGCTGCTGGCCTTCAGCGATGTCAGCCTGCGGCGGCTGGTTGACAAGGGCGACCGCCGTGGCCTGGCCATCGAGGCCCTCAAGTCCAGCGAGGACTACCTCAGTGCCATCATCGTGGGCATGAACGCCAGCATCATCCTCGTGTCCACTCTGATGACGGTCCTGGTCAGGAGCCGCATCGCCCCGGAAGCCCAGAGCTGGCACGCGGAGGCCTGGCACGTGGGGACGATCGTCGTCATCCTCGTGGTCGCCGAGCTCACGCCCAAGACCTGGGGCACTCTCATGGCTGAGAAGACCGCCCCGCTGGTGGCGCCGCCGGTGCAGCGCTTCGTGCATATCACCGCACCGCTCATCGGGCTCCTGACCGCGGTCAGCGGAGCCTTCCTGCGCGCAACGGGGACACAAGTCGTGCACAGCCGACACTTCGTCACCGCCGGCGAGATCCAGGCCGCCGCCGACATCGGCGAGGAGGAGGGGATCGTCGAACCCCAGGAAGGCGAGATGCTCGACAGCGTTCTGGAGCTGGGAGACACCACCGCCCGCGAGATCATGGTCCCCAGGGTCGATATCGTCGGCGTCTCCATCACCGATAGCGTGGAGGACGTCGTCACCTGTGCCGTGGACAGCGGGTACTCGCGCATCCCGGTCTACGAGCGCACCATCGACAACATCACCGGAATCCTGTATGTCAACGACCTCCTGCGGGCGCTGCGAAATGGCGATCGCAACATCGACCTCCGCGCCCTGGCTCGGGAGGCCTACTTCGTTCCGGAGACCAAGAGGGTCGGAGAGCTCTTCCGCGAGCTGCGAGATCGCAGCACTCACATCGCCATCGTGCTGGACGAGTCCGGAGGCACCGAGGGTCTCGTCACCATCGAGGACATCCTCGAGGAGCTCGTGGGCGAGATCGAGGACGAGCACGACGCCCCGGTCCATGAGATACAGGTGCTCTCCGACACAGAGGCCCTCGTGGATGGCAAGGTCCGCATCGCCGAGGTCAACGAGCAGCTAGACTGCGAGCTTCCCGACGACGAGCACGAGACCATCGCCGGACTGGTCGCGGGCAAAATGGAGCGCATCCCGGAGGTGGGCGAGAGTCTGGAAGAAGGACACGTCCAACTGACTGTCGAAAAGGGTACGCCTCAGCGCGTCGAACAGGTCCGGGTCGTCAAACTCAATGGCCGGGGAAGTGAGAGCTAGTGGCCCGCAAGTCCAGCAAGTCCAAACGCAGAACCCTGATCCAGATCACAGCCAAGGACTTCCGCTACCCCGGCGAGAGCAATGTCTACTGGATGGCAATGGCGGGCGTCATGGTCCTGTTCGTCTGGATCGTGGGAATGCTACTGATCTTCGCCAAGCAGAAGAGCGGGCTCAGTCAGCCCCTGTGGGTCCTGATCCTCCTGTACCCCCTTTTCACCCTCTATGTAGTCGGCGTGCTGTCGGCCCAGGCCAAGCGGGCCCAGCTCAAGCGGGGCGGCAAGCAGGCGCGCGTCATGCCCGGCACGCGACCCGAGCTCCACAAGCGCCTGAGCAGGATGGCCGATCTCCTGGCGTGCAAGGGAACGCCCGAGCTGTACATCCTCCCCGACCAGGTCTCCTACGTCTACAGCATCCATGGCGGTAACGGTGCCATCATCACCAGCACCGCGGTGGAGAACACCCTCACCGACGATGAGTTCGCAGCGGTCATCGCCCGCGAAGTGGCGGCGATCTCGGCCCACAACGTGCGCACCGCCCTGATGACGGTCTGGATCCAGTCCGCCAACATCGCGCTGCGCATCCTGTGCTTCCCCGTGGCTATCCTCGCCCTGATGATGAGGGGCTGGCAGGACCTGGCCGAGTTCACCGCCGACCGCGGCGCCCTGCTGGCGGTGGGCAGTGAGGCCACGCTCAACCTGGCCATGCTCAAGCTCGTCATCGCCCGCGATCCCAACGCCGATGTGAACCAGGAGGACCTCGAGGCCTATCTCCGCGGTCCCGGAGCCATGAGCGCCGACGGCGCCCAGCTCGAGCGCCACTTCCGCATCGGCAGGTTCATCAGCGAGCAGCCCAACCTCAAGGAGCGCGTGGAGCAGTTGGGCGAATACCGCAAGTCCGATCAGGGCACAGTCGCCTTTGACAAGCTCGGCGAACTGCAAAAGACGATGCCGCTGAACTGATCCGCTCCCGGCCCGAGGCGCCGATAGGCGCGCGGCCGAGAAGCCGACATCCGCACGGGAATGCAGTTCCGAGAGCGTTGGCTCCCGGACCCAGCAGCGCGAGGGGTCTCCTATGAGACCGCGAGATCCTTCGCTATCTCGCTGCGCGAGGCCAACTCTCCGGATGACATCTCAACGGTAGGCCCGACCGTTCGGCCGGACCTCCAGGGACGGGCGGGCGCCGCCGGCGCGGGCGCACTCGTCCCACGACAAGCCCCATCTCCGGCAGACCTGTCGGGGGGACACATACGCGAGGCGGAACGGCACGCGGCGCCACCGCTAGCGGTCGTCATCATAGGAGGTGTGCAGATGAGA
>Ga0334883_1000500_pt1 | contig 69612 bp, 46 predicted proteins | sample GraSluR1_MG_6_FD_207230 | JGI IMG/M metagenome (GOLD analysis project Ga0334883, IMG submission 207230) | Sludge microbial communities from methane-producing bioreactor in Wageningen University, Netherlands - Granular Sludge_09_05-R1 | ecosystem: Engineered > Bioreactor > Anaerobic >... | reverse complement strand
CCCCTCTCGGCGTCTCTTCGAGCCGCTTGTACTCCGCCAAACGGCCGGCGGAGACGGGATGAGGGGGGAGAACGGCAGTACTTCGACCGTTCCCGACGCGGGAATGGCGAAATGCGGCCCCAGTGTGTTCATGCATAATCTGAGTTTCCAGTCCGGAGCCGTAGCCTTGGTCGTATGGAGGGGCCGAGTGTGCGCCGTCTGCACACCCGGCCCTGTCTGTCGTTCGCCGCGTGCCGTCGTGGCGTCGCTCGTCCCTGCTCGACGCCAGCGGCCCTGCAGGCTGGCAGCAACGGCCAACGGCGGCGGGCTGGAAAGCCCGCCCCACGGGCGCTCACCACATGGGGCGAGGCTCTCGCGGATGGGCTCTGGCCCCTCCCTTCACCCCACCTCCACCGTCGCCCTCAGCCGGATGTCGCCGGACGAGCTGCCGACTTGAAGCTCGAACTGCCCCGGTTCGACGACCTTCTCCATCTGCGCATTCCAGAACGCCAGGTCATCGGGCTGGAGGGTGAAGGTCACGGTCCGCTTCTCCCCCGGCTCCAGCGTTACGCGCTCGAAGGCCTTCAGCTCCTGCAGCGGTCGGACCATGGAGGCCACCACATCGCGGATGTAGAGCTGGGCCACCTCATCGCCCTTCACCTTGCCCGTGTTCTGCAGCTCGAAGGACACCTGAATGGGCTCGCCCATGCGCGCCGTCATCGGGAGGCTCAGGTTGCTGTAGGCGAAGGTGGTGTAGCTCAGGCCGTGGCCGAAGGCGTACTCGGGCTTGCCGGAGAGGTCGACGTAGTCATAGCCCCGGCCGGAGGGCGGCAGGTTGTAGTAGATCGGGCACTGGCCCACGCTGCGGGGGAAGGTGATGGGGAGCTTGCCGCCGGGGCTGAAGTCGCCCAGGAGCGCCTCGGCGATGGCCGTTCCCCCCTCCTGGCCGGGGTACCAGGCGTTGAGGACTGCGTCGGCGTCGCCCAGCCAGTCGCCCATCGTCACCGGGGCGCCCGCGATGAGGATCACGATGGTCGGGGTGCCCGTGGCCGCCACGGCGCGGATGGTCGTCGCCTGATTGCCGGGGAGGTCGAGAGACGATCGGTCGCGGCCCTCACCCTCGTCGATGGTGACCACCACCACCGCCGCGTCGCAGCGGGCCGCCAGTTGCGCGGCCTGCTCAACGCCCGGATCGGCGCCCCCCGACGTCTCCCATCCGAGCTGCGCCACCGCCTGCCCCTCGGCCTGGTAGAACTCCAGCTTCAGGTTCAGCGCCCGCCCCTGCGTGACGCGCACCCGGCAGCGGTCCGTGGTGGGCGCGTGGATGGTCCAGTTGTCGATGACGAGGTCCCCGTCGAGGTACAGACGGACGCCGTCGTCGGAGGTCAGGGCGAAGGTGAGCAGCCCCGTCTCCGGCGGCAGGAGCTTGCCCGTCCAGCGCACGGAGTAGTACGTGGCCCCGAGGCCCTCGGCGGGCGAGGCGTAGCTCCAGTCGAAGTCGATGCTCTTGTCCTCGCGCACCAGCGCCGGGGCGCCCGCCAGGTCCTTGTTCGCAAAGTACTCGCCCCTCAGGTCACGATAGCACTCGGGCCCGATGGCCGGCACCGTGGTGCCCGGATGCGCCTGTCCGCCCCGAGCCCACTCGAGCTTCACCGCGTCTCCCAGCCGAGACTTCAGGCCGTCCAGCACCGAGACCGTCTCCTGGCCATAGCCGCTGTAGCCGCCCAGTGGCATGCTGTCCTTGGCCCGCTCGCCGATGACGGCGATGGAGCCCACCTGCCCCGCGAGCGGCAGTGTCTCGTTGCGGTTGCGCAGGAGCACCAGGCACTTGCGCGCCGCCTCCAGGGCGATGGCGCGGTGCTCGGGGCACTGCTGGATGCGCTCGGCCTGCGCCGGATCGAGGTAGCGGCTGTCGAACAGGCCCAGCTCGAACTTGTTCCGCAGCATCCGCCGCACGGCGTCATCCAGCGCGGCCTCGGAGACCAGCCCCCGCTCCAGCGCCTGCTCCAACGGAGCGCCCCAGAAGCCGACGTTGGGCCACTCGATGTCCAGGCCCCCATTGAGGTTGGCCGCCGCCGCACCCACCTCGTCCGCCGCGTTCCGGTGGGCATGCAGCGTACCGGCTGCGGCGCCGTAGTCGGAGCCCACCACGCCGGTGAAGCCCCATTCGCCCTTGAGCAGATCGGTGAGCAGCCAGTGGTTGGCCGAGCAGGCGCGGCCGTTGAGAGAGTTGTACGCGGTCATGATCGAGCGCGCCCCGGCGTGCTTGACCGCCGCCTCGAAGGGCGGCAGGTAGACCTCGCGCAGCGCCTGCTCGGTGAGGTAGATCGCGTGGCTGTCCCTGCCGCCGTCGCCGACATTGGCCACGAAGTGCTTGGGGCAGGTGGCGACGCCGAGCGCTTCGAAGGCCCGCACGTACTCCACGGCGATGCGCGACTGCAAGAGCGGGTCCTCGCCGAAGGTCTCCTCCACCCGCCCCCAGCGGGCATCGCGGGCGATGTTGATGACCGGCGCCAGGACGCGGTTGACGCCTCGTGCTTTGGCCTCGCGGGCGATAGACTGCGCGCACCTTCCCACGATGGCCGGGTCCCAGGTGGCCGCCATCCCAATGGCCTGAGGGAAGCTGGTGGGGCCATTGCCCGCCAGCCCGTGGAGGGCCTCATCGCGGATGATGAGAGGGATCCGCAGTCGCGAGCGCCGCGCCAGGCGCTGGGTGCGGTTGGCAAGCCTCGCGGCCTCCGCGGGGCCCAGCGGGCGGAGGATGTCGTAGACCTCGCCGAAGCCGGTGGTCTGTGCGGCGGGCTTCCAGACCTCGTCACGGTTGTCGGAGCGGAGCTGGTTGAGCTTCTCTTGGAGGGTCATCCGCCCCAGCAGGTCCTCGACGCGCTGCTCCACCGGGAGGTTCGGATTGCGGTACGCCGGCAGGGCGGTCGGAGCCGAGAAGGCGGGAAGGGCGACGAGCACTGTCAGCAGCCAGAAGGCAAGAGCGATGCGGGGCATGGTTCAGGCTCTCCTTTGCTCTGCGCGATCGGTGACGAAACGGCCCGCGGTAGCCGGCGAGTCGCCGGGCCAACCACTACCCCCCAAACCCCACCACCACCGCCTTGCCCTCCTGCGCCTCCACCAGCACCTTCGCCACCTTCTCCTGCGCATCCCAGGCGGCCTGTGCGGATGCACCATTGACGGTGACTGCCTTCGGCTCGGCGTCTGCGTGCACGCGCACCTCGTACTGCTTCCTCGCCATCATGCCCTCGTACTCCCCCCGCGCCGGGCCGATGCTAAGCTCCCACCGGTCGCCCTTGCGGGCGAGCTTGACGGGGGTGCGGCGGCTGCGGTTCTGCCGGTAGTCCAGGGACAGCCCGTCGTCCTCGTAGACCTCGAAGGCGGCGTCGGCTCCGGGGTAGATGCTGAGGATCAGCGGGTCGACGGGCTTCTCCTCCGTGTGAGCCATCTCCGGCTGCATGGGGAGGATGCTGCCGCGGCGGACGAACAGCGGCATGCGCTCCAGCGGGCAGTCGTAGTCCACGGTGCGGCCACCGGCGTAGACCTCGCCCGTGAACCAATCCTCCCACTGTCCCGGCGGGAACCAGATGCTACGCTTCGCCACCCCGCCGATCGCCGGGCTGGTGATGGGAGCCACCAGCAACTCGCGGCCCAAGAGGTACTGATCGAACCGGTACGCCTCGGGCTCGTCCGGATGCTCCAGGTACAGGGGGCGGCACAGTGGCAGGCCGGTGTCGTAGGCCTCCCGGCAGTAGGTGTACAGGTAGGGGAGGAGGCTGTAGCGCAACTGGAAGAAGCGCCGCGCCATCTCGAGGCCCGCTTCGCCGTATACCCACGGGAGCCGCGCATTGCCCTGCTCGGGGTTTTCGTGGGCGCTGTGCAGGCGCAGGAGCGGGCTGAGGGCCCCGAACTGCAGCCAGCGGGCGTACAGCTCGAAGTCATCGCTCAGAGTGCCGATGAACCCGCCGATGTCGTGGGTCACATAGGGTACCAGCACATTGCCGGACTTGAGCGTATAGGGCACCTCCCAGGCCAGGACCTTCCAGTTGCTGTAGCAGTCGGCGGTGAAGAAGCTCGGGTAGCGGTGAGAGCCCGGTCCGCCGTAGCGGCTGAAGATGAAGCTGCGTTGGCCCGTGTGGCGCTGCTGGTAGTCGTAGTACACGCGGTTGGTCCACATCTGGCCGTCCAGGCCGGGCATCTGCGCCCACTCGCCGTCGATCCACCAGAAGTCGACGCCCTGGTCGATGAGCTCATTGTGGTACTGCATGTACAGCTCCGCCTGCTTCTTGTCGGCGAGGTTGAAGTACACGTTGCTGTCGCCGACCTGCGAGTCCGAGGAGAGAGTGGAAGGCTTGAGGATGCCGCCATTGTGGCCCCAGTCCAAGACGCGCAGGGCGATGAGGTTACGGCCGGGGGCCTGGACAAAGGGGGTGATGTCCGTGGTGGTGCGCTTGTCGTAGACGCTTTGACCCGCCGCGCCGTAGTGGCGCACGAGCCGCCCGTTGACATACAGGTCGTACTCGTCATCGACACCGCCGAAGCTCAGGAACACCGGCTTGCCGGCGAAGCCCTCGGGGACATCGACCCACCGACGGTACCAGGCGTAGCCGTCGTAGCCGGGAAGGCCCTGGTTCTCCCAGGGGCCGGGCTCGGGCACATGGCGCCAGTCGGCGTCATCGAACTCGGCATTCTGCCAGCCGGCCGCTTGGCCGACATCGTGGGGATCCTCCTGCATCAACCAATCGGTGCTGAGGTCGAGGAGCAGACGCTCCTCAAGGGACGGCAGTCCGAGCGCTTCACGGGCCGCGGCGGCCCGAGAATCCCGGGTGTCCAGGCCGCTGCTGGGATGGTCGTTGAGGCTCACGCGGAGACCCGCCTGCCGCATCCGGCTCAGGAAGGCCCGCGGGTCGGAGATGAAGGGCGACCAGTCCAGACTCCCGCCCCAGCCGTACGGGTGCCAGGCGAAGTCGAGCACGAAAACGTCCAGCGGGATCTGCTCCTCGCGGAATCTATCGACGATCGCGAAGAGGTCGTCCTCGCCGACGTTCTGGTTGCTGTACTCGAAGTTCAGGTCCGTAACCCAGGCCCCCAGGGCGTAGCGGGGGATCAGGGGCACCTTCCCGGTCAGCTCCGTGTAGCGGGAGAAGAAGCGGGAGAAGCCCGTGCCGTAGACGAAGAGGTACCAGTCCTGGGCGTCGGGGTCAGCGCGGGGCACGATCCAGTCCTCGGCGGCGTCCCAGACCGGGGTGCGGCTGTCGTCCAGCACAAAGCAGCCTGAGCGGCTGAGGAAGCCCGGGGGGAAGGGGGGCAGCGTGTTCTCGGGCCTGCTCTGCTCGATGATGGCATTGAAGCTGCTCACCGGCCCGCCCAGGTTCTGCTCGTCCGTCACTCCGGGGTACCACTCCCGATGGCCGCGAGCATCGGTCCAGTCGGCGCGGAGGTTCTCCGAAGTGAAGCGGCCGGAGTCGAGCCGGTATCGCACGCGTGCCCGGTCGGTGGCGATGGACAGCCACGTCTCGTCGGCCTCGACCCGGAAGGCCTCGGAGCGCATGCTCCTGTGGGGCACCACGGCCGTGGGAGCATCGACGAACTGTCCCGTCGTGTACTGCATGCGGATCAAGTCCGGAGCCAACACCTCGAAACGGGCGGGGCCGCAGGTGATGGCATGGCCCTCGACAGCATACGGAGCGGCGAGGAGGGGCAGCGGCGTCGCCAGGAGCAGGACGGTCAGCAGCGTCTGGGAGAGGAATCGCATGCGAGGCCTCCGTGGCGGAAGGGGTGGTCCAAGAGAGGATTTCGCCATGGAGCAGGCGCTGTCCTGTAGCAGGTTGGCGCGGGTCGGGTCGGTGTGAACCGGGCGCCGTCGGTCGGCCTGCCGGCCTCGGCCTCCGTCGTTCGCGGCATGCAGGTGTGGTGTGGCGCGCGGAGAAGAGAGATGGCAATGGCCCGGGGCCGTCGACTGGCCCGCGCGTGGCCGAAGGAGGAAATATGCGCGCCACCGTACCCGCACTGATGCTACTTCTCAGTCTCGCCGTGTGTCACCTGTGCCCCGCTGCCGATCTGTATGTCTCTCCGGCCGGAGATGACGCCAATCCGGGCACTCAGGAGCGTCCGTTGGCGACTTTGACTGCGGCGCGGGATGCCGTCCGGGCGCTCAAGGTCCTGCCTGAGCGGGCCCCGGAGGCGATCGTGGTCGAGATCGGCGGGGGCCTGTACTGTGTGGAGGAGCCGGTGGTCTTCACGCCGGAGGACTCCGGCAGCGAGGGCGCCCCGGTCATCTATCAGGCGGCGGAGGGCGAGACGCCTGTCATCAGCGGCGGCGTCCCGGTCAGCGACTGGCGGCTGGTGGAGGACGGGCTGTGGGTCGCCGAGGTGCCCTGGGCCACGGAGCGCGAGCAGCCCTTCACTCAGCTCTTCGTCGATGGCCGGAGACGCCCCCGGGCGCGCACGCCCAATGCGGGGGAGTACTCCTATACCAGGCGTCTGCTGCAGACGGACACGCACGGCAGCCCCTGCCACGGGATGGTCTGCTCCCCGGAGGATCTGGGGCCGTGGGTTGAGGACGAGGGGGCGCTGATCTGCCTGATGCACAACTGGGTGAACTCCTATAGCCGCGTCGGGCAGGTGGACCGGGATCGGAACCTGATCCGCTTCGCCCGGCCCGCGGGTGTCTTCTTCCTTGGGCCCAGCGTGCGGTACTATGTGGAGAACTACCGCGAGGCGCTGGACGCGCCGGGGGAGTGGTACCTGGATCACGGGCGCGGCCTCCTGTACTATCGGCCCCTGCCGGGTGAGGACATGGCGCAGGTGGAGGCGATGGCGCCGCGGATTGACCGCACGGTGGTATACCTCACCGGCGACCCGCAAGCCGGGCTGTACTGCGAGCACCTCGTCTTCCGGGGCCTGGCCTTCCGGCATACAGATGCCGACTTGTCGCCCGACTACGTGCACAGCGTTCAGGGCGCGGTCCACCAGCGCGGGGCGGTGTTCGCCTCGGGAGCCCGTGATTGCACCCTCGAGGACTGTCAGTTTTGCCATCTGGGCGAGCACGCGATCTCGCTGCGCGAGGGCTGCCGCGGCAATACGGTCACCCGCTGCCACATCCACGACCTGGGCGGCGGCGGGGTATACCTGTCAGAGGGTGGGCCGCTCTCCACCGACGACTGGTACCTGACGGCGGACAACACGGTGGACAATAACATCATCCACGACGGCGGCCACATCTTCGCCTCGGCCTGCGGCGTGTTCCTGGGTGGCAGCGCCGGCTACAACCGGATCACCCGCAATGAGATCTGCGACCTGAGCTGGGTGGGCGTGCATCTGGGCTGGAGTTGGAGCGGGCGGGACCCGGCCTACACCCACCACAACGAGGTGGGCGGAAACCACATCCACCATATCGGCAACGGTGTGCTCAACGATATCGGGGGCATCTACACCCTCGGAGTATCACCCGGAACGGTGCTGCACCACAATCTGATCCACGATGTCACCCGCTTCGAGCGCGGGACTCAGGGCTACGGCGGGTGGGGCATCTACCTGGACGCCGGCAGCTCGGAGATCGTCATCGAAAACAACATCGTCTACGACACCCGTGACGGCGGTCTGCACCTGCACTGCTACAGCCACCCCTACGGCGACATCGCCCGCAACAACATCTTCGCCTACTCCGCCGAAGGCCAGCTCATGCGGAACGCCGATCACGAGCCGGACCAGGACCTGCACGCCACCATTGAACGCAACATCGTCTACAACGAGAACCCGCGCATGCTGTGGGGTAGCAACTGGGCGCCGGAGAGCAAGTTCGCCTCCGACTACAACTGCTACTTCAGCGAGGATGAAGAAGGCGCGGACTTCAACGGCGCAAGCTTCGCCGAATGGCAGGCCATCGGACGGGACCTGCATTCCATCGTCTCCGACCCGGGCTTTGTGGACGCGCCGGGGCGCGATTTCCGCCTTCGCGACAACTCGCCGGCCCTGGCGCTGGGCTTTGTCCCCATCGACCTGAGCCTTGTGGGTGTGTATGGCTCGGAAGAGTGGGTGAGGCTCGCCGAGAGCATCGTGCATCGCGCCGTCGAGACCGCGCCACCGCCGGACCTCGAGGCCGACAAGATCATCGTGCAGGACTTCGAGCAGTACGAGCCGGGCGAGATGCCCGAGGGCAGCGCGGCCGCCGAAGGCGCCACCAGCGTCACCGTGACAGACCGGCAGCCCGCAGCAGGTGTTCGCTGCCTCAAGCTGGTGGAGGGCGAGGCCTCCAACGTCTGGAAGCCCCACTGGTTCGTGGCACGCCTGCCGGGGGCAGGAGTGGTGAACATGACCTGTAGCGTGCGCAATGACGCGCAGCAGCCGGTGGAGTTTGACCTGGAGTTCCGCGACTGGCCGGCCGGCACAAAGTACATCACCGGCCCGCACTTGCGCTTCCTGCCCGATGGCTCCGTGCAGGCTGTGGATGGCCCGCAGTGGCGCACCATCGGCGGATACGAGCTGGGCCACTGGCTCGCGGTGAAGGTGCGGTTCGAGGAGGGGCCGGACATGGCGAAGACGTACTCGGTGCGTCTGGGGGAGGCCGAGGTGGTGGAGGGGCTACGCTTCTACAGCGACGGCTTCGCCAACTGCACGTGGGTGGGATTCGCCGGCATGGGCGTCGAGCCGGGGGTGTTCTACGTGGATGAGGTGAGTGTGGAATAGGGGACGCGGGCGGGGCGGGAACGACCGTGGCGCGTGGTTCGTGGCGCGGAACGGCCAACGGCGGTGGCGCTCTGTAGGGCGCGGGCCTGTACCGCGCCGAGTGACTCCTCCAACACCAACGACCAACGGCGGCGGCGCACAGGTCACCGCACCACAACGGCCTCGCTCCCTGCGGGAGCCGCGGAGCGGGACGAGTAAGGGAGATGGGGTCGGGGGGTGAGGCGCAGTTGACGTCCGCCCGGCGGCCCTCCCGCCGTCCCGTCTGGCCTGCACCCTATCCGCGTGAGCCCGACAGGCGATCTGCCACCCTCCCGATGGAACTAGTCCGCCCGTGAGCCGGTGCGGCGCACGATGGTGAAAGACACCTGGCTCTCCGCGCCTGGTTCCATCTTCAGCGTCCAGCGCAGCTCGTTGGCTTCCCTCTTCGTGGGCGCGGGGTCTGTGGTGCAGTCCCACTTGCCCGGCACCCTCTCGATCAGCTCCAGCTCGAGCGGTGTCCCGGTACGGTTGCGGAAGACGGCCACCAGGTCGTCGGTGATGTCGTAGCCGGAGACGCGGCCGAGACGGTCGAACTCCACGTCGGTCTTGCGCGTGTTGGTCACCGTGCGCTCGAACACCACGTTGGGCTGAGAGCCGATGAAGACTTCGGTCTCCTTGTCCGCGGCGTGGACCAGGTCCGTGCCGACAACGGGCATGCGGCCGGCCGCTGTGCGCTCATAGACCTCCAGGTGCCCGGTGGGTAGCGTGGCGGGCACCGCGAGCTTTGACAGGTCCACCAGGAGGTAGCTCCGGACCTCCGTCTTGTACGCTTCCGGGTCGGCCCGGTGCAGGATGCGGAAGGGCAGGTCTTCGGCTCGGAAGAAGATGATGCGTTTCTGCCTGCCGGGTTCCAGCGTGCAGTCCTGCAGGGCGAGGTAGGTGCCGCTGGGGACGTCGCCCTCGGCCTCATCCAGGGCTCCGAGCACTCCCACCGGTGCCGCGCACAACTGCAGCCACGCGCTCTTCAGCGGGAGCTTGCTGTCATTGGTCAGGTGCAGCTTGCCGACGAGGTCCACGGTGCCCGCAGCCGCGTCGAGGGTCAGAGTGTACGAGGCGGTCCACTTGATCCCTTTGAGGAAGTACGAGGCCGTCAACAGGCGGCCTGCCGACCTCTCCGCCAGGACGGGCCATGTGTAGGTCTTCTGCGCGCCCGCTGTCTGACGTGCCCCGCCGATCTTGATGTCCTCCGGGCCGTCGAGACGGATCGAGGCCGGGTCGATGTCGGCGTCGGTCCACTCGAAGCGCACGGAGCTTTTCCCCTCGGGAACGAACACCTCGGCCGTCTCCTGAACCAGGGCCGCGTCGGAGCCGACGCGGAGTGTGATGGCAACCTCGCGCGCCGAGGAAGAGAGGGCCAGGGGCACGCCGTCCTGGGCGAAGAGACAGGAACCGCCGGCGATGATGAGTGCCAGGGTCAGGAAGGCAGTAGAGTGGGCGAATCGGGAAGCCATGGTGCATTCTCCTGCGTGATGGCGTTGCGGGCCTGTGAGCGCCGTGAGGCGCTGTGAAGCTAACAGCGGCGGGCTGGAAACTCAGATTATGCATGAACACACTGGGGCCGCATTTCGCCATTCCCGCGTCGGGGACGGTCGAAGTACTGCCGTTCTCCCCCCTCATCCCGTCTCCGCCGGCCGTTTGGCGGAGTAAGGGAGAGGGGGGCTGGGGGGGGTGAGGTGACGTGAATCGGCGCCTGCCCGGAACCTGCATAATCTGAGTGGAAAGCCCGCCCCACGGGCGGCGGGTACGGCATCAGTACGCCGCCCCAACGTCGGGGAGACGGGGAGTAGGTCCGGCGGCCGCGGCCGGGCCTCCATACGTGCCGCCGAGAACCCCGCCTTCGCCGGGAGTGTCGTTCCGGGAGCGTCCGCTCCCGGCAAGAGCAGCTCGAACAATCCTCCGGCATGCAGCGAGTTTCCTCGCTACCTCGCTGCGCGAGACGGACGCTCAGAATGACATCTTGACGCCACAACCGGCTTCTCGGCCGGGCCTCTACCGCACCGCGAAACCCGCCGTACCGGATACCCCTGAGACGCACAGTACGCTGACGCGGGCGGTGTACTCGCCGCGCTCCAAAGGCACCTCGTCGGCCTCGGGGCGCCAGGTGAGCTTCTCCGCGCCATTGGGCGCGATGCGGACTTCCTGCTCCCGCGGGTGGCGCCCCGGCTCGATGATGGTGCAGGCCGCCGCCAGAACCAGCTCGCGGCACGGGTCCTGGTTGTGGATGGTGGCGGTGACCTCGTACGGCTCGCCGGCGACGATGTCCCTGGCCGCCACCACTCCGAGGACGACGTCCAGGCGTCGCGGCGGCGGCACCTGCAGCTCCAGCGTACGCGTCACCGTCGCCGGCCCGCAGCATACTTCGACGGGCACGCGGTATCGCCCTGCGGGCAGAAGACCGCTGGGTAGCCAGCGGAACTGCATGAGCGCGACCTCGCCGGGTGCCAGATGCCGCGGCACCGGCCGCTTGGTGACCTCGCCCCCGGGCGGCACCAGCCGCGCGGACACCTCCGCAGGCTGTGTGCCGAGGTTTCGCACCTCCACGGCCGGTGATGCGCCGAGAGTCTGATCCACCCGGAGACGCAGTGGGCCGGGCCTGACCGCCAGGCGTGCCTGATCGTCGGCCCAGAGCCCGGCCTCGAGGGCGTCGGCGCAGTAGTCGTAGGCCGCGCCGGTGGCCATCACGTTCAGGACGGTGAAGCGCGGGACCTCCCAGATGGGGCGCTCGTCCGGGCACGGGAAGTACGCCGTGCCGTCGCTGAGCGTGACGCGCGACAGCGCATCGCCCCGCAGGCCCTGCCAAAACCCGGTGACTCGGGCCTGGCGCACCGGCTGCCCCGCGGCGTCGATAATCTTCACGCAGGCCGCCAGAACCGGCTCGGGAAGCTGCGTACGCGGCGGGTCCTGGGGCTCGCCATCCACCGCGGTGAACATCGGGAGCGACTGATCGGTCCACTCCACCCGGACGCCCTCCACATGGATCAGGCGCACGCCCGGGGGCTGCTGACGCTTGACGCGGTCCACGGTGATGGAGCGGTCCATGCGCCAGTTGGCGTCGAAGTAGCCGGCCTCCACGAAGTAAGCCGCCTCATAGCAGGTCACCGGCGGCTTGTTGTTGACATTCATCACGTGGGGCAGGCTGCTGTTGAAGACCACGTAGTCTGAGTAGCCATAGGAGAGCTTCTCCAGGTCGAACTCCAGCCCCTGGACGCCCGAGCCGTCGGGCTGTGTGGGGTAGCGACCATTGCAGACCACGAGGTAGGTGCGGCCATCGGTGAGAGCATTGGGGTAGATCATGTAGGCGCCGAAGTCGGCGCCGCGATAGTGGCGGTCGCCGGTGAGAGCATCGCGCACGAGGACGCCGTCGCGATGCACCTCCACGGGGAGCGGGTGCAGCTCGTGGGCGCGCCGGAGCATACGGCTGGTCTCGAGAGTCCCGTAGAGCACCAGGTGCTTGTCCAGGTCGGCCGAGGTCAGCTCCTCCTCGGGCACCGCGACCAGTCCGGGCCCGTGGACGTTGAACCCATTCCATCCGTCGCAGAAGGCCTGTGCCTCGGCGCGGTGGCGGGCCACGTCCGCGGCGGGGCCGAGGGTTCCGTAACACACCACGAAGGGGCTGAGGAATGCGTGGCCCAGCGGGCCGCAGGACTGCGTGGTCTTTGAAAACCCCCTGGCGGGCGCGGCTTTTGCCGGTGACGCCTCCGCGGCGGCATAGCTATCCCAGCCTGTGAGTGCGTCCTCTGCGTCCCATACGGCCTCGAAGCACAGGCTCTGGGTCTCGCCGGTGTAGGCCGGGATGCCGTCCACATACACCCGTAGCCAGAGGCAGTCGCCGATCGGGCCGGCCGGGAGCTGGAGGGTGAAGCCGTCCAGGTTGCCGGTGACGACGTCCACGATTCCCGTCTGGTCTCGCCGGGAGCAGGTAACCTCGAGCGTAGCCTTCTGTCCCTCGTAGTGGAAGGCGTCCATGCGGGCCCAGTACAGCTCCCCATGTTGCAGGGTCGGAGTTGCCAGCGAGATGGCGGCCTGCTCGGGGCGGGCGGCGCGTCCGAGGAAGTAGTTGTAGATCCAGTTGAGGTCGTAGCCGCCGCCGTGGCCCTTGTCGCGGTTGATGGTGATCCCGGTCTCGTACTGGCCCGGGTATTGGAGCGCGTGCCCCTGAAGGCTCTCGGCCAGGTCTACACCCTGCCGGGGTAAGACGACGTCATCGCGCCAGTCGGCGATGACGTACACGTCGCCCCAGCGGGCGCGCTCTGTCCAGTACAGCGGGGAGGCGGCCTCCAGTAGCGGGCGGCGGAACTCCTCGATCTCGTCCCGCTGGTCCTTGCGGGCGTACCAGTGCCAGTGCCACTCGCGGAAGTCCGTCCAGCCGTCCACGCCAACGGCGGCGGCGATATACTCCGGGTGCGCCACGCCCTGGCGGAAGGCGCCGGTGCCGCCCATCGACCCGCCGGTGATGTAGACCCGCAGCGGATCGATCCCGAAGCGACTACGGAGGTCCTCGACGACTTCCCTGGTCGCCACATCGCCGATGCCCCAGTAGAAGTTGGGACCCCGGGCATTGAGCTGTACCAGCATCCACCCGCGCGCGTCGGCCCAGTCCCGCGCCCACTGCGAGAACCCGGTTCCGACCGACCAGCCGTAGCCGTGAGCGTGCATCACCACGGGATAGCCGCCCGGGGGTGGGGCACCGTCGGGGACATAGGCGCCGTACTCCTGCTGCGAGCCGTCCACCGCTGAGGTGTAGCTCACCAGGCGCGTGAAACCGTCCGCCCGCAAGGCGGCGGGCAGTACGATGCAGAGCAACGCCGGGACGAGGTACAGGCTCCCATGGCCCGGCAGTCGAAGACAGGACCGCGCAGTAGGCATCTTCACTCACCGACCGCACCGGGCGGAGGGTGCGGAGGTACGAGGTATCTCGGCGCAACAGGGGGGAGGTTCGTCACAGGCAGGGCGCAGGCCTTCAGGGGTGGCTGCGGAGGCGGAAGCGCCGGGAACGCGATTTCGGACCCTCGGCTCCGGCTCGGTCCGTGGTATGGGAGCCGAGTCTCGCCGCCGCGCCGGCCGCAGAGACGGTCAACTCAGGGGAGCGTGTCCCGGTCCGCGGTGGCGCCACTAGGATCGGCCGAAGATGAGCAGGGCATTGGAGACGGGGCGCTCAGAGCCGCCGATGGGGTGGTTGATCACTCGGCCGCCGTCAATGACGGTGGTGGAGCCTCCGCCGTCAAGGGACATGGCCTCTTGGCAGCCGAGCTTGAGCATGATACAGGCGGCTTCGTCAAGAGTGACGCCACCTGCCTGTGTCGACTCCATCGCGGCGACGAGTACACTGCCGTCGGGGTGCAGGCCCACGGCCGAGCGCGAGGTGGTGCGGAGCACGTCGGCGCGGAAGCGCTCCTCGGTGGCGGTGACGGCCACCTGGCCGGCTGTGACCAGTCGCGGCCCGGCGCCCAGTGCGTAGCGCAGCTTCGGCCAGCGGGGCTCGGTATCGAGGCTGATCCTCGTCCGAGCGCCCAGGCGGGCGCGGGCCAATAGTGCCGCCCAGCGGCCGCCGGCGGAGAGCACATAGGCGTCCCGGGGAATTGCCATCGGGTTGCCGGTGAGCTCCACGCGACCGATGGTGCCGTCCGGGGAGATTGTCGCGCGCACGAAGCCCGGAGCGGCGCTGACCTCCGAGCCCCAGCGCCTGGTGTACAGGATCGCGGTGTCGGCGCCGGCATGGCCGGTGTTGAGTGCCTCCAGGGAGAGGTTGCCTGCTCCCTGGATCTCCACCGTGCCCCGGAAGTGCAGGCGATCCATCAGGGCTTCGCCGGCTTCCGAGAGCCCCAGAACGCAGCGCCGGTACATGGGGGCCTTGATCCATTCGCCATCGATGACCAGCATGCCCAGCGGCGGGCCGGACCAGTCGAAGTATCCGCCGTTGACCGCGGCGCTGGCGCCGGCCCTCTTGGCGATGAGGCTCACCGGGGCGCGCTGTCTGATGGTGGCGGCGGCCAGGGCGGGTCTGACGGCGGTGGGGGAGGCCTTCAGGACGAAGACCCGCACGGCGCCGCGCTGGGTGCCGAAGTTGCGCACCTGCCACGGAGTGGATGACGGGATCGGCGCCACGGGTGAGATCGCGCTGGTCTCCGGCGGAGGTGTGACGGAGGGTGCCGTCAGAGGCGAGCGGCGCGGGATGTCGATGACAATCCGGGCGGGATCGCCGAGAGTTGAGATCTGCGGTGTTCCGCCCCCGCTATAGGTGATCAGGACCTTGGACCAGTCCTCCGGCCCCGGCGTCACTTTGGCCTGCGGGCGGAGAGCGTCCTCGAAGCTGAACAGTCGCAGACTGCCCCAGCCGGTGGGCAGGGGGTCGGGGGGGGGCAGCTCGAGGGCGATCTGGCCTTCGGAGATGCTGGCCCAGGCCGGGGCGGGGCCGGTGACGTCCACCACCAGCCGCAGGTAGTCCTGGTGGGGTCCTTCGCGTACATCGCTGACGGCGGCTCCCGGGGGCCGGATGTCCCATTCGCCGGGAGCGCTGCGCTGCGCGGCGATGGAGAAGGCCCGCCGGAGTATCTCGGCGGGGACGAAGAGCACCCCGTCGCGGACCTCGGACGCGGTCTGGGCCTCCAGGCGCGTCCCGTCCACCTTGAAGGAGAGCGAGGACTCGTAGACCTTGAGCCAGCGGCCGAAGGAGGAGAGCTGCCAGGTGCCCCGGGGGTCGGCGGGCTCGACCCGGATGCCCAGCCATTCAGACAGGAACGGGGCCGGCACCAGGAGCTGTCCGTTCACGTCCAGCGGCGCCGGCGTGGAGGACGCCACGCGCCCGGCCACGCGCACCGTCACGGCCCACGACTGGGTGGCCAGGCACAGGCCCAGGCCCAGGAGCATGAGACGACTGCGGGCGGCAAGAGATATGGTGCGGGAATCGTTTCGCATTGGGCCTGTGGTGTCTGGAGTGTCGGCCGAGCAGACGGGTATTCCGGGAACCTTGGACGCTCGCGCGGGCCGAGGGTTCACCTCAGGGAGCTAGCCGCGGGCCGCCTGCACCGCTTCAGCCATCCGCCGGGCGCTGTGGGTTATCTGGTCGAACCTGCCCCGGGCGATGGCCGCCGCGTCGATGATTCCGCGACCGGCCCCGATGGCGACGGCGCCGGAGCGGATGAAGGCCGGAGCGGTCTCCGGCGTCACACCTCCGGACACCATGAGCTCCACGCGGGGCAGAGGGCCGCGCACCGTCTCGAGGTACTCAGGACCGACCATGTTGCCCGGGAAGACCTTGATGAGGCTGGCGCCCTCGTGCCAGGCGGCCTGTATCTCGGTGGGAGTGAGGGCTCCGGGGATGGCCAGGGTGTCGCGGCGATGGCAGGCGCGGATCATGTGCACGTTGGCTCCGATGCCCGTGCAGAAGTGCGAGCCCGCCGCCATGGCCACCTGCGCCATCTCCGCGTTGAGAACCTCTCCGGCGCCGATGACGGCATCGGCACCGAACTCCTGGGCCAGCCGGGCGATGTCCTTCAGCGCGCCGCGTACCGACATGGCGATCTCCACGCAACACACTCCGCCGGCCAGCACGGCCTCGATAGTGCGCCGCAGATCGTCCTCCTGGATGCCACGGATGACAGCCATCACGCCACAGGCTCTGATCCGCTCGAAGCTCTCCTCGATGTGCATGGTCCCTCCCACTGTGCGAGAAGCGATCGTGCCCGGTACATGGCCCCGCCGTGACCAGGCCGCGCGGAGGCCCTCGAGGTGGCCTGTAAGTCCGGCCGAAAAGCCCCGCGTTCGCCGGTAGGGTCATTCTGAGAGCGTCCGCTGCCAGAGGGAGCAGCTCGAGGAATCTCCGGGCATTCAGTGAGACTCTTCGCTGTCTCGCTGCGCGAGATGGACGCTCGGAATGACAGGAACCGGGCCGGCCGGACTTCTCGGCCGCGCTTCTAGGCCAGATCCACCTTGTCCTTCGGCAGGTACGGCGCCTTGATGAAGATCAGCCGCGTGTCGTGATCGGTGTCATTGACGATATCGTGGGCCTCGCCGGGGGACAGCTTGAACACATCGCCGGGGCGCACGCGACCGGCGACGCCGTCCACCACCATCTGGGGACTGCCGGCCTCGAAGTAGAAGGTCTCTTCGACCTCCTCGTGCCTGTGCGGGCCCATGGCCTGACCGGCCTTCAGCACGATCACGCCCCATTCGTAGTGGGGCCCGCGGAACAGGTACTTGGGACCATGGTCGCCGTGCCGGAACTGCAGATCGAACTCGTTGACTTGCTCCACGGTCGGTGCCCCCCTCGGATGACGGTGCGCGCCGGGTGCCGTGCCACCGGCCGCGCCCTCGCCTGGGCCGTCAAGTCCCTTGTCTCCGCTGCTTCACAGCGGCCGCAGTTGTAGCAGCGCCTGACACATCTTGACTTCGTGGCTGATATAGGGCATCCCCAGTCCGGGGCGGGCGTAGGCGTCGGGGTCTCTGTTGCAGACGCAGAGCACACAGGTGGCGCCACGGTTACTATAGGGTACCACGAGGGCCGTGCGCACGCCCTCAACGCCCATCTTGGCCTGGGCGTCGCCGTCCACCAGCACGTCATGGCGTCCCTGCCTGACCAGCGCGGCCAGGGTGGGGCTGGCGATCCGCTGTGGCAAAGCGACCGGTGGTGTGTTGGGGTACCAGGCGAAGGGGCGCAGAGTGTCGTCCTCCGGGTGGGAGACCGCGGCGAAGGCGAACTCAGAGTCGCAGGCCTCGGTCAGGATGCGTAGCAGGCACTCCTGCATGGTGGTACCACCGGCGGCGATCATCTCCGGCAGGTGGGACAGGCCCGCGATGAAGGCCTGGTATGTCATGAGATCTAGGACGACATCGTTGATGTCGCCCGGTCGCGATTGTGCCATGGGTTGTCTCCCGGTGAGTTCGTTGCGCGGTGCCGGGTCCTGCGGGACCTTTGGGGCGGTGCCTGCGGCCTCGGGTCTCCGTCGGTGGATCGCCGTCGTCGTACCTCGGGCCACCGGCCCGGCGTCGGCAGGGGACCAACGACGGGCTGAGGGCCGCACCCCCGGCGGGGCGGGCTAGGCCGCGATGGCCTCCTCGATGGTCTGCAGCAGGACACTCATGCTCTCGGGTTTGTTGATGAAAGCCTGCACGCCCAGACGACGGATCTCCTCCTCGACGGCGGCCTCCGGACGTCCGGTAAGCACGACCACCGGAACCTGCGGGTCGGCGCCCTGGATGGCGCCGGAGCGCAGCCTGCGAAGGAACTCCACCCCTGCCGTGAGTGCCTCGAACTCGTCGTTCTCGCCATCGCCGGGAGGAAGCATGACATCAAGCAGGACGCAACCGAAACCGCCCCTCGCCGCGGTCTCCACAGCTTCCTTCAGCGTGCAGGCCGCGGTGACCTGCAGCCCCTTGGCCTGCAGGAAGCGTACGAGCTTGGCATTTCGGTACTGCTCGTCTTCCACGAACAGGACATGCTTTGGGCGGGGCATCACTGTTCCTCCTGGCGCAGGGGCAGCCGAATGGTGAAGGTCGTTATGTAGTTCTCCCACCTGTGTGCCTCGTCGCCCGCCGGGGTCTTGGCGGTGGGCACGCTGGTGACGCCGATGGTACCCCCGTGGGTCTCGACGACATCCCTGGCCACGGCCAGTCCCAGGCCGCTGCCCCAGATGAACCGGCGTGGATCGCGGCGGGAGCCCCGCACGTACGGCTCGAAGATGCGCTCGTGCTCCTCGGGCGGGATTCCCAGACCGTAGTCCTCCACCGAGAGCGAGACACTGTCCTCATCGGCCACGGTGTAGATACGGATGGTGCGGTTGAAGTGGGAGTATTTCACGGCATTGTCGATCAGGTTCATCACCGCCAGCTTCATCATCTCCCAGTCGAAGGGGACGGGGGGCAGGCGATGTACCGAGGCGTCTATCTGAATGGTGATATTACGCGACTGCGCCACCCCACGGTACGGCTCGACGCAGACGGAGACCAGTCGGTGCAGAGGATGGCGCTCGCGGAGACGATACTCGCCTCGGGGCATGCCGCCGCGCAGGTGCATCAGGGAGGCACGGGCCCGGGAACCCAGGCGCAGGACCTCGCTGAGGATCTTGTCCAACGGCTCCAGCAGGTCCGGGTCGTCGAGGCCGGCGATGTCCGTGACATAGTACTGCAGCCACTCGCTCTCCTCCACCACGGTCTGCAGGCCGGCGTTGATCTCGTGCGTGAGCTGCGCCATGAACTGCGTCTTGTCCTCATTGGCCTGGCGCAGATCCAGTAGCAGGCGCGCGGCCTTGGAGCGCATACCCACCTCGAAGTGGAACCGCTCCAGGAAGTCGTCGCCGGCGGTGCTGAGCAAGGACTCCGTGTGCCCCTGTCTCTGTGGCCCGAACACGGTGACGGTCACGCGCTCCTCGGGCACGCCGTAGTCGCAGATCAGCGCCTGCACACCCGGGAACTGCTGGGAGGAGTCGGGTGCGTGCTCGGCAAGGAACCGGGCCACCTCGCGGGGCTCCGCGACGATGCGGTAGAAGCTGTCTTCCCCGGCGCGACGAGGGCGGACGGGGCAGCGCATCCGGGAGACCCGGGAGCCCGGCCAGTCTCCGGCCCAGGCCGCGGGAGCCAGCTCCGGCGAGCTGCCGAAGGTCTGAGTGTAGACCACCATGTACTGCAGGCGGAAGAAGTCGATAACCCGCTCCGTCACGCCCTCGAGCCGGTGTCGCAGTTCCTGAACGTCGGTACAGGCTCCGGCCAGCGCCACCATGAGCTCATTGAGCAGGTACTCCTGTCTGAGCCGGCGCTCCACGTCATACCTGTCCCGCCCGAGCTTGCCGATCTCCTCGGCGTGCTGTGCCACGATGGTCTCGATGCGGGCACGCTCCCGGTCGGAGCACTCGTCCAGGTCGTCCACGGCCGCCACCAGGGCCTCATGGTCGAGGTCGGCGATCTGGTCGCCGACGAGGCGGGCCTGCGCGCGGACGGTGTCCCGTGAGCCGGGCCAGACCTTCTGGCCGCTGAGGAACACCGCGGCGACGCGATCGGCCACCACAATCGGCACCGCCAGGCCGCACAGCCCCATGTGGCACTCCACCCACTGCGGCCCGGAGCCCGGACCTTGCTCCATCACGCGCCCTGCGATGGAGAAGTCACACGCCTCGCACAGCGCCCGGCCCTCCTCAACTCCGCGCAGGATGGAGCAGAACCGGCAGCCCGCCGTCCCGGCGTGAGAGGGAGGCAGATAGTGAAAGCCCCCATTGTCCGGCTCCACCAGAGCCAGCCCGATGCGGTGCTCGGTGGCGATGCCTGTCTGCAGAGACTGCAGCACGGACTGAGGGACCACATCCGAGAGCCGGGTGAGGATGAAGGGCTGCACCGGACTGAGGCGTTCGGGGTCGGACCTGTCCATGCCGATGCGCTACTCCTCGCGCGAGGACTGAGAGCGGGGCGCACCTCACTATAGAAACTGGGCCTGTCCAAGTCAAGAAGAGGCGGGCAGAGGCCGGAAGGGTGCCCAAACGCCAAAGCCCCCGCCGGTGATGGACGGGAGCCTTGGCAAGAGGCGTTGGACCGAGGAAGGACGACGTGCCGCAGGCGCGGCCTGAGACCCGGTGTGGCGGGCTCCTCGGCCATGTCCTAGAACTGCTGCGGAAGGCCGTCGCCCCCACTATCAATGGCGCTGATGTCCCGGTCATCCAGGGGGATGAAGGTCGAGTTGCGAGGACGGGAGGGGCCACGGCCGCGCTCCTCCTGTGCCGACCGTGGGGCCTGTCGCGCGGTCCCGGACGACGGGGTGCTCCCGATCGCGGCGGCCTCGGAGAGGACAAACTCGCTCACCATGGTCCTCATCTCATTGGCCTGCGCCGTGAGCTCCTCGGCGGCGCTGGCGGATTCCTCGGAGTTGGCGGCGTTTTGCTGAGTCACCTGGTCGAGTTGGCCGACGGCGGTGGTCACCTGGCCGATGCCCTGGGACTGCTGCTGGGAGGCCGTGGCGATCTCGTCCATGACCTCGGTAACCTTGCGGACCTGGGCACTGATCTCCTGGAGGTCTGAGAAGACCTCCTGATTGAGGGAGACGCCGGTGTCGGCGTTCTGTACGGAGCCGTGGATGAGGTCGGCGGTGGTCCTGGCGGCGTCGGCACTGCGCATGGCCAGGTTCCTGACTTCCTCGGCGACGACGGCAAAGCCCCTGCCGGCGTCACCGGCGCGGGCGGCCTCCACGGCTGCATTGAGGGCCAGCAGGTTGGTCTGGAAGGCGATCTCGTCGATCGTCTTGACGATCTTGGCGGTCTGGTCGGAGGACTGCTTGATGCGCTCGATGGCGTCGGAGAGCCGCTTCATGCTCTCAACACCGCGCTCGGCCACGCCGCGGGCGGTGTCTGCCATGGCCTTCCCCTCGGCGGCACTGCCGGCGTTGGCCTTGGTCATCGAGGCCATCTGCTCGAGACTGCTTGAGATCTGTTGCAGGGAGCTGGCCTGTTCGGCGGCGCCCTGGGCCACCCCCTGGCTGCTGTTGTTGATCTCCTCGGCGGCGGCGGTGACCTGATCGGCGGCCAGCGCTACCTGCGACAGGCCGCGGTCCAGAGTGATGGCGGCCGTGTTGATGACCTGCTCGAGGGTAGAAAAGTCCCCTTCGGCCCCGGAAGCCATGCGCGCGGTGAGGTCTCGATCCGCCAGCAGCGCCAGGGTTGCCTGGGCCTCGCTGAGCGGGAGCATCACCGCGTCCAGCATCCGGTTGATGCCCTCCAGGAGCAGACGCCGGTCTCCGCTGGCCGCCGCTGTGTCCGCGCGCCGGCTCAGCCGCCCCTGCTCAACAGCCCCGGCGATGGCCAGCACCTGCTCCAGGGCCTGGGCCCAGGCGAGGCTCTCCTCCCCGCGTTCCTCATCCACCTGCTCCACGGCGTTGGTTGTGATCTCCTGCGATGACATCCGGTCGACCCCCTGTGGTTGATGTAGCACGGGCATGGCGGTCGGCCGTTGGGCGTGGACGCGCGCCTGCCGCGGGTGGCCCCTGCCCCCACCAGGACCCCGGCCTGTGCTCCCTCAGGGGCGTGGCGCCGCGTGGCACACGGGGCGGGAGCATGCGGCGTGGGTTCCGGGATCATCCGGCAACCTGCAATCCGCGGACCGTACTGCCTCGGGGGGATCGGAGGAGAGCCGGGGCGCGGGAGTGTGACCGCGCCCCGGATGTCAGAGGCGACGGGCTCGGGCTACCGCGCGTCTACGAGGTCGTACACCCTCACGTACTCGACGAGGAAGAAGTCCGGCAGGCTAGCGGCCCGGATGTCACCGGCCCAGGTGCCGATCTCATCGCTGATTTTGATGAACAGCGGCACCTGACAGACACCTCCGGCATTGGTGCGCCACGTCTCCTTGCCGTCCACATAGAACACGTACTCGTCAGGAGACCACCACAGAGCGAAGTCGTGGAAGCCCTCCATGACACCGGGTACCTGCACCTTCTCGCCCGCCGACTTGTGGTGCTCGCCGTAACCGTCCCAGTGCAGGGCGTGCTGGACGGTGTCGTTGAGCCAGGGCTTCTCGAAGATGTCGATTTCGGTGCCGTCCCGGCCCTCATCGCCCACCTTGCCCACGCCGTCGCCCATCAGCCAGAATGCCGACCAGTGCCCCACCTGCTTCTGCATCTGTGCCCTGCAGACGTAATAGCCGTACGTGTGCTCGAACTTCCCCCGGGTGCGCAGGCAGCCGTCGATGTACTTCCCGTCCTCCTCGAAGCAGCGCATGACCAGCCGGCCCCGGCCGTCCGGCACGCAGGCGCGCCGATCCCACCAGCCGTCCCGGCGCTGGTACTCAGGGCACTCCCACTTGGTCTCATCGATCTCGGTGCCCTCGAACTCATCTTGCCACACGAGCTCCCAGGCCTTGCCCGCGGGCGGGGCGGGGAGCTTGTCCTCCGGGATCGCCCCCGCGAGAGCGCATAGCGAAATGGCGGTGACAGCACACACAGGGATGGCGTTCATGTGGGCAAACCTCCACTGTCGGGTTTCGGGATGGTATTGCGGGTGCTGCACGGGCTCGTCGGGACAGCCCTGGATGTGCGGCGGAAGCCCCCGCTTCCGCCGGGAGTGTCATTCTGAGTCCGTCCGCTCGCGAAGGAGGAAGCTCGAGGACTCTCCCGGGATATCACGAGCTCCTTCGCTATCTCGCTGCGCGAGATGGACGCTCAGGATGACATCTTCACGGCAGACCCGGCTTTTCGGCCGGATCTCTATGCCCCCACGGCCTGCTCCAGGAACCGTCGGCTTGTCTCGATGAGGCCCTGCATCCGGTCGGGCTCCAGCTCGCCCTCGGTCTCCAGCGAGACTACGCCGTCGTAGCCCGCTCCGGCCAGAACCTCCAGGCATCCGGCGACATCCACCTCCCCCTCGCCCAGCGCCACACTCTCGGCACCGACGACGTCCTTGACATGCACGTGGACCACGCGGGCCAGTACCTGCCGCAGTGTCTCGACCTCGTCTTGCGCCTCCCCAAAGGGCGTCCATGTGTAGGCGCCGGCGATGGTCTCGACGTAGGTTGCGCGGTGAATGTTGGCGGTGTCGTAGTTGATACCCAACCAGCGGGAGTCGCAGACGGCCATGATCCGCTGCAGCCCCTCCGGAGTCAGCGAGAAGGTCCCGTGGGGCTCGATGGCCAGGTACACCTGACAGCGCTGGGCCTCGGCGACGATCTGCACAAGCCTGTCGGCCAGGATGGCGAAGGCATCCTCGTCGGTCATGTCCGGAGGCTTGGTGCCGTCCCCGGCGTTGACCACGGGAATGCCGGCGGCCTTGGCCCACTGCAGGGCGGTGGTGATGGCCGAGACACTCTCGGCATCCGGGATGATGGCGCCGTGGGGGGCCCAGAGCGCGGAGACGCCCTGGAACCCGTGGTCGGCCACCTTGCGGCGGAAGACCTCGGGGTCGTCGCGCCGGGGGTCTACATGGGGGCAGAAGGGCGCCGTGGCCTGGGTCTCCACCCAGCGGTAACCGGCCTTCGCGATACGCCGCAGGGCCTCATCAAGCGTAGAACGGCGGAAGCAGACAGTTCCACAGGCGATACGCATGGCACGATGACCTCGCTGTGTGTTGGTGGCTCGCGGGCCGCCCCGCATTTCGCCGGTCGGGCCCGGGATACCCGGCCGCCCGGAGATCGCCCGCGACGGGGCGGCGGGTCCGGGCACGGCATGTTGTACCGAGGCTCGCGTGCGGCCTCGCCTCGGGTGAAGGACCATCTTGCTGCGAAGCCGAACAGGAGCCGAACACAGACTCGACAGCCCATGGTCTGCGGAGGCCGCCGACACATGTCACTTCTATCCGTCCAGTGGTTCGGCGTGAACGCCGTGCGGTTCACACACAAGGGTTTCGTGGTGCTGCTGGACCCGTACCTGACCCGGGATCCCGATGCAGGCAGCGATCCGGGCTACCTGAAGCGGCACCTGCCAAAAGCCAATGTGATCGTGGTGTCCCACAGCCACTGGGATCACCTGGCCGACGTACCCGCCATCGCCGGGTACACCGGAGCCACAGTGGTGGGTTCGCAGACCACTACCAATATCTGCCGGGCCTTTGGCGTGCCGGAGGCGCAACTGGTCACTGAGGGCGCGGACGGCGTCTACCACGAGGGAGAGTTCAAGGTCCGCCTGCTCCCGTCTCTGCACGCGCTCTCCGACGACGGGAAGGTCGCCTACCCGGGGAGCTACGCCCTGCCACCGCCGCTCCCTCTGCGCCGCGAGGACTACCTGGAGGGCGGTACCTTCGCGCCTCTGCTCTCTTTCGGCGCGGTCTCCGTCCTGGATATCGGCAGCGCCAACTGCATCGACGAGGCCATCGCCGGGCAGCACTGCGACCTACTCCTGGTGAGCATCGCCCGCATGGAGCGCACGCCGAGGTTCGTCGAGCGCGTGTTGGGCTGCGTCACCACCCCACGGATCATGGCCGTGCACTTCGATGACTTCACGCGGTCGCTGGAGGACGGCCTTTGGCCGCAGCCGTATGTAGACGTAGAGGGGTTCCGCCGCCAGGCTCAGCGCCTGGCGCCGTCCGCCCAGGTCATCCTGCCCGACCTTCTTGAGACTCTGACGATCGGCTGAGAGCCGCCGCGTCAGCTATCGACCCGTACCTGTGCCAGGTAGATGGATGTCTTGGCCTCGTGGCTGGAGTAGTAGCTGACCCACAACAGGTTGTTGTGCCAGACCAGACCGGGATAGCTGGTATCGCCGCCGGACGGCAGCTCCAGAAGTGGGGTCATCGTTCCCGCATCGGTATCGATCGCGGTGAGGACCGTCCGCGCCTGCTCCTCGATGATCCGTCCCGCTCCGATCCAGCCGATCCCCGGGACCTCGATGAAGTTGGGGCCACCGTAGTACCGCCCCAGGTCGTGCCAGGTGAAATCCTCGTACGGGGGCGCTGAGACCCCCAGATGTGCGCTGTTGTCCTCGCCGTCGCGTCGGTGCAGGCACAGCAGGAGGTCGCCATCGAAGCGAACGGTGGCCTCGGTGGGCCAGCCCTTGCTCAGCAGGGCCGGGACGTGCTCGGTCCAGGTGATGCCGTCGTCGCTGACCAGTAGAGAGCTGTGCGCCCCCTCGCCCGGGCCGCCGTAGCTCACGCCATAGGCCCTGCCCTTGTGCCAGGTCACCTGCCACAGCCACCTTCCGGGAGCCACGACGATCTGCGGCCGGGTGTAGGTCCGTCCTTCCTCGGAGAAGGCGGCGAAAGTCCCAGTCCGGCGGCCCTTCTCATCGACGATCGCGGCTCCCCCCAGCACCATCAAGCGGTCATCCGGCGTCACGGCCAGATGGGCGTCGCGCAGGTCGTAGCCGTCCATCTCCAGCACACCCACCGGCTCCCAACTCTCCCCATCGCCGGATGCCAGCACCCGAATCGTGCCCAGGCCCTCGACGTGTCCGCTACCCTCACGGAAGGCACAGTAGAATCGGTCTCGCCAGCGGATGAGGTCGGTGAAGGCATTGTGCGGGCCCTGGTCCCAGATCATGTGGACAGAAGAGAGTCGCAGGATCATGATATCCCTCCGGGCAGTGACGGTTCGCGGTGCACCTACAGATACGTTAGTTCACCCCCTCGGGCGCACAGGCCTTCCCGGCGGCAAGTCGACACCGAGGTCCCGGGCCGGCGCAGAGTCCTTCTCGGCCGGCATCCGTCGAGTGTCTGCAGTGGCCGCGCCACCTTCATCAGAGCATCAGAGGGTCCCACCAGATTTGCCGGGTCTTGCGCTCCAGACACTTGTGTACCGACTCCGTCGTGGGGTATGCTACAAGATGGTGTTACATACTACCATCCTCACAGGAGGTCGGTTCCATGCGCAGAGGCTTTACGCTCATCGAGCTTTTGGTTGTCATCGCGATCATTGCTATTCTCGCCGCGATCCTGTTCCCCGTGTTCGCCAGGGCACGGGAGAAGGCCCGGCAGACAAGCTGCCTGTCCAATGTCAAGCAGCTTGTCCTCGCCCAGCTAATGTATGCTCAGGATTACGATGAGATCTTCACCAGGACGTGGTACGGCCCCTCGGCCTACCCCGGCGACTACCAGTGGACCCACTGCATGCAGCCCTACATCAAGAACACCCAGATATTACAGTGCCCGAGCCAGAAGACCCTCGCCGTGGGGTATGCCATGAACGTGGCGTACTACAGCGGTAGTGGTGTCTCCGGGATCTCGGCGAACTCTCCGTACGGCAAGGAGCTGTCCAGGGTCCAGGACCCCGCGGGCTGCGTCGTGCTTCTGGACCACACCGGGGGCTTCGAGTACGGCTGGGCGAATATCGCCGGCCAGGCATCGATCCCCGTGACCTATTGGACCAACCGCCACAACGAGGGCCTCAACTGCGGGTTCTGCGACGGTCACGCCAAGTGGGTCCGGCGCGACGAGATGGTGAAGACGAACGCCAACGACGTCCGCACCATCCACACCATCGAGGCCGACTAGCCGGAGCCCTGCCGCACGCCGTTCAGAAGTCGACCCGCAGCCCTATGCAAAGCGGGGGCGAGCGTTCTGCTCGCCCCCCGCTTGTTTCGGCACCCCGGTCGTCGATCTACTACGTCTTGCTCAACCACAGGGCCCAGTCGCCCTCACCCGGTGCCTCGAACCTCACCTCACCGCCCCCGGCGATAGGATGGGCCATCGGCATGAGCTCTCCCGAGCGCGGGTCAAACCAGCTTGCGCGGTATGCCCCTTCTGCTCCGGACAGGTCCAGGCCAAAGGCGCCGCCCTCCAGTGCGTAGACCAGGTACGCCTCGCCCTCTGCGGCCAGGCACCAGTTGCGCTCTGGTGCGTCGAGGACGATTTCCGCCGGCCTCATGCGCGGCAGGACGGCGGCCAGGTGCCGGCGGATGAAGTCGTAGGTGGGCAGGATGACCTCCATATTGGCGGGCCTGATGTACTCCGGTGCGTCGGCGTCTTCGGGATACTGGATCTGTCCGGCGACGATGAGACTGCCCCCAGCCATCAGGAAGGCCCAGCTCTGTCGGCGGTCCTGCCCCAGGGCGTCGATGAGGGCCTTCTCCGGGTAGCGGTCGCGATAGGCGCGCACCTTCTCGTAGATGCGCTCCGGGCAGCTCTCCTCGGACTGGCTGAAGCCGCATTCGGTGTACCTGCCGGGCACCTGCCTGCCGCCTGCGGGGCCCTTGAGCTCTCCTGCCGTGGTGATCCACCAGCAGCGGAGGTCGAGCACATCCACCGCCGCAGCTCGCGCGGGGTTGGCCAAGAGTGCGTCCACCACGTCCCTGGTCCCGCTCACGGCGATGTGCACGTCCTGTCCCGTCTCTCTCTCCCACTCCACGATGGTATCGAGCCAGAACTCCTGGTACTCCCCGGGCCCGGTGAACTCCTGGCCTACCAGGTGGATGACATTGCCAAACCCGCCCAATGACTGCAGGCAGCGGCGGATGTAGAGCCGGTGCAGCTCCCGGCGGGTGGGATGAGTGACATCGTAGAAGACGTTGGCCGCCGGAACCCGGTCCGGCATCCCTGTATCCTGGACGCAGTTGGCCGGCCGCCAGGGGAAGTCCACATAGTGGGCGTTGGTCTCCAGAAGAGCGTGCTGCATGTGGTACTTGTGCAACAAGACGGTGCCCTTCTTGTCGCATAGGGCGGCGAACTGCTCCAGGCGTGAGAAGTACCAGGGGTCGAAGGCGGTCAGATCGTACCTGGGCAACCCGTCCCAGGCAGTGCCCTGCTCCGACCGGGCCCACGGCTGCTGCAGGAAGGGAGGCTGCACGTGGGCGTCGCCGCGCGGCCCCTCATCGTGGGCGTCACGGCGCCGGTCGTACCACAGGCCGTAGTTATGCTCGAAGCCGGGATAGCCGAACTGAAGCATGGCGTCGGTGAGCTTGTCGAGGTCCTCGGTGCGGTTGGGGCGTACATCGCCCTGAGGGTCACCTACGGAACGGCGCGTCAGATTGGGCCGCATGCCCGCCCGCCACCAGCCGTTGTGCTGCACCCACCCCCAGATCGCCTTCCCATCGTGCGAGAGCCGGCCGCCCTGGACCTCCAGCCTGTCGGCCCATGCGGTGGCCCACAGGCCGGCCAGTGCCAGTGCCAGCAGCGTCGCTGTCTGTCCCATCCGGGGAGCTCCTGTCCGCGACATGTGGTCCGGACCACCTTCGCAGTGCCGCACGCAGCCACCTTCCGAGTCTTTGCGCCAAGAACCGACGGAGGGCACCCCACGCCGGGGTGCCCTCTGCCACGTGCCCTGTGTCCTGTACGGCCCGTGTGGGCTACTGCGCGCCCACGGCGCAGCCGGCGCCGGCTCCGCACCCGCCTGCCTTCATTCCCCGCCCCATGGGACAGCCGCCCGCCGCCGGTGCTCCGGCTGCGCCGCAGCCGGCAACCGCCCCGCTCTGGCCTGCCCGTAGAGACTTGTGCATCAGCGTCATCTTACCGGCGATCCCGCGGATCTCGTCGGCCTTGGTTTTCAGCGCCCCCTCGTCCGGCTTCTCGGCCCCCAGGAGCGTGTAGTACTCCCACACCGCCCTGTGGCGCTTGAGCATGAGACCCTCTAGCTCCTGCCAAGCCTTGGTGCTCTCCGGCGTCACCTTGATGGCCGCACCCATAGCACCGGCACCCGCCCGGGGGCAGTCCGCCGTGCAGTCGGCACACTTCTCGCAGCCGGCGCAGTTCTCGCAGTCGGCACACTTCTCGCAGTCGGCGCACTTGTCGCACTTGTCGCAGTTGGCGCACTTGTCGCAGTTGGCGCACTTGTCGCAGTCGGCGCACTTGGCCTTACGCGCCGCAGCGCACGGGTGCTCCCCGGTCGCAGCGTCCGGCGGCGCCTGGACGCCCTGCGCATGGGCCGGCCGCTCGCCGTCTATGGATGCGTTCAGGGCGATACCCAGACCGGCTATGACGAACACCGCGATCAGGCTCAGGTTACTCTTGCTCATCGGCACCCTCCGTTGGGTAGTGATGCGACGTATCGGTTGACGGTCTCGGGGCGGGATGTGTTCAGTTTTCTTGGAAAGCACTTGAAGGTATTATGTCAATGATACCGCCCCGGTAGCCGAGGCGCGGTAGGCCGCCCGGAGGACCTTCAGCACATAGAGTGCGTCGGTCTCGGTGGCGGGTGGCAAGGTTCGCTGCGTGGCGGCGGTGAGGAACCGGCGCAGGAAGCCCGCGGAGTAGCCCTCATCGCAGGGCGCGTCGGGCTCGACCCTGACCCAGCGGCGCGAGAGCCCGGCGTACTCCGGGTGTCCGGTGCGCAGGCGATAGCCCACGGGCTCCCGAGCGGGCCAGTACAACGATCCCGTACAGCCCTCAAAGGTCAGGCCCAGGTCCTGCTCCTCGTATCCGGCGAAGGGCTTGTGGCTGTAGCCGGCACGGACGACCCCCACCGCTCCGGAAGCCAGGCGGAGGAGGACGGCGGCGGTATCCTCCACATCGATGTCCTCCTTGCAGAGGGTGGCGACCATGGCGCTCACCTGCACCGCGGGACCCAGAAGGTACGCCAGCAGGTCGATCCAGTGGCAGCCGAGCCAGGCGAGGATCCCCCCGCCGGAGACCTCGTCATGGAAGAGCCAGCTTCGCGGGTCGCGCAGGGAGACCTGAGAGGTGATGAAACGGGCCTCGAAGGACCAGATGTCGCCCAGGATGCCACGGTCGATGAGCGCCTTGATCTCGCGGGTGATGGGCTCGCTGCGCCACGGGTAGCAGGGGCAGAAGTGGGCGCCACCGGCCTGCGCGGCCTGCGCGATCTGCTCCATCTCCTCCACCGTGCGGGCTCCGGGCTTGTCGGCGTAGACGTAGATGCCGGCCTCGAGGGCGCGGAGCGTCGCGGGGCCCGCCTCGCGGGTAGGGAGGAGGCAGACGATCGCGTCGACGCTGTGCGGTGCGAGCAAGGCTTCGACGCTCGTCACCGCCTCGGCCTTGTCCGAGCCCTCCACGACCTCCCGGGCCCTGGCGGGGTCCCGGTCAAACACAAGCAGGCGTGCGACTTCGGGGAGGTTCTCGAGAGCTTCGAGGTGACCGCCGGCATGGGGATGGTCGGTTCCCCAGACGCCGATACGAAGTGACATCACGGGCCTCCTGTGCTCCTATGGGTGACTTGCGACACCATATGGCACAGATGATGGTGGCGTCAACGTCTATCTGCGGACAGACGGCGAAAGAGCCCGGCGGCAGGGCCGGGCTCTTGGGCTGCAGACTTCGTCGGCTCGATGAGACGGGTCTATCTGTAGATGTCGCTGAAGGAGGATGAGCGGCCACCCGTTCGGGTCCCCGAGCTGCGATTGGTACCGTAGCTGGAGGTGTCGTAGTCGCCGCGTCCGCCGGTCCTGGCTCCGCTTCCGTAGCCGTAGCCGGAGCCGGTGCCGCCACCTGTGCGTCCGCCGCCGGCGGTGGTGTTGTAGATGACGGAGCCGCCGAATATGTCGGCGACCAGCGCCGGATCGATCCGATGAAGCTCGAGCACCGTGTAGTTCCTGGGCGTAACGATGGGAGCGACCTGCCGCTGCACCTGCCCTGTGGCCTGCCGCGGGGCTCGCCTTTGCCCGACGCCCTGGGCGACGGCGGGTATTGACAGAACAAGTGCGAAGAAGATGGCAATAGCGCCGCGGAGTCTCATGATAGCTGCCCCCTCTTTGTAGTGTGCGCTCAGGGGTGTGGACGTCTGCCAGAGCCCGGGGGTTCACTGGGGGCTTGGCCCATGGTCTACTGTCGGTGGAAAAGGCCAAGCCGGCCGAGTGTCGGCCGGCTTGGCGTACAAGGCGTTTTGTGACTGCGTTGGCGTCAGATTTCGCCGCGGTCTGGTCGATGCGGCTGTGCTACTTCGTCTGCTGTGATGCCCGGTCTCGCGTTCCCTTGAGGCTACCCCTGACCATGGGCAACGAAGGGTGCGGCGATGAGCGATGAGTCGATGATCGCTACTGTGTCTGTAGTCCCCTCAGGGAAACCGTTCGGGGGAGTGGACGGCCCCCGGGGACTTGGCCGCGCAACACCGTCACGTGGGCCGAGTGGTTCAGACGGGGCTAGTGTTTGTTACGCCGGAAGGAGGGAGGGTGAGGCCTTCCTGAGCGTCGCCTACAACCTTGTAAGGGAGGCCTAGCCCCGCCTGCTCGACTCACATTATATGACGTATGCGACGGTCGGAATGTTCCATGGTTTCGCGAAAAAAAGGCAGGGGAGCTTCGTTCCCGGTCAGCGCCGGTGCAGTCGGCCTACCAGGGCGACCAGATCGTGCAGCTCGAAGGGCTTCTGCAGGCACTCGGCGGCGCCCAACTGGAAAAGCTCCGGGGCCAGGGACTGCTGGTCCATGCCGGTGATGACCACGACGGGAGGCGGGTCTTCAATCTTGTGAGCGGCGCCCAGAACGGCCCTGCCGCCGCCTCCGGGCATCATGAGATCGGAGATGACCACATCGACCCGGTGTGTCTGCAGGATACTCAAGGCCTCCTCGGTGGAGGCGGCCTGAAGCACCTCGCAGCCGGCATGACGCAGGGCGACCGCCAGGCTCCTGCGCAGGGGGCGGTCGTCCTCGGCGAGCAGGACTACACCGTCCAGGGCGGCGGCCGGAGCCACGGGCTCCGGGAGTGGAGGGGAGCCGTTCCAGGGGGTGGTGGTCTCGGCGGGCAGGCGCAGCTCGAAGACCGTGCCCTGCCCCACGGTGCTGCGCACCGAGAGGGTACCGCCATGGGCGGCGACGATCTCGGAGGACACTGAAAGGCCTAGGCCCGTGCCGGTGCCGGCCTCCTCCGTCTCCGCGGACCAGGTGGTGAAGAACGGCTCGAAGACGTGGGGCAGGTGCTCGGGAGCGATACCCAGCCCGGTGTCGCTCACGCGGACGACGATCTGCGCCGCCCCACCGGGCTCGAGTTCCGTGGTGGCGTCCACCGAAAGCAGGCCACCTTCGGGCATGGCTCGGCAGGCGTTGAGGAAGAGGTTGAGGAACACCTGTTGCAGTTGGCCCGCATCGGCACTGACGGCCACGCCCCGGGTATGATCGCTCAGACGCCGGGTGACGTGGCCCAACTCCAACTGCTGGGCCACCATGGCCAGGGCATCACCGATGGGGCGAGAGATCTCGATGGGCTCGCGCCTGGGTTGCACCGGGCGCGCGAAGCCCATGAGGCTGCGGCAGATCTCGGCGCCGCGGCCGGCTCCGGCCAGCACCGTGGCGATCAGCTCCTGCAGGTCGGCGGGGTCGTCGGTGATCTGGGCGGCCTGGGCTCCGGCCCGAGTGGCGGCCAGGATGTTGTTGAACTCGTGGGCCACACCGGCCGCCAGTTGGCCCACCACGGCCAGGCGCTCGGTGTGCTGAGCGCGTACCCGCTCGCTGACATCCCTGACGACACCGCGGTAGCCGGAGACCCGCCCATCGCCGCTACGGATGGCGGCGACACTGATCTCGCACGGTATCTCCGAGCCGTCCTTGCGCCTGATACTGAACTCCTCGACGGCGGTCGTGAACTGCCGCTCAACCCTGCGCGCGAACTGCCGGGCCCGCTGCTGGTCCCCCGGCCTGAGCAGGTCGGACAGACTCAGGCCACGCTCGATGTCCTCCAGACTGTAGCCCAGCGTCTGCATGGCGCTGCGGTTGGCGTACACGAAGCGGAAGGATGGGTCTGCCTCGTAGACCATCTCCGGGAGCAGGTCACTCATCTCCCGGAAGCGTCGTTCGCTCCTGTGCAGGGCCTGCTCGGCCCGGTGACGACGCAGGGCGGTACCCAGCTCGGTGGCGGCGCCGTTGAGGGCATTCCGCGCCGCCTGGGGCAGACGACGGTTACTGACGGATGTGCCGACCAGCAGTACGCCCACAGGACCGTCGGGCGAGAGGATGGGCACCACGAAGGCGTCCTGCAGGCCTGCGCGCGCGATCCAGTCGGAGACGCCCTCGTGGGATGCGGCCAGGTCGCGCAAGGAGAGCACCCCTCGGGCGGCCACGGCCGCCCGTGCCTGCGGACTGTCGACGGCCAGAGTCGACAGCTCGCCGGCGAGATGGCGAAGCGCGCCGGTGCAGTGGCGCAGCACGAACTGCCCGCCCTGGTCGTCGATGAGGAAGGCGGCTCCGCCCTCCAGACCCGAGAGCTGCAGGGCCGCGGCCAGGGCGTGGGCCACCAGTTGGTCCTCGTCCTCGGCCTCTCCGAGGGCCACGGCCAGCGAGTGCAGGACGTCGGCCTCTTGAGCCCGTCTGCTCACCGCCTCGAGAGCGAAGGCGCGGTCCAGCGCCGGTGCCGCGGCATCGGCGGTCCTCCTCAGCAACTCCAGGTCCGCGGCGTCGTAGCGTGTGGGTGTGTAGGACTGGGCCGAGATGATCCCGATCACGCGTCGGGGGCTGCCCACCGGGACGAACATCAGGCATCGCGAAGGGCGGTCTGTGTCGCCGAACCGCTCCGTGCCCCGCTCGTCGTCGATGATCTCGTGGTCGATCAGTGAGGGGCGCCCGGCCCACAGTTGCCGGTCGTGGTAGCTTTCCGCGGCGAGACTCCAGCTGCATCCGGGGAACCGTCGCCGTTCCCCGGCCACCGTGTCCACGAAGTACGGGGCCGTGAACTCCTCCTCATCCGGTCTGCGGACCGCGAAGTAGAACGCGTCCCACCCCAGCAGGCGCAGGCTCACCTCCTGTACGCTCTCGACGATCGACTGGATGTCGGGCTCTCCGACCAGTTCGAGAGCCAGTTGCTCCAGAGCGCGCCGCTCGCCCTCCGTCCGCGTTCGCTCCATGGCGGCACTCACCGCCTGCGCGACGCCCCCCAGGAGGCCGATCTCCTCAGGCGTCAGAGAGAAGCCCTCTTCCGCCGTGTCCAGGACGATCGCTCCGCGCCACCGGCCCCTCACGTGGAGCGGCAGCACGGCGACCCAGCGGACCGCGGCTTGCGTCAGGATCTCGCGCTGTGCGGCCGGGAGTTGCTCCACGGTGCCCCAGATCGCGCCGCCGGTGGACAGCGTCTCCGCCCACGGCCGCAGAGCCGGGCAGGACCATTGTACCGGTCCCGATTCGATCGCGGACGGCAGCGCACCGCCTTCTGCAGACAGCGACTCGAAGCGGAAGTGGCCCACCACCGTGCCATCGGGCTCCAGGGCGTTCTCCACCAGATAGCACCGTTGCGCGCGTGCCGCCTGGCGCAGCCGCTGCAGGACCTGCGGTACCGACACCTGATAGTCATCGCTGTGAAGCAGATCCGCCGATGACTCGGCCACACACTCCAGATACCGCTCCCGCCGCTGCAGCGTCTCGCCTGCCACTCGCTGCTCTTCCTCGGCGCCCAGGGCGGCCGAGATCACCGAGAGGATTGCGGTCTGCTCCCGGCTGAGGTCTCGCCTCTGACGATAGCCGACACACAGCGCCCCCACCGTGCGCCCCCGAGCTCTCACCGCTCGCGCGGCGCAGGTGTCCAGGCCGAGGGGGCACAGCGGCGGGTCGGAGGACGCGTACTCCGCCGCCCCCGGTCCCTGGACCGGCACCGTTCCGTCGGCATCCTGCGCGATTGCGTCGTGGAACACACGGCAGCGGGCGCGGTCCGCGGGGCTGAGGTCCGGAGGTGCCGCGCGGCCTCCCGCAAACCAGGCCATGCCGTCGTGCGCCCGGCTGTAGAACGCACTGTCGGCCCCCAGCAACTCGCCGCAGGTGTCCGTGAGGCGCTGGATGTTCTCACCGGGGTCCGGCCCGAGACCGGACAGGCACGCCACCAGCCTGCCCAGGCTTTGGGGGCTCACGGATGCCAGGGCGCCCGCCAGATCGCCGATCCGGTGGTCCTCGTTACCCGCCTCGGCCATCACCCGGCGCCTCCCTGGAGGGCTTGTGTGCTGTCGGCTCTGGACGGTGTCTTGCCCGCCTCTTGCTCTCCACCGCGCAAGCGGCCGTCATGCCCCGTCGTTCGCCGTCCCTGGCCCCTCCCCCTGCCCCCGTCCGGGAGAACCGTCGTCGCGAGCGAACCGGAGAGCCGGCCTGCCCATTCCGGCCGGATGGTGGCTCTCATTCGCCGGTGCCTCATTCGCCGGTTGACGGCGGTCGGAGTCTGGTCTACTGTGTCTGCTGTCGCGCCGCCCGGCGGCACGCACAATCGCTGCACACCTGGAGGGACTGACCTTGCAGTACCGACAGATTGGAGACACCGGCATCACCGTGTCGGCCCTTGGCTTTGGCACCATGCGCTTCAAGGGCCCGGAGAACGCGGCCGAGATCATCCACCGCGGCGTCGAGTTGGGGATCAACTACTTCGACATCGGTTCGGCCTACAGCTTCAAGTCGTTCGACGAGAACGCCGAGGTCTGGACGGGGGCGGCGATCGAGGGGATTGCCCGGGAGCAGATGGTGCTGTCCGCCAAGGCCCAGCCTCGGGCCGGAGAGGCCAAGGTCGATCGCGGCCTGGGCATCGGCACCCGGGACGACATGTGGCACTGCATAGAGAACTCCCTCAAGCGCGTCGGAGTGGAGTGGTTCGACTTCTACCAGCTCTGGGACATGAGCCAGGAGGAGCACTTCCAGGCCGCCTGCGTCGGTGAGGACACCCCCCTGGCGGCTCTACGCGAGGCCAGGGAGCAGGGCCTGATCAGGCACCTGGGGTTCACCACTCACGGCAAGGCCGCCGATGTCGTGCGCTGGCTGGAGGCCGTACCGGATTTCAAGTTCATCACCGTCTACTACAACTTCAACGACCGGGCGCCGGAGGAGGCGCTCCAGTACGCCTACGAGCACGGAGTCGGCGCCGCGATCATGGGTCCATTGCGCGGCGGGCTGCTGGTAGGGCAGTCCGAGGCCTTCTCCAGGGCCCTGCCGGAGTTCGCCGGCATGCCGGTGCAGGAGATCGCGTTCCGCTTCCTGCTGGGCTCTCCGGCGGTGAGCACGATCCTGTCGGGCATGAACGAGATCGCGCACCTGGAGCAGAACGCGGCGGTCGCGGACCTGCCGGACCCCATGAGCCAGGAGCAGCGGGAGCGGTTCAGCGAGGCCTTCTTGGAGTTCACCAGCGGCGAGCCGCTGTGCACCGGCTGCAACTACTGCGCAGGCTCCTGCCCCCAGGGGCTGCCGGTGGCCCATGCCATGGCACTGTACCAGTTGCACGAGGTGTTCGGCATGGCCAGCGCGAGGAAGATGCTGCTGGCGGCCCGAAGCCACGAGCGCGCCGATCCGCACAAGTGCACCGCCTGCGGCGCCTGTGTGGAGAAGTGCCCACAGAAGCTGCCCATCCCGGACCGCATGGCGAAGCTGGCCCAGCTCATCGACGAGCTGCCGGCGGAGCAATAGCCCACGGCGGACGGCTCTTGGCGTACCATCGGTACGTCCGGCCTGCGCCGCGGGCCGGACGTACTTCCTCTTGGGATGTCGCCCGGTGTCCATCAGGAGGCCGATCGCCCGGCCACTCGGGGCGCCGTGGTCCGGCGCGCTCTGCTGACCCTCGACGGTGGCGCCTCACTCGGTGTCGACCCTCGCGCCCCGCGCCGAGCTTGCGATGGCGCCGAAGACCATGCAAAGCGACTTGATGTTGTCGTGGCATTCGGTCTGCGGTCTCTCGCCGGTGCGCAGGAACCGCAGCATCTCGCGCAGGGCTCCGTGCATGCCGGTGAACTCCAGGGGAGAGGGCACGACGGGCAGGTCGGCCAGCGGCCGATGGAAACCCTCGCTCCCCGCCACGACCTGGCCGTGAGGGTCCTGGTCGTGGTCGTAGACCAGGGTCCCGCTCTCGCCCACGATCCGCCAGTCGCCGTTCCAGCTCGTGTGGCACCCCTCGGCGCACCAACTTCCGCGGTATGTGAACACGACGCCGTCGGACATCTCGAAGATGCAGCTTGCCGCCACATCGCCCCTGTACCACGATCCCCGCGGGTTGAACTCCAGGGCGTAGACGGCCAGCGGATCGATCGCGGCCATGAAGCGCGCCAGATCGAAGTGGTGGATTGCCATGTCCAGGATGAGCGGACTGGGCATCCCATCACGGAAACCGCCGAAGTGGGCGCCGAGGTAGAAGTCGCAGTTGACCGTGGTGACCCGGCCCAGAGCTCCGGAGGCCACGGTACGACGGATGGCGTCGTGGCGGCTATCCCAGCGCCTGGACTGGCTGACCATGTATACCTTCCCGCTGTCCTCGGAGGCCTGCACCTGCCGCCGGGCCTCCTGCATACTGCAGGCCATGGGCTTTTCGCCGATCACGTGGCAGCCGGCACGCAGGGCGGTGCAGGTGACCTCACAGTGGGCCTCGGGGACGGTGAGGTCCACCACGAAGTCGGGTCTGGTGCGGGCCAGGGCTGTCGCCAGGTCGTCGGAGGCCTCGGCCGGCAGGCCGTACTTGTCGATCTGTGCTCTCGCCACGTCCGGGCGAAGGTCGACCACGGCGGCAATCTCAACCTGTTCGTGCAGCAGCGGTGGGAACCATGCATTGGAGATCCCCCCGGCCCCGACGACCACAGCGCGCTCAGACACGGTGCTAAGCTCCCTTCAGCACATCACATTGCTCCAACGGATAACGATCGCTGCCGGGGCCGATGGCGGCGGGCCGGCGGGGGCCTGTGGGCGAAGGGGGCGGTGCTCCTCCGGGCGTCTGCAGCCGCCCTGCGGAGGGCTCACCCGGGCCTCAGTACCCCGTACTCCACCCGGCTTTGCGCACCTCTGAGCGTCTCCTGCACCCCCAGCATGTCCCAAAGCCCCGTGCCCCTGCGCTGTTTGATGACCACCGCCCGCCTCGCGACGCGCAACGCCTGCCGCGAAGCTTCGACGGTCAGACCGGCCGATTCCCCCACCGCCCGCACCGGCGCCATGCTCTGGGACTTCTCCACCGGGTCGTGGAAGATGGGGTCGAAGTAGACCACATCGAAGGCAGCGTCCTCGCAGGTGGGCAGGAACTGGTTGTAGTCGGCACAGCGGGCGTCCACGCGGCGCATCAGGGCGGTGAAGGCGTCGCTCACGTAATGCGAGTTCCTGAGGCCCTCGATGGTGAGGTGGGCGATCACGGGGACCTTCTCGATGGCCACGACGTGGCCCGTGTGGCCCACGACGTGGGTGCAGATGATGGCATCGGCGCCTCGGCCCATGGTGCAGTCCAGCACCCGATCGCCCGTTGCCAGCTCCATGGCGGCCACCATGTGATCGGGGCTGCCCTCGTTGATGTTGCGGATCCGCACCGAGGCGAGGTTGGGGTGGAAGAACAGCTCCACCCCGGCCGCGGGCTCGTAGTATGTCTCGCGCCGGACCTGGATGACGAGCGCTCCGCGCACGTTCTCCTCCTGGCAAAGCACGGGCAACGAGCGGCCGCGGCGCTCGACGACAGGCGCCTGCAGCAGACGTGCCCAGTACCGGGCGCGGGCAAGGTTGTCCTCGCTTGGCTTGCGCGCTGTGGTGATGACGAGATCGGCCATGGGCTTTGGGCGCTAAGCCTCCGTTCCGTCGGAGGCCGGCAGGAAGGGGAACAGCACCGGGATCTCCTCCTCCGAGAGCCCGCGGCCGTACTCGGAGAGGCTGATGCTCTCGGCGGTGCGGATGCCGGCCGCCCTCTTCTTCCCATACCACTTCTCCAGCGTGGGGCGCACATCATCGGCCAGCGCGCCGAAGCGCCTGTGGAGGCTTTCAGCCAGCCAGGCGCGGCGGTCGGCATCGGCCTGCGGCACCTGGTCCAGTCGGCCGCCGTTGAAGGGCAGCCACTCGTAGAATTGGGAAGCATGGCAGTGAACCATGTCGATCTTTCTCTCGAACACATCGTCCGTGTCGATGGCGATGCTCGGTACGTAGGGGTTGGGGAGCTTGAAGCTGTCGTACAGGTAGCCCAGCACGGGTGCGCGCTCCAGATGGGGGGTGAGGGGAGCCACATTGGGCACCGTCACTGTGTAGGCGGCATCCTGAACCAGCACTCCCACCGCCCGGTGGTCGGGATGGTAGTCATTGGCCCGGTGGCACAGGACCAGGTCGGCGCGGAACCGGCGCATGATCTGGATCACCAGCTTGCGCATGTAGACGTTGGGCTCCAGCTCGCCGTTGTGGATGTCGAGGACCTCGTATCGCACATCGGCGATGCGTCCGGATGCCTGGGCCTCCTCATTGCGCCTGCGCGCCAGCGGGCCGCCGCCCATGGAGTAGTGCCCCGTGTCGCCATTGGTCATGGAGACGAATTTCACGTTGTGTCCCAGGGCCCGGTACTTCATGGCCGTGCCGCCGAAGCGCAGGTCGCAGTCATCCGGGTGGGCGCCGAAGACCAGCACATTGAGCGGGCGGGACGGCAGGCCATCGGGGGAGCTATGGCCGGACATGGGCGTTCACTTCCTCACCGGACTGCAGGGTGCAAGACGAGAAGAGACTGTTCGCTACAGGGGGACGACGGACCTCTTGAGGGGGGAGTGACAAGCCCCGCGCGGCGCGGGCAGGAGGAGGGAGTATCCTGCCCGCGCCGCGCGGAAGCTGTGCGACATTTCAGGCGACCTCGACGCACTCGTCCGGCAGCGGGTCCTCCGCGGGCAGCCCCACGATGGGGGCGCACCGCTTGCGGATCTGCTTGACGTGGTACGCCACGTTGGCCGAGCTGCAGCCCAGGTGGGCCGCCACCTCACGCCAGGTCTCGCCCTCCAGCAGACGGTCGAGGACGACTTGCTGGGTGTCCGACAGTGAGTCAGAGACCTGCGACAGGAGGGCTCTCTCCGTGACGCGGGGAGCCACATCCGCCGTCTCATCCGCCAGTGGGTGCGCCTCGGCATCCGAGCAGCGGCGCCGTCGCGACCACTTGACATAGTCCAGGATCCGCCATCGTGCGCGCTTGAGCAGATAGTGCTCGGGCTCACCGATGGACGTGTTCGTCACATCCAGGGCCTGGAACACGGCGCACCAGGCCTCGCCCAGCAGGTCGTCATAGTCCTCCTGGCAGCAGCGGGCGTAGTGCCGGGCCATGGCACTGAGCCGGGGACTGAGGGCAGTGGCGAGCTGCCGGCGGGCCGCCAGGTCGCCTGTTTGCGCGAGCCCTATTAGGATTCTCAACTTCAACCCTCCCGACGGGTAGCAGAAAGTAAAACGGCCACGAGCTTGGATAGCTCGTGGCCGTTGAGTAGCGAACGGGAGGTGCTTGGTGACCTCTTAGGTGCGTCCCGGAGGCAACAGGGGGTGCACCCACCACGAGCGAACCGGCTTATCGGTAATGTCTACGTACGCAGAGTAGGCTTGCGGCGCCTTGAGAGACTTGCACGGATCGACGGCATCTGGGCCGGTAGTGCCTGCGGCAATGGCGGCAAGCCCAACAAGGACCGACTGGAGCAGCACCTGCAGGGCCGCGAAGCGACCGCCGGTAAAGGCGAGCCATCCGCTCTGGGTCACGGGAGACATGTGCATCATCCGGTTCCTCACTGTAGTGGCACCCCCTTTCATGGTTTGGATCGCGAGCCGGCAGAACAAACAGCACCCCGCGCGGCTCCGTTATACGACGGCAGTATAGTCTATGTACCGCTGCGTGCTAAGGAAGGTTCAGATCTTTTTCCGGCATCCGACCGGGCTGATCCAGACTGCGCGGCACCGGCGCCGTACCGCCCTGTTAGGAGGCGGCGACCTTGGACACGATCTCCATGGTGTCGCGAGCGATGGTGAGCTCTTCATTCGTGGGGATCACCAGGACAGACGAAGAGGCTCCGCGGCCCGAGATATCGCTCACGGCACGGGTCTTGTCCACGGACTGGTTGGCCTCCGGGGCGATTGAGAGGCCCAAGAAGGCCAGATTGCGGCACACGCGCTCGCGCACGAGGGGCTCATTCTCGCCGATTCCGGCGGTGAACACGAGGGCGTCGACGCCACCGAGGGCCGCGGCGTAGGAGCCCACGTACTTGATGATACGGTAGCAGAACACGTCGATGGCCGCGGCGGCCCTGGGGTTGCCGGCCTCCGCGGCGGCCTTGACGTCGCGCATGTCGCTACTCACGCCGGAGATCCCCAGCAGACCGCTGTTCTTGTTGAGAATGCGGTCCACTTCCCTGGCTCCCACGTTCATCTGCTCCATGAGGGAGGGGACGATCGCCGGGTCCAGATCGCCGCAGCGCGTGCCCATCAGGAGACCCTCGAGCGGGGTGAGGCCCATGGTCGTATCCACGGACCGGCCCCCCTTGACGGCGGCCATGCTGGAGCCATTGCCCAGGTGGCAGGTGACGACTCGCTGCTGCTCGACCGGGATCCCTCGTTGCTCCGCCAGCCACTCGCCGGCCTGCATCGAGACGTAACGGTGCGAGGTGCCGTGGAAGCCGTAGCGCCGGATGCCCTTGTCCAGATAGTACTCATAGGGCAGACCATAGAGGTAGGCCCATTCGGGCATGGTCTGGTGGAAGGCCGTGTCGAAGACCGCTATCTGAGGCACGCCGGGGAGACTCTGAGTGCAGGCGCGGATTCCCTGGAGGTTCGCGGGGTTGTGAAGGGGCGCCAGCTCGGCGCACTCCTCGATCGCGTCGATCACGTCGGAGTTGATCATGACCGACTCGGAGAATCGTTCGGCTCCATGGACGACGCGGTGACCGACGGCGGCGATCTCCTGCAGCGAGTCGATCACTCCGTGCTCGGGGGAGACGAGGGCCTCCAGCACAAGGCCCATCGCGGCGGTGTGGTCAGGCATGGGCTCTTCCGCGAGATACTCGGGCTTGCCCACGGGGCGGTGTTTGAGAATGGCCTTGTCTCCCGCACCGACCGCGACGCGGTCGGCGACACCGTCGGCGAGCGCGGCATCCCGGCTCATGTCAAAGACCTTGTACTTCAGCGACGAGCTCCCACAGTTGATCACGAGGACTATCACGTGGCACGACTCCTGTATTGCACCGATCGGCGATCGGCTCGATTATGCTGCTCGCCCGGAGGGCGTCCAGAACAGGGATGGTGGTGGGCGGCGACGGCAGGCCGGAGCTTCTCGCGGTGGTCCGGCCGCCGCTGTCGCTGATGGCTCGAGGCCTGCGTGCGCCCCGGTGGGCATCGGCGGCCTCAGTTGGGTGTATCGACACGACCGGCGCTTGGCTTGAGCGCAGGAGAAAGGGCGCCCTCAGTCTGAAAGGCCGGTGGGCCGCAGCTCGGTCCGTGAGTCCGAACGCCCCTCAGCACCCTCGGCGCGTGCCGGGGGCTGGGGCGCGATGAGAGCCTTCTTGGCCTTGTCCAGGGTGGCGTGAGTCCGGGTGATGTAGTTTTCGAGGCGCTCGATGACTCCGCGTGCCCATGCCTCGGCCTCGGCGCGAATGGCGTCCGCCTCGATCTGCGCGTCGCGCAGGATCTCCGCTGAGCGGCGTTCCGACTGCTTGACCAGCTCGTCATTGGAGATCAGGAGCTGAGCCTGCTCGCGGGCGGCCTCCAGAATCTTCGCCCGCTCCTCATGGGCCTCACGCACGATCTTGTCCCGGTCGCGCGCCACCTGATTGGCAGTGGTCAGCTCGTCCGGAAGGCTGGAGCGCAACTCCTTGACCAGCCCGTAGAGCTCCTCGGCGTCGATGACGGTCTTGCCCCAGAGGAAGAAGAAGACCCTGGAGTACCAGCGGCGTTCCCCCTCGGCGGCCATATCTTCTAGTTCGTGGATGATGCCAAGTGTCTCCATGGCAGCGCCTCCGGTCGCCGCACGTGCCCAACGGCTCGCCCCGGCGGGCCGAGGCGAGTGGGAACGAGTGGGCTCAAGAGTGAAAGTCCGCCTACGCCTCGGTGGACGAGTGCATGTCTCGGCTCTTGTCGTCGAGCATCCGCAGGGCGAGCGGGGTCACGAAACGGGAGATGTCCCCGCCCAGTTGGTGCACGTGCTTGAGCAGGCTGGAGCTCAGGAAAGCGTACTGTGGACGGGCGATGAGCAGGACGGTCTCCACTTCCGGGGCCAAGGTGCTGTTCATGGCGCCCATCATCGCCTCGCGTTCCAGGTCGGAGGAGTCCCTGACTCCCTTGACCATGACCCGCGCACCGCGCGTAACAATGTACTCTACCACAAGTCCGCCGAAGCTATCCACGGAAATGTTCGGTAGGTGCTCGCAGGCGTCCCGGACCATCTCTACACGCTCTTGGAGACTGAACGTGTGACGCTTCTCTGCGTCTCTTGCCACGGCCACAATGACGCAGTCAAAGAGGGCCGCGGCCCGGGTGGCTATGTCCAGATGGCCGCGGGTGAAGGGGTCGAAGCTCCCGGGATAGACCGCGATGGCCAAGATCGTACCTGCCGTCGGCGCCGCCGGGGAGCATTCCCGCTCTACGGCGCGCTATCAGTGTAGAACCGAACCTCGGTATCGCCGAACCGCTTGAGCCGGGATGGCTCCGGAAGCCCGACGAGCCGGTGGCGCGCACCGTATTGTACCACGACAATCCCGTGTTGTGCCACTCCTTCGCGGTCCACCACCAGCCGTCTGGCGAAGGGCGCAAATCCCGGCAGATCGTAGGGCGGATCGGCGAAGACCACGTCAAACGGCCCGTGCTCCTGGACAAGAGCAGCCCACACCCTCTCGGCCTTGCCCAACGCCACTGCGGCCCTGTCCGCCAGGCCCGTGGTGCCCAGGTTCTCGCGCAGGGTGGCTACACAGCGCCGGTCGGCTTCCACAAACAGGCAAGAGGCCGCCCCGCGGCTGAGCGCCTCGATGCCGACGCTCCCGCTCCCTGCGTAGAGGTCGGCGAAGCGCGCCTCGGCGGTACAGTCGCACAGGCTGGAGAACAGCGCCTCCCGCATGGCATCGGTTGTAGGCCTGATTCGCGCTCCGCGCGGGAACTTGAGCGGGACAGACCGGGCGGTACCGGCGATGACTCGCAAGGCTGAAGCCCTCCATGGGCCGCTCCGGGAGGTCCTCCCCCGGGGAGAGTCCGTGCCGAGCTCTCAGGATGGGCGGCAGGCGCGGAACGAGGCCTCGCGCGCGTGCCGGTGGTTGTGTGATGGAGACCCGGCAACGGCCTCCGCGCGCCTGCAGGGCAGGACCGGGACGGGATCCTCGCCGCCGGGCGGGTCCCGGCGGACCGCAGCGGACCGTCCCGCAAGCGGGTCAAAGGCACCGCAGCGGCCTCGCCCCAGTCTGTCGCGGAGGTCTGCGCCACCGCGCGACGAACAGGGCCGGTTGTGGCCGGCAGGTGCGGCCCCGAGACGGTCTTTCGAGGCCGGCTCGGCGACAGACAGGATGCACCCTCGGGAGCCGCCGCAGCACCGCGGGCCGCGGACGCCCGGCCAGACGCGTCGCCCGAAGGCGCGGTCATCGGCCATGCCGCCGGCCCGGGCTCCGGAAGACGCGATACAGGAAGTGGTAAGATGTTGGCGACCGCGGTACAGATCGCGCGCCAGGCCGGCGAGCTGGCCTTGTCTCTCAGGGGGCAAGTTGCCTGTTCGGACAAGACCGACGGTACGTGGGTCACAGAAGCCGACCGGGCTTTGGAGGAGCTAATTCGTCATCGCCTGTCCGAGGCCTTCCCCGACCACGCAGTCTACGGCGAGGAGTTCGGCGGCGCCGGGCGGCTCGCCGACGGGCCCTGTTGGCTGCTGGATCCCATTGACGGCACGGTCAACTACGTGACCGGTCTCCCGAGCTGGGGAGTGTCCATCGGCCTGCTGTGGGACGGTGTCCCCGAGGTGGGCGTGTTCTACCTGCCGGTGACCGGCGAGCTGTTCGAGGCTCAGCGGGGCAGGGGCGCGCGCGTCAACGGCTGTGCGGTGAGGGTTGACGGCCGCGGCGCACCGGACCGCCACAGTCTGTGGGCCATGAACTCCGACGCACTCAAGCGCGTGGAGCTGCAGGTTCCCGGGATGCTGCGGAACCTGGGGTCCACGGCGGCCCACGGCTGCTACGTGGCTTCGGCGGGGGTGGTGGCCGCGGTGTTTGACCTGTGGCGGACGTGGGATGTGGCGGCGGCGTTCTGCATCGCCTCGGAGGCCGGGGCGGAGGCCCGGTACCTCGACGGCCGGCCCTTTGCCGGGCTGGGCGATCTTGCGCCCGACCACATCGGTGAGGCCCTGGCCGTGGGTCCAAAGTGGGCCGTGGAGGCCCTGTTGAGCGGCGCTCGTGTTCGCCGCGACCCGTAGCCGAGAGCACCTGTCGCCGGGCGCAACCGGGCGCAGCGCTAGTGACAGGTCCGGAGGCGGCATGCTATAATCAGGCCCTGAACGGGCGCCGCAGGCGTCCGTTGCTGCGATTTCGGCGGGTACCATGCGGTTCCCCGCCGCCATGCGGAGAGCGCAGTGCGGCTCAGGCAGATTGAGGCGGCTCTGGAACGGGTTTTCGAGGGTGCCTTCGCCCGCGTCGGGGGAGGGCGTCTGCATCCGCTGGAGGTGTTCGAGGCCCTCCGGCGGCGGATGGAGGAGGATCGGGCCATCAGCTCGGGCGGGGTGTACGTGCCCAACCGGCTGGTCGCTCATGTCGCCCCATCCGAGCTCGACTCCCTGGGCGGCCTCCGGGATCGGCTGGAGCAGGAACTGGCGGCCGGTCTGCAGGAGCAGTGCCGGAACAATGGCTGGCTGTACGGCCCCATGATCCTGGTGCGGTTCTGTGGCGACGACAGGGCGCACCCGGGGCGCGTGCGGGTCACCGCCGCGTACGATGAGCGCCCCCTGTCGGCTGCGGTGTGTGTGCAGGGCGGCCTGAGCGGCGGACAGACATACCCGGTGACGGACGGCGCCGTGCTGGGCAGGGCCCCCGAGTGTCAGCTTGTTGTGCCGACGCAGGGGATCTCGCGGCACCACTGCCGGTTCGACTGGGACTTCCTGGGGTACCGGATCAGCGACCTGGGCAGCACGAACGGCACCTTCGTCAATGGTGTGAGGGTGACCGACTACGTGTTGTGTCAAGATGACCTCATCGAGGTGGGTGGGGTGGGGCTGCGCTTCCACTACGATACCTCCTCGGGCTGGGCGCAGAACGCTGAGGACTGACGGCCGGGGAAGGCCGCCTTTCCTGCCCGCCAGAGGCTTGCTGCGCGGCCGAGGGGCGCGCAGACCACCGCCGAATATGTCGTCGGCCGTGGGTCGCGTTGTGTCCGCCTGCTCCCAAGGCGGCGGTTGGCCCCTCACACAGATAGACCGACCCGGAGAGACTTGTGGCTTCCGACACCGTGCTGCTGGTGGGTAAGATCGTCTTCGTATTGTCCCTGTATGGCTTCATCTACGCGGTATTCCGCGGGATGATGGCAGAGACGCGGCGGAGTACGCGCGTCCCGGCCGGGGGCAAGACCGGCGAGGCCCGCGGGTTCGCTCCGGGGCCGTCGCGTGCCGCCGGTACGCCGTCGAACGCCCCGCGGCCCGTGCCGCAACAGCCCATGGAGCTCAGGCCCCGCGGCGCCGGGAGTGCCGGCGCATCCAGCGAGAGCGTCACCCTGCGTCCCGCCCCGCCGCCTGCGCCCCTGCCGGGCGTCCCACAGCCGACGGTTCCCGTTGTGCCGCCGGCTGAGGTGGTGTCTCCGGCGGCCGTGGTGGAAGTAACGGAGGTGTCGCCTCCGCGGCCATCGCCGCCGCCTCCCCCTGCCGCCGAGAGCGTCGGGCCGTCGGAAGGCGCGAGGCTCGTTGTGCTCACATCACCCGAGGCGAGCCTCACTGTGGGCCAACGGATCGACGTTGCCGGAACGGTTCGGTTCGGCCGCGGCGAGGAGAACGATCTGGTGCTCAAGGACCGGTTCGTGTCCGGGCGGCACGCCGAGGTCGCCCGCAGCGGCAGCGGCTATGTACTGCGTGACCTGGGCAGCACCAACGGCACGTTCCGCAACGGTATGCGGATCCAGGGCGAATGTCCGCTGAGCGCCGGGGACAGGATTGGCATTGGCACCAGCGTATTCGCCTTTCACCAGGGCGCCTAGCGCCCCAGGGCCGGAGCACCGCCCGCCGACCGGCTATGCTATCTGCGTCCTGCGTGAGTTGGGCGCCGGAACTTCTCCCTCATGAGCGTTTCCCGTCGTCGAGAGATCGTGCTGCTGTGTGTGGCGGCACTCATCACCGCACTGGGCATGGCTCTGGTCTGCATCGCCATGCACTATGAGCTCGTGCGCGCCACCCGGGGCATCGCTCTGATGGCGGTCCTGCTGGGCTGCTCGCTACTCATGGACCTGGCGGGCTCCGGGCGCGATCGCTCGCTTCTGCCCATCGTTGCCATGATCAGCGGCATTGGCATCGTCCTGCTGTGGCGGCTGGACCCGCTGCACGCCTCCAAGCAGATCGTCTGGATGATGATCGGCAGCGGCCTGATGCTGGCCACATACGTGGCCATCGTCGACGTGCGCGACCTGCGGGGGCTCAAGTACGTGTCGGGGGTGACGGCGGCGCTCCTGCTGTTGGCAACGATGATCTGGGGTTACGAGGTCAATGGCGCCAAGCTGTGGCTGAACCTGGGGTTCGTCAGAGTGCAGCCCGGGGAGGTGGCCAAGATCCTCATGGCGGTCTTCCTGGCCGCCTACACCGCCCAGCGTGGAGAGATCATGGGGCAGGTGGGGCGAGACCGTCTGGGGCTGCGTCTGGTGGAGTTGAGGTACCTGGGGCCCATCGCCGTTGTGGTCGTGTTCTGTCTGGCGATCTTCGTCACCCAGCGCGACCTGGGTGCCGCGGTGCTGTTCTTCGGTCTCGCAGTGGCCATGATGTACCTGGGCACCGGTCGGCGCGCCTACGCGCTGGTGGGACTGGCCGCCTTCGCCGGCGGCGCGCTGCTGGCGACGGAGATGTTCCCCCACGTACACCGGCGCATGCTGGGTTGGCTGGACCCCTGGAGCGACCCGACCAATGCCGGGATGCAGGCCTTGCAGGGGATGTTTGCTCTCGCCGAGGGCGGCCTGTTGGGTACCGGGCTGGGGCAGGGCATGCCCCTGAAGATTCCGGAAGTCACCACCGACCTGATCTTCGGCGCCGTCGGCGAGGAACTGGGACTGATCGGCACCTGCGGGCTGCTGATCCTGTACGCCATGGCGGTGTATACGGGCTTTTCCATCGCGTGGCGTTCGCGAGATCGCTTCGGGATGCTGCTGGCCGCGGGGTTGACCACGATGTTTGGGTTGCAGGCCCTGGTCATCGTCGGCGGCGTCATCCGCGCTGTGCCCCTGACGGGGATCACTCTACCCTTTGTGAGCTATGGAGGAACCTCGGTGGTGGTGAACTACATCGCTGTGGGCCTCCTGCTGGCCGTGTCCAGAGACTGCGCGGGGCCGGGGCGCCGGGCCCCTGATGGCCATGGGTAACCTGACTGAGCTGCGAGCCAGTGTGGCCGTCCTGTGCCGGGCCTTTCTCATCGTGTTCGCCGCGATGGCGCTGATGCTTGCTTACTGGCAGGTCGTGCAGGCGCCCATGCTCAGGTCCTCGACCTACAACCCCCGTGCCCACGAGCGCGCCAAGACCGCGAACCCCGGCAGTCTGCTGGCCGCCGACGGCGAGCCGATCCTGCAGGGCGAGCGAACGAACCGCGGCGCCGTGCTGACCTACGCCGACCCGGTGGCCTACTGTCACCTCACCGGCTACAACTCACGGACCGGGCTGCAGAAGTCGCTACACCACGCGCTCTACGGGCTGGGGCGGTACGAGAACCCCGTGACGGAGCTGCTGGGAGGCCGGCCGCAGGGCTGCAAGATCACCCTCACCATCTCGGCACGGGCCCAGAAGCTCGCCGCGGAGCTGATGCACCGCAAGTCCGGGGCGGTGGTGGCCGTCGACCCCCGTGACGGTGCGGTCAGGGTGATGGTGAGCGCTCCCGGCTACGACCCGCGGGCAGTGCTGGCCAGCGCCGACGCGTACCGCCGGCTGGCACAAGACCCGGACGCGCCGGAGCTGAACCGGGCCCTCCTGGGCCAGTATGCGCCGGGGTCGGTCCTGAAGGTGTTCACGGCGGCGGCGGCCCTGGATGCAGGTCTGGCCTCGCCCGAGGAGGAATTCCACTGCGATGGTGAAGTCGGGATCGGCGGTACGACGATCCGCTGCCGCCGGCAGAGCGGACATGGCGAGCTGACCTTCGCCGAGGCCTTCGCCGACTCGTGCAATGTGGTGTTCGGCAGGCTGGGAGCTGAACTGGGGCCCGAGGGCCTGGCAGACTACGCGGAGCGTTTCCATCTTCTGGCGCACCCGGAGCTCCCTTTGCCCGGCAAGGACGGGAAGATGGCGGCCATGGACGGCGCGGATGCGGAGGCCCAGGCGGCGGAGGCGGGTTTTGGCCAGGGCGCCACGCTGGTGTCGCCGGCTCAGATCGCGCGCATGGCGGCGACCATTGCCAACAGGGGTGAGGTGCCCAAGCTCAGGCTGGTGCAGAGCATTACCCGTGGCGACGGAGCACCGCTGTACCGGATGCGCTCGGAGACGCTCGGGCGTGCCGTCTCGGCCTCTACCGCCGAGACGGTGACGGAGATGATGGTGCAGACTGTGGATACCGGCACGGGACGACGGGCGCGATTGGGCGGGCTCCAGGTCGCCGGGAAGACGGGCTCGGCCCAGAACCCCGCTGGCCCGGCGCATGCCTGGTTCGTCGGCTTCGCGCCCGCCGACGCTCCCGAGGCGGTGGTCGCCGTGGTCATCGAGCACGCCGGCTCAGGTGGCGAGGAGGCGGCGCCCCTCGCCCGACGTGTCCTCGAGGTGCTCCTGGAGGGCCGCTGATGCAGTGCCGGGAGATGGGCGGGGGCGGCCGCGGTTGTTCGGCGAAGCGGCGGATGGAAACAGGCGTCTGCCGAAGCAGCGATTGCCATCTATCTGCAGGAAGTGAAGGCAGATGAGCGACCTCAGGAGCGGTTCGACGATTGCAGGCCGCTACCGGCTCGACGCCATCATCGGCGAGGGCGGCATGGCTGTGGTCTGGCGCGGCATGGACCTGTCCTTGTCGCGGGAGGTAGCGATCAAGGTCCTGCGGGAGGAGATCGGCGTCAGCGCCGACGCGGTGGCGCGGTTCCGCAGGGAAGCCCATGCGGCCGCCCAACTCAACCACCCCAATATCGTCCAGATCTACGACACCGGAGTGGACGGCGATGTGCACTACATCGTCATGGAGTGTCTGGACGAGCCGGACCTGAAGAGGATCATCACCGAGTGGGCGCCGCTGCCCGAAGAGAAGGTCATCGACGTCGCGATCCAGTGCTGCCGGGCCCTGTCCTACGCCCACAAGCAGGGCATCGTCCATCGCGACGTCAAGCCGCACAACGTGCTGTTCACCGATGACGGTCGCTCGAAGCTGTCGGACTTTGGCATTGCGGCGGCGGCAGGCAGCAGCGGCCTGGGCCCCGGCGGGACAGTGCTGGGTTCGGCGCCATACATGGCCCCCGAGCAGGTACAGGGGAGCCCCGCCGGACCCCACTCGGACCTCTACTCCGTGGGCTGCGTCATGTACGAGGCCCTCACCGGTAGTACGCCTTTCACCGGTCGCTCCGAGGATGAGATCGCCGCCAAGCACCTGCGCGAGCGGCCCGCATCGGTGCGCTCGGTGAACCATTCCGTCTCTCCCTCCACGGAGTTCGTGGTCAGCAAGGCCATGGCGCGGGAGGTGGCCAAGAGATACCGTTCGGCCGACGAGATGCTGGCCGATCTCAACAAGCTCCAGGGCGGCCAGGGCCTGGACCGCACCGGGGTCCTGCAGGCTCCGCAGGGGGCCACCAGTGTCCTGCAGCCGGCGGCCGCTCCGCGGGAGGCCATAGCTCCGGGACCGTCGGGGCGGGGCGAGGCGGTTCAGGTCACGCCCCGGCCCCTGGCCCCGATCATCGAGCAGCGAGTGGAGCCGCGCACCGTGGCGCCCAGAGCTCCGGCGCCGGACACCCGGCGCCCCGCATGGGGGGCACTCCTCGTCCTGTCCATGGCCGCCGTGGCCCTGATCCTGGTGGCCGTTGTGGCCAAGAGGGCACTGTCACCGGGCGACGCCGACACCACGGTGCAGGTGCCGCTGGTGAAGGGGTACAAGCGGGCGGAGGCCCAGAGAACCCTGGAGGCTCACGGACTGAAGCTGGGCAGCGTGACGGAGACCACGGACAGCTCCGCCGAGCCGGGGGTCGTGGTCGAGCAGACCCCGGCAGAGGGGCAGGCGATCAAGGCCGGGACGGCCGTGGACATCGTGGTCAACCGCGGGCGAGAGCAGGTAGCGGTTCCTCCGGTGGAGGAGATGACGTTTTCCGAAGCCAACGAGGAACTGGAGCGCGCCGGGCTCGCCGTGGGCAACGACGTGAAGCAGGTCTACCACGCCACCGTTCCCGCCGGTCGCGTGATCAAGCAGGAGACCCGTCCGGGCGTGAGGGTGAACAAGGGCGACGGGATCAACCTGGTCATCAGCAAGGGGCCCGATCCGGGCGCCACCCCGCCGCCCGTGCGGGTTCCTCCGGAGGAGCCCGTTCCGACCGAGGTCGACCCCAGTGTCGAGCTGACTGAGGACACCGAGTTCGCCCAGATCCACGCCGGCACCGGTAAGCGCCGGTTCTACGTGACCGTGACGGTCCAGGGACAGGAGAGGGCCCAGATGATCAAGGTCGTCACGCAGGACGACCGCGGCGGCAGGACGACGGTCCTGGAGACGGCCCTGGACCCCGCTATGTCCAAGCAGATCCCGGTTCTGACCGAAGGCGCGGCTACCATCGAGGTCTACCACAAGGGCTCCCTGGTATGGCACCAGCCCATGCCGGCCCCCGCGCGCCCTTCCGATGACAGAGTGTCTCCTCGGGGCGACGCACCGGACGGCAACCTCGAGGAACCCGAGCCCCGGTAGCGCGCGGGCGCGCCACGGGGACCATCCCGGCGCCGCGCGCACCGCCTCCGCCAAGCGCCACACCGGATGAGGCGGGCCCGCACCGATCCGCGGACTCACCTGTCCAATACTCATCAGGCCACGCCACAGACCAGGGAACCGAACACATCCTATGGCCCACAGAGCGATTCTCAGACGACTGATAGGCGTCATCGCCTTCTCGCTGTGCCTCCCGGGCAATGCCGAAGAGGGGGATCTACCCACGAACCTGGCCGCCTCCGCGGCCGGTGGCACGGTGGTCGCCGTCTCCAGCCAGGTCAAGCACGAGGACGGTCGCCTCGACCCGCAATGGCAGGTGACCAATGCCTTCGACGGGATCAGGCTCCTCGAGGGGCAAGCTCCGGAGGCCTCCCTGGGGTGGGCCAGCAATGTGGCCCCCCGGCCGGGACAGCCTGAGTGGGTGGTGGTGGCGTTCGGCCCCGAGGCGCCCGTCACCCGCATTGGATGCCTGCGTATCGACCCGGCCACGCCGTCCCCGCCCAATCTGGGACGCTGGGTGCGCACCGTCGAGCTGCAGGTGTCGTCCGGCGGAGAGAACGGACCCTATCACAGCGTCGGCCGCTTCCTGGTCCTCAATGAACCCGGGCTGCAGCGGTTCGATTTCCCGCCCGTGGCCTGCCGCTACGTGCGCCTGCTGCTGCTTGAGAACCACGGCTCCGACAGGTGTGTGGAGCTGGGAGAGATCGAGCTTCACCCGGCTACGGGGCAGGCGGGCACGGTGGAGGACATCGCGCGGAAGCTTCAGGATGTTCTGGCGCGGCTGACGGAACTGCGCGACCTGCAGAAAGCGGAGGCGGCCTCAGGGTACGGTCCCACCGCCGGGGAGGACGAGGTCATCGTGCCCTCGAGCATCGGCCTGCCGGAGGCGGAGGCACGCAGGATCCTCATCGCTGCCGGGCTTCGCCCCGCCGAGGCCGCCATCGTGATGCCCGACACCCAGGTCGCACAGGGGAGTGTCATCGCTCAAGACCTCCCGGCCGGGTCGGTGGCACCCAGAGGCGCCGCGGTGCAGCTCACGGTTAGCCGTGGCCCCGAGGAGGGCGACGCGGTTGAACCGGGAGTTGTTGTCACCGAGGACCCGGGCTTCGCGGCGAACTTCCCCGGCACCGGGAAGCGCCGGTTTGAGGTTGGGGTGACGGCTCGGGGGCAACGAGGAGAGCAGAAGATCGTCATTCGCAAGTCGGACGACCGCGGCCGGGACGACATTGTCGCGGAGATGACCCTCAACCCCGACGAGACACGGGAGTGGGTCGTGGCCACGGAGGGCCCGGCCACGATCGAGGTTGTCCACGAGGGGCGCGTGGTATTCAGCAAGCACTATCCGATCCCCGGAGGCCAGTAGGCGCACCCGGGTGCGGTAGACCCGCAGCAGGTAAAGGAGGCCAGCGGTGGGATGTTGAGAACGACCGGTGGTACCAGGCTCGCGTTTGTCGGCGCGACGCTCATCTTGGCCGGTGCGACGGCGCTGGCCGCCGGAGGCACCGTGGCAGGCAGCACGAACATCGCCGCCGCGGCCAACGGTGGCCGCGTCGTGGCTGTGTCCAGCGAAGCGCAATACGACAACGGTCAAGTGATGCCCCACTGGGCGGCGAGGAATGCCATCGACGGCCTGTTCGTCGTCGGCAATCACACGCCCCCGGACTCCTATGGCTGGTCCACGCAGACGCCGCCCACGCCGGGCGAGCCGCACTGGATCATTCTCGCCTTCGGCCCTGAGGACAAGACCCACCTGATCAGCCGCATCGTCATCGACCCCACCACCGACGATCCGTCCATCATCGGGCGCTGGGTCAAGACGATTGAGGTCCAGGTGTCTGTCACCGAGCCGGATGGCCCCTATCGGCCGGTGGGCAGCTACATGGTGGTCAACAGGCCGATCAAGCAGGCCTTCGACTTCCCGCCCGTGGAGTGCCGCTACCTCAAGATCATCATCCACGAGAACCACTCCTCCGACCGTTGCGTGGAGTTGGGCGAGATCGAGGTCTACGAGGCGATCGTGGGCGAGGACCAACTGGATCAGCTCATCATCCAGATGGAAAACCTGCTCCATGACCTGAAGAAGTTCCGGGATGCGGCCCGCTATCAGGATGAGAAGAGGACGCTGCAGAGCGTGACGGAGAAGACCGAGCCGACCTCTTGAGGGCGTGGGTAGGAGAGAACTGAAGTAGACGGCCGGGCAGCGATGCCCGGCCGTCTGTGGTTCCTGCGGGAGATGGGGAGGGTCGCGGGGCCTCTGGTTACGGTCCGTAGGTCGAGGCCACAAGCTGGACCCCGAACTCCACCTCGACATCCACCTCGAACAGCCGCCGCCAGGGCAGTGAAATGCGGGTCTCCTCCAGCTCGGCAAGCACCAGGACGCTGGGCTCCTCCTCGGAGGTGTCGCTGCCCAGCGACACGCAGCGACGGCCCAGGAACTGGTCGATCCACAGGTCGGATACGGCGCTGGTGAGGTTGTCGCGCACGAGACTCTCGGCCTGGCTGTAGCTGCCGGAGAGGTCGAAGACCCCGTGGTGCAGGCCGTTGCAGATGTGCTCCGTCAGACGGGGTCTCAGGCGGGCCTGGTAGAGCCAGTCGTCGGTGAGTCGGGTGAGTAGGAGGCGGATGTGCGCTTTCTCCGAGGCGATGAGTGTGTCCAGAAGCTGCAGGTAGCGCATGGGGGACATGTCACCGAGGCGGCTGGCCAGATCGAAGGCGCCCTTGTCCTGCAGGGAGATCAGACGCAGCGAGGCGTGGGACAGCACGGTGCCCAACGAGTTGCTGGCCGTTCCGCACCCGGCGTAGCTCAGCAGGCGGGGCAGCTCCGGAGTGGCGGAGACCAACTCCTGAACGAAGATGTCGTCGGCACCGTTGGAGAAGCCGGCGTCACAGACGGCGGCGGAGCGCCCCCCGGCGGCGGCGATGGCCTCGGCCACGAAAGAGCGGGCCCGCTTACGGTGGGCACGGGCCACGGAGGCGTCGTGGAGGTCGGCGCGATTGTAGGCGATGGGAGCATTGACGATCAGCACCATATCGGGGGCGCGGTCGCCCTCCTCGGCCGGTCGGGCTCCCACCAGCCTCAGGTGTGAGCTCAGGCTGTCCGAGAACGGCCGGTCCTCGCCGGCCGGGAGCTCTGCCAGTGCGTCCGGCTCCGGCACCAGAACGCGCACCGTGGGTGTCTTGCCCATGTGGGTGTGCACGAACCGGGTGAGCAGGCACATGCCCAGCTCGTCGGTGCCGGGCATGGCAACGACCTTGTGCTGCACTCCCTGCTCCCGCACGGCATTGTCGATCACGGCCTGCTCTTGCCTGTGCACGCCGTAGCGGTCCGCCAGGTCCTGTCCGAAGACGAGGAAGTCAAGACTGCCCTCGGCGACTTCCTTGACGGCGCGGAGGTTGATCTGCTGGTTGCGGTCGCGGATCGCCAGGTATTCGCCCAGGACGGAGGCGGGGATCTCTCGCTCCAGGGCCGCCAGCTTGCGGCGATCCTCCGGGTCCGCCTTGTCCGCGATGCGCCCCACGAGCACCGAATGACGCTTCAGAGCGGCCAGGTGCAGCGCGCCCTCGTCAGAGCTGGTCACCGTGCCCAGACGCAGTATGGTGCTGAGCCCGTAGATTATGGTGTCGGGGCAGGCGGCCCGCAGCCGGGACAACAGCCCCATGCGTTGCTGGGCCAGAGCGGACCGGGTCATGCTGCAGCGCGAGGCCCACAGGCCGCCATAGGCCAGCATGTCCAGCGACAGGATGATCACGTCGGGGTGGCTGTCGGCGTGTGCCACCAGCCAGTCGGCGATCTCCTCGGGTTGGCCGGGGACCCGGAAGCAGCCCAGCATCTCCGCGGGGGGGATGAGGATATCGTAGTCGACCATCTGAGCCAGCAGACGAGGAGCCCTGAGGTTGCTGGGGCGGTCGTCTAGAGGCACGTAGATGATGCGGTGTGGCCGGTGTCTCAGTGCCACCTGAGTCCCTCCTCGTCGCGCGGGTGTTGAGGCGTGGGTCCACCGCCCCTCCGGGCTCGGCCAAGACGCGGGCTAGGCTCCGAACTTGTGCTGCGTGCCCGTGTAGTTGGTGAGCAAGGACATCACGTCGGCCCCGACGAGGTGCCCCAGAGAGCCGCGGGAGCACGCCCTCTCGCCGTAGGTCGTGACGTCGTCGGGCCTCGTGCCGTAGCCGTAGAAGGCGACGGGGATGGCGTCTCCGGTGTGGTCGCCGACGACGACCGGGGTGCAGTGATCGGCCCCGATCATCATCGTGGTGCGCGACCAGTCCAGATGGTCCAGGAGGTAGCCCACGGCCCTGTCCACCTTGGCGACGGAGGCCATCTTGGCCACGGGGTCGGAGTCGTGCCCGCCCAGGTCGGGGGCCTTGATATTGGCCAGGATGAAGTCGTGGTCGGCCCAGGCGGCCTCCACGGCCCTGGCAATGGCGTACTCGTTGGTGTCCGCGCCACCGGTGGCACCGGCCACCTCGATCACGTCCATGTCCAGATACATCCCCAGACCGCGGACCAGATCGACCTCGACGATCATGGCGCCGTGGAGGTGGTATTGGTCCCTCAGCGACGGCAACTCCACGGCGGTGCCCACCCCGCGGGGCAGCGCCGCGTTGGCGGGCGGCAGGCCCTCCTGCTTGCGCTGCGCATTCACCGGATGGGCCTGGAGGATCTCGTACGCGCGGCGAACGAACTCATTGACGATCCTGGCGGTGCGCACGGCCGTGGCGTCGGCGGCGGCCTCGGGCAGCGGCACGCACTCCCAGTACTCCACGCCCTCCTTGTGCGGGTCGACCTCACCGATGCGGTGATCGAGGCCCTCGCCACGGAGCACCAGCGCGGCCCGGTGCTCCACGGACTCTTGGAAGATCACCTGCACGCCGTCGATGCCGTCCGACAGGCCGTCATTGACGGCCTTGGCGAGTTGGTCGGTGCCGGTCTTGATGCGCCCGGCGCGGCGGTCGGTGACGACACCGCCCTCGACGGTGGAGAAGTTGCAGCGGAAGGCGAGGTCGCCGGGACGCACGTCGATGCCGACGCCCTTGGCCTCGAAGGGCCCGCGGCCGCGGTAGAGCTCGAAGGGATCGTACCCCAGGATGGCCATGTGTGCCGTGTCACTGCCCACGGGCCTGCCCGGTCCCGCGGGGTAGAGCATGCCGCAGTCGCCGCCGGCCGCCACTGCGTCCAGGGCCGGGGTGTCGGTGGCCTCAATGACTGTCCTGCCACCCAGGGACGGCACCGGGCGGTCGCCCATACCGTCACCGAGGAAGATGATCGCCTTGCGGTCTGCGGACATGGAGAACTCCTTTCATCCGGCACACGAGACCGGCGGCCGTGCGACCGCGGATCGCGTGGAGCTGAAGAGGTGAGGCGGGCCCGGTGCACGTCCGGAGGTGCCGCGTCGCGCAGGGCGATGGCTGTGGGGGAAACTCCGTACGGGCGCGCGAGGCGGATTCTAAACCAGCGGGGGGTAATAGTCAAGCTGAGGCGCCCCAGGGGCAGGAGGCAGTCGCGGATGGTCGGGCGAGCCCTTGCCGACCCGCGACTCGCGACCCGCCGTTCCCCCACGGAGGACGCCGGCCCACCCACGCCGAACACTGTTCGCAACAGGAGGAATGAGATATGCCAACAATCTCAGCTCGTACACCATGGCAGGGCATGCCGCGCTTCGTCGCTCCGGCTCTGCTTGCGCTGATAGCCGTTGCTGCCACGGCACAGCAGCCGGCGGACGACATCCTGGCCTTCCGCGGGCGAGCCATGTGCGCCTATGTGCACGATGGGCGCGCGGACCTCATCGCCACCTGGCTGGACCCCTCGCGGGTGGGGGAGATGCCGTACGATCAGGTCTACGGCAAGTGGCTGCACAGCCTGGGGCGCACCAAGGACAGGCTGAGCGTCTTTCGGCAGGAGCGCTTCTACGAGGCCGTAAAGGCCACCGCGGCCATGGACGGCCGGCTCAACGCCGATGCGCCTTTGAGCGAGCGGGACGCCGAGCTGGTGCGCCGGTGGCTGGCCGGAGACGACACACTGGCGCGGATCGCGGGCAAGCCGGGTCAGAACCTGGCCCGCATCCGCGCGGCGCTGCTGGCTCTGGAGCCGGTGACGCGGGATGTGATGGTCCTGAGGAAGGGCGCCCCGGAGGCCCAGGAGGACCTGGCCTATCTGGTGACCCTGCCCCTGGTGGTCAGCGAGCGAGGGCGGCAGGTTGTGGCGGAGATCCGCCAGTCCTCGGCCGATGCCGACCTCACCGCCGCCTGCGACAGGCTGCTTCAGGAGCTGGAGACCGGGCGGCAGGACTATGTGCGCAAGGTGCTCGTCACCTTGGCTGACGGGCAGAAGGTGGGCTGGCTGCGGAAGAAGCTGGCCTCGGCTGCGGCGACCCGGCTCGTGGTGGGGCCGCTACTGGAGGTCGTGGGTCTGGGGAGCATCGCCGGCGGTCCGGCGGGCGTGGTGGCCGCGCTGCTACTGGGGTACGATGTGGCCATGACCGTCAGCGGGGAGCACGAGGCCTACCCCCATGCGCGCCTGGCGCACTTTGCCGACGCGATCAAACCCGGCCTCAGCGTGCGCTGGAAGGGGTTGCGCGCCGGACTCTCGGCGGCCGACCGTGAAGCCTGCGACCGGTTCGACATGACTTCCCAGACGGCCATCCTGCTGGCCGCTCTGGTGAACGATGAGGCCCAAAAGACACAGGCCGCGTACCAGAAGGCGATGGTGACGCTCGGGGAGATCCCGACCATGCAGCCTGTGGAGCCCGAGGTCTTCCAGAGAGTCTACCAGCAATGGCTGTCGGGTCAGGCTTTCATCGGCCACGCCCCCGCCCTGGCCCGGCACCTGCCCGCGGGGAGCGGAGAGGCCCCCATGCTCCGCGAGCCGGTGCCGGAGCCGACGGTTCCGAGCCTGGGCGAGACGTGGAATCTCGGGCGGAACTAGACGTCGCCGGGCGCCTTCGCCTCTGCTTGCGGAGAGGGGGCACACCAGACGGCCGGGCCGGGTGTGCGGTGAGGCTGCACACTCGGCCCCTCCATACGGCCAACGGCCAACGGCGCCGCTCCCTGCGGGACCCGCTCAGGAGAGGGCTACGGCCAAGGCCACTTTCCGTCGTGGATTGGGTAGGTTCGCCCCTCACCCGCCATGCCGGCCCTGCGGGCCGCCCTGTCGACCTCTCCCGGACGCTCGCTGCGCTTGCTGGGAGAGGTAGAACGGCCAACGGCCAACGACCAACGACCAACGACCAACGACCAACGACCAACGACCAACGACCAACGACCAACGACCAACGACCAACGACCAACGGCCAACGGCCAACGACCAACGACCAACGACCAACGACCAACGACCAACGACTGCGCTGCCCTCAGAACCTCCGGAAGCTCTCCTTGACTTCGCCCACTTCCAGCAGGTCCTTCACCTTGCGATCCGCGACTGCGCCGGCGATGGTCCCCAGGGCGGCGTCCATCGCCTCGAGGGTCTGGTCGATGTCCGGCTCCTTGTGCATGTAGGTGATGAACAGCAGCCCTCCGCGACGCACGAGCACCCCGCGCCTGGCCGTCTCCTGCAGAAACAGGCTCCACACGTCGGCGTTCAGCGCCGCGTCCTCGTAGCCGAAGTCCGGCCGCGACATGGGCGCCAGGCCCGAGCAGGACAGAGGCACGCCGTGTTTCTCGCTCAGAGAGGCGATGCCGTCCACCAGCCGCTGTCCCATGGCCCACATGTGCTCGTGCACGGGTTGGGTGCGGTACTCTTGCAGGGCGGCGATGACGGCGGCCAGGGACAGGCACTCGCCGCCGTAGGTCACGCTGATGACAAGGTCGGCGGCGATCTGCATGACCTCGCGTCTGCCGCAGACGCAGCCGATCGGCATCCCGTTGGCGATGCCCTTGGCAAAGCACGCCAGGTCGGGGGTGACGCCGTAGTACTCTTGCGCCCCGCCGGGGGCCAGGCGGAAGCCGGTGACGATCTCGTCGAAGCACAGGAGCACCCCGAACTCGTCGCACAGCTCGCGCATGCCGCGAACTACGTCCTGCGGGGCGGCGGTTGCCGAGGCGACGTCCACGAACACAGCGGCGACGTGGTCCTTGTAGTTGGTGAGCAGACGGCGCAGGGCGGGCAGATCATCCCTGGGAAAGCCCTTGACCATCGCCCGCAGGCACTCGGGGATGCCGCGGCCGCCCGGGGGCTCGACCTGCGCCGACCATGTGTCGCCCCAGCCGCGATAGCCGGAGTTGAGGATGAGCTCCTTGCCGGTGTAGGCCCGGGCGATACGGGCCGCGGCGCTGGTCACCTCGCTGCCGCCCTTGAGGAACCGCACCATCTCGGCGCAGGGGACCATGTCACACACCGCCCGGGCGGCGTCGACCTCAAGCTCCGTCAGCAGACCGAAGATCATGCCCCGTCCGAGCTGCTCGCGGACGGCGTCGTCCACCGCGTCGTAGCAGTAGCCCAGGGAGATCGGGCCGAGGGCCAGGATGTAGTCGATGTACTCATTGCCGTCGACGTCCCACACGCGGCAGCCCTTGCCCCGCTCTACGTAGGCCGGGAACACGCCGGGGGCATAGCCCTGGGGGCGCTTGCTATTGGTCTGGGATCCGCCCGGGATCAGCTCCACCGCACGGGCGTACAGCTCCTCGGATCGCTGAAGGTTGAGCCTGTCTGCCATGGGATCGCTCACTCCGTTGTTGTACGGCCGTCGGTGGCCGTGTCGGTTTCGGGCGCAGCGGCGGAGCGTGCCCTGTACGGTTGTCCCGCGCAGGCGGTGCCGCGTCCTGCCGATGATAGCAGGCGGGGGACTGCAGGTCAAAAGCCGGGCGGCCAAGTCAACGACCTCAGCACGGAGAACGGCGGGGAACGGAAGCAGAGCCCGGAGAGAGGCAAAGGCCAAGGTGTCTTGGTACTCAGCCGTCCCTCCTCCCTCGCCGTTCCCCGTGGAACTCTGTGTGCTCGGTGTCTCCGTGGTCTGACGTTCACGGAGATCTCCCCCGGTCGGCTCTGCAGGCCCGGGAGAGACGAATGGCCAACGGTCGGTGACCGGCGACGGCTAGCCGTCTGCGGCCGGGCGGATCTCGATCTTGTCCACGGACAGATTGCGGTCCTGTGGCGGGCGGTACTCGTCATTGGTGTACAGCAGCGTCAGTTCGTGTTCGCCCTCGGTCAGCTCCACCTCCAGCGGGTAGGCCCGCCAGCCGGTGCCGGTGAGCTGTACGTCGGCGATGTGCCGGCCGTCGATCTGCATCGCCACGATGGGGTAGATGTCGTCCAGAGCCGTGCCGCGGGCGATGATGCGGAAGACGTAGAGGCCGGCCGCCTCGCAGCGAACACGGCCGCGGATCCAGCCGCCGGCGGCGAGGTTCGCCGCGCCCCCTGTGGTGGTGTAGTGCGGCATCTCCGGCTGCGGCTCCATGCTCTCGGCCTCCAGCACCGCGGCCGTCCCGGTGGAGAACTGCGCTCCCAGGCCGGTGAGCAGGCCGCACAGGTACCTGGAGGCCTTGCGGGCGCTGGTCTCGGTTCGGTCCCAGTTGATGTTGTCCACCACGATCCGTCCCGGGCCGCGCCGGAGGACCGCCACGGCCGGAGGTGAGCTGAGGTACGCTGCGTCCTGCGAAGCCTCGTCCTGCGCCACCATCACCCGGCGCACCCTCAGATTGCGGTCCTCCGTGGCGGTCTGATAGTCGTTGTTGATGCGGACCTGCACCGTGTGCTCCCCGGCGGCGAGAGTGCCGAACACGGTGTAGGTGTCGTACTCCCCGCGGCGGCAGTAGAAGTCGCCAAACCTCTTGCCGTCTACCGAGACCGTTCCACCCGGCCACACACCCTCGGCCGCCGTCCCTCCGGCCTCGACGCCGATGATGTACAGGCCGTCGGCCGGGGCCTCGAAGACGGCGCTCACCACATCGTTGCCGCTGGGCAGGATGACACCGTCTCCGGTGTCTCGCGCCCACTGGCCTGCGAGCGAGAACCGGTCGGTGCCGAACACCTCGGGAGTCTTGCCCGCCAGCGTACGGCCCAGGACGAAGTCCGCCATGTCCTGGTCCAGCGGCCTGGTGGCCCAGGAATGGGCCGCCTTCGCCTCGCCCAGCCAGTAGAGGTCCTCATTGGCGAAGTAGGAGGACAACTCGTGGGCTCCGGGGGCCCGGGTGGCCGGGCCCCTGTAGGGTAGCATTGTGATCTGCTCCCCCAGCAGGGCGTTGAGCTCTGCGGTCTCCTGGTCACTCACTCCGTGGAGCAGGATGGTGCCGCCGCGCTGCAGCAAAGCCTCCAGGCGGCCGGTATGGGGCGTCAGGCCCTGGAAGGGAGCGCAGGCCACGAGAAGATCGATCTCATCCCAGGGGGCGGCCCCGGGGGATGCGGTGATGTCGGTGGCGCTCAGGCCGATGGCATCCAGAAACTCGCGCGTCTTGGCCTGCGGGCAGTAGAGGGCCGTTTGGGTCATCCGCGGCCGATAGGTGGCCAGGTAGTCCAGGGCGTTCTGTAGCAGGACGCCGGCTGCGGGCTCTACCCCGAGACGGTCTGTGAGCCGCATCTGACAGGTCAGCAGGACCCCGGCTCCCATGGGCCGCACGAGCAGGGGGGCATGGTCGATGCCCGCGGCGCTCCCGGAGACGATGACCGCCTCGAAGGCGCCCTGAGTGGGCCTGAAAGCCTCGGCCTGTGTGACGAGATTGTCCGGTGCCCAGAACTTCAGATCATCCTCCAGGACGCCCTCCAGCAGCGGATGGCCGGGCATCTGCGCGAAGGTCATGGTGGAGGCGTGGCCGGAGAGGGTCACCCCGCCCAGGTCCGGCGGGTACTGGGTCTGGGGCAGGGCCAGCACTCGGCCGCCTTGCCGGATGAACTCGGAGACCCCCCCCGGTGCGCCGGGCCTGCTGCCCACCACGACGGTGGCGTCCGGCCGCGATTGCAGTGCCCCATCTCCGAGCACCAGCACCGCCAGGTCGTCGGGGATGGCCGCCAGGTCAGGCACGTCCCTCAGCGTCAGACCGTTTCGGGCAAGCACCGCCTTCGTCGCCCCGACCGGATCGTGCAGGCCCACCGCCACGCCCGGTGCCTTCAGGTTCAGAGGCGGGAACACCGAAAGCCTCCTGGTGTCGTGGAAGCGCTGAGCGCCCTCGCGGTCCACGGAGACCTCGAGGCTCAGCTCGCGCCGAGTCTCAACCGGCGGCATCGCCAGGGAGAAGCTGATCTCCCGGCGCTCGCCCGGCGCCATCGATAGCTCCCGGCGCCCCTCGTCGATCCGCCGCGCTCCGTCGAGAAGCGCCCAACGCACCGTGAGGTCAGAAGGCGACAGGATGTCATTGTACACATCGGCGGTGCGCGTTACCTCGGCGCCGGAGGTGAAGTTGTGGTCGTACTCGCGGATGAAGGCGGCGATAGGCCGCATGGCCGCCTTCTGCGCAGCGTACATTGCGTTGGTCTGCTCCTCGAGCGGTCCGCCCTCGACCATGGTCCACGGCGAGATGCCGCCGACCTCGTAATGGCGGTAGGCCTCGATGGCCATCTTCCAGGACAAGCCCTTGGCCCGGATGTGGGTGCCCCGGTAGTCTTCGTAGGCTACGTCGCCGAAGAACACCGTGTCCCAGGAGGGATCCGAGGAGGGGATCCAGAGGAACTCCCCCACATAGACGGGCTTCTCGCGGTCCCAGAGCCATCGTTCCTCGCCATTGAGGAACATGTGGCTAATGTTGGCGGGCTCATCCATCCAGTAGGCGTCATTGGGCCACAGCGTGTGGGTGGGGTACTCGCGGGGATAGTGGATGCCGATCACATCCGCGACACCGTCGGGATCGCCGTCAGACTCATACATGATCGGGCGCGTCGGGTCCCACTGCTTGACCAGCCGGCCCATGCGGACCAGGTCCGCCTTGGCCGGCGACTTGTCGTTCATGCGGCTACCGTGCATCTCGTTCTCGAGGCTGTACATCACCACCGAGGGCTTGTTCTTGTCCCGGTCCACCATGGCCTTGAGGTGGGCGGCGTAGTTGTCCCAGAAGACAGGGTCTTCGATGCGATAGGCGGTGTCGTCGTTCCACACGGCGCCCTCGGGGATCATCATGAGCCCCATCTCGTCGGCTACATCATACCACAACTCGGGCCACGGCTGGGTGTGGGTGCGGAAGATCACGCAGTTGGCGTTCTTGATCGCGCGGATTTGGTCCTCGATGTCGTCCCTGCCGGCCGGCGGGTCCGGAGGCCACCACGAGGTGGCCAACAGGTTGATGCGTGACCCGTTGAGATAGAACCGACTGCCCTCCACCCAGAACTCGCGGAACCCGAAGCGGGTATCGAGCTCGTCCACTATCGTGTCCCCGTCGGGTGCGATGAGGCGGGTGCGCAGGAGGTACAGGTACGGGTCCTCATGGGACCAGTAGCGCGCCCCGTCCCATGCCTGTTGCACGGAGACCGTCGTCTTGCCGTTGGCGGGAACCGTGACGGAGCGCCCGGCCGGGGACAGCGCGCTGCGGCCATCGTCCAGGACTTCCGGCGAGACGCTTACGGTCACCGCCTCCGCCGTGGCATTGCCAAGCTCGTAGTCCACCAGCAGGGCCCTGGTGCGGACGGATGGCTTGATGAACAGGTCGCTGACCCAGACCGAGGGGTGGGCGCGAAGAGACACGCCGTCCCATGGGCCGAACAACTCGTTGCGGCCCCCTATGGGCGCCAGGATCTTGTCCCGAGGCACCGAGCGGGCATCGGTGGGACGCTCTTTCAGGACGGAGAAGTCCGTCTCCCGGTCGCTGAAGACGCCGGTCCAGTCGTGACAGCCCAACACGAGGGTGTTCCTCTCTCCGTGCTTGACCAGGTCGGTGACATCGATGTCGAAGGGCTCGTACCCGCCGAAGTGCCCTCCGGCCTGTGTGCCGTTGACCAGTACGGTGCTGTTGTACTTGACGCCACCGAAGTGCAGGACAAGCCTCAGACCCTCCATGGTGTCCGGAACGGTGAACTCGCGGCGAAACCAGGCGCGCTCGTAGTCTACTCCGTGAAGCAATCCGGGAACCCTGATGGGCCGCCAGCCTTCCTCCGGAGGCGTGGTAAGGTCCGGCACCCTCACGTACTCCCAGGCGCCGTTGAGGTCGACCTCCTCGCGGGGCCTGCTTTCGGCGCCAGTCACGGCCAGAAACAGAGCAATAGCCGCTACCACTGCAGTGCGCGTGTCCATGGCGGTCCTCCCCGGGCAACGGTAGTGGGGCAGGGGTGACGTTCTGGTCCCAGGGTCCCCCATACCCCCCCAAACGACGAACGACGCGGTCGGCACAGAGTCATCGCGGCGGGCGATCCTTCTTCCGGACGCTACCGTGAGTTCCGCCGGATTGCGGCGGTGACGGGAGAAGGACCACGGCCGCGGCCGGTGGCTAGTCCTCGCCCGGAATGGCTGTCGTGGTGGCCTGCAGGCCTGTGCCCACATCCCTCACCGTCACCGTCCACCGCCCCTCCGCTTCGTTCTGCGCCAGAGGCGCCGACCACTCCAGGCTCCCTGCGGGAGCGAGAAGGCTCTTGCTGTACCAGGGGGCCGGTCCGGCGGCTCCCGGTGGCGTGATGTCCACCCGGAACACGTGGTCCGTGGGGTCGGCGGTCTCCGCTAGACTGGCCCGCACCCAGAGCCTGCCGTCGGCGATCTGTGCCGTCGCCTGCACGGCCTCGGGACAGTAGGGCAGTAGACAAAGGAAGGCCGCGTCGGCTTGGGGGATGTCCAGGACGATCTGGGCTCTCTGCCCGAGGTACTCCCCTGCACGGCAGTCAAAGACATGGGCGGGGCCGGGGAGGGTGAGCGTCAGCGGGCCCTCATTCGCGGCCGCCGGTGTGGCGTCGCGGCACAGGCCGATGAACTCGGCCCGTCCCAGACGATAGCGGTACATCTCCGTGGCCGAGGGCGGTGTCCCGTCGGCCTTCTCCCAGCGTACGGCGGGCTGCACCCGCAGTTCGTCCAGGGCTTCGTCGAGGTCCGCCGCGCTCTCCGCGGTGGCGGCCCTTCCCAGGCAGGCGGCCCGGCCGGGAGCGAAGAGGTCGGCAAGCCCCGCCGCGCCTCGTGGCTTGCCGTGTCCGTCATGGGTGCCGGGCGGCAGGTCGGCGATGATCTTGCCGCCCGCTGCCACGAAGGCGCGCACCGCGGCGAGGGTCTCGTCCGACAGCGCCACGCACGAGGGCAGGGCGAGAAGCTGCACGCCCTGCAGGCCCTCGGCGGTCAGCTCGTGGGGCAGTGCGTAGCGGTAGTTCAGGCCGCGGCGTTTGAGCGTCGCCGCGAGGGCATCGTCCGAGGCGCGATAGCGGCCATAGCCGGTATCCACCACGCGACCCAGCTCCAGACAGGGCTCGGCGAACAGCACGTGCATGCTGGGCTGAGAGTGGAGGATGACCGCCTCAGGTGCGGCAGGCTCGGCCAGACGCAGAACCCTGCCGATGCCCGCCTGGAGGTCCACTGCCGCGGCGGTAACCGCCCGGCTGCGGGCGGTGTCCTCCCACAGTGGAGTCAGCATGTACCACGGCGTGAAGCCCTCCTTGCCCGTGTAGGCCCAGGGCTCCACAGGGTCCCACCAGATGGGCATCACGCCGCCGTTGAGCGCGAACCACCACACGAACCGCCCCACCTCCTGTGCCGATGACTCATAGCCGAACCAAGAGAGCATGGGCGCGCGCGACCAGGACTTGTTGCGGTCCACCACGTGGCGATGGAAGTAACGTAGGAGGATCTCCTCGTTGGGGACCCACAGGGAGAAGTCGACGCCCGACAGAGAGTTGTACTTGTACGGATTGGTGAAGCTCAGCTTTGCCTGCGGGTGGGCCTCGCGCAAGGCTCGGTGCGCCGCGGCGTAGGCATTGGCCCAGGTGCGCTCCGAAAGCAGCCGGAAGTCCACCCAGCGCGCGGGGTTGCGCTCGCCCTTGATCTCCGCCACCAAAGGTACGGTGATGTCCTCGAAGGCCGCGTACTGTGTGCCCCATTCCTCGTTGGTGGCCTCGATGGTCCCGTACGTCTCCCGCGCCCACCGAGCGAAGGCCTCGCGACAGGCCTCGCAGGCGCAGACCTCCGTCGAGCCGGACTGGTGCAGGTGAACCTCGTCTTCCATGTTGTAGCCCGAAAAGCCCCACTTCACCCGGTCCGCGGCGCCCTGCACCGTGCGCTCGCAGAGCTTCGCCACCTCCTCGGGCCTGTTGAAGCAGTTCTGCCGTACATGCTCGCCGCTGCTGTGACGCATGCCGCCGGAGATCATGCCGCCGAAGGCCGGCATGCCCCGGGCGATCATGTAGCGGTTCACGGTGCAGGCCTGTACGCCGCGGGAGCGGAGGAAAGCCACCATCTCGTCTTCCAGATGCGGCGGACAGCGCACCGCCATCGCCGCGTACCCGGCGGCCAGGGAGAAGTCGTCAAGGTGATCGTCCGCGGCCTGCGGGCAGAGGATCGGGACCGAGGTCCGATCCACCGCGAGGCCCTCGTCGACCGCCGTCACCTCGATGCGGTGGTACACCGACAGCGGCTCGGAGACGGCCACCCGCACGCTGGGCCTCACCTGCCCCACGGCATCGGTCTGCATCTGGGCGTCGGCTACGACGCGGCCGAAGGCGTCGATGACGCGCACTTCAACGGCCGTCTCAGGGCGGCGCAGCGTTTCGTAGCTCACGGCGATGTCGATGGGCTCACCCGGAGCGAAGGTCTCGGGCGCCGTGATCTCGCGGACCTGCACCCGTAGGTCTGTGGTGGGGACGAGGCAGGCGGCCACGTCGAGGGGCCGGTCGCCCGCGGACAGCAGCACTCGGGCGACCACGGGTCCGCGAACGCGCCTGATCTCCGGAGGAATCGGTATGGTGGCGGCCCCCGTCGCGTCGGGCGCCACCGTCTCGTCTGCGGGGCCGGCCTCGAAGCGTCGATCCCAGGTGACGCTGAGCGTGGCGTCCGCCGGAACGGGGCCGCCGAGGCGCACCAGCAGATCGTCACCCGCGGTGACCGAGGCGATGGCGCTCTCCGGCTCGCGCCGGCAGGCCCATAGCGCCGCCCTGCACAGCGCCGCCCAGCGGTACTCCCAGTACTCGGCGGCGCCCCGCGCGAAGGGGATCAGACCCGGGGTCTGCTCGTCCCAGGTGAGGTGGGCGATGCGTCCCTGCTCCAGGTCGTCGCAGGCCAGAGACTGGAGGCGGCCTTTGTCGGGCGACGTGGCGGCCAGAACCTCGGGCCCGATAGCTCCCAGCACCTGCCCCAGCTCATCGGTGCTCAGCGCCGCTGTGGGCAAGACGGCCTGCAGCTTGTCCCAGACCTCCGGATGCAGCGGCGCTCCCGCCACGGGGTCCACCGCCAGCAGGCCGGTGCCCCTGCGCACGCTGTCGAGGATGCCGTCGATGACCACCTGCTCCGAGGGTCGGCCGGCGAGGAGGATGAGCTGATAGTCCCCCCTGGCCAGGTGCCTGAGTACCGAGGCGGCGTCGTACGCCGAGACGTTCTCCACCGACCTGCCATTGCGAAACAGGGGGCAGTAGACCAGGTCATAGTCCATGTCCAGACGCTGGGCCAGCTCCACGGCATCGCGCTGGAACTCACCGATGAAGATGAGAGCCCTGATCGGTCCGCCGGGCAGGGGCTTGTAGGCCTGCAGCGCAGGCGTCTGCCAGGGCTCTCCGAGACCACGCTCGTCCGGGCGCGTGCACTTCTCGGCGTCCACGATGCCGCTCAGGCCGTGGATGCCGGGCAGCACCTGCACGTAGGCATAGTCCACCCAACCCTCCTTGTTCGAGCGGTACAGACGCACCGAGAACAGCCGCCTGGCGCCCTTGTCCACCACGATACGGCCGGAGTAGACGCGGTACTGCTCGGTGCCCACCAGGTTCCAGAACGGGTACAGGTCGTCGGGGCGGCCGTCCTCCATCTCCTGCACTACGGCGATCCCCAGCCGCGCATCGGGCGAGCAGCGGGCCACGGCGAACACCGTGAAGATGTCGCCCGCCTGGACCGGAACGTCGATGGCCTGACCCGCGATACCGTAGCTGCCGTCATTCCAGGCCGAGTAGTGCCGGCCCATGGATGCTATCTCGGAGAAGCGAGTGGCTCCGGGCAGCGACCAGTCGACGGGCCTGCCCTCTTGTAGGTCGGAGAAGTCGGGATTGCGCACCAGGCCCTCGGGGAGACTGAGCCGCGATGACCGGCCCGGCTGCGCCTCGTCGGCGAAGCGCAGTCGGCCGAACAGCTCCGGAAGGCCGAAGACGTGTCGGTTCTGTTCCAGTGGCGCCCAGGTGCTCCATTCGGTGGGCTCGACAGGACGGTGCTCGCGGCCCACATTGAAGCCCCATTCCGCACCTGCCTGCGGGGCCGACTGCGACAGCTCGCCCCACGGGATGGCCATCTCCACCTGCCACGCCTGCTCGCCGATGAGGGCGGCCACCGAGACGTTCGCGTTGTACTGTCCATCGGTTCCCAGCTCGTCGTAGAGCACACCGGCCGCGTTGGCGATGAAGTGATAGCAAGCGCCGGAGGCGATGTCGGGGACGAGGAACACCTCGAGGGCGTCCTCGAGCCATACGGACCCATCGCGCTGAGTGACCCTGGCGGTGATCGAGGCCGGGTCGGGCTCCAGGCAGATGGCGTGAAGGTACAGGGCGCGATCGTCCCAGGCTGCGCGCACCGTGGTCTGGCGGAAAGCGCGCTCGCCGCCGGCGCTGCCGAGGACCGAGAAGTCCGTGGCGACCATGGCCTGCTCCCAGCAGGCATCCTCCGGGCTGCCGTCGATGGCCGGGGGGGCCGCGGCCGGGCCGCAGAGCAGCGTCTGGCAAGACGCGGTGACGCACAGCAATAGCACCACGAGGCAGGCGATGGATCGCATGTTGGGGCACCTCAGCTATGGGGGTACGGGCAGAGCGCAGCAGCCGTGAGCACAGGCGTCGCGCCCATTCGCCGCCGGTGGGGCAGGCTTTCTACTCAGGCTATGCAGGTTCCGGGCGGGCGCCGACTCACGT